>Ga0268262_10001029_pt1 | contig 35608 bp, 20 predicted proteins | sample TergutNc150P3_FD_190354 | JGI IMG/M metagenome (GOLD analysis project Ga0268262, IMG submission 190354) | Nasutitermes corniger P3 segment gut microbial community from laboratory colony in Florida, USA - Nc150 P3 (SPAdes) (version 2) | ecosystem: Host-associated > Arthropoda: Insects >...
ATATTGAGGTGCAGGTACGCAACCAGCACAACATGGATCGCCGGAGTTTGTTCTACTGGAGCAGGGAATACTCGGAAAGCCTGGAAGAGGGGCAGGACTATAAGGAACTGCCTGATGTCATAGCCATAAACATCGTTAATTTCGACTATCCGCCGGTACGGAATTCCCACACGCGGTTTCATTTGCGGGAGGATCTTGATCATGACATTGTACTTACCGAAGCGCTTGAAATACATTTTCTGAATATGGTACAATACAGGAAACAGAGGAAGAAAATCCTGCTGGACAACCCCCTTGACCGGTGGCTGGTCTGGTTGGATGAAGGCAGCCCGCCTGATTTGATAGCGGAGGTGTTGAAAATGGACAGCGCGATCAATGCAGCCGACAAGAAGCTCAATTTAGTAAATAAGGACAAAGAGTTTCTAAGATACTACCGTTTACGCCAGATGGCGTTATCTGACTATACCAGCAATATGAACTATGCCCGCGCCGAAGGCATCCAGCAGGGCATCCAAGAAGGCATCCAGCAAGGCACCCTCGAAATCGCCCGGAAGATGAAAAAGGCCGGACGGCCGTTGAGCGAAATTGCAGAATTCACAACACTCCCGGTGGAAACTATTGAGCAACTGTAAACCATTATGGCGCTTCTGGCGTCTAAGAGCAGTTAGCAGTTAGCAGTTAGCAATGGAAGAGGCAATTAACAAAACCACTTTTCCCTCTTCTCTTCTTCTTCGGTCTTTATTCCTCATTTCTCACTCCTAATTCCTAATTTTTTTCCCCCCTCCGTGGTTAAATTCTTCTATAATCAAAACCCTTAACTTGTTGGCACTGCACTGCTAACTGCTCACTGCCTGAAAACGCTTTCCCTTTAATTGCAAGCCCTCCCGCGCCGGCAATATAAAATAAATACCATTTTTATAAAATATATACATGTGTATAAATCATTGGTATAGGTATAATTCCGATAAGGCGTACGGAAGTATGCCGGAAACAAGGCAATCGAAGGCCGCCAGAGGCAGCCGTTGGCTGCAAGGCTGCCAGATTGGTACGGCTGCCCGGGACAGTATTCCTTAGGAAATTTGGAGGGAAATAAATGAAGAAAAGCATTTTTTCGATTTTAGCGATACTTGCTGTATTCGCTATGGTAACAGCAGGATGCAAAAACGATCCAGACGACCCGCCCCCGGCGGGAACGGATACTGCCGTTACGCTAACCGGAGTGACCGCGAACGGCAGCGCCTCGTCAACGACCACGTCGTTGAACCTGGTTTTCAGCGCGGCCATTACCGGACTTAGCGCGGGCGACATCACCGTTACCGGAGTGAGCGGCTTTACCGGCTTTACCAAGGGGACGACCCTTACCGCCGGAGCCGCCGCCGGGACTTACACCCTGCCTATTACCGTTACCGCCGCCGGATCGGTGAGCGTGTCAGCGGCGAAATCGGGCTATGCCATCAGCGGCTCGCCGAAAACAGCGGCCCTTAATTTCTTCGCGGGCAACCCCGGAGACACACAGGTTACGTTAAACAGCGTGACCGCGAACGGCGCCGCGAATACGACGACAAGCACCCAACTGACCCTGGCTTTCAGCGCGGCCATTGACGGGCTTAGCGCGGGCGACATCACCGTTACCGGGGCAGGCGTTACCGTTGCCCAGGGGGCGGCCCTTACCGCCGGAACCCCCGCCGGGACTTACACCCTGCCTATTACCGTTACCGCCGCCGGATCGGTGAGCGTGGCAGCGGCGAAATCCGGGTATAACATCAGCGGCTCGCCTGCGACAGGGGTGGCTGTCCATTTCGCGTCCAACAGCCCGCCCCCGCCGCCGCCTCCCACCGGAGACTTCTTCGTTGATTCCGTCGGGCTTGAAACAGGTATTGGAACTTACGGCAGCGGATCTCATTCATTTGAAGGCGGCATATTAACAATTACCGGCAACGGCGGTTTTTCAGTTGCTCTGCCCGAAGGTTTCACTGTCGCTGATACAGTTAAAATTGAATTAGCCGCTAAACTAGTGGAGGGCGATAAAGCTAAATTTATTGCGAAACAAGCAGGCGGCTGGACTAATGTTAATCCTGAAGCTTATCCTGAGTTTGAAGATACTGTTGATGAAGCATTCATTCTAAGCTCTAAAGGGTTTAGCGCCGCAGGTGTTACTGACGGAAAAGCATACTTCCAGACAAACAATAACCCTTCTGTTTTCAAAGTGCAGATAAAAATTATTTCCGTTACAAGGGAAGAGGGTGTGGCTGTAAAGATTACTGCCGGTGTACCTGGCTTAAAACCGGCTTCCGGAGAAGCCCCGAAAACAACCGTTGAAACCGATCAATATACCGGAACCGTTGCATGGAACCCGGCTGTCTCTGGCAATTTTGCAGAAGGAACAGCGTATACCGCGACTATTGTATTGACAAAGAAACCCGGCTACACTTTTGAGGGCGTAGATGCCGACGCTATTGCAGTAGTCGGCGCGACTACTGCAAACCACGTGGCAGGCGGTACCGGAACATTGACAATTACGGCAGTATTCGCCGCAGCTGCTGCTCTCGCCCCTGTTGTAAACATTACATTTGCCGATGATACCGAAATCAACGGTTTTAACATTAAGGACAATGCGCTAACTAGTGACAGTAAAGGCTTTACATTTGAGACAACCCAAGGTTACGGTTGGGCATACGGCTATATTAAAGTTGACTTCGGTACTTTTACGCTGGGAGACTATTCAAAGCTTGATTTTACATTTACAGGGGTTAGCGGTGATATTAATGCTAAAAACGCTCGCGTGTGGATAGTCGATGCTGCGCCTACAGGTGAAAAACAAGAGACCGATGCAGTTAAAACGGCGGAAGGAAACGGATCTGATGGTACACAGCCAAAGAGTGTCTCTATATCTTTAGATACATTTACTGTACAAGCCAAGAGTATCGTGTACGTTGCATTTAACCTTTGGAGCAATTCCGGTGCCAAATACACGATTTCAAACATCAAGTTCCACCACGGAGACGAATAATCGAAAGCTGCCTTTTGATTAAGATCGGCTGACGAAAGCGGGGGCGCAGGCTCCCGCTTTTTTTGCGGGCGGGAAAGAAAGAATTACAGGACAAACGCATGAATGAATTTTTACCACGAACCGCACGAACCAACACGAACTTGCTGTTAGAAAACCGTTTTAACCTTCAAATTCCATAAAATAAAGATAGAACATGAAGGTTTTCCGGCAAATACTAAGTAAGAGTTCGTGTGGTTTGTGTGGTTCGTGGTTAATTCTCTTCCAAAACCATTCATGCGTTTGTCGTGATCGCTGAATTATGCGGTATTGCGGGTTTTCTGCTGGCGTTGTATATTTTTATTAAGGAGTATTTATGAATGCAATGCTATTAGTGGCATTCGGCCTTGTCGCCCTTGGCGCAATAATCCGCCTGGTTTTGTTAAAAAAGAATTAGATACGGCATTAGAGCGAATGAATGAATATTTACGGAGGGAAAAAAGATGAAGTGGGGTGAAGCAAAATCAATTATCCTCAAAAATGAAGCGGTAAAAAAAGAACTTAAAATGAACGAGGCCGAATATAAAATCATTGAGGAAATAATTATGGCCAGGAAGGAAAAAAAATTAACACAAAGAGACCTGGCCGAATTAATTGGAACAAAACAATCCAATATTTCCAGACTTGAAAGCGGGAATTATAATCCTTCATTGGATTTACTAAACAGAATTGCGCTGGCAGTAGGGAAGGAATTAAAGGAAACGCCTTACAGATATTCACGCAGTACCTGATAATATTTTCCGCCGGCAATAAAAGATGTCAGAAAAAATTCTATAGCCTGCGGAGATAAATTTCTGTATTTAAGATAATAAAATAAAGTATCTTTGAAAAACTGCATTTTTTCTTCATGCAGCAATAGATTCTCTTTATCTTTCTCATCCGTTAAAAATTTAATTATCTTTGTTAATATAAACTGCTCGTTTACATACAGGATCTCATCATCGTTTTCAAGCTGTTGCAGCGGTTTGCGGCGTAAAAACCAGTAAGATTCGTATGCCAATATCTTAACCTCGTTAACAGTTTCAATATGGTGAAAGGACTTTAGCCTTGATATATCCGTAAAATAGTCAAATAACGTATGAATCAAAGACAGCTCGTTGATTATTACTTTGTCTTTGTAATTAAATTTGTTAATAAAATCATTAAGAATATCCAATAGCAGCTCAAGCCTTTTTTCGATTTTATCCCTTCCGAATTCGTTGATCAATTCCCGGTACCCGCAGGTATCACTGTAAACATCAATATTATACATTGAACATCTCCGCACGGGCGTTTTTAATCGCCCGGACATTATCAGGGGTTAAAAAAGAGATAAAAGAGCGTAAATACGCATCGTCATCAAAAGTACTTGCGGAATTTTTCAAGATATCTTCTCTAATGATAATGCCGTTATACGCCAGAGCGATCGCAGTCTTTGCGACCTTGCGGTTTGGAAGGCTTTTTAAATCCAGTTCGTTAATGAAAACTTGGCGTTTTCTGTTATACAAATAGCGCACTGCCAATATGCCCCCAAATACCGTAACTGTAACTATAAATACCAGGTAAATCAAATTCGCTAAATTCATATTTCAACCCCTGCTTTTGCTTTTTACCGGTAAATTTATTCCCGGAATCAATACATAAAAAATTATATTAAGCGCACTTACACTAATAAAGAAGATTTTTATAAATCCGGGCCAAATCTGGTCAACTCCGTGAATTTCAATGGATGGCCACTTTTGAGAAATAAATTCACCGCATTTACTGATTGCATAAACTATTGTTCCAATAGTGATAAGAACCATATCCATTATTATCAGAAATTTGGTGCCTTTCTCGAATTTTTCCTGCATAACATAGCATATAAATACAGCAGAAGCGGTTACGCAAATGTATAGAACTTCTATGTCATGAAAGATACCGTCTATCGGCACCCCGAACATTCTGTATATTAGCTGTTTGATTCCCAGGGGCAAAAAAGACAACCCCACACCCACAAGCCATGCAAGCAGAGGAGGCCACATCCGGCTGAACCATTCTTTTATGTTTTTAAAAAAAAATTTGCCCATGAAACGATTCCCGGTTTATGTATCCTTAATCGCAAGCATTTTGGCATAAATGATAATTTTTGTCAATAGTAAATTATAGTAATTATAGCAGATTATAGAAGAGAACGCGCCCCCCGCGCCCTGAAATTTTTCGCTTTTACCTATTGCAATCTTTTCCGAGTTGTGGTATAAAAATATAAATGCAGTGTAAACGCCTGCGCGTTTTTCATATACGGTAACTAAAGAGGGAGTCATGGAAATCCAGGTACAGGAACTCATTAACAAAATAAAAAAAGACGGGATCGAGTCCGCTTCGCAAGAGGCCGCCCGGCTTAAAAAGGAAGCCGAAGCTGAAGCCAGGCAAATCGTCGAAAAAGCCCAAAAAGAGGCGGCGGAGCTTATCGCAAAGGCTAAAAAGGACGCGGAACTCTCTGAAAAGGCCGGTAAGGCGGCCCTGGAGCAGGCGTCCCGCAACCTCGTGCTTGTTTTCAAGGACGAAATACAGGCCCTGCTTAACAGACTGGTCGCGGAGCATCTGAAGGACGCCTATGACGGCGAAGTGCTGAAAAACGCGCTGCCCGAAATCATCAAATCCTGGGCCGCAAAAGGGGACGCCCTCGCCGTGCTGCTGCCGAAACCCACCCTCGACAAACTCGAGGCCTTTTTCGAGGAAAAACTCGCCTCCCAGCTTAAGAACGGGCTGGAGATCAAATCGGACAACAGCCTGTCCGGCGGCTTCCGTATCGCCCAGAAAGACGGCTCGGCGTATTACGATTTCTCCGCCGAGGCGGTCGCCGAAATGCTGTCCGCCTACCTTAACCCCCAGCTGGCGGAAATCCTTAAAACATCAGTAAAAAAGGAAGCCTAAGTGGGACAGTACTACTACCTTGTACCGCAGCTTCCCTACCTGGTTTTCGGACAGACCCCGCCTATGTCGCCGGAAGCGTTCAGGGAACTGGCTATGCCTTTAATGGACGAGCAGGACGCCGCGCTGCTGGATCTGCTCGGGGTGGGGCTGAAACCGCCGCCGGGCGACGCGCCTTCCTGCGGTTCGGATTTTATCGACAAATGGCGGGAATGGGAGCGCATTCTCAGGCTTAACCTGGTGAAACACCGCGCCGCGAAGTTAAAACGCGAAGCCCCCGCCGCCGAGCCGCCCGTGCTTCCGTCGGGAGCGGTTTCCGCCGCTGTAAAAGCGGTGCAGGAATCGCCGCTCGAAGGGGAAATCACAATCGACAAGGCGCGCTGGAGCGCCATTGACACTTTGCTGGAAGGCAGCGGCGGCTTTGACAGGAACGCCGTTTTCGCCTATATGCTCAAATTGATAATCCTCAACCGGCAGGCTCTGTTTCAAACCGAAAGGGGATTTTCTGAATATAAATCGCTCTACGCTTCCATCCTGGAAAAATCGGGTAAATTATCTGCGGGAGAATCTAAATGATCGGAACAAAAGGAACGGTGGTAGCCGTTAACGGCAATATGGTAAGCGCCCGTTTTGACGGCGCTGTCTCCATGAACGAGGTCGGTTATGTGAAGGTTGCCGACAAAAAGCTAAAAAGCGAGGTCATCCGGATCAGGGGCGAAATATGCCAGCTCCAGGTCTTTGAAATCACCAAGGGTATCGCCGTAGGCGACACGGTGGAATTTACCGGGGACATGCTGGCGGTGGAACTGGGGCCGGGCCTTCTGGGCCAGGTGTACGACGGCCTCCAGAACCCTCTGCCCCAGCTCGCGCAGGCGGCGGGCTACTTCCTGGAAAGGGGCGTCTACCTGGACCCCCTGCCGGAAGACAGGAATTGGGATTTTACCCCTACCGCCCATGTCGGCGACAAGGTTAATCGCGCCGACACCCTGGGAACCGTAATGGAAGGGGCGTTTACCCACCGGATCATGGTTCCCTTCAATATGTACGGTTCGTATACCGTTTCTAAAATAACCCCGGCGGGCACGTACAAGATCAGAGACACCGTAGCCGAGCTTACGGACGATAAAGGCAGGACCGTTCCGGTGAAATTCAGCTTCCGCTGGCCGGTAAAACGCGCCGTGGACTGTTTCGAGGAGAGGCTTAAACCCGAAGAGCCGATGGTGACGAGGGTGCGCCTCATCGACACCTTCTTCCCGGTAGCCCGGGGCGGCACGTACTGTATCCCCGGCCCCTTCGGCGCGGGCAAGACCGTCTTGCAGCAGATAACCAGCCGGTTCGCCGACGTTGACATCGTTATCGTCGCGGCGTGCGGCGAGCGCGCGGGCGAGGTTGTCGAGACCCTCAAGGAATTTCCCGAACTCAAAGACGAAAGGACAGGGCGCTCCCTCATGGAACGCACTATTATCATCTGTAACACTTCTTCAATGCCCGTCGCGGCCCGCGAAGCGTCGGTTTACACCGCCGTTACGCTTGCCGAGTACTACAGGCAGATGGGGCTTAACGTCCTCTTGCTGGCGGACTCGACGAGCCGCTGGGCGCAGGCCATGCGCGAAATGTCGGGCCGCCTGGAGGAAATACCCGGCGAGGAAGCCTTCCCCGCGTACCTGGAATCGACGATCGCCAGCTTCTACGAAAGGGCGGGTATCGTAAGGCTCAAGGACGGCAGCTTAGGTTCCGTAACCATAGGCGGCACGGTCAGCCCTGCGGGCGGCAACTTCGAGGAGCCGGTAACGCAGGCGACGCTGAAAGTCGTCGGGGCCTTCCACGGCCTCTCCCGCGAACGCTCGGACGCGCGCAAATTCCCCGCGATACACCCGCTGGACTCCTGGTCGAAGTACAAGGGCATCATCAGCGCGGAGAAAGTCGATTACGCCCACGGGTTTATGCGCCGGGGTTCCGAAGTCGAGCAGATGATGAAGGTTGTCGGCGAGGAAGGTACCAGCATAGAAGACTACGTAATCTACCTGAAAGGCGACCTTATCGACTCCGTGTACTTCCAGCAGAACTCCTTTGACGAGGTTGACGCGGCGGTCAAGCCGGAACGGCAGATATACACGTTTAACAAACTGCTGGCGATACTCGCTTCCCATTTCACTTTCCCCGACAAAAACGAGGCCCGCGTGTGGTTCAACAGGCTGAGGCAGAAATTCCTGGACTACAACGGCTCGCATTGGCAGGACGACCGCTTCAAGGAAATGGAAAAGGATATCGAAGAAGCGGTGAAAAAGCAGTCAACCGGCCTGGACAAGGCCGCTGAACATATTTTGGCATAGGACGGAGTAGATAAATGAAAAAGGTTTATAGCAAGATTGAATCCATAACCGGAAGCGTTATTACCGTCCGGGCCGAAGGGATACGCTACGGCGACCTTGCCGAGGTTGACACCGTATTCGGCACCTCGCTTGCCGAGGTGAACAGGCTGCAGGACGACATGGTCTCCTTGCAGGTATTCGCCGGGGGCCGGGGCATTTCCACGGGCGACACGGTGCGCTTTTTGGGGCGGCCCATGCAGGTTCCGTTTTCCGAAAATTTGCTGGGCAGGGTGTTTACCGGTTCGGGGGTTCCCCGCGACAAAGGCCCGGCCCTGCACGATAACTACATACCCATAGGCGGCCCCTCGGTCAACCCGTCCGAGCGCGTTATCCCCCGCAACATGATCCGCACCGGCATCCCCATGATCGACCTGTTCAACACCCTGGTCGTTTCGCAGAAACTGCCGATCTTCTCGGTTTCCGGCGAACCGTACAACGAGCTTCTGGCGCGTATCGCCATGCAGGCCGAAGTTGACGTAATCGTTCTGGGCGGCATGGGCCTTAAATACGACGACTATCTTACTTTCAAGGACACCCTTGAAAACGCCGGCGCGCTGTCGCGCACGGTCATGTTCATGCACACCGCCAGCGACCCCACGGTCGAGTGCCTCATGATCCCCGATATGTCCCTCGCCGTAGCCGAGCAGTTCGCCCTCAAGGGCAAGGACGTGCTGGTGCTTCTTACCGACATGACCAACTTCGCCGACGCGATGAAGGAAATCTCCATTATCCAGGAACAGGTGCCGTCCAACCGCGGTTACCCCGGCGACTTGTACAGCCAGCTTGCCAGCCGCTACGAAAAGGCCGTTGACTTCGACACCGCAGGTTCCATTACCGTCCTCGGCGTAACGACAATGCCCGGCGACGACGTAACCCACCCTGTTCCCGACAATACCGGGTATATCACCGAGGGCCAGTACTACCTCAAGCACGGGCGCATCGAGCCTTTCGGCTCGTTAAGCCGCCTCAAACAAATGGTCAACGGCAAAACCCGCGCAGATCACCGCGCCCTTATGGACGGCATGATCAAGCTGTATTCCGCCTACAGGGACACCCTGGAAAAGAAGGCGATGGGCTTTATGATGTCCGCATGGGACGACAAACTGCTCAAATACGGCCACCAGTTTGAAGCGAAGATGATGGACCTTTCGGTCAATATCCCCCTTGAAAAGGCCCTTGACCTCGGGTGGGAAATCCTTGCCGACTGTTTCAATCCCGAAGACACGGGGCTGAGGACCGAGCTTATCAGCAAATTCTGGCCGAAGAAGGGTTAGGGGCCATAAGGTAGGGGCACAATATGGCGAAAATAAAGCTCACCAAAAACGAGCTTAAAAAACAGAAAGATTCCCTTAAAATGTTCCAGCGGTACCTTCCCACGCTGATGCTTAAAAAACAGCAGCTTCAGGGGGAGATACGGCTTACCGAACTGCGTCTCAAGGAACTGCACGACCAGAAAGAGCGCTTAGACGAATCTTTCAAAACCTGGATAGCCGTTTTCGGCGAGCAGGGCGTTTTTACAGACGATATTTTGAAAATAACCAAACTGAAAACAGGCCACGGGAACATAGCCGGTGTCGCCATTCCGATTTTCGAGGGCGCCGAGTTTGAAGTAACCCCTTACGACCTTTTCAGTATGCCGCTCTGGCTTGACACCGCTGTCGAAAAAATGTCGCAGGCCCTGCTTCTCGATCTCGAAGCCGAGATAGTCGAGGAACAGCGCAAACGGCTGGATCACGAATTACGCATAACGACGCAGCGCGTCAACCTTTTTGAAAAAGTAAAGATCCCCGAAACAAAGGGGAGCATCAAAAAAATTCAGGTTTACCTGGGCGACCAGCAGACTTCCGCCGTGGTGCGGGGAAAGATCGCCAAAACCGGGCTTGTAAAGGCGGCAAAGCAATGACCTTCAACCGACTGGAACAAAGTGAAAGGAGGTTCCTTTCTTGATTTTACCGATGAAAAAAGTGTGCCTTGTGGTACAGGACAAACACCAGGACGAAGCGCTTGCCAAACTGCGCGAAACGGGGATAGTTCATCTTGTGATGTCCAAACCCGCGCCTGAAAAATTCGGCTCGGTGATGGAGCACAAAACGCAGACGGAAACCGCCATCGGCCTTATCCGGCAGTTCAAAGCGCCGAAAAAGAAACCCCTTCCCCAGCCGGGCGGGTGGGAACGGCGCAAGGACAACGGCCCTCACAGGGGGCGGCGCGCCGAAGACCTCATGGGCGTTGAAGAAAAAGAACCGTATTCTGCGGACGCGGCAAGCGCGCCGAGCAGGCCGGAACTGGTAAGGCTGATGAACGGCCTTGCCGCCGAAAGGAAAGCCCTTGAGGACAGGATCGCCTTTCTTTCAAAGGAACATACGCGCGTCAGTGCGTGGGGCGAATTTGATCCCGAAAGCATAAAAGCCCTGGCCGCCGGGGGCGTTACTGTTTTTCTGTACGAAATTTCCCCGGAACTTTTCAAAACCCTCCCCAAAGAAACCGCTTATATAAAAATCGGCGCAGACAAAGCCTCGGTGCGGTTGCTGGTATTTGACAAGGAAATCCCCGACATGCCGCAGTTCAGGATGCCGGAATTTTCCCTTTCAAAAATCGAAACGGAACTTGCCGGTTTGGAGTCCAAACTGGACGCGCTGAACGAAAGGATAAAGAGTTTTGCAGACCGCCGCCCCGTGCTGGAAAAAGAGATGGCGGAGATTAACAGCAAGATTACCTTCGAGCTTGCCAGGGCGGAACTGGAAAAGATCGAAGGCATTCCCGAAGAGCACAGCCTTTCCTGTATATCAGGCTATGTCCCTGCGGAAGACATGGGCAAGCTGAAAGTCGCCGCCGCCGAGAATAGCTGGGCGTTTTTTGCCCGCGATCCCGGGCCGGACGATTACGTCCCGACAAAGCTCAGGAACAACCGCTTCGCCAGCCTGATAAACCCGCTGACCGGTTTTCTTGAAGTGGTTCCCGGCTATCACGAATCCGATATTTCAGGCTGGTTCCTTCTGTTCTTTACGGTATACTTCGGCATGATATTCGGCGACGCGGCTTACGGGGCGATAGTCCTTATCGCCTCGATAATCGGGATTTTCAAGACGCTTAAAAAAGGAGTCCCCGCCGTCCTCAAGCTGATGTTCCTGCTGGGCCTTTCCAACTTTGCCTGGGGCGTGCTTACCTGTTCCTGGGGCGGTCTGCCGGCGGAACAACTGCCGCTTGCCCTGCAAGACCTTTCGCTTCCGCTGATTTCCAACGCGACCTCCGCGAAGTCGGATTTTTTAAAGGGTATTGTCCAGCAGAACTTGATGATCCTCTGTTTCTCGCTTGCCCTGTTACAGCTTTCTATCGGGCATATAATCGCCATCGGAAAGCACAAATCTTTAAAGATACTCGCGGAACTCGGCTCGATGGCGATGCTTGTAGGCATGTACGGCATAATACTGATTCTCATCGCCAGCAACGAGTCGCGCAATCTCGGGGACTACATCCCCATGATGCCCTGCGCCTATGTGCTTGGAGTAGGTTTTGTATTTAACTTTATTTTTGCCAGTTACGACGGGAGCGTAGGCAGGTCGATACTCGAAAGCTGCAAGAATATCATTTCCATGATACTCGGCATCGCCAACGTGTTTTCGGATATTATGTCATATATCAGGCTGTGGGCAGTCGGCCTTGCCGGGGCTGCTATCGCCTCGACGGTAAACGCGATGGCAGGCCCCATGCTCGGGCATTTTATAATGTTTATTTTCGGCGTGGCGCTTATTGTGTTCGGCCACGGTTTAAACCTTGTGCTGAACGCGCTTTCGGTGCTGGTTCACGGGGTGCGCCTGAACACCCTGGAATTTTCAGGCCATGTAGGTTTAACCTGGGCGGGCTTTCCGTACAAGCCGTTTAGCGAGAACAAGGACAAGCAGGAATAAAGGGTTTGCTTTGCAGATCCATAATTTTGAATATTTTTTAAAGAGGAGATTAACATGAATTTAGGATTAATCGGCGCAGGTCTTGTAATGGGTATTGGCGCGGTCGGTTCGGCAACCGGCATAGCTATCGCCGGGCAGGCTGTTATCGGCGCGTGGAAAAAATGCTACGCGGCGAACAAGCCCGCGCCCATGACACTGCTCGCTTTCGGCGGCGCGCCCCTTACCCAGACATTTTACGGCTATATTCTCGGGTTCCTGTTTATGAAACCCGCCGCATTGGCTAATCCCGAAAACGGCCTGCTGTATCTCGGCATAGGAATCGCCTCCGGCCTGGCTATCGCCGGTTCCGCCATTGCCCAGGGAAAAGCGGGAGCCGCAGGCGCGGACGCAGCGGGCGAAACAGGCAAAGGCTTCGTCAACTACATGATGATCGTCGGTATCTGCGAAACCGTCGCGATTTTCGCAATGGTTCTGTCGATGATAAGCCTCTAAACCAAATAGCAAAGAGCAGGTAGCAAATAGCAAAGGAAGAGAATCCTGTCTTAACTTTGCTATTTGCTCCTTGCTCTCTGCTCTTTGTCCCCATCCCTCTATGTCTCTCCCATCCCGAAAAACAATCATAGCTAACACTGTTGCTCTAGGTGGTGATACTCCGGTGGTCGTTCAGACTATGTGGAAGGATCGCCTTTCTTTTTCAGATTTGGACGGCGCGGCAGGGCGCATCGAGGGGCTTGCCCGTATGGGCTGCGGGCTTCTGCGCTTTGCATGTCCCGACCTTGCCAGTGCCGAACTACTGGGCGCTCTTGCCAAACTGGTTTCTATGCCCCTTGTGGCGGATATTCACTTTGATTATAAAATCGCCTTGCGCTGTATGGATTTCCCTATTGCGAAGATCCGCATAAACCCCGGTAATATAGGAAGTAAAGAAAAAGTAAAAGCGGTGCTGGATAAGGCGGCGGGGAAGGGCGTTCCTATCCGCATCGGGGTGAACGCGGGGAGCTTGCCGCAGGATCTGCGGGAAAGGGTAGGGGAGAAGAATTTAACCACGGAGGACACGGAGGGACACGGAGGGAAATTCAAAGGCCGCGCTGAGGCGCTGGTTGAAGCTGCCGAACGGGAACTTGCCGTGTTTGACGAATTCGGCTTTACCAATGTTGTGGTATCAATGAAAGCCTCTAATTTGGCTGACACAATAAAGGCAAACCGCTTACTTGCACAGCGTACAGATGTCCCTCTGCACATAGGCGTTACCGAGGCGGGGCCGCTGGTGGCGGGGGTAGCCCGCAGCAGCGCCGCGCTCGCCCTCTTGCTTGCGCAGGGCATCGGCGACACCATAAGGGTCTCTTTAAGCGACAGCGTGGAAAACGAGGTAATAGCCGCCAGGGAAATTCTGGGCGCGGCGGCTGAAATCGCCGCGATTGAATTCGCCAGCGGCGACAACAAGGGCAATGAAGCCGCCAGGCTGAGGCGGGGTGGGGTAACCGTCGTCTCCTGTCCGCGCTGCGGCAGGCACGGTTTTGACACCCACGGCTTCTGCAGCCGCTGGCTGAACCGGCTTTACGCCCTTGACAAAACAATAACCGTCGCCGTTATGGGCTGCGAGGTGAACGGGCCTGAAGAGGCGCGCCACGCGGACATAGGCATTACAGGCGCGGGCGATAAAGTGCTGATTTTCCGGCGCGGCGTGATAGTAAGAACCGTTACTCAGGCGGAAGCGGACAAAGCCTTTGAAGAAGAACTGTCAAAAAAATAAAAAAGAAAAGAGAAAAATGAAAAAAGTAATACGAATGAAGCATGAGAATCTTTTTAATCTTGCTTTTTTCTCTTTTCTCTCTTCTTTTTTCTCTTGCATTGTACTATAATAGAAGGTGGGTTATACTATGAAAAAACTAATTTTTGTGTTATTAATCGGGTTATTAGTTAGTATGGCGGTTTTTGCCGATCATGAGGGGCTTGGCCTCGGGGTTGTGCTTGGCGGAGGCGGCGGTTTGCACGGCGGCGGCTTTAATCCGGGTTTAAGCCTGAAAATTCCTGTCTCGCCTGTTTTCTGGGGCTTATACGCGAACATCTATCAACCGAGCTTTTATGACAGGTACGGGGGGTTTACCGTTACCGGCGATATGTATATCTTTGACCGAAACCTAATCTCGACTACGGCTGAAAATGAAGAAGGCATTTATAAGGTAAAAATAGACTGGTACCTTGGCGTGGGCGCGGTGTTCAATATGAATTTCTGGAGACAAGGATTATTCGACAAGAATAAGGATGGTAAGGTTATTGAAGATTCAGGAGTAGGGGTAGGACTTGGGTTCCGCGTTCCGGTAGGGCTGTCCTGGCATGTTGTCAGGCCGTTTGAGATTGCCCTAGGGCTTGTTCCTGTTTTAGGTTTATATGCTAGGAATCGCGAGGCCTTTTTCTGGTGGAATATTGATGTCGAGCTTGCGTTCCGTTACTGGTTTATTGATAAAAAGAACGATGCAGAATAGGAGAAATTTCGGGAGCGTATATATGAAAAGAGTGTTTTTACCCATTCTTTTACTCATGATTTGCTTTGGTTCTGCTTTTGCCCAAAGCCACAATACGTGGTGGTATACCCTTGAACAGGGCAAGCAGATGTACAGGAACGGCGACTACGGTAACGCCCTCCTTGCCTTCAGCGACGCGAAACGTCAGCGCCGCGCTATGTACGAACGCATGGAGCGCGACTTTATCGACCTCTTGTCAATAAGGGAAGTCCGCCGCCTGGGGGATTCCCTTGACTGGATTGAAAGATACATAAGGGATTACGGACATGTCGGGGCGGCTGACGCGCTCAGGGAACTGTACTACCGTTATCCGAGGGAAACTTTTAAAAATTCCGCCGCCGCCGCGCTTGCCGCTTTAGGCTCGCTCAAGGAATACCCCGAGGCGGATCACTGGATCGGGGAAACGTACCTTATTGAAGGGGAGCTTAACCTTGCCCTCAGCCAGTATCAAAAAGTCCACTCCCAGCGGCACTTGCTGGAGAACCCCGGTTTTGCGATAGAGCTATTGTATAAAATCGCCGCGATACGCCGTACAAGGCAGGAATACAACGAAATGGAGAGGGTTCTGCTCTCCATCCTGACCGCGGACAAGATGTGGGCGGGCAAAAGCCTGGATCACGACCCGATAATTTCGAGAACCCCGGATCACGAAGGCGATTCGTTCGTAAAGCAGGCTATGACCCGCACCCTTGAAAATAACGGGCTTAACCGTTTTATCGTGCAGTACCGGTACAACAGCACCGAATTTGAGAGCGCCCACAAACAGCTCGGGTTTTATTATTACCAGTCGGGGCGTTACACCTGGGCGCAGGAACACCTTATGTTCGCGTTCCTCATCCAGAATTCGGTTATGCTGGACGAACTGAAACGCGCCCGCTATGATTATTCGTTCACGACGCTGGAAGCCCTTTCAGAAGAAATAAACTGGAACCGTGTGCTTACGGACTATGCCGAGAAGATAGAGTACTACAAAACGGCGTATTTCCTGGCCGCAAGCCTGTACGGGAACGGCAAGACCGCGTCGGCAAGGGGCATCTGGAATTTCCTCGCGTCCCAGACCCGCGCCGGGGAATGGCAGACCAGGGCTATAGGGCAGCTTAGAAACCCCCATATTGAAAAAGTCACGGAAATGCCGTAATATCCAAATAGCAAATAGCAGGTAGCAAAGTTAAGATAAGCTTCTCTTGCTTTGCTACCTGCTCTTTGCTCTTTGCTATTTGCTATCTGTTCTTTGATATTGGGGGAATATTTATGGCTAAATCGGAAGAAAAAACCAGGGGCGATCCTAACGCGACGCCGGAAGAAAAACTGAAAGCGCTGGAAGCGGCGCGTTTGCAGATTGAAAAACAGTTCGGGACAGGTTCTCTTATAAAACTCGGCTCGCATGACAACGCCTCGGGAATCGAGGTCGTGCCTTCGGGTTCTATACTGCTGGACGAGGCGCTCGGCATCGGCGGCTACCCCAGGGGGAGAATCATCGAGATTTTCGGGCCGGAATCGTCGGGCAAGACCACTTTGGCCCTCCACGCAATCGCCGAGGCGCAGAAAACGGGCGGCACGGCGGCTTTTATCGACGCGGAACACGCCCTGGACCCCGTATACGCCAAGGGTCTTGGGGTCAATATTGACGATCTGTGGGTCTCCCAGCCGGATAACGGAGAGCAGGCTATGGAAATTACCGACAGCCTGGTGCGCTCGGGCGCGGTGGACGTAATTGTCGTGGACTCTGTCGCCGCCCTGACCCCGCAGGCCGAGATACAGGGCGACATGGGCGACGCGCAGATGGGGGCGCAGGCCCGCTTGATGAGCCAGGCCCTCCGCAAGCTTACCGCCACTATCGGGAAGTCGCGCACCATACTGATATTTATCAACCAGATACGCATGAAAATCGGCGTTTTTATGGGAAACCCGGAAACCACGACAGGCGGCAACGCCCTGAAATTTTACTCTTCCGTGCGCCTTGAAGTGCGTAAAACCGAGACTATAGAGGTTTCAAAAGACACCGACGCTATCGGCAACAGGGTGCGGGTTAAGGTTGTCAAAAACAAAGTCGCCCCCCCGTTCAGGCGCACCGAGCTTGAGCTGATCTTCGGCAAGGGCATTTCGTATTACGGAAGCCTGCTTGACTGCGCCGCCAAGTACAACTATATAGAAAAGAAAGGGGCGTGGTATTCCTGCGGGGAGGAAAAAATAGGGCAGGGCAGGGACAACGCCCGCGACTACCTTGCACAGCACCCGGAGTTCGCCATAGAACTCGAGGCGAAGCTGCGGAAACAGATTTTCCCCGGCAGGGAGTTCCCCCCCGCCAAACCGCCTGCAAACGAAAGCGCGAAACCGGCAAGTGTCCCGCCTGCGGCGGGCAAGCCCGAGGCAAAGCCCGAAGTAAAACCGGCGGCCCCTCCCAAACCGCAAAGCGCCCCGGCCCCGGCGGCAACTGCTCCGGCGGCTGCCGCAACTCCCGCCGCACCGCCTCATCAAGGCCCCGGCCGCCCGCGCAAACCGCCCGCGCAAGACGCTCAAACCCTGTCGGAAGAAGCGCTCTTCTAAGAATTAGGAATTAGGAGTGAGGAATTAGGAATAGGGGAAGATGTTTATTCCTCAATTCTTTATTCTTCATTCCTAATTCTTCATTCTTTTCTCCTTTTTTTGTAATTTTTTTCAAAATTAATCCAAAAAATCAAAATATGTGTTATAATTAATAGAAGAATATCGTAAATTTCCGGGGAAATTTAGCTTTTTCTTCCAAAAAATAAGGGGGACTGTAAATGTGCAAGAAAAACCTGTTTATGTGCGTGTTTTTTCTGATCATTGGGGTTAGCCTTTGGGCGGGAGGGAGAAAAGACAATATTTCCAGATCGGCGGCAGATCCGTCGGATTTTACGGATACGCTGGATATTTCGGAAAAAAAACCCGGAAAATACAATTATTACCTTGAAGCGAAGGACAGAGGGGGAAATACCACCCTCGCGGGGCCGGATAATATCTTTATTGATCCCGAATCCGACCTTCCCAGAACAAATGTGGTTAACCCACTGCCGTATATGGTCGTTCAGGGCAATATGAATGTAGTCGGCATCGCGTTTGACGATGACGGCGTTCAAAAGGTGGAAATCGCCGTTTACCGGGGGACTAACGGGAAAGGCGAGGAATTAGTCCGGGACACGGCAAGCGGGACCGATTACTGGTCCTACTTTCTTGACACCTCAAACGGGGATATCTGGCGCGACGGCGACTATACGTTAAAAACATGGGCCACGGATATAAACGGCCTTTCCGGCGTCGCCGACACGTACCCTAACGGGGCTGCGGTTCCCGCGAAAGCGAAAAAAATATCGACCGTGTACTGGAAGCTCGACCGTAAAAAACCGGATATTGCCATAAAAAGCCACGACGTGGGCGCCCTTGTTTCCGGAAAAATAAATTTCCGGGGTACTGTGTACGACGGCAACGGCATCTCCTCCATGAGTTACTCGGTTGACGGCGGGAAAAAGTACGTTCCCACGAAGTTCAGGCAGGACGGAAAAGACGGCAATAATACGTGGGGCATAAACCTTAATACAAAGCAGTTCGACGACGGCCCTGTCGTTATATGGCTTAAATCCCGCGACACCAACGGAACCGAAGGGGCCGCCGCGCACCTGCTATTTGTAAATAATATAGACCCCGAAGTAAAAATCGTATATCCTGAGCCGAGTACCGTTGTAAACGGAGTTTTCTATATAGCCGGTTACGCGAAACACCCTGTCGGGCTTAAATCGGTGTCGTGGAAAGCGGGGACGCAGCACGGCGATTTTGAACTGCTGCCCGGAAACGACTGGTGGTCTACGGCGGTGGACACCCGCGCGATTGCAAGGGGAACTTCAATCGAAGTCGAAATTAAAGCGGTTGACGTTTCCGGCAATACCACTGTCGCAAAACAAAAATACAAACTGGATCAGGCGGCGAATATTCCCAGGCTGACTTTGGAATCGCCGAACCCCGGCGTTCTTGACAATAAACTGGGTATAATTGTAAAAGGAACCGTAACTGACAATGACGGCGTGGCTTCGGTGGTTTATTCGCTTAACGGCTCTCTGGCGACGGAAGTAAAAGCCAGTAACGGCCCCTTCCAGTTTTTAATTCCGACCCCTCCTGACGGGAACTATACCCTTGACGTGTGGGCGAAAGACATTACGGGAGTTGCCGGCCTCAAAACGCAGGTAAAAGGCATTGTGGTTTCCAACGACGCGATACAGCCCAGAATAGTTTCTGTTTCATGGCCGGAAGGAAAAAACGCAAGAAACGAGCCTTTTAATACGGGCATGAAAATAACGCCCGTCGCGAAAATGACTATGGCGGTCGCCTTCAAAGCAGCCTCCGCGCCGAAGTCGGCGCAGATTCAGTTCGGCAAATCTTCTTCGCCGGTGCCGATCAGGCTGGCTGCTTCAAAAGGCCTGTTTACGGCGGTAGTCCCCGTTCCCGCAATAAACGATGAAGGCCTTTTGGAAATTATATTAACGGCTACCGACAGCCAGAATAAAACGGTTTCATTCAGCGAATACGTTTATGTGTCGTCAGGGTCGGGGTCTGTTGATTACGCCCTTACATGGGTAAGGCCGGCGACGCTCGGCGACGGGCGCATCCTGCTCAAAAAAGGCGAGACCTTGATGGGCTTAAGCCCGGTACGGGTTACAAACGCCGCCCTTCAAGGCTCGGGGTCCAATTTATTCAGCGTAACCGTTGACCATCTCGGGCGGGTATTGCTTACGGCGGCGGCTGAAGGCGAAGCCGGCCCCCTGGCGCTGAGGCTTGATCTTGAAAGCGGCTCGTTTGTAAGCAGCCAGTCCTCGTTTTTGCTGGAAGATTCGGGGCCTGTTATCTCGCTGCAAAATATGGAAGATAACAAATGGGTGACAAACAGCGTCACCGCCGGTTTTAACATATCAAGCAGGAGCAGGGTAAGCTCCGTAGACGTTTCGTACGATTTGGGACTGAACTGGCAAAGCCTTTTAACAGCGGCGGAACTGGCGGCCCTTCGCGGCCCGGTTAATTCCAATTTTTCAAAGCCCCTGGATCTTACGCCCGTGAGCGACGGTTCAATCGGCATACTGATACGGGCGGTCGGCGTATCCGGACTTGAATCGGTGGCGAATTTTACCGTGCTTAAAGACAACACGCCCCCGCAGGCGCAGGCCGTTATGCCGATCGCGGGAGCGGCGGTAAACGGAAAAATACGCATGGCGTTCGCGGTACAGGAAACAGGCTCCGTTCAGTCTGTCGTGTACAGGCAAAACCCGCGGGCCCCCGCGAAAGAAGTGTATAACGACAGCCGCTGGCAGGGGGATTACGTGCCGAGGTTCTTTGAAATACTGATGGACCCGACGGACATGCCCCTTGATACCAATATGCGTTTTACATTTACCGATAAATCGGGCAATTCAAGCGACGTCAGCGAATGGTCGTTTATAATCGATCAGGAAATGGATATTCCGACAGTGCAGTTAGTCCTTCCTGTGGAAAACGAAGTTATTACAACGGACTTTATCGTGTCGGGGGTAATGTTCGACGACGACGCGATTAAGGGGTTCCAATGGAGGATAGACTCAGGCGCGTGGCAGTCCCAGGAAGCCGAATTCGGTTTTTCAATTCCCATCCCGCTTTTGTCATTGACGGATAACGACCATACGGTAACCGTAATAGCCGAAGACATATACGGCGTAAAGAGCAAGCCCGCGACGCAGAAATTCCGCGTGTCGTTAAAAGAGCCTACCGCCGCAATGACCTCCCCGCTTTTTGACGCGGTATTACGGCAGTCCATACAGCTTCAGGGGACGGCTTCCGACAAGAACGGCATTATGGACGTAAAGATTTCCATTGATAACGGAAACTCGTATAACATCGTAAAAGGGAACTTCGGGACCCAGGCGGAGGCGGTGCAGTGGAATTACCAGTTTAACACCACGATATTAAAAGACGGCCCGCACGTCGTGTTTATAAGGGTGCGCGACAGGTACGAAATACCGTCAACTTACGCGTACATGATCAATATTGACAATACCCAGCCTGAGATTGCCCTGGACACCCCCGGCGACGGTTCGATTACCGTCGGCAATATCACCGTAATGGGCAGGGTGATTGATCCCAACTTGCAGGAAGCGCGTATAGAGCTGAGAAGCCTGGAAGGGGTTACAATCCCCCCGACCCTGCGGTCAAGAAAACTTGATTTAAGCTCGGTGATAAAGGAAACCCTGAACATTGCCGCAATGCCCGACGGGCAGTACAATGTCGCGGTTATCGCCCTGGACAGGGCGGGAAACGAAACCCGGCTTTCGCGCAACGTGCAGATGGCGCGGCAGACGTACAAGAACTACATAGAAGTACTGTACCCGCTTGAAAACGAAGAGACAAGAGGGGAGTTTACCCTGTACGGTTACGCGGGCGGGGCAGATCCCGCCGGGACTGTAACAATGAGAGTAAACGGCATGGAAGGCGAGACGGTTCCGGTTGACAGTTCGGGGTATTTCGCTTTCAAAATGAACGGCGAAAGGCTCCCCGACGGGAACAGCACCATTACCGTGAACAGCAATTTCGGCGGGGGTTCTCTTGTTTCGTCGAGGCCGTACAGCATGATTTACAGGGCGTCGGGGCCGTGGGTGACGATAGACAGCTTTACCTTCGCGCAGTTCGCCTATGAAAGGCCGTACCTGTACGGGCGCACGGGGTATATTTTAGAGGCGGAGGACATCAGGATTCTTACGGACAAAAACGCGGACAGGGAGCTTAAAGCCGAAGTCCAGGCGAAAACGCCTGATTATACGGAAATAAGCTTTGACAACGGAAGATCGTTTACAAGGACAAGCGGGGCCGTCGCAAAAGACGCTGATTACCGTTACCGCCTGGAAGACGGGGATATGCCGGAAGGGTTCCATTATATCCTTATAAGGACGACCATGAAAAACGGCGACGTCGCCATGACAAGAATGTTAGTCCAGGTTGACAAGACGAAGCCGGTAATCCGCCTTATTTCGCCGGAAATCGGAAGCAGGTACAACCAGGCCATTGTGTATACGGCGTCGGCGTCGGACGACAACGAACTTGTAAGCCTGACATACCACCTCCGCGTGGGAGACAAGGCTTTTTACGCGGTTCCCGGCTTCCTGCAAGGGCTTTATTTTGAAACAATAATCCCGCCGTTCTTCCGGCAGATCGCCGTGGCGAATAAATTTGAAAAGGGGGTTCCCTCGATGCCGTTCTCCGGAGGCGCGACGTATATGGATTTCGGGTTCGGCTTAAGCTTCTTTGACGACAACGTAAAAGTGCAGGGGCAGTACGGGTTCATTACCCAGGCGCTGTACGAATCTCTCGGAGGTAACGACCCGATCCGTTACGGGGGTGACGTTTTGGGAATAAAGCTTCTTGCCAACCTTTACAACCTGCCTCTCGGTTCCCTATGGGGGCCTGATTTTGACTGGCTGTCCGCTTCGTTCTCCGTAGGGGCGAACTTCTCGCTGTTCAACTTCGCAAGAAAAGAAAATCCGGGTTATTCGCCCGACTCCAAAGGAGATCCTGTATACTATACCCAGAGCGGCGCGCCTACGTGGATGAGCGCGTTACTGCTGCAAATAGAATTCCCCAAGGGGACTATTCCCAAGAGGAAAAACCTGCGGACGTTCAGCATGTTTACCGAAGGGCAGCTCTGGTTCGTGCCTACCGACGTGAACGCCGAAAAGATGGGGATAGAGACGGTTATCCCGCACATAACGATAGGCTTACGAGCGTACATATTCTAATGAGGAATTAGGAATGAGGAATGAGGAATATTCCTCATTATATTTAGGAGGTTTTTATGTTGGTAAGGGCTAAAATTCGGTTTTTAATTTTAACGGTTTTTTTTGCCGCAATTATTTTTTCAACATGCGAAGCCCCTATGGGCATGGGGCCGCCTATCGACTGGGAGGACCCTGTCCTTATTTTGGATAAGGTTTCAAGCCCCCTCTATGTCAGGAAGGGGACTATACTTACGGGGACGGCTACGGACAATGTAGGGGTTGAAAGGATAGTATTTACCAACACGGTTACAGGCGAAGAGCTTTTTCCCGTAATAAGAGACGGGGACAAGTGGGTTATTGAACTGTTATTTTCCAGCGAACAAAACGCGACAAAAATAGTAGGGGAGATACGCGCTTACGACAAAATGAACAATTCGGGCGAGAGATCCGTCGCCTTTGTAACAATGATTATTGATATACTGCCCCCTATTGTTAATGACGTTGTTATCAGGCGCACCGATACAAGAATAGCGTATCTTGAACCCCTGACCGATTTAAAGGATCTTGAAACAACCGATCCGCACGGCGAAAAGAAGGCCAACCTGTATAAATACCAGAACGGCTGGTTCCAGATCAGCGCGAACTCAAATGACGACGAGACAAGGGTAGAGATTGTATCGCTTGATTTCTACGACACCCAGTTTATCCGCACCCGGCTGCTTTCGCTGCCCGTCGATGAAGGGTTTTCCAATTATTTCCCCCGCTGGACAGTTAAGGAAGAAGATTTAATTAACGCGGGGGCGGAGAGATTTGGCCCCGATTATAAAACGGATTATTATAACGGAGGAAAGCGTTATTATTACCGCGTTGTTGTTAACGCTATCGACAGGAGCAAGAACGGAAGCGACGATTTCCAGCTTTCGGAAGAAGAGGGGTTCCTCTGCCTGTGGGCGAAGTCGGACGAGCCGAGGGGGATTCTTGATCCGGTTATGGGAGTGTCAAGGGATAAGGCAATTATCTCCCGAGGCACCCCCTTGCCGGTTGACTTCTTTGACGACGACAGGCTTGAGTGGGCGTATGCCGGCCTTCTTACGGAAGACCAATGGTACGGCAGAAAAGCAATTGACGAAGGCAACGTAACAATCCCTCAATACACGGAAGACACGGCAGCGGATCAAAATTCCAAAAAACTGGAATGGCTGAAAGACCGGCTGAGATCAGGAAAAAATGTTTATAACTGGGCGTTCGATAAACATAACCCGAGACACGAGCCGATTACCGAACAAATCGAAGGCAAAAAAGTAGACGAACAGCTTATGTATATTCCGACGGGCAGAGAAGACGACGATTACGGCCAATACGTGCTGTTTACCCTGGCCGCCGACAATAAACTTCCGCCCCATGACAAGCAAGGCCCCGAATGGACAAACACGGACATTTGGAGGGGCAGAATGTGGAATATTTCCATAATAGACGAAAACGCCCCCTTGATTGTATTTGACACGGTAAAAGGCTCCCCTGAAGAAAACACGTTCCCTCCGCTTACAGGACACGAGTTTTTTACTATTTTCGGATATACCCTGCGCGAAAACTCGTCACTCACTAACAAAGTTACCGCTTTCCGCATGGCGTGGATACCCTTTAATATACAGGACAAACCCGGAGAGGCGAAGGGTGCCGACGGGTGGATTAAAGACGTGCAAAAAGCTCTTAGCGATAATTTTGCCAATATGCCTCCCGGCGTACAGTACTGGGATTTCGCGGACAGCCAGGTAGAGGGGCCGGGGAAGTTACAAGACCACGGCAATGAACCTATAGACGAGATGACTTACAGGCGGCAGAGCTTTAGTAAAAAATTTTCCGTCCTGGGCAGAGAGGACGACCTTAAACCCGAAACCAGGAATTTTACGTATAAAGACGAACTTGAAAACGAAACCAAGCTGTTTATTTTTTACGCCCTTGACACCATGGGGCATGAGGTATACAGGCAGCTCCGCCTCCTGGGCAGTAAAACCCCTCCCGACCTTGTTATTTATGATGTTACCGACTCTTTTGATAACGGTTTGTTTGGCGGTTTGCCCGATCCGAACGACCCGTTTTATAATCCCGGCGGGGTGTTTGACGAGACTTCCTATTTCGCGGCTCTTAATAGCGCCAATAAGATCAAATACGATGAATTAAAAGACGCAAACCCTCCGGAAACAGACAGGGCGCCTCCGTTCAAGTTGTACCCGCGCGGGACTATACTGAAATACTATATCAAAGCGTCCGAAACAGCCGGCATTGCGGTTGACAGTATAACTATGAAGGATATTACTTTCTCGCAAAACGGCACGCAAGTAGGAAGCGATTATAATCCTGCAGAACAGCATCTTACTTTCTGCGAACTCTATCCCGACGTAACGCAAAGAACGTTCCTCTTTGAAGCCACGGACAAACTTGGCACTGTGGCGCGAGTACAGCGGACAATAGCGGTTACAAACACCGCCAGGCTGGAAAATATAACAACGACCACCCAGAACGGCACTTACGGCATCGGCCAGGTTATTACTTTACAGGCGAATTTTTCCAGCCAGGTGTATGTAAGAGGCGGCGTGCCCAGCCTTAATATACGTTATTGGGACTCCGGTAACAATGCGGTTTATGCCGCTATTCCTTGTTCAAATCTGCCTGACAGCCCTGCCAACGCCACAAGTATTCTTGAATTTAATTTTACAGTGCCCGAAGGTTCAGGCGGGACAAACATAACAAACATAATAGAAACGTTATATGAAGACGGGAAATTTAGCCCGCCAAGCGGAAATAAACGCCCTATTATACTTCCCAACGACAACGTAAGAATAATAGACCCGACCGGAGACCAGCCGGCGTTTATACCAGGTTACAAAAGCGACACCGTAACTATGCCGAACTGGACTACCGGAAAAAATTCCCTGCAAGAGAGGAAGTCAATCAGGCTCGACGGAGTCCGCCCCAAGATTACCACTGTTACGGTAAGCGGAAAAACCATAGCGGCAGACAATACCTACTACTTTAAGAACGGAGAAACGCTTGAGTTCACGCTTGCCGCCAACGAGAGTATAAGAGCTTCCGGCACGCCGGTTATACAGTTTAACCGTTTAAACAGCGCCGGTACCGTAATAGGGAGCGATACTGCAAACTTTAAATACCAGCGGCCCGGCGCGTCGAACGCGCTTGTTTTCAGCCTTCCTGTAAGTAATGTAGCCGGAGACGGCAGGCTTGACAGTTTTAGCCTGGCCCCAATTACAGGCACAGACATTGTAGATAACGCTGATAACAGCGTTGAGCCGTCAACAGTAAACGCCTTGCTGTCGCTTGTAACGACAACGCCTACGATTTATGTTAAAAAGAGCATACCCGCCGCTCCCAGAGTTACATTAAACGGGACAATTTATACAGAGAACCCTTCTACTCCACGTCCGGTATTGGAACTCAACGTAAACCCCGTGTTAAGCGTACAAGTTTCACAATCTGCGACGTTCCCTGCTTTTGAAGACACTATACAATATTCGCTTGACGGCGGGTTAAAATGGGAGACCTACCCTACCGCTAACACCGTTGATAATTGGACAACCTCAACCGGCGGTAATTTATACATAAGCAACGGGGAATGGGATTTAAGGGTGCGTTATCTTGACAGGGCGGGGAACGAAGGAACCCAGACAAGGCAGCGATTACACGTAAACAAGGATTTCCCGAAGCTGGTGGGCATAACCGCCGTCCAGCCGAACAGCACCTACAGACAGGGCGACAGGTTAGATTTTAACCTGGAGTTTGCGGAACCAGTGCGGACGACTAATACCAGTAACGTTAAAATTACCCTTGAAAACAGGGCTACTACAAATCCAGATACAGGCAAAATTGATTTAACGGCAACGGCTCAAACGGCTCTCAGCACCACCGTCACATTTACGTGGAATCCTCTTAACGGCAAGGAAATGCTTGCCGGCTTATATGTAAGCAGTATAAAACTGACCGGCCTTCAAGACCGTTTCGGCAATGCCGGGACAGATTCAACAAGCGCTACTTTTTCCGCTACCGGAGGCACTGTTGTTTTTAATACCTATACAAGCCAGAATAACCTCAGCCCAGGGTTATTCGTTGACTGTATAATACCCGCTATTACCGCGCGAGATCCCGCTATCGAAGGCGTTTCAACCGATAACAAAACCGTAACGCTAACATTTAGCGAACCTGTAATGATAGGCACCGGAAAAATTACGGTAAGGCCCTATGGGAACTACAAGATTCCGGCGGTGCTGGAAAATAACGGTAAAACTATCAGCGGAACCTATGTCGCCGGATTCTACGATATATACAACAACAGTTCTCTTACCGCTGATGACAGGAACACGTTAACCAAAGGCACAAGTATGGGCAACCTTACCCTGGATGATAGAACAGGGCAGAGCGCCGGCCCTTATATAAAAATGACCCACGGGTTAAAACAAGGGCCGGGGTTTACAGGGAACTACACTGGTACGGGCGCTAACGGCCCCCCTCTTGCCGGATCATTCATGGTGCCTGATACGTCCACCAAGTGGGTGCTTGATTACCGGTACAGTATTAATAACGCTAGCAATAGCAATACCCAATGGGTTGATACTTCCAATAACCCTCAAAACGCAGATACTGCGGTAGTCCCCGCCATCCGCGCCGTCCTTACCAAAGCAAAATGGCGCTGGCAGGAAATGGACCTTGTTTCTTCCGTTAAGATTGTTGGCAATACAGTAACCGTTACCCTGAACGAACAGCTTCTTGACGGTTTGCAATGGGGGCTAAGTTTCCCGGAGGGCGCTTTTACCGATAAAGCGGGTAACAAGGCCGCGGCTGTCGGCTCTTACAATACTGACGGAACTGTAAATACGACAGTTAATTCACCCTACTGGTTCTGGTCAAAAGGCGTTCAGCCCCCGGTAATAAGGGTGAACCGCAAAAGTTATGACGCAAGAACCGGAAATTGGGCGAGCGCTACGGGACGGGAGTACAGACCTCCCGCAAAACGGGACATCCCGGGCGGCTGGGGCATAGAGGATTTTAATACCGTTCACTACCGGATTGAATCTGAAACCCCGGACGCGACGCTGACTTATGCCACATTTACGCCTGCCAACGGCAGTATTACCGCCCTCTGGACCGGTAACATACCCAGCAGTTCTCCAACCAGAGCTTGGGACAATCCCGGTATTAGTGCTAATACCGCCGATAATAGCACCGGAGAGTGGGTATTACCTAATCTTGTCCGGCGTAACAATAATAATCCTTTCAATCAAAATAACCCCGTTAACACTTGGTATGAAGTTACGGAAAACGGATTTACTACTAGAAGGACAATAACTCCAGAGTACCAGGGTTACCGGTCATATAACAGCGACGCTACAAAAGCAGATCTGGACTCATCGACACTAACTTTAAACTCGTTTACAGGGTCGGGCGGTAATCCTACACAGAACAGTTTTTCTTATGCTGCGCTTCAAGCCAGCAAGAATTATGTCGTCGCCGTAGCGAGCAAAAACGGACAGAACTCTTCAAGAAGTTACGAAGGGGTATTCAGAAGCGTTGTTGTGTTGAATCAGGGTTCTTTTGGCGGGTACTTAAACGGCGCCAACCGTGACACTAACCCCCTTATGGTGCAGGGTTCAAACGTTAAAAACGGTATGCCTTCGATTTCGGGATTCCCTGTCTACGACGCCAATGAAACAGGCGACAACAGGTTTCTAAAAATATTCTATTATAATCAAATCGGAGGATCATCCAATGCAATGACCAGCGGGCAGTTATACTGGGTAAGCACCGAAATTGTCAGCCAATGGTATTTCCTGGGCGCCGGACACCGTAGAACTGACAACAGCGGTAGTAACGGAGGCACGCATATGAGATCGGGCGACGTAAACAACTATCTGTTCTCCGGTTACGGCGATTTAACCTACGCCCGCAACCTAAGGTAATTAAGGAGGAAAACGATGAAAACAAAGATAACCGTATGCAGGCTTTTTGTAAGCCTTTTAGCTCTCGCGGCGTTTTTCTCCTGCAATAACCCGGTAGGGCTGGGTGACAGGCTGGATGTCGAAGGGCCTCTTCTTACCATAGAGTCCCCTTTGCAACGCCAGTCGGTTAAGGTACTGTTTATAATGGAGGGGACAGCCTGGGATTATTCCGGCGTTGACACGCTCTTAATATCCGCCGTTGTTGACAATACCCCTTTCCAGCGGCAGTGGCGCTATCTAAAAAACGCATGGCAGATTTCCGACGATAGCGGGGCGACATGGTCGCCGTTTGGGAACGTCGTGCTGAACGTGAACGGCGCAGATAAAACCGCCGTGTGGGACAGCGACGGCAAATCCGTTATATGGAGCCTTCCGGTAGATATGGAAATTCCGGGCCAGCCTCTTGTAGAGGGAGAATATACGTTCAGCGTTCAGGCGTGGGACAAGGGCGGTTTTACAGACGACAACTCGTTAAAGGCGGTTGTCCTGATAGTAGACAGCGACCCCCCAAAAGTCAGCGTCAGCACTCCCACCCTTTACAGCCAGGACGCCTATACAAATCCCGAAAACCCTGAATACGCAGATTTCCTGAAATTTAGGAATATGAAAGGCGACAGCGGCGAGTGGAAGAACACCGCTTTGCTGGGGAAATTCATTACCCAGGATTTTGACCTTAAATGGCAGATAGACGACAGCAACGACGTCTGGTCGATAGATCTGCGTTTTTACACGGACGACGTAGAGATAGACAATGATTACGAAACCGGCCTTCCCGATAATTATATTTACCGGTATTATCAGAACACCCCCCCTCCTCCGGTGAACGCGAACCCCAATGATTATGTCAGGCTGAGCGGATCGGTGACGGTTCCCGAACTGTACGGCCCGGCAGGCTTTATTGAAGGGGGCGGGGAATTAAAGAACCCTATCCCTGCAAAAACAACCGTAAAAGTGGTCGCCCTCTGTTACGACGCGGTAGGGCACCCGAACCAGGAGAAAACCCTGGGCTATTTTATTTCCTGGCCCGAAGCGAATTCCCCCTGGATTGTCTTTCCTGAAGGAATGGAAGGCCCCGAAGGTTTATACGGCAAGCCGGTTTCCCAGAACGAGCCTGGCTATATTACGGACGACGAAGTGTATACGGTCTACCCCAGCAGAAGCATTAAAGCCACGGCGTTCCAGTCGTCCGGCGTTAAAAACGTAAAGTACTCGCTGTACCAGGTGAATACGTCGGGCAACAAGCTTAACAGGCCTGACGGAGCACATCCTCTTAAACATATTGAGGATAAAGATATCCCGAACGAGGAAGGCAAAACCTTTTCTACCATTTTTTCATGGGAATTAACCGTGCCTGTTTTTACCGGCTTTTATATTCTTGAAGCCGAGGCGTTCACTTCCCAGGACAAGGCGAGCGAAAAATATACAATGCTTTTCAAAGTGCAGGACATCGCCTTCCCGAATTTTACAGACGGGCCTTTCCCCGCCGCTACCGATCCGCTTTTTATGGCGATAAAGAACAATAAAATAATAATTAGCGGGAAAGTAAGCGACGCTACGGAGATCGCTTCCCTTTATATGGCGTGGATTAACCCCAGATCGGAGGGTTTTGCCGCAATGAGCCAGCTTTCCTATTTCCGCAACGGCAATTACGCGGGATGGCAGGACGCCGCAAACAGGGCGCCCAAAGGCGGCTCGATACTTGAAGCCGCGAATATCGATTCATTTGGAACCGGTTATCCCTATGATCCCGCTTATCCGAACAGGTTATGGAATATTGATTTTAAACCCGCCAACCCGCCCATAGATAACGAAACAAACCGGTATCAATTTGATTTTTCGCAGGAAATTGATATAACCGAACATTTGGGAATAGGCCCCGACGCCTGGCAGTCGCCTTTAAAAAGCCAGGTATTCCTGTTCAGGGTGCAGAACCCTGACGGGAAAAGCACGGTAATAACCTACGCCCCGCAGGGAGACACCCTGGCGCCGGTTATTTCGATTTCGGAGCTTGTTTTAAAAAACGGGCCCAATCCCCCTGAAAACTTCGAGCCGAATACGTTTAAGGTAATCCCGCAGTTTAGCGACGGCGATACCATAACCATTAACGGGACATGGTGGGAAGATTCCGCCGCGTACCTGAATATTGAACAATACTTTTTAAGAAATTTTAAAGTTACCGTTAACAACCAACCCTTGCCGTCTTTTACTTCGGCTAACATTAACAGAGCGTCAGACAGATCCCCGCAAGGGACATGGACAATAACGGTTACCGTAGGAGACGGCGCGGGCCAGCTTCCAAAAGACAAGCTTAGAGACTCCCTTGTAATAGGCGTTGAAGCCAGGGATATTGGCGGGAATGAAGTGGAAATTGGAAGTTCGTGGCTGATACAAAGCGACAACTTGCGGTTTATGCGTATATCAAGCGAAGAGGAAGACGGCATTTACAAAGCCGGGGGAGATCCAATTGAAATTTTCCTGGAATTCAGCAGGCCGGTTAAATTAGCCAATGCCGGTTTAAAACCGGAATTAATTCTTAACAGCCATACCGGTACCAACGCAAGGGCTGTTTATAAAGACGGGCAGGAAAGCTATAACAGCCGCCAGTATTTTGTGTACACGGTTGAAGCCGGGCACCATACAAACGGCAGTAATCTTAACGTTAAAGGGCTTTGGCACAACGGAACCGTTTTTACAGCAAGCACCCCTTATAATACCGCAAACTATCCGTTCGTATGGTACAGGCAGTCAGACAGCGAGTATGAAGAAGTGCGTATAACAATGCAGCCGAACAACAAGGGCGATTTGAAACCCAACGGTTATTTTGTACGCACCCTGCCTACCGCCGCAAATAACACGGATTCCGATTTTCAGTTTACCCTTGCCGCCGGAAAGCATATTAAAATAGACACTACGCCCCCTACGGTAACAAGCGTTACGGCGGCTTCAAGCGCGGGCCATTATAGATCCGGCGATATTTATATAACGGTAAACTTCAGTAAACCCGTAACAATACCAACAGTCCCAGGCACGGTCACGCCAAGGCTTGCTTTGAATGTTACAGGAGGGGGAGATCCAACTACAGATGCGGATAACGTAAGGGTAAACGGCAACGCTATAACTTTTATGTATAAAATAAAAGACGGCGACACGACTAACGGAAACCAGGTACGCGTAACGGGCTTCAGCGGGGATATTACCGATCTTGCGGGTAACGATTTAAACGGCGCAATGTCGGGAACTCTTAGCGGTATATATATTGACACCATCCCCCTTACCGATCCTCCGGCAGTAAGGGTTTTAAGCGCCAGTAATATTGGCAATGTTATTGGCACTTCCGGAACAACTCCTGTCGCTCTTTCAACCCTTTACAATACTAATTTGTGGTTTGCCATAACAAGGGGAGATCCGTCGGGCGGTTCGCACAGGCTTGACAGATTTGAATATTCAATAAACGGCGGCACAAGCTGGATTACGGCTAACAGAAGCACTGACAATAACCCGGCAGCCTGGCCTTCAACAGCAGGGGGAACTTACACGATTACCGCCCGCCAGATAACCCAATCGGGTTTTGTTTCCCCTGCTTCGCAAAATATAACGTTATACTGGGACCCGGGCGATTTTATAACCCGCATAAGCACTACAAGCGCTAACGGTACTTACACAAACACCGAAGGAAACGGAGGAGACAGGAAGGACACGATCCCCATTACGGTGACTTTCAGGAAAGGGGTAAAGTTCAGCGCCGCGCCCAGTATTACCCTAAATACCAATCCCGCAGCGACAATTACCGCAACCGGTTCTTTCCCGAATACTTCTACGGTAACCGAATTGACCTTTAGCTATACGGTCCGTCAAACTGACAATACCCCGAGCGGACAGAACCTGAATGTTACTGCTTTTAACCTGAACGGCGGCACTGCTCAAGACGAGCTGAATGTGAATGTAAATAGTTTTCTAACTATAAACAACCTCCCCTCAGCCTCGAATTTAGGGAACTTAAAATCTATTAAGATTCAAACAGGCGCTCTTACCTCTTCAACACCCGCCGGAACATTCACTGACTCTCAGGTATCGCCAAACGGCATCCAGTCTGACGGTTCGTATAATACAGCCCTTGTTATTGTCTTTAACCGTGATATTGTAAGAGGCTCAGGCGAAATAACAATTATACAGAGAACCGATGGTTACAGGCTTCCCGCAGTCCTTACCGAATCCCAATTCAACAAGTACAGCGGTCTCTCGAATGCAGATAAATACTATATGCGGGGGTCTAACGGGTATCTTAACGGAAAGCCTGACACCTCTACCAAGTACATACTGAGGTATGATGTGAATACGGCGGCAACGGCAAACGCTCCCAACGCAAGCGGTACTGAGATACAAAAACTTGCCGAGGCATTCAGGCAGCAGGAAAGCGTTAAACTTTCAATTAACGCCGGCGCCGTAAAGATAAACGGAGCACAGCTTATTGTGGAACTGACAGGCACTAACGCATTGCAGGTTCCCGGCGCGACTTACGCGGTTTCATACCCCAAGGGTTTTGTGCAGGACAGCTTAAACACCCCGTGCCCCGCACTCGGAACTCTTGAAGCCCCTGTAAATATGGGCCAGGCTCTCGGCGGCGTGGCGAAACCGTTTATCCGCATAAATAAAACGCAGGATACCATTTCGGTTAACGCTAACCCTTCGGCTACCCAGCCGAGGCTTGTGGCGACACAGCCGTTCCAGGCGGAGGCACGCATGGACTGCAGAACGCCTAGTTCGACAATTAACTATTTTACTACTAACGCGGCAACTACCACTAACGGCATGAACTGGACCTATAACGCCAATCCCGCCAGCAACGGTCCTAATGATCGTAATGACGCCGCACCAGCGCGGCCAAGCGATCCGCAGACTACTACAGCCAACCGTCTAACGTATGACAACGTTATTCCTATCGGCACTAACGATTATCAGGGGCTTCAATGGTATGTACGGGCAAAGGCAAGGAACAGCAGTACAGGATCGGTCTGGAGCGCGGATTCCGAAGAAATGGCATTCAAAACGGTTATTACCTATGTTATTAATAGTATGCCAGGTACGGATACAAACCCGACAGATAACGGAATAGGTCCCGCCTCAGGAGATCAAATCTGGATACGCGGCGGGGACGCTATAGGTTTGTCCAGCGTGCCGGGCTTCCCCCTTAACTGGGACGTAGACGAATTTGAAAGAGCGAAGTCGGAGAACAGACGGGCAGGCATCAGGCTGTTTACTATGGAACCTGGGACTGTTGGTAGCAGTCTTGCCAATAGTTCCAGATGGAGATTTATAACATGGGAAATTAACGTGGACACCTATTTTGACATTATTTTGGGAAGGGATGGCGGCACGACAGCCTCGACCGCGGCGGAGGCCACACAATACGGCCCCAGGCAATTTGCGTATCAAAGGGCGGGCTGGACATCATATAAAGAACAATTCCGCGCCTTACCCGGCAAGCACCGCTGGCTTGTCAGTGATAATCCCAGCGGAAATTCAAACGGAGGTACAGGTAAAGGCACTCTTAACTTCTCGAGTACCTTCGGCGCGCGGCGTTCCTTTGCCTCAGAGGTTACTTTCCCGCCAGCTCCGTAGCCTGTGTGCGCATAACGCATATCGCATAACGCAAGCGGCTTCCGTGCGGGGCCGCTTTTTTAATTAGGAATTAGGAATGAGGAATTAGGAATAGAAGAAGGGGGGAAAAAAATTAGGAATGAGGAGTTAGGAATTAGGAATAGAAGAAGGGGAGGGGGAGACGGGTAGCTCTTTATTCCTCACTCCTCATTCCTAATTCCTCCTAATTCCTCATTCCTCAATACTGGCTGATACCATATCTTCATCGGCAATTATAAGCTCTTCCTTTGTTATCTGTTATCTGTTATCTGTGAAAGGCGCTGTTTCATTTCCTCCGCCGTCAAACCTTGATTGAGCAGTTCAAGAAAAAATTGACGGGTTTCCTCGCGGCCTTTTTCCAGGCCTTTTTCCAGGCCTTTTTCCAGGCCTTTTTCCAGGCCTTCTTCGCGGCCTTTTTCCAGGCCTTCCTCAAGACCATCTTCGAAGCCTTCCTCTCGCCAAACTAATTTTGCCTCTTCCGTGTCCCATTCCGTTAACAGCATATTAAATACCTCCGAACTGTGCGTTTCCAAAAACGTTTTAAGGATGTCGTTATCCACACAATACTTCACCGCTTCCTTCATCGCCTCTTCCAGCGTCAGGGTTTGCCCGTATTCGCGCACTTTGCCCACGAAAGTACTGTAACCGCCCAATGTCCGGCTCTTTTCCAGAATCTCCGCATTGTGCCCGCTGTTGATGTTGTACACCTGCACAACCAGTTCCAGCGACGGGGCGGGGAGTTCCGCCCCAAGCAGGCCGCAAACTTCCTTGAAAGCGTCGGAAAGCCTCAGCGTGCTGCGGTCGGGGTACGGTTCCTTTCCGTTGTACAGCACGATAAACTCGGGCGTCGGTATCTTTTCAAGCTTCGTCCTATAGAGTAAACTGCGGTCGATTATCTTCTCGTATATGTGCGCTATGTATATCAGCAGGCGCAGGGGCATATTGGGGTTGATCGAGGACTGGTGCTCCATTATAACGACCAGGATGTTGCCGATGATAAAGGACAGGTCGTTAATCTGCTCCATGTAAAGGACGCCGGAGAGGGTGTTAATATCAATGGATGTGTCGGGCGGCAGAACAACGCCCTCTATGGCTCCGTACAGTTCCCTGACGGCCTCAGGGTTGCTGAAAAGAAGCGAGAAAACGCTGTTTTTATATTTGGCATTTACGTTCATCTTTAATTTGCATGATAGCGGCTTTTCGGCTGTTTTTCAAGAGGTCGGAGGTAGAGATTCGATCTCTGCGAGAGGTCTTCTTTTAACAAGTTAAGGAAGAGGAAGAATAAAAACCACGGAGGACACGGAGTTACACGGAGGAAGAATAAGAGAGGAAGAAAAAGATTTTTTTGTTGTGCCCACGCTGAACTTGCCGTTTTAGAGCAGAGCTTATAAGGTGTGTATACAAGATGTCCAGGAGGGAAACATGGGCAAAAGAACAAGGTATACAGCCGAGGAAAAAGTAAAGATTCTCAG
>Ga0268262_10001030_pt1 | contig 35607 bp, 35 predicted proteins | sample TergutNc150P3_FD_190354 | JGI IMG/M metagenome (GOLD analysis project Ga0268262, IMG submission 190354) | Nasutitermes corniger P3 segment gut microbial community from laboratory colony in Florida, USA - Nc150 P3 (SPAdes) (version 2) | ecosystem: Host-associated > Arthropoda: Insects >...
AAGAACTTGTTAAAAGGATTTATCAGTATTTTGATGAGATAAATGAAGTCCCTGTCGTGTTTCATTGGAAGTATAAAATGGATGAAATATCTTCAGTAAAATGCTAGTTTCTATAGTCCTGTTAATTCAAATACGGACTACTAGGTCAGGGTGCTGACACAGCCTTGGTCAGGGGTCTGACATAGCCTTAATCAACAAGCTTACATAGCCTATGTGGACAGACGCACATTGCCTATAAGGTTTTTTTACCACGAATAGGCACGAATGGAACACGAATATCAAGAAACCGTATTTATTCGTATTTATTCGTGATAATTCGTGTAATTCGTGGTTTCTTCCCCTTCCCTCTTCCCTCTTCTTCCTCTTCCTCCGTGTAACTCCAAGCTGACCGAAGGTCAGCCGTCCTCCGTGGTTAAAATTCTTCCCTCCTCCATTGTTAACAAATGAATTTAATAACTTCGGCGCAGCGTTCTTAGATCAAAGCGTTATGCGATAAGCACATCTTTATTCCTCATTCCTCATTCCTAATTCCTCATTCCCCACTCCTCCTCCTTCCTAATTGAATTGACTCTCAGTATATAAATATAGTATAAACATAAGCATACGACAGGATTGAAAACGCGCGGCCGTCTTTTGACCGCCCCGCGTTAATAATCAAGGAGAAAAATATGGCAAAGATACCTGTAGGAATATTGGGGGCGACGGGCATGGTGGGGCAGAATTACATCGCCCTGCTTAACGATCATCCCTGGTTTGAGGTGCGTTACGCTGCGGCGTCGTCCAGAAGCGCCGGAAAGAAATACGCCCAGGCGGTGGCCGGGCGCTGGCAGCTTGAGAAGTTATACCCGTCCCATGTCGGCGAAATAATGGTAGAAGACGCCAATGACGTGAGCAAGGCTGTACAGGCGCAGAAAAGGGGGGACTGCGCTTTTGTTTTTTCCGCGCTGGAAATGGGCAAGGACGAAACGCGGGCTTTAGAGGAAGCCTACGCGGCGGCGGGGATACCGGTTATCTCCAACGCTTCGGCGCACCGCTGGACGCCCGACGTGCCGGTTCTGATCGGCGAGGTAAACCCTCAGCACACGGACATTATCCCCGTTCAGCAGAAGGCAAGGGGCTGGACAAAGGGCTTCATCGCCGTAAAGCCCAACTGCTCGATACAAAGTTACATGATCCCCCTGCACGCCCTGGCATTGGCGGGTTATTCGGCGCGGAGGATTATCGTTACAACTTTGCAGGCGGTTTCAGGCGCGGGCTATCCCGGCGTTCCCAGCCTGGACATGCTCGACAACATCATCCCCTACATAGGCGGCGAGGAGGAGAAGTCCGAAAAAGAGCCGCTGAAGGTTTTCGGCAGTATAGTAAACGGCGCGATCCAAAACGCCGAGCTGCCGAAGATTTCCGCCTGCTGTAACCGCGTGCCTGTTGTTGACGGGCATACGGCCTGCGTCAGCCTGGAATTCGGCGACAGGAAGCCTTCTTCAATGGAAGAGATAAAAAAGATATGGGCCGATTTTAAGGCTTTGCCCCAGGAACTGGATCTGCCCATGGCCCCGAAACAGCCTATCATCTACAGGGAAGAGGACAACCGGCCCCAGCCGCGCAAGGACAGGAACCTGGACAAGGGAATGGCGGTGGTAGTCGGCAGGCTGCGCCCCTGCAACGTGTTCGACATACGTTTTACGGCGGTGTCGCATAACACCGTGCGCGGCGCGGCGGGCGGCGGCATTCTGAACGCGGAACTTTTAAAACATCAGGGTTATATAGGGTGAGCAATACATATTTTCCGCTATCAAAAGAAGAGCTTGAAAAGCTGGCGAGGCACTTTCCCACGCCGTTTTATCTGTACGACGAGAAGGGCATTGTCAAAAACGTCCGCAGGATAAAGGCGGCGTTCTCCTCTCTCCCCGGCTATAAACAGCATTTCGCGGTGAAGGCGCTGCCCAACCCCTACATTTTGAAGGTGCTGGCCGCCGAGGGAATAGGGGCGGACTGCTCCAGCCGCCCCGAGCTAATGCTGGCAGAAATGGCCGGTATTTCAGGCGAGGATATAATGTTCACCTCCAATGAAACTCCGGCGAAGGAATACGAATTGGCAAGGCAGCTTGGCGCGGTGATCAACCTGGATGATATTTCGCACATTGAATTCCTGGAAAAAACCGCCGGGTTTCCCCAGTTGATTTCTCTGCGCTACAACCCCGGCCCCCTCAAAGAGGGGAACGCGATCATCGGCAAGCCGGAAGAGGCGAAATACGGCCTTACCCGCGAACAGATTATACGCGGCTTCGCCCTGCTAAAAGAAAAAGGCGTTAGGCGTTTTGCCCTGCACGCCATGGTTGCTTCCAACGAGCTTTCTGTTCCCTATCATGTCGAGACGGCCCGTATGCTCTTTGAGCTTGCGGCAGAGGTGCGGGACAAGGCCGATGTACAGCTTGAGTTTATCAATCTTGGCGGCGGCGTGGGAATCCCGTACAAGCCGGATCAGAAAGCGGTTGATTACGACGAACTGGCAAAAGGCATACAAAAGGCGTACAACGACATACTCAAGCCTTCCGGCCTTGAGCCTGGTATCCGCACCGAGTGGGGCAGGACGATTACCGGGCCTTACGGCTGGCTGGTGGCGCGGGCGATTCATAAAAAAGAAATTTACAGAAATTACATCGGGCTTGACGCCTGTATGGCGGATCTCATGCGCCCGGCGCTTTACGGCGCGTACCACCACATCAGTATTCCCGGCAAGGAAAACGCCCCGTCAAACAAGGTTTATGACATTGTGGGCAGCCTGTGCGAGAACAACGACAAGTTCGCGGTACAGCGCAGCCTGCCCAAAATTACCGTAGAGGCGCAGTCACCTGACAACAAGGGCGACTTCGTGGTGATCCACGACGCAGGGGCGCACGGCAGGGCGATGGGCTTTAACTACAACGGCAAACTCCGTTGCGGCGAAATTCTGCTCAGGCAGAACGGCACAACCGTCATGATACGCAGGCCTGAAACCGTGGAAGATTATTTTGCGACTCTTGACATTGCGGGCCTGAAAAAATTTTCATAAAAACGAGGAATTAAATGATACAGCGTAACCCTTGCATAGCGAACCTAAAAGCCGGATACCTCTTTCCCGAAATCGCCAAAAGGCGGCGGGAATACGCTTCTGCCCATCCTGAGGCAAAGATCATCAGCCTGGGTGTCGGGAACACCACCGAGCCGATACTGCCCCATATAAATCAGGGCCTTGTTGACGGCGCGAAACGGCTTGGCTCGGTTGAAACCTATTCAGGCTATCAGGACGAGGGCCTTCCACTGCTAAGAGAAAAAATTTCCGCTGTTTTTTATAGCGGGAAATTTAATGCAAATGAAATTTTTATTTCCGACGGGGCGAAGTGCGACATAGGCCGGTTGCAACTGCTGTTCGGAAGTTCCGTTCACGCCGCTGTTCAGGACCCTTCGTACCCCGTGTATGTGGACGGCTCGGTGCTGATTGGAGCCGCGGGCGGTTCTGACGGGACCGGATATAAAGGCATTACCTATCTTCCCTGTACAAAGGCTAACGGTTTTTTTCCGGATCTTTCCCGGTTGCCGTCAAAAAGCCTTTTTTATTTTTGTTCGCCGAATAACCCCACAGGCGCGGTGGCAAGCAGGGAACAGCTTACGGCCCTTGTTAAAGTCTGCCTGGAGAAGAAAGTCCTTGTCATTTTTGACGCGGCTTACAGCGAGTACATACGCGACCCCAAACTTCCGAAGAGCATTTTCGAGATAGAAGGCTCAAAACACTGCGCCATTGAAGTAAACTCTTTTTCCAAGACAGCGGGTTTCACAGGGGTGCGCCTCGGCTGGACTATAGTCCCGTCCGAGCTTAAATATGAAGGCGGCGAGAGCGTCAACGCCGACTGGAACCGCGTATGCTCCACAATATTCAACGGGGCGTCCAACATCGCTCAGATTGGCGGGCTTGCCGCGTTAGACGACGAGGGCCAAAAAAAAATCCGTAGCCTTACAAATTTCTACCTGAGCAACGCCCGGCTGATACGCGAGGCGCTACACGGCATGGGCATAGAAACGACAGGCGGTGACAATTCGCCGTATATATGGGCATATTTTCCGGGCAGTGACAGTTGGGAAGTTTTTTCGCAGATTCTCGAAAAATGCCAAGTCGTGACAACCCCCGGAGCGGGATTTGGCCCTGCGGGGAACGGCTACATTCGCTTCTCTGCCTTTGGTCACCGCGCTGATGTGGAGGAAGCGTGTCTTAGGTTGAAAAAATTAGGAATGAGGAGTTAGAAATGAGGAATGAGGAATAAAGAAAATTAAGAATTGCTTCCTTCTTCCCTATTCCTAATTCCTCATTCCTCATTCCTAATTTCTTCGTCCTCCTGGCCGGTCTCGAATCTCTTGCAGCGCTCAAGGTATATCGCCGAAGGGCCGCCGTCCGGGTTGAACGCGAGGCGTGTCTCTATTTCAAGGGCATCTTTAAAGCCTTCGGATGCCTCTTTCCATAGGCGCTTCTCATAGTTGTCCATAGCCTGATGAAAAATTTCGACTAACTGCTTTTCATCCTGCCCGGCGTTCTCTGCGGTGTTTATAAGCTCGTAAAGGCGTACAGGCTCGCTGATCCCGGCTATGCGGACACGGTCAAGCTTGCGGGCAAGAATCTTGCCCTGGGCCTCTTCTACCGTGTCGCCGGAAGCGAGTATCCAGGTTCCGTACCGCTTGTTAAAACCTTCAAGACGGGCGGCAAGGTTAACGGAGTTACCAATGATTGTGTAGTTCATCTTGTTTTCCGTGCCCGTGTTTCCGGCGACCATGTTTCCCGTGTTAATGCCGATCCTGGTTAAAAGCGGGGCGGGAGAGAGGCCTCCCCCCACGATTCTCTTGTTAAGTTCCTTTTCAATTTTTTTCATTGCTATGGCTGAATAACAGGCCCGCAGCGCGTGATCGGGGAGTTCCACCGGCGCGCCGAAAAAGGCTGTGATCGCGTCCCCGTCGAATTTATCAATGGTGCCCTTCTCCTCAAGCACCATGTCGCCCATGGCTGAAAAATAAAGGTTAAGCAGCGTTACAAGTTTTTCGGGGTCGAGCCTTTCCGAAATTGCGGAAAAACCTTTAATATCGGTAAAAAGAGCCGTCATGCGGCGTTTGGTTCCTCCGAGCTGGGCATGGGAAGGAGCGGCGATTATTTCCTTAACCGTGCTGACTGAAACATAAGGGGAAAAGGCGTTTTTGATAGACTGTTTTTTCCTTTCCGAATCGGCATAAGAAACAATCTCCCTGAGAATAACCGTCGAAAGCAGCGATGCAAGCGTCGCAAGCGGGTTAAAAAACAGCCCTGTAAAGCGGAACAGAAGGGCCGCAAGGGCGCTTATAATGACAATCAAAATGAAACCGGAAGACACCCTGGTTACAGGCAGGAGGTTCGAACTTGCGCTGGCTAAAAAAAACAGCGTTACAAAGACAAACGCGATAAGCGCCTGCCAATATACCCCGACGGGGGTGATGAAAGACCCCGAAAGGATCATATCCAAAACCACGCCGTGGGTTCCCGTATCGGCGCGGCCCAGTATGCAGAATTTGCCGTTAACAGCGTTTTCTATTTTTCCCCTGACGCTTTCGTACCTGTCCAGGCTTGTGCGGATATATCCTATCCGATCCGATATGTATTCGGCCTTCTCGCGGATTGCGGCGGATCTGTCCGGGTACAATTCCGCCAGTTCGGGGACGAGGGCTTTCACTTTATCTTCGGGTTCGAGGTTCAGGATTTCCCGCAGCAGCCCCCGGTTTATCCTGCGGCAATCCGTATAGCTCTTGAACGATTCGTCCGAACAATCCTCCAGCGCGTCTGCCCTGGCTGTATGAATCTTATCAAAGAAATTTACAATATCCGTGATAATCAGCGGTATCCGCTCCAGGGAAGGATCGTACTCTGAAAAAAAAGCAATATCCGTATTGGGCAGCGTCTGCGTGCAGGATTCGAGTTCGATTTCCAGATCTTCCAAAAGCGAAAAATCGGCAAAAGAAATACGGCTGAAACTGCCAGGGTAATCCGCTTTTTGCCAGTCAAGCAGCATCCTGCCCTTGCCGTCCAGGGGGATTTTAATATTCTTGCTTGCGCCGTCCGGCATCTTCGCGTCTTTAAGGATCATCCTGCTTGCGCCGAGTTCTATAAAAGGGTTTCCCAGATAATCAACCAGGGGGGAAAACGCAAACTGCAAGTACCAGTGATCGTGAATGTTCTGGGCAAGGTCTACACGCCGCCTTATGCCGTCCCTGCCCGCTTCCGCGTTGGTAAACCCGGCCCCCGCCGCAGAGAGGGCAATCTCGGGCAGCGGCGGCAGGATGTCGCTGTATTTTCCCTTGTTGGCGTTCGGCAGAGCTTCCACAGGATATGAAAATCTTTTTTCCGCTATTGAACGCCGTTCGGCCAGGTCTCCTGACAACGGCGAATGACGGAGGTTAAGCGACGCCCAGCTCCTGCCGAACAGCCGCGACGCATGGATAAGGTACTGGTCATTGTCCCTGGCTATGTTCCCGGCCCTGGAAAGCAGGCTGTCCCGCTCGTCGCTTATTATGCGGGACAGTATTTGGGCATTCCTGTTAATCTCATTACGGTTTATCCTGTTGGACTGGATAGCGTCCAATAATTCCTGCGTCCTGGTATTTATTTCCGTAAAACTCCGGTTGAAGTCCGCGGGCATGCCCAGTCTCAGGTAAACGGCGTCCACCCCCGGAGGCCCCTTGTCTGTATATTCAATATCGAAGACAGCCGCCCTTGCCCCGTATTCCTTGAGCCGTAAAAGGCCGTCCGCCATTACGGACCTGGGCCAGGGAAAAACGCCGTTATACGCAATGGCATCGTCGTCTGCGTCAAGGAACGTTACTTCCTGCGAGGGGCTGCGGCTTTCCCGGAAACGGAGGAACAGGTCGTATACCCGGTCGCCCGGCCCCGCGAATAGCCCCAGAATACACAGTAACGGGAATAGAACTGCCGGAGACAGCCCTATGAGAGCGTTTTTTAATTTCATTCATTTTTATTATATCAATAACAACAAGTTAATGGAAGTTCTTTCTAAGACCTGAGTCCCGTGCCGTCTATTGTTTTAATCGCGCCGTCGGCATCGTATTCAAGCTCGGCAACTTTTATGCTCCGCAGCCATGACTTGCCACCCGAAGGAACACTGTCGTGGTGGAAGAGATACCATTTGCCCTTGAACTCGACAATGGAAGGGTGGGTAGTCCATCCAATCACCGGAGTCATGATCACTCCCCGGTAGGTGAAAGGCCCGTAGGGGTTGTCGCCTGTCGCATAACACAACAGGTGGGTATTGCCGGTTGAATATGAGAAATAGTACTGCTTGTTATATTTGTGTATCCATGCCGCTTCAAAGAAACGGCGGGTGTCGTCCGCCGTAATCGGTTCGCCCTTTTCGTCGAGTATTACCGCATCGCGGGGTTCTTCCGCAAAGTCGAGCATATCGCCGCTTAACCTGGCGACCTTTGGGCAGAGAGCCGGTTCATGGCCCTGGGGACGCACTGCTGATTCCAGCGCCTTATTGTTACGGTAACGCTGCAATTGGCCGCCCCATAACCCGCCGAAGTACATGTAGTATTCGCCGCCGCCGTCGTCAAAAACGGCGGGGTCTATGCTGTAGCTCCCTTTCATGGGGCTGTACAGGGCTTTGAAAGGCCCTTCCGGCCTGTCGCTGATTGCCACGCCGATTCTGAAAATGTCATTTCTGTCTTTCAGCGGAAAATACAAATAATATTTGCCGTTTTTACAGGCTACGTCGCAGTCCCACAACTGGCGGCCCGCCCAGGGTATGTCTTTTATATCAAGAATAGCCCCGTGATCGGTAACTTTGCCGTCAATATCTTCCAGGGAAAGAACGTGGTAATCGTGCATGGTAAAGTGGTCGCCGTTGTCGTTTTCAATTATATCGCAATCCACATCGTGCGAAGCGTAAATATACAATTTTCCGTTAAAAAAATGTACCGCAGGGCCGGCCATATAATCGTCGGGGTATATATATCTCATACTTTAATAAATCCCCAGAGAGTAAAAAATGTTCGCGTAATTCGCCGCGTCAGCGCCGGTGACTTTATCTTTGAAAACATATAAGTCAATCATAAAAAAGCGTTCCGGGTATACATAACAAAGCCCCTTAAAAAGGGCAATGTCGTCTTCCCCTTCCTGAAACATCATAGCCATCAAAACAATGGTGACTTCATTTCCGTTTATTTCCTCGCTGGTTATTTCTCCCGCGGCAAAGTGTTCTTCCAGATTTTTCTGATAGATATAGATATTATCCAGGGGGTATTTTTCGGGGCTGGAGCCTTCGCTGAATTGCAGTTCCGAGATAACCATAATCCCCTTGCCGGAATTCTCGATATACACGTACTGGGGAATAACGGTAAAGGGGTCTACTTCCAGCACCGTCGCCCCTAACGTTTCCGTCTCCTTGAGATTTTCCTGGGGAAGGAGCTGGAAATTTTCAGGCAGTTTAAACGCTACGCCGAATTTGGCAAGTTTTACGCTGCCTGAATCCGTTTCCTTTTTTTTAAGAAAACAGCCGGAAAAAAGCAGCAGGCACAAAAGTGGGAGATACACGTATTTCATAAGATTAATCCCATAAATTAATATACTGAAATTTCAGAAAGAAATTGTTTTTTTAATTTCTTAAAAAACTTATGCGGCGTATATGTATACGAAACGCCGTCAACCTCGGCCGTAAGGGTAATAGGTTCGGCATTAAGCAGGGCAATAAACACATCCCTGTCTGCCTGGGAAGTTATCCGATATTCTTTTTTTTCGTCGTTCACCAGGATGATTTTAATATTTTCCAGCGGGCAATCCACACCAGCGCCATGAAGGGAAGCGGAGCTTACATTTTTCGGCCTTTCTTTATTACCATAGAAAGAAATGTTAACTGTCGCCGGAGTAGTTAAATTCGGCCCTGTCCGGTATGTAACATCGAGTTTTGCTTTTGAATTTTTGGCGTTCCATTCTGAAGGGGAAAGAAAATATTGGTAAATATCATCGCCGACATAGTAACTCATGAAAGGAGGGGCAAAAGCACATGAAGCTAAACCTAAAATAATTAGCAAAAACAGGTATTTAAAAATTTTCATCATAGATTAAGTATAAAAAAAAACGACATACAGGTCAATCCCATAATAAGGGAAGACCTGTATGCCGGTTTGTCAATTATTCACCGGATACAGTGGTAGTATAGGTGACTACCAGTGCATTATAAAAACCAGCAAATCCAAAACCCATCAATGTCTTAACTTTGACATCGACAAGGCCAATCTTGGTGATCCCGCCGGCCTTGGCCGCGGCGATTACGCCGGCGTCTACGTCGCCGAACAAGCCGAGAATGATTGAGCCAGAGGACTGGCCAATCTTGGAACCGACAACGCCGGTACCCATGAGAGCGGGTTTATTCACCGCAGGACAGCCCATGAGGGCGATAACGGCGAACGCGAGAGCTACGATAATAATTGCTTTCTTCATACAAAATCCTCCTGTGTTAAATTTCCGTACCACGAATTATTCACCAGATACTGTGGTGGTATACTTGACTGCCAAACCGAGTAAACTCTGTGTCCGACAATCAACGGCGCCAACTTTGGTGATTCCGCCATTCTTGGCAGCGGTGATCGCTCCGGCGTCTACGTCGCCGATTATGCCGAGAATGATCATGCCGGAAGCCTGGCCTACTTTGGAACCAATGGCGTTTGAACCATTGACCAAGGTTGGGAGATTCACCGCAGGGCAGCCCATGAGGGCGACCACGGCGAACGCAAGAGCTATGATAACAATAGCTTTTTTCATACTTACCTCCTAATTAAGATACGTATGGCAAATTTATCCACTTTATAAGTGGAGTACCCCAACGGGGCATATTGGCAAGATACTACTATAACCAGTAATATACTTCCAATTTTCAACAAGGTACAAAAAATCCCAAATAATGTCAAGCCCTATTTGGGAATTTTTTTCTTTTTTATGCTATATTCAAGCCATGTACACTACGATTATAACGCCCCGTTTCGGGGATATTGACGCGCTGGGGCATATCAACAACACGGTTCCCGCAGGCTGGTTTGAGCTTGCAAGAAACACGATCATTAAAATGTTTAACCCCGCGATGGAAATAAAACGCGAGGCATTCCCGCTGATTCTGGCCCATTCGGATTACGATTTTACGGGCCAGCTTTATTTTAGCTACGATGTAGAGGTGCGGACGTGGATATCCGAAATCGGCACAAAGTCATTTACCGCGTACCATGAGGCGTGGCAGCAGGACAGGCTCTGCGTCAAGGGAAGCGCCGTGATTGTCTATTACGACTTTAATACGGAAAGCTCCGTTCCCATTCCTGAGGATAAAAAACAACTGCTTGCGGAACACCTAAAAAAAATTAGGAATGAGGAATGAGGAATAGGCTCTGTTGCGCTGTTTATTCCTAATTTCTTAAATATATATTGTGGTTTGGCAAGAAAAAGGTTAATGTAAGGTAGGTAGTATGGAAGACAAACAGACGGCAGCGGATTTTGTACCGGTTTATTTTAACAGGGATATCTCATGGGTTGATTTTAACGGGCGCGTGCTGGAAGAGGGCTTGAGGAAAGATCTGCCCCTCTTTGAGCGCTTCCGCTTTTTGTGCATTGTCATTTCCAATTTTGACGAGTTTTTTATGGTGCGGGTCGCGGCAATTAAACGGGCGCAGCAGGCCGGGCTTGCCCCCATGCTCCTTTTGGCCTCGGCGGAAGACAAGGGGCCTAGCCCGACGGAACAGCTAAAGACGATTTCCCGAAAGGCCCACGCGATGTACAACCGCCTGTATGCCTGTATAATGGAAGAGATTTTTCCGGGCCTTGCCCAAAACGGCCTTGAACTTGTAAGACCCGATTCCTACACTATCCCGCAAATGGACTATCTGGAAGCTTTTTTTATAAGGGAGATATACCCGGTTCTTACCCCCCTGCGCGTAGAGGAAGACAAGCCGCTGCCTTTTTTTGAGAGCCGGTGTATAAATGCCGCTTTTCTTTTAGCTCCGGAGGATACTTCAAGCGAGGAACCGGAGCGCGTTGTCATGGTGCAGATTCCCTCCTCTCTCAGCCGGATTGTCTGGCTGCCCGCCGAGGGGGACAAACTCAGATGGGCGCTGCTTGACGATATACTACTCACGTGGGGCGGCTACCTGTTTCCGGGCTACAATGTCCTGGAAAGCATGTTATTCAAGGTAAACCGCGACGCCGATTTCTCCGTTGACGAGCGCAGGGACGAAGATTTCCTTGAGGCGATGGAGGAAGTTATTGAAGGCAGGGAAAAATCCGCTCCGGTCAACATGATCTATTCTCCCGGCTCCGGCAGGTTAAGGGACGAACTGGCAAAGCGGTTTGTTCTGAAAAACGACGACCTGTACGAGGTTGAAGGCCCCTTCAATCCCGGCGGCCTTTCCGAACTGGCGGGTGTCGCCGGTTTCGATGCACTGCATGAGAAATCCTGGAAAATACATACCGCTCCGGGCTTTACCGACGAAGTGTCAATCTGGGACCGTCTCAGCCAGGGCGACGTGATGCTCCATTTTCCCTACCAGTCATTTGATCCGGTAGTCCGTTTCTTCCAGGAGGCGGCGGCAGATCCGCAGGTTATTTCTATTAAGACGGCGCTTTACCGTACAGGCGGCGGCACAGGGCTTTCCCAGGCGGTTTCGCCCATTGTGCGCTCGCTTGAACAGGCGGCCCTTAACGGCAAGCATGTGACGGCGCTGGTGGAACTAAAGGCGCGTTTTGACGAGGAGCGCAACATATCCTGGGCGAACCGTCTGGAGAAGGCCGGGGTGATAGTGGTGTACGGGCTGTCGCAGCTTAAAGTTCACGCGAAGGTGACGATGGTGCTGCGGCGCGAACACGAGCGCGTCAGGCGTTATGTGCATCTTTCCACGGGAAATTACAATGACAAAACGGCGAAGTTATACGAAGACATCTGCCTTTTTACCTGCCGCGAGGAAATCGCCTACGATGCCGGGCTGCTGTTCAACATGATAACCGGCTATTCCCAGAGGCAGACCATGCGGCATCTGGTAATCGCCCCCTACAGCCTGAAACCGAAATTTCGGGAACTGGTGGAGCGCGAGATGATGCGTTCCGCCCACCAGTATTCCGGAAAAATAATGATAAAGTGCAACTCCATTACAGATAACGATACGATTGACGCCCTGTACCGCGCTTCCCGCGCCGGAGTGAAGATTTTAATATGCGTCAGGGGGGTATGCGCCCTGGTTCCCGGCGTTCCGGGGCTTTCCGAAAATATCAAGGTTATCAGCGTTATCGACTATTACCTTGAACACTCGAGGATCTACTACTTTGCCAACGGCGGCGCGGAGGAACTGTACCTGTCCAGCGCCGACCTTATGCACCGCAACCTTGAACGCCGCGTTGAAATTATGTTCCCTGTCGAGGATGAAAAGATGCGCGCCGAACTTCTTGACATACTAAACGCCTACTTTCAGGACAATTGCCAGACGAGGGTTCTTGATTCCGCCGGAGCGTGGGAACATCTTAAGCCCCCCTCCGGCGAAAAGCCGTTCCGCGTCCAGAAAGACATGCTTTCCCGCGCCGCCAGGGATTCCGACACCCACGGGCCGGTTAAGCAGGACTTCACGGTAAGAAGGGCTTGACGAGAGAAAAGAGAAGAGAGAAAAAAGAAAAAAGGAAGAATAAGCATAATTTATGGAGGAGTTTTATGAGAAAAATTGTAGAAAAGGTAAATAACACTTGGACGATTGTCAAAAGCCGACACCCGATTTTTACTGCGGTGTTGATGATCTTGTTCTGCGCGATGCTGCTGGTGTTGATTCTGTCAGGCGTTTTGACCTTGATTGACCAGAACTTAAAGTATTCCGAAGCGCTTAAAACCATATTCACATACCACACCGGTACGGCAAGCGCCAATAATCCCAATAACGCCCTCTTTGTCGTGCGTTTGATTGCCATCATTTCGGGAACCTTGTTGTTTTCGGGAACCATTATTTCCATCATGACCACCTTGATACGGAATTACATTACCAACCGCGACGGGGCAAAGGGGCGGCTGCACATATCAAACCATTTGCTGATTTTATGTTATAACAAGGAAGTCCCCGCGATTTTGGCGGATTTAATGTATAACCCCACCCACAAAATCGTGTTGTTGTTGTCCGACGCGAAAAAACAGCAGGTTTTCGACGAATTGGACGCCACCATTGCCGCATTGGACGAAAAACCGGAGTATAAAATTCACCTTATCGTGCGCCAGGGCAACCCCGCAAGTTTAAGCGAGTTAAAAGACGTCGGCATAGAACGGGCAAACGCGATTTTAATTATGAACAACAACGCAAATGCCAGCGGAGCAAGCTCCGGAGACGAATTGAGCGGGGCGGATTATTTGGGCAGTTTGGATTTGGTTTTGAAACTGGGCAATTTCAATTTGCGCCCGAACGTGCCGATAGGTGTGGAAACAAGCACCGAAGAAGCGTCGGACATTATGCGTTCGTTACACAAAGACATTTTGGGATTGAACGATAAACAAATACAGTTCTTTGCCCATGACAAAAAAATCGGGCAATTCATGTCGCTGGCGGTATCTAACCCGGATTTGTGCAATGTGCTGTTGGAACTTTTAGCGTACCGCGGCTGCGAATTTTATCCCATTGACAAAATATCGCGCGAAGAATATTTGCAAAACCATTGCGCGGGTATTCCTACTGTGGTGTTCGGCGAGAAAATGTACTGCATTGCCGATGACGAATCCTCCGCTCGGCGCAAACGCGCGCATCCGTATAAAACCGAACGAAGGCTGCAAGCGTCCAAAGAGGGTTTGGCGAAACACCCGCTTACATTGTTTGTCATCGGCAAAAACCGCAAATACAAATATTTGATCGAAGCGTTAAAATTGACGCATCCCGACGCGGTTATCAACCATTTCAAAACCGAAGATATTCATAATTTTGTTGATACGGTAGTGAAGCAAGGCGACCGCAATTCGGTAGCCGTGATATTAAGCGACGATACAGTGCCGCCCAAAAAATACGACGCGAACGTGTTCTGGACTATTATTGAATTGTCGCGCGCGTCAAGTATCAACGAACGGGCGTTTAAAATCTTTGCAGAAATTATTGACCCCAAAAATCAAAAAAGTCTGGAAAATTTGCACATTCAAAATTTTGTCGTTTCGACGCAGGTTATTTCGACCTTTTCAAACAAGCTGCTGAACGACGCAAAATCCGTGGATTTTTACGAAGATCTGCTCACGCCGTCAGGTCTTTTCGACATCGAAGTTTCGCGCGTGAACGAAATATTTGATATTACGGAAGCGCAAACCTTTTCGTCGTATGCCGAATTTGTCCATGCGGGCTATTACGGTACGCACGAGGCGGATATGGCGATTATCCCGTTTGGTATTTATACCGACGCGAAAAATTACGTTTTGTTTTGCGCCGAACTGGACAAAAAACGCGAATTTGTCGTAAAGCCCGACGATAAAATCATTTATGCTTCCATATCAAAACAGGATAACGCATAAAAAATTACAGGCCGAGCGCAATTCCTGCAATTGCGCCTAACGCCACATATACTACGGGGTGGCTTTTGAACTTTGCGATAAGCAGGAAAATGGCAAGACAAACCAGGCCTTCGCGCCAGCGGATAATCTCATGCCACGCCGCATCGCCGAAAGCAGCGTAACTTGTCGCGTTGCTTGCCGCATTGCTGTTATACAGGGCAAGCCGCCATACGCCAAGGGCGGCGGCGGTGAGAAGCCCTGTGGCGGCGGGGCGAAGGCCGGAAAAAACGGCGATTGAGATTTTATTATTTTTAATTGACTGCAAAGCTTTGGTGATAACGGCAATAATAATGATGGCCGGGCTTATGAGGCCAAGCACGGCAACAATGCCGCCCGATACGTCGCCGTACAGAAAACCTGTCTGCGCGGAAATATTCACTCCGACAGCGCCGGGAGAACACTGGGCTATTGCAAGAAAGTTGCCAACCTGTTCCCTGTTCAGCCAGCCTGTATGCCGGATAAACGAAAAACGGCCGTCGGTCATAAGAAACAAAAACGGCAAAGTAGCCAGGCCGCCGCCTACCGCGAATACCCCTATTTTAAAAAATTCAATGTAGAGGAGGAAATAATCCATCATTTGACCTTTTTGACCTTTGGCGAAAAAAGCAGAAAGCCCGCAAGCCCGGCAACAGGGATGATATACACGGGCGACACGCTGAAAATGGCGGAGAGGACAAAAGCGATAATGCTGATGATTACCGCTTTGTAATTTCTCCAAAACCCTTTAAACAATTTTATCGTTGTGTCCAGTATCAGGGCGCAGACGGCGAGGCGTATGCCGCTAAAGGCATGCTGCACTACAGGGTATTCGGCGAAGCGTTGTATAAATAACGATATTAACAGCATGAGGCTTACGCCCGGCAGTATTATGCCGATAGTGGCGATAATGCCGCCCAATATGCCTTTTTGTTTACAGCCGACAAAAGTCGCTATATTAACCATGATGATTCCGGGCGTTATCTGGGCGATGGTGTAAAAATCCAGCAATTCGTCCATACTCAGCCAGCCGCGTTTTTTTATCATTTCACGTTCAAGCACCGGCACTACCGCATAGCCGCCGCCGAACGAGGTTGCGCCGACTACGATGAAAGCCCAAAACAGTTCAAGGTATTTCAGCATAAACAGCTCCTATTTCTTTTCGATGTTATCTTTTTTGATCGTTATGCGGAGTTCGTCAAGCTGTTTTTGGTCAACTTCGCCGGGGCTGTCGTCCATGGGGCTTTGGGCAAACGAGTTTTTCGGGAAGGCGATTACTTCCTTTATCGAGGTCTGCCCTGCCATGAGCATAACCAGCCTGTCCAATCCGGGGGCTATGCCTCCGTGGGGGGGCGCTCCGTATTTGAACGCCCCTGTCAAAAAGCCGAACCGTTTTTCCGCTTCCGCCGGATCAAAACCGGCTATGCTGAAAACCCTCTGCTGCAGCACGGGATCATGGATACGAATAGAACCGGACGCAAGCTCGTAGCCGTTAAGAACAAGGTCGTACAAGTCTCCCTTTACGGAGCCGGGGTCGCTTTCCAGTGTCGCGTGGTACTTTTCCTGGGGCCAACTGAAAAGGTGGTGAGCCGCCTCCCATTTGTTCTCTTCCTCGTTGAATTCAAACAGGGGGAAGTCAACGATCCACGCGAATTTAAAGACCTTCGGATCGCACAGATTCAGATCCCTGCCAAGTTTGGAGCGCACCGCGCCAAGGGCGGTATTGGCGATTTTCCTGCGGGTGTCCGCGACAATGAGGATCAGATCCCCCGCAGCCGCGCCAAGCCCGCCGATTATTTGCGAGGCGTTTTCGGTAAAAAATTTGCTGACCCCGCCTTCAAGGACATTGTTAGCTGTAACTTTCATCCATGCCAGGCCTTTGGCTTTGTAGATCTTCGCGTGGGCTTCCAGTTCTTCAATCTGCTTGCGGGAATAAGCCTGCTGGCCTTTTACCACCAGCGCCTTTACTGCGCCCGTTTTTTCCGCAAGCGCGTCCTTGAACGCCTGAAAACCGCCCGCTTCCGCATAAGATGAAAAATCTAATAGGGGCATTTCAAAACGCAGGTCGGGCTTGTCCGTGCCGTATTGGGCCATCGCTTCCTCGTAACTCAGGCGGGGGAATTGCGCGGGCAGGTCAATGCCGAGCGTTTTTTTGAAAACGTGGACAAGCATCCCCTCGGTTACGGCAAGAATATCGTCGCGGCCCACAAATGACATCTCAATGTCGATCTGGGTGAACTCGGGCTGGCGGTCGCCCCTTGCGTCCTCGTCGCGGTAACAGCGGGCGATCTGGAAATACTTGTCGAAGCCTGACACCATCAAAAGCTGTTTGTAAAGCTGGGGCGACTGGGGCAGGGCGTAGAATTTTCCCGGATACAGCCGCGACGGCACAAGGTAATCCCGCGCCCCTTCCGGTGTCGAGCGTATAAAGGTGGGCGTCTCGATTTCATAAAAGCCGTTAGCCGTCATCCACTCCCGCACGGCGAATGTCACCTCGCTGCGGAGGCGCAGCCTGGTCTGCATGGCAGTCGAGCGGAGATCCAGGTAGCGGTATTTAAGCCGGAGATCCTCGCCCGCGTTGCTTTCCTCGTCAATCTGGAAAGGCAATACCTCGCAGCGTGTTAAAATCACGATATTCGAGGCAAGCACCTCGATTTCGCCCGTAGCCATTGAATGGTTTACCATGTCGTCAGGCCGGGCGCGTACCGTTCCCTCGACGGCGACGCAGAATTCGTTGCGAAGCTCCGCGCAGACTGCGGCCATGCCGGCGGCCAAACCCGACTGTGCGCCGGTCGTATCGACAGTGACCTGGGTAACGCCGTAACGGTCGCGCAGGTTGATAAAAAAAATCCCGCCGTGGTCGCGTTTGCGGTGAACCCAGCCGTTCAGAATAACAGTTTTGCCGGCATCGTCTTTCCGCAATGCCCCGCAGTCAACAGTACGTTTAAATTTTTCCATAAATACATCCTACATCAATACTATGCGTTTTTCGCGTTTTTGCCTATAATGAATCCATGCAATTTGAACTAAGTTCCGCTTTAATCGACGAGATTCTCTTCTTTATGGAAGATCAGGAAGGCGAATTCCTTGTGGACACGCAGGAGGGGCTTGTTATCAGCGTTGATAACGAGGAATTCGACTACGATGCCGATGAGGGCCGGTATATTTCATTGCCCGAGTGGGATTCCTCCGAAGGTTTCAGGATGATGGAGCATTTTACCGCGACGCTTCGCAACGCCCTGGTAAGGGAGGAGCTTTCCGCCGCGCTGGACAGGGGCCGCGGGGTTTTCCGCGCCTTCAAGAACACTCTGTCCCAATACCCCGAAACCGAAAAACAGTGGTTTAGGTACAAGGAACGCGAGATGAAGCGCGTAGTTATTGCCTGGTACAACGGTCTGCGGGAATCCTGGGGGCTTGAGCTGATAGGGGAAGAACCGGAAGATATTGAGGGTCTGGCTCTGGAAGATTTTAGTTTTCGCGAAGGCGCGGCACAGGATGTTCCTCATGCGGAAAAGCTGCACAAGATCTGCCTTGGCGAATCGGGCAGCGCGGACATTTTAACCGGCATGGGCGAATGGGTTTTCCCCGGCGATATAAGTTTTGCGGCTCTTACCGCCGGAGGGGAATTCGCAGGATACGTCAGCTCTCAGCGTATGTCGGACACGCTGTTACGGATCTGCGCCCTGGAAGCGGGACAGGAGTACAGGGGCCTCGGCCTCGGCAAGGCGCTGATTGCCCGTTTGCTTGAAAAGGCTGACAGCCTGAATATCACCGAGGTGATCATTGATATTCCGGCTGAACAGGAATTTTTCTCACGGGCGCTGCTGAGGGAGGAGTTTAGGCCTTGCGTTAGACGATACGGAAGAAAAATTAGGAATTAGGAGTGAGGAATTAGGAATGGTAAGATATAATAATCTTTCATTGCTCATTACTAATTGCTCATTGTTTTTGCCCTTCCTCATTGTTCGTAATCTCAAAATCAAATTTTGGTAAATTTGGTTTCGTTCACAACGCTATATCTAGCGTACCCATTGCCATCGACACTATCGGATTCCGGTAACAGGCACGCGGCGCGACCTATTGTGAAAGCGATTTTATTGTTTCAAAATCCAGCCCGGTTGTTTTATGGATAAGTTCCATAGGCAGCCCTTCATCAAGCAAATTCTTTGCAATTTCAATTTTACTCTGCATTGCCCCTTTTTCAATCCCTTTTTCGGTTGCCGTATTAATTCCGGTTGTCCAATCTGACATCGCCATTTCGCGTAAATGGTAGTTTCTTAAAAACTCTTTGTCCTGCGTTACAAAATTGAGCCGCTCGTTGGCTTTACTGATCGCGCTGTCCATTTGTATTACCTCCCGCAATGTTTCTTCCGGCGTGTTTATATGCTGGTTTTTTCACCGACGACTTCTGCGGTAAAGGTCTTGTTTTCAAGGATTTTGACCAATTTGACAGGCTGCCTGCTTTTCGATCCCAGAACGGCATTTAAAAAGGCCAGGCATTGTTCCTCGTCGCCTTCCTCGCCCATGAGTTTTAGAAAGAGGTAGTCATTTAAGAGGTTAAACCGTTCCATGCTGTATATTATATCAAAAAATCATGTGTTTTCAAGGTGACTTGCACCCTTTTCAATTAGGAATTAGGAGTTAGGAATGAGGAATAAAGAAAATCAAGAAGATTACTCTTACCGCCGGACAGGAAGGGTATATGGGATTGCAGGGAAAAGCGTTAACAAAATAAAAGAGAAAAATGAAGAAAGAGAAATGGTAAGACTTGCAATCTTCTTACTTTTTTCTCTTTTCTTTTGTTTACTCCCTGTCACCACACACTGCTATTCATAAGTTGCCCCCATGAACACTTTGATAAATAATGGATTGTAAGGCTCCAATTCATATGCCTTTTTTATATAGTGATAGGATTTGGAAGAGTCTTTGATTTTCGAATAAGCCAAACCCAGGTTAAAATACGCTGTAGCATAACATTTATTCAACTCTATAGCCTTTTTGTATAATTCAATCGCATCTTCATAGCGTTTGTCTTTATAATACACAATGCCAAGATTATTATAGGCTTCGGCAAATGTATTGTCCAACTCGATTGCTTTTTTATAATCCTCTTCCGCTTCTTTCCTCAAGCTGAGCTTTTCCTTAATTATTCCCCGGTTGCAATAGGGAACCGCATAATTCCGATCTAACTCGATTGATTGTGTGAAATCATGAATAGCTTTTTCGTCATCGCCGAGATTAAGATACATCATCCCTCGGTTATTGTAAGGGAGCGCGCTGGTTGGATCAGCTAAAATTGACTGGGCATAATAAAGCAACGCCTCATCGTTATTACCCTGGCTTTTAAGCGTCAATGCCCAAAAATTGAACAAGTCTGAAACATCCCTGTTGGTAATCTGTTCCGCCGGACCGGCGTTTTTATTGTAGTTATCTACTGCCGCCTTGATCCGGTCTTCATCATTGGCATTGCCGTCCAATGCAAGAACCGAGAGCGCCTTTTTGAATTGCTCTACCGCCTTGTTAAAATCGCCGTTGTAATCGTACAGCATCCCCAGATCAACAAGCGCCTCAAAATTATTGGGGTTTGCCATAAGAATCCGGTTAAGCGATTCTTGATCTTTAGTAAAACCGGAATGAAGCCGTACATTATGATGGGTTGCCATTTAATTTGCCTCCGTATACAAAAATAATTAATTCATCACTCATTTTAACCTTCAATTTCATTATAGGCGACTGTCACATTTTCGCCTTTTAATCGTAAAAAATAAACTTATTGAGCATTTCAATAAATAAATAACTTTCTAATAATTTGTCAATCGCTGATGGCCCCTGTATACAATTGGTTATAGCATTAAACATTGACGGAAAACTGCTTTTAGAATGTAACGAGTGTACTTCGTCAGTAATATCGCCTGTTTTTTTGCTTTTTGAATATAGAATAACTTCTAAATCCCTGTTTTTGTTTATTCCGTTTTGTGCAAATTCCATAAATTCATTTTTTTTATCTTCTGTTAGTTGATTCTCATTAATTGTCGATGATTTAAAAAACCAAACAATAAACCCCCAATAAGAGTCTAAAGGATAAAGATCCGCTGTGTTAAAAAACAGAGAGAAATTCTGAAAAGGATTCATGCCAAATATCATAACATCATTACCCATTAGCATCATATTTTTTACAGAACTATGAAGGGGGGTCCGTACAGTTAAATAATACGGAAGGCGTTTGAAAAATATTGTTACTGGGGTTTTTTAACATATCCATAAACATCATAGTTTTTAACGTATTAAATTCAGTATGCTCTGAAACAAATTCTTTGTAAACATCAATATAGTATTTTTTTGTACTGTCCAAATCAAAATTGATATTTATTTTCCCATCTCTAATCGCATACAATATTTGACTGTTTCCAATATCCTTTCCAAATATTTTATTAAATGTCATTTTAAACCTCCACAATTGAATTTATTAACAAGTACCACGCGCCTTACAAAAGAAAAAAGAAAAATGAAGAAAGAAAAAAGTAAGATGGTAGTATCTCATCATCTTGTCTTCCTTTTTTATTTTTTCTCTTTTCTTTTGTTTTGCTCCTTCCTCATTGTTCGTAATCTCGAAACCAAATTTGCTAAATTTGGTTTCGTTCACAACGCTATATCTAGCGTACCCCCATAATAAATTAGGAATGAGGAGTTAGGAATGAGGAATAGCCCTCTCGGAAATTCCCCACGCCTACATACAAGGTCTTTATTCCTCATTCCTAATTCCTAATTCCTCATTCTTCTATGGGCGGGATGCCTGTTATTGACAGCGTTACTGAACCTGTATCGCTTAAGAACGAAAAATCTGTATCGCCCATAAATGTAAATACATCTAATTTTACAGTTCTTTTACTGCCTGCGCCTGTTATTTCAGTACCGTTCAGATAAAAAGTTTGTGTGAAAGTAACATTATCATTAACATTCACAAAATCAGAGGCAGATACTGTCCCGATGTCGTTCCATGTTTTGCTTGTCTTGTCGTTAGTTATGATATAGGTAACGCCTTTGGGCAATTCCGCACTTGGCGAAAAGTTTAGAGTGGTCGCACCCGGAAATGTCCCAAGCGGTACAAACGACACCACTACAGGCGGGATGCTTCCCGAGGTTAGTGTCTTTGCGAGGGTTATGCCGGTTATAGCGGGGACGCTTATAGTATCTTCCCAGTCACCATCCTCACCGCCAAAAGAGCTAAACCCCAAACTGAGGGAATATACCTCAAAAGTACGATTTCCTACAGGTTCTACTACTCCGTTCTTGTAAAAGGTTTGAGTAAAAGTAGTCCATTTGTCATAAAATGCAGTATTATTTGATACTGTTACAGAACCATTAGCACTATTCCATGTATTAGGACTGCCATTCGAGGCTGTAACGGTGTAAGTAATATAGTTACCTATACTTGCAATCGGAAAATCTGTCGTATTGCTACTCGTATAAGTAGGGGCAAAATTTAAACTCGTACCAGACGCAAAAGTAGTAGCAGAAATACTTACTGCCGTCGTTACCGTTGCCACAAGCGTAACTTTCACCGTATCAGACTTGCTCTCCGTTCCGTTGGTGACGGTGAGTGTGAAGGTATAATCGCCGAGTTTGTCAAAGCCGCTTACTGTCGGCTGGGCTGTTGCCGTATCGCTGATTGCGGGCTGTTTCGCGCTTGCCGGCGGGGTGCAAGCCCATAAGATTGTCCCGTTTTGGGCGCTTCCGTTGAGCGTTATGCTTGCCCCGTCTTTGATTATGTCATGCGTAAAATCCTGCCCGGCATCGGCGGTCGGGGCGGGAGTAACTGTCGCAATGGTATACGTTTCTGTCAGCACCGCGCTGTTGTTCATGCCGCTTTTTACCGCGACCGCCTTCAATGTCAGCTTGCCTGCCGTGATAATCGGTTTCGCGCTGTCGCTGTACAGCGTGCTGGCTGCGGTCGGCTCCGTCCCGTCCTGCGTGTAGTAAATGGAGGCTTCTGCGGTTGATGTGGTAAGGGCGATTGGGGTGTTGTCGGCGACTTCTCCGCCTGCCGGTGTTGCGGTGGGTTTGGCTGCGGTGTTCGGCGGGGTTAATGTATAAACCGCCGTCAGTACCGCGCTGTTGTTCATGCCGTCTTTTACGGCTAAAGCCTTCAATATAAGCTTGCCAGTTGAAATAGTTGGTTTCGCGCTGTCGCTGTATCGGGTGCTTGCCGCGGTCGGCTCCGTACCGTCCTGTGTGTAGTAAATAGCGGCTCCCGCCGTAGCGGTGGCAAGGGCGATTGGGGTATTGTCGGCGACTTCCCCGCCTGCCGGTATTGCGGCGGGCGTTGCTACGGTTTGGGGCGTTGTGACAGCGGTGCTGTTCTCGTCAGGTGTGGGGCAAGCAGTCAGCGCGAGTACCAAAACGGCTATAACAGCCGAAAATGTCCTAAATTTCGTAATTTTCATAGAGAATTCTCCTTGTTGGTTGTTTTGAGGCTCTTCATTCCTAATTCCTAATTCCTCATTCCTAATTGTTGAGGGGGGGGGGGGGGGGGTACAGAACCAATGAGGAATTAGGAATGAGGAGTGAGGAATGGAAGAGGCGGCTATAGCGGGTAACGCCGTCTTTCATTGCCAACGCCAACGAAGTTGGCGCTTGCTCATTTCTAATTGCTAATTGATTTTGCATAGTTATAAAATACAAGCGTTTCATATAAAAGTCAAGCCCTATTGTCGCCTGTAGCGGTATATTCCGCCCGAACTGCTGACAGCTTCCTTTGCTAATTGGTAATCAATGTCAGCAAGTTAAGGAAAAGGAAGAATAAAAACCACGGAGGACACGGGGAGTTACACGGAGGAAGAATAAAAAGCCCGCCTAAAAATCCTCATCACAAAAATCAGTATCTGATGTCTAAATTCCCTCTCCGCTTCTTTCTTTGTTATCTGTTACCTGTTATTTGTTATTTCGCTTCGCCTCTTCCTTTGCTCATTGCTCCCTGCTCTTTGCTCTCTGATCGTTGATCTGTTTGTAAGATTTTTCTTGCCCGGGCCTCATCCCGTGCTTATATTTGTTATACGGTTCAAAAGAAACTGCCAAAGCCTGTCTAAAAAAAACGAAGTGAAACCGCGAAGGGGCGGTTTGCCTGGTCGCTTACGCGGCTTATATAGGGGGTAAAAAATGAAATTACGTTTTAGACTGACATTAATATTTGGCCTGCTGTGTGCAGGAATTATTGTTCTGGTGTCCGTGATACTGCTCGGTAAGGCGCGGGCTTTGCAAACGGAGGCTGCCTTTGAAAACGCCAAAAATATCTGCTACGCCGAATCTCTGCGCGCGCAGATAGAATTTGAAGTTTTTATGGATGTTGTCGATACGCTTTCAAAACTATACAGCTCTTTTAAGCAGATAGATATGCACCTAAGGCGCGATTATTTCGACAATATGCTCCTGAGCGCGGTAGAAGCGAACCCGAACTTTATCGGAATATACTCGGTTTGGAAACCGGGGATCATTGACAACGGCAATCCTGTGTACAGCACCCTGTACACCCGCGAACACGGCACAAAAGAGAATGATATAATCACCCGTTACGATTTTTCCGTGTGGAACGAGCCGGAATACAAACGCTGTCAGGAATCGATAAGGAAGAACGAGGCATGGCAGTGGATGCTGCCTTTCCCCATACCTTTTGTCAATCGCGGAAATAATACTTTTGTTGTCTTTATGACCGCTCCTATTATTGATAACAATACCAGAGAGCTTTACGGATTTGTGGGGGTGGGAGTAGACCTTAAGCCCATACAGGAATACATTCAAGGCCTGTCGCCCTACGGCACCGGCAGAGTCCGGCTTGTCAGCGCCGACGGCATTATTGCCGCCGATAAAGATACGGGTAAAATCGGCAAAAACTTTCACGATGTTTCATTGGACCTTATAGGTTCTGAAGGCGTAAAGAGTTTGGAGGATTCTTTAAGCACCGGAAATTACCACCGGGTTTTATACAACGGGAATATAGTGGTAACGTATCCTGTTCATACGGGAACCACCAAAACATACTGGTCGCTTGTCGTCTCGGTAGACGAGAAAACCGTATTGGCCGAAGTGTACAATATGCGGGTATTTACCATTATTTTCGCGTTAGGCATGGTTCTTGTTGCATCTGTAATTGTTTTCACCATAATCGTCTACGCGATGAAGCCGATTGAAAAGGTTGTCCTCTTCCTTAACGGTATTGTCGAAAACGACAAATCGCAAAGCTTAAACCTGACCAAATCATTGGAAGTTAAAAGCAATGACGAGATCGGCAACCTTTCCAATTTCTTTAACCTTACGCTGGACAAGATAAAGAACCTGATTGTAATCATCAAAAAAGAAGCGGCAAAGCTGTCCGAGATCGGCTCTGACCTCTCCAGCAACATGACCAAGACAGCCGCGGCGGTGAATGAAATTACCGCCAACATCCAGAACATCAAAGGGCGTGTCATAAGCCAGAGTGCCAGCGTAACAGAAACCAACGCTACAATGGAAAATGTTGTCGCCAACATCAACAAACTCAACGACCATGTAGAAAATCAGGCTGAAACAATATCAAAACGATCCGCCTTCATTCAGGCGATGGTAGACAACATCAATTCAGTAAATCAGACTTTGCATAAAAATCTGGAAAATGTGCAGCATCTGAAAGAAGCCTCAGGGATAGGGCGCAGCGGATTGCAGGAAGTCTCCGAGGACATTCAGGAGATATCCCGCGAGTCCGAAGGCTTGCTGGAGATCAACGCGGTCATGGAAAACATCGCCAGCCAGACCAATCTGCTTTCGATGAACGCGGCGATAGAAGCCGCTCACGCGGGAGAGGCCGGCAAGGGCTTCGCCGTAGTCGCCGAAGAAATCCGCAAACTGGCGGATAATTCCGGCGAGCAATCCAAGACCATCGGCAATGTTTTGAAAAAAATAAAGGGATCGATGGACAAGATAACCAAATCCACCGAGAACGTGCTGACCAAATTTGAGGCGATTGATTCGGGCGTAAAGACGGTAGCGGAGCAGGAGGAGATAATCCGTCATGCGATGGAGGAGCAGAGGGAGGGGAGCAACCAGCTTCTTCAGGGAACCGGCAATTTGAATGATATTACCCAGCAGGTAAAGGCCGGTTCCGAGGAAATGCTTGTGGGCAGCAAGGAAGTCATAAATGAAAGCCATGACCTTGAAAAGATAACGCAGGAAATAACCGGCGGCATGAACGAAATGTCTATCGGCGCAGACCAAGTGAACATTGCGGTGAACCACGTCAACGAGATAAGCGCCAAGAACCGCGAAGCCATTGATTCTTTGCTAAAGGAAGTTTCGCTGTTCAAGGTGGAGTAGCAGAAATGTATGCCCTGAAACAGTTTGGGGGGCAATTCAAATAAGCACCGCACCAAATCATTTCCTGCGGAAATGACTTGTGCGGCTGCCTATAAGGTTTACTCTAAGCCCCCTAAACACCCTTTTTCAGCATACATTTCTGCATTATTATAGTTATTGGAATAATATGGAAGATATTAGTTTTTGAAAGTTTTTACCAGCTTTAGGACGGCTTTGCTCTGTTCAAGGTTGAGGTTTTCTACCCAGTTGATTAATTCCAGCGTTTCCCGCCTGGGTTTTTTTTCAAGTCTTGTCGTATCGGCATTTTTGCTAATAGTCAGATATTCTACCGTGACCTTTAAAGCCTGCGCGATTTTTATAGCAGCCACTACGGAAGGGACTGTTGCCCGAGTCCCCAGGTAGCAATCAAGCGATGCAACTGGAATACCTGTCCGTGCGCTCAATTCTTTTATGGTTATATCCTGGTAATCAAGTTCGTTTCTAAGGTTTTCTTTAAAATTATATATCATCTTAAATTATAAGGAAATAATAATGAAATATCATGTATTTTTTTAAAGAGTAATCTTTGATATTTCAAATATTACTCTATCTTAAGGAGGATTGAACATGAAAAAGATGACGCTATTGATAGCAAGCCTTTTGGTGTGTGTTTTTGTCTTTACAGGTTGTTCATTTAATAATAGCTTACCCCCCCAGCAACGCCACGAATTTTAACCGTATCGGTTTCATATTTAAGCAGAAGTGTCACAGTTAGCTGGGCAGTAGAGCGTGCCTATTTAGATATCAGATTTAAAATATACCGTAGTTTAAGTGTTGACGGAGATTACAATGAGGTAGGCACAACAGTACCATCATCAAATAATCTTCTTGTCCCTCCCCCTTATACTGACACTGGACTGTCTATAGATACGGTATATTATTATAAGGTATCAAGTTATTATGAGCGTTCCACATCATCAGGTTTTTTAGGTATGAATAAACGTGATGTTATTGAAGAAAGTGAACTATCCAGCGCTGTTGCGGCGATATTATTAAGCCCCCCCCCAACACCCCCGACAGACCTAACTGTGGTAAAAATTGATTCAAGAAGTATCACATTAAGCTGGGCTAATCCCAATTCCAAAAATATTGATGGATACACTTACGGATACAGAGTATACCGCAGTTTAACTTCTTCTGGAGATTATAGTAGTGTTGGAGAATCATCAACTACCTCTTACACTGATACTTCGGTGTCTGCTGCTACGACATACTATTACAAGGTATCCTCCTATGCTGAATTCCTTGGTTTCGCCAGTATTAGTATTGAAAGCCCTCAATCTTCTTATGTTTCTGCAACAACACCAGCACCAAGTTTTTCAGGGACATACGAGTACAGGGCTGGAAATTTAGCCAACAGTTATACTTTTAGCAATGGTACTTGGAGTTTTACTGGTGTTGGAGTTAGCATATCTTCAGGTACATACCAATTGTATGGCGGTACTGTTACCTTAAATACAGGGAGAACTTTTACAATTATAGATTCGCAATCAATTGTTTCGGGGGTTGATCCCTCATATCTCCAGAAGCTAACTCCTTATGTAGTAATGAGTTAGCTTGTTTTGTAGTTTTCTGAAAAAACGGGATTAGTAGCATCGTGCACTTATCGTGCACTTATTCTTCCGCTCTTTTGCGTCATACGCAAAAGGAAAAGGATGATGCTATGAAAACGCCAAACCCGTTTGTAATCGGCAAGCGTACCGATTCCAATACTTTTCATTTTACGCTTAATCCAACTTGCGGGCTTCAAGAGCGCGTATGCAAAGAATGGCGCCGGAGAAGCTTTCAGGATTTACCCGCTGAACTGGCTCATTACCGTACTCCCAAGGATGAAAAGGGAGCAAAAGCCAGCGTTATCGCCCTAATCATATATCTCAAGAATAAACAGCAGGAGGAGGGCAGCGCCCGGCGTGTCGTAATTGACGATATAACTGTTGGGGCATGGATTGAGAAATTTACCAAAATAGAAACCAGCCCCCGGACAGGGATAAACGCCACAAGAAACCGCCCGTACTCCCCCAATACTGTTGATACATACCGGAGCTACTTTATAAACCATATTAAAGACGATCCTTTCTGTCTATTAAAAATGACGGAAACAGAAGAAGAAGATGCCTTAGAATTTGGCACGCGGTTGTCATTAAAGAAATTGGATAACGGAGACCCTATGTGCGGCTCACGGACTTATGTGGCGATAATGGTTTTTATCCGCATGGTATTCAAGGCATATCAGAGCAGAAATAGAAAATGGGTTAATCCGTTTCAATATATCGCCAAACCTTCTTATGCTGAAAAAATAAGTGATGCCCTGCCGGAAGATGAAACCCTTAAACTGTTTATGCCGGGTGTCCTTCAAAGGACGATGGAGCTGGCGGTATGTTCGGCAATTTTTCTCTCAGGTTTGCGCCGGTCGGAAGTTTCGGCGTTAAAGCCGGAAGACCTTGATTGGCATACTCCTAAAATTACAGTTAGAAGGGCATGGCAAAATTTTAATAAAAGAAAAAGGGTTTTAGGCCCCCCAAAAGGCAAAAAAGAACGTATTGCTCCGTTTGACCCATTATTACAGGAAGCGATAAAAAAATTATGGGATGAAAACGGTAAGCATGAATTTGTTTTCAGTTGGGATAATGGCGATATTTTAGGACCGTCATGGATTCGCTTTAATTTTAAGCGCTGGTTAAAACGTGCCGGCATTGAACTAAATGGCAGAAAAATTGTCCCTCATAGCGCAAGGCATTCTTTGGCTTCGCTGCTGGAGGAAAGGGGGGTATCACTCCGCTATATACAGGATTTATTGGGGCATTCCGATCTGAAAACAACAAAGATTTACCTTCATAGCACTGAGAAAACAATCCGGGACATTGGAAAGAAAATAACGGAAGCAAGAGAGAAAGCGCAAACCGGGCAAGAAGATGATGAACATAACATTGTAACTTTTAAGGTTTCATAAAAAAAGCGGCCCGCATACACGACGTGCATACGGGCCAAAAGGAGAAAAATTATGAAACCGTTGCCGGTCAGCAACGCAAATAAAAACTAGTCGCGGCACTACCAATACAAGTCTCTTTTATCGCCAAAGGCATACTCTCATTCATAAAACCGCTTTGTGGCTGTATGGCTGATTCGTTATATAGTGCCATGACGGCCTGTATGCTGGACGGATCTACCGTTACCGGCATCTCCATAACCAGAACCGCAGGCTGGGTAACAACGCCCTGCTGGACGCTGTATTCAGCCATAATTTTTTCGGAGTTAAACACCCCGGGCGGATCATCGAGGGATACCGCGGCAAATACAACCCCGGCCCCCAATGCCATCACCAGCAACAGAAAAAGCAACTTTTTCATGTTACCTCCCTAGAAAATATTTTATTAAAGAAGCGGCCGCGCCGCCTTTAATCCACAAATAAATCTTAATGGCAAGAAGTAAAACAACTACCGCAATGGCCGCAATTATAATGATAAGTCTTGCTGTCGCCTTACCTTTCCATTTTTCAGTTTCCAGCGCCTTGTCCGCTAGTTGCTGTTTCAGTCCTTCGATTTCTCCATTCTTCGATGAAACGAGCGTCAACTGGCCGGCCTCGTATTCGTTGAATGACTGCTCCAATTTCCTGTTCTGTTCCCTGGCTTGCGCTAATAGAGCGTTCGAGTTCACCGAGTCTCGCTTCAATTCTTGCACCTGTAACAGCCAGTTCCGTCTCTCCGCTTCTGATTTCTCCTTGTATCGCTCGATATCCCGCAGTTCCGTCTCCGAGATCAGATACCAAGCCTCTTGCTCCCCGGCCTGTGGCGCATCCTGACAATATAGTTCCGGCAATGATAAGCAAAAGAAAAATATGTAAATAATTTTCAAACCGCATTTCATGCAACCTCCTTCTTGAACGAAGCCCCTATGCTCGCGTCAACTTTGAACTGTCCGTTCTCAATAAACTTTTTCCATGCTTCGCATAAAAGCCAAATAACGGTTATAACGCCCCATGTAATAATGAGCGTCAGCTTAATGGTGTCCGATTGCCCGTTATGGAGAACGCCGGAAACAAAGTGAGTAGCCGCCCCCCATGCGACAAAGTATTTTGAAAGGAAACCTTTGAAAAGTTCGGTGAATGACCATCCGGGGAACCAATACCGGAACCAGCGCCGTACAGACGAATCGCGGGACTTTTTTTTATCCATGCTTACGCCCTCAGTTCAAAATGCGGCTTGTCCGGAGTGGACCAGTCCCCGCCCCATACAAAGCCCGCGTTTTTCATGGCGGCCACAATCCTCTCATCCTGGCTATTCCAGTCCGGCTTGTCGCCTATTAACGGCACGATGTCTACCGCTAACCCGTCTAAATGGTTTGATTTGAGCGTCCATGTTATTTTTTGCTTGTCAGGCGGCCTAATTCCGGCCTTCTTGCAGGCAAATTCAAGATCCGACTGCGGTATGTCGCCTAACCTGCCCTGTAAGGCGTACAGGCATTGCTCCAATAGCGTTCTGCGGGCCTGGCTTATGAAGTACGGCACTTTTTGATTTTCCATGTCGATTAACGCCATTGACAGCTTGCTTGCCGCTTTCGGATCTAAGTTCTGTAACGCTTCATACTTAGTCATAACTCCTCCTTATTTTTCAGAAAAATCGTCATATATCCTGCGCCTGATTTCTTTCAGGCGGGCTTCATAGTATTCTTTATCAGCTATGGGTATCCCCAATTCCGTATCCAGTACGTCCATCCATACGTCTATTTCTATTTCTCTGCCGTCATCGGTTTTTATGGTTCTCTTGTTATCTAAAATTAACAGATAACCTTTTGCCCATATCCGACCGTTTTTCCCCATCGCCAATAATCGCCGGAACGCTTTCAGCCTCATAAACGGCGACAGGGTGTCATTAAATAACTGGTTTTCAAGTGTCCCCTCGGATGTTTTGTCCAGCAGATATTCATGTGTTGCCAAAGTGGATTCTATAGTGCCCAGTTTTTCAGTCACAAAATTCTGCCATTTTGCCGTTGACATTCTTTTTCCTTTCGTTATAAAAGGTATGCCGTATGTTACGAGCGTCTCAAAAGCCTTATAAAGAATCATTGCCCCAAAAACCAATAAAGCTAACGGCTCATCCTTTATGTGTTTGAAAAATGCTGTTAATTCTGCCAATTATTTCCCCTCCCTAATTCCTTTTTTTACACGCCATTATTGAACTGCCGCCCTGCGGCGGCTTGTGTCCCCAATTCATTTTCAAATTTTGCAACCCCTCATCATACAGGTGAAGCAAATCAGGGTTATACCAAAAAAACTCACTGTATTTTTTCAGACATCGGCTGTCGCACGACCCCCTGTTTATTTTTTCAAGCCATTCTTCATAACTTTTTGTGTAGTAGTGGTTTATCCAAATATCCCTAAAAACAGGCGTAACCGCCCCGTGGCTGTGTACCACGCGGTCAACCGTAACCAGCATTTTACCTTTGCGCAGAACAGGGTAATGAACCCCGGCCGCGAGCGCATCGCGCACACGGACAATACTTTTTCCTTTCACCACGTCCATCGTTTGGCATTTTTGAGTAAACCGTTCCGTGACGGGTAAATCCGCGTACTTTTCCTGCCCGTTGGCGTTGTAAAACTGCCAGCAGGCGAACAGCACCCCCACGCTTTCGGGTAAATCCAATACTTGATCCAAAGGCTTTTCCAGTCGGATAAACTCGTCAATGTCGATAAACGCTACCCATTCGGCATGGCCTTTGTAATGCCGCAATGCCTTTGTGTAGCATGATAGCTGAGGGTTGCCGGATATTGGTTCCATTTCTACACGGACACGGGCGCGGGAGGCTTGCGGCAGTTTGTCAATTTCTGATTGCAACGGTATTTTCGAGTGGTTGTCGTAAATGGTTATCTCGTCAAACCCCAACGCTAAGTGGTATTGCACCCACTCGCGGATATAACGGTTCTCGTCCCGCGCTACCGCTACGATTACGCACTTCATGACGAACTCCCAATAGGCATACCGCCGTGAAGGCAGACCAGCACCGGGCGCGGTTCATCAATGTCGTATGAATCCGGGTCCAGCGGGGTGATGGTAACGCCCATGTTGACAGATGGCGCGTTTACCATATTCTGGAACACATTGTTTTCAATGCCGTAGAGGAATAACGCGCCATAGCAGTTTTGCCATTTATTATACTGAACGGTAAATTTAGCGTAGTCAAAAATTTTGGGGCTGTCCGGGTATTGTACGCCGGACTGGCCAAACGCCATCCTATGCCGCCCGATAACCTCAAACCAGGCGTAGTTTTCCAGCACGTCACGTGTCAGGTTTAATTCGGAACCGTATGGCACCTCAATCACCGTGGGTAGCTGGTCAAAAAGCCGCGCTATCTGCTCCCCTACGTTATGAAACACGCCGTCTTTTAGCAGGAACAAATCGCCCTCAAAGATATTTTCACCCGTGAAGGTGTTGTTTCCGGCAAGGATTGCCCCGTCCGAGACGGACAAATCACCTCCGTCTAAAAGGCTTTCGCCGTTTATCGTTTTGATATTTTCGCCGCTTACCAGCCTGTCCTGTTTGCCGTTAAGAACATTTACAACCTGCCGGATTTTGTGCCATATCGTTTGGAGCAAGTTTCCAATTATAGTGGCTGGAACCGCGACTGTCGTAGTATCAGCACCTGACCCTGTTTCTGCGGCAAGCGGAATAGTGAGCTTCTCCTCAAGCTCCAGTTCGTCTATAAAGTCCTGGTTATCTCCGAACCACGTCCAATTAGCGGCGTGGTTGTTTGCGTCAATCGGGATTGCTTGCCAAACGCCGTTGTTGCTAGGTGTCGGATCATGAAGAACGCGGCAAAGATATGTGAATGAGGTTGATGTTAAAGCCCCTGGCAATGCTGATTTCGTTTGTACAGCAGGCATCCATTTTTGCGTTGCAAGCTTCGCATCCGCTACTTTCTCGTCAGTGTTATTCGCCGCAGCCTGTATCGCTTCGCCCTTTGCCGTTGCTACTTGCGCTGTGGTCGCATAATTTTTGTCATTTTCAAAAGCTGATACATTTGTCGGTATATCGGACTCTGTTATAAAATCGCTGACATCGGGTATATCTGTCTTTAATGCAAATTCCGAACTGTCAAAGTCCGTTATATCCGATAATGTATGATCATGCTCTTGCGGGGGGAATTCATCGGGTTTATTTTTAATATGATCCCAATTAACCGGGCCGCTGTTGCCGCCGCCCTCGCTGGGGGTAAAAGTATACAGATCCGTCCAGACGGAAGGTTCAAAGTTTGTGAAACGATATTGTACCGTGTTACCCTGCGTCCTGAATTGCGGCGCCTCTCCGTTTTTTCCATGCAAGGAAGCGATCCATTGCTCTATTGTTCCGGAGAAACCGGCCTGTAATGCCAGCTCATAAGCCGATTTCCCGTCCTTCCCTTTTAAGGTCGAAAGATCAAAAAGTTCATTCCAGTATTGAAAACCCTCTAAACGCCATTGCAAAAATGGCTCCATTACTCTCAATTCAATGTTATGCGCTTCCGCTAAAACCCCGCTGTCAACGAACCCAGGAATGGAAGGGTTAAATAATTCCCAATGTTTTGTAGTTGGATTGATACGAGGGTAGTTTATAGGAACGCCGTACAGGGCTACTGAATCGGTGTAGCTTTTGCTTAATACGAAAGTTACGACATCCATATTAAACCGCCCATGCGCCGTTAATAATGAATACGGCCTGTTTTGTCGTCTTAATTATCGCAACGCTTGACGCGCTTATACGCGCAGGATCAGGAAGCAATGATTTATCAGAATCAGAATCGATCGTGTACTCGATTTTTTCTCTTAATACCCCGTCCGCATCCCGTACCCAATCTCTATTACTAATAGAAATTGCCATAATCCCCTCCAAATAAAAAAGCCCTCTATGGCGACACCTTTTCCGGGTATCGACATAGAGGGCTTCTGTTGATCAGTCGGCCTATTTAGAACAATCTAATACAACATCAAGATCTTGTCAAGGTTATTTAAGCGTATTTCGCCTCGATAAACCTAGCGCGTTCCTTGTACCAGATAATTGGATCGAAGGCTTGTTCCTGTATCTTTGACCTGCGGTCAAGCCTGTCAGCCTCGTCTGCGAGCGCGTCCAGCGCACTCTGTTTTGCCGCTGCTTTTTCTTCGAGCGACATGCCTGCTATCCTTTCAGTTTCCTGCCAGTCGGCGATTTCTTCCTGCTGTTCCGGCGTGAAGTCTTCTTGCAAAACAGCACCTTCCGGCAGCTCAACGCCGATTTCTTCAATTTTTTCATTTGCCCACTTGCCGGATTTTTTTATCCAGTATTCGCAGCACCGGTGATCAACGATATATTCACCGCTGACTAATAACCGCCGATGCTTGCCTGCTTCATCCAGTTTATCCTGAACTTGAGAGCCTGTTTCATCGCTCACCAAATCCGCTTCCGGGCCGACATTTGCATACACCAAATTTTCGTTGAACAGCCGTTTGATGTCATCATCATTCATTTCCGGTTTGATCATCGGCGCAATTTTTTCTTTTGTTCTTTCAGGGTCAACCGCTGCATCGGCGACATGAGTTACAATAGTATAATCGCCGATTTTTACTTTGTATCTTACTTTCATTTCGTGTTCCTCCAGCATTTTTATTATAGCATATTATTCAAATTTGTAAAGTATATTTACTTATTTTTTAGGATGTTTCTATGTCTGGCTTTTTCGTCATCGTCTATTAGCTGTTCATTATGATGGAAAGGGCGTAGGAGAATTCCTCGGGCATGGTATACCATATCTTGCTGGAAGTTTTAGCGGTGGAGGTGACATTGACGGAAGTCCAGTAAAATTTGAAAACATAACCGGTGTATTTACTGGCGATATGCCAGACAGGATAAGACTGTCTACCCCCGCGACATCAATATTTGCTGGTAATTTTTCTAGTCGAATATCTTTTGAAAGTACAAAATTTATTCCGGCTACAAACAGCGTTCAGCCCGGAGCAATCTCTTACTTGCCATGCATCAGCTATTAGTCTTTCATTATGATGGAAAGAACGTAGGTGATTTCCTCGGGGATGCCTCGCGCGGAATGGCCGGGTATATAGGCGGTGTTTTGATAGGTGGCCAACGACCTGACGGGCCTTTTTATGAGACCGGTGAACTACCTAGCGAAATATCGCCCGGCACTGGAATTGGATCTGTATCTGTAAGAATGAATATAAGCAGAGTATGGCCTACAGCCAATGAATTCCGCGTTGCTTCTAATACGGCTCTTTTCGTAATCTGCTATTGAGCGTTCGTTATGATGGAAATGTTGTTGGGTCGTTTATAGGGGACGCTATCCGGAACTTGTACGGAGTAATAGGATCGGAAGGGGCTTATGTTTTTTCATCAGTTTTAGGAGTTTTTAACCTTGCTGGAATTCGTCATTATGCGCCCGCCCAGGGATCGTTTCAGGGTAATAATCAAGTTGAGTTTAACGCTGCCAGCATTGTTCCAACGGATACTAATAATCACCCCGCTTCAATGTCCGTCCTGTTCGTCATCAGCTATTGATCGTTCGTTATGATGGAAATGCGGTCGGCAGTGTTAACCCTGATGTCACGAGACAATTCAGGATAAAATTTGTTGACCCAGCATATGAATCATTTAGTATGAGTCAATATAATGAAGCGGGATGGAGTACGTTT
>Ga0268262_10001031_pt1 | contig 35583 bp, 28 predicted proteins | sample TergutNc150P3_FD_190354 | JGI IMG/M metagenome (GOLD analysis project Ga0268262, IMG submission 190354) | Nasutitermes corniger P3 segment gut microbial community from laboratory colony in Florida, USA - Nc150 P3 (SPAdes) (version 2) | ecosystem: Host-associated > Arthropoda: Insects >...
GGCCGCCCTGTCGTCGCAGTGCCTCGACAGGCGCTTCGGGGACATGGCGGGGCTGGCGGCCGAGGTGGCGGCGTGGGAGGCGGGGCGCAACGCGGCCCGCAAACCGGTAAAATGGCAGTTCACCACCGCCGACGCGAGGGTCAGACTGAAACACATCTACCCGCAGACTTAAGTGTTACACGCTACTAGTAGTTCCCTCATCAATCACTGTGTCTATCATTTCGGGAAAGCAGGATCTGTAGGTCACGCGCTCAGATTACTCTGCTGCTTCCACGGGAATTTCAGTAATCAGATTTCCCGAAGTTGACGTAGATGATTCCGCCCGTGGCGCTCATTCTTGGGATCATTCTGGGCTTTGATTTTGGAGAACGGTGTGCTTGGGTGTCATCCAAAGATATGCACAGCGTCCTGCATTGGAAGTGCTGCCGTGTCCGTTTCGACACAGGTCTTCGGCGCGGACTTGCCGGTCTTGGTGCAGATGCAGGACATGACGAACACGCTGGGTCGTCTGTCCGCGAGGAAGAATCCCGATGTACCGAACAATGATGCGAGCAGCCAGAGGGTGGCTGGGACAACGCGAAAGAAGCTGACGGTGCCAGACCACGAGGGGAAAACCATGCCCCGCCCCTTCGCGTCCTGTCTGCCAAGCACCTGCACCTTACAAACCAGAGACGCGCACCATGGGAAGGGCGGACCCATGGCGGGCGAACCTGGCAAGCGCTCGGTGCCCACCTTACAATTGGCCCCTCAGGCGACCAGCGGTAGGACTCCCTTGGACTGCCCTGGACTATTTCGGACTCCATTGAACCCTGGTGCGTCCAAGTGTGTCCAACGGCGCCTAACGGCGGGGGCGAGTCTGGAACAAACCAAAACACCGGCGGCACCTAGCGGTGCCGCAAATACGAACGGCTCCGGACCAACGCCCTCCGCCGCCCAGGCTCACCGACCAGGGGAAGTGCATGACCCACGGTGGGCATACCAGGCAAGCACCCACCGTACGATCGGCAACCCCAAGCCCCTCGCACCTGGATTCCCCTAGACTACTGCGGACTCCATTGGACTTTGGTGCGTCCATGGGCGTCCCACGGCGCCTAACGGCGGGGCAGGGTACGGACGCTCCGGGCTGACGCCCTCCGCAGCCCCAACCCCTGGCTGACGCCGTCGCCCCTGACGGGGCTGGGGACCGTCCCAAATCAATCATTCGTCCCCCCTTGACTCCCCAGGGCACCCTATGTTCAAATCCGAAACGATGAACATATTAGGTGGCTCGGCTGGCGCCTCGCCACCTAAACGCCGCCCCCCGTCCGGGCACAGGGCCCGGACGGGGGGCGGTGAGAAGCACCGCAAAACGGGGGGTGGCGTATGCCTACTTTCTATGCGCGGGTAAAGACGCGCAGCAGGAAAGCAAAGAACAAAGGCACGTCGACACAGGCGATGGCGTATATGAGCGACAGCCACGACTCTGGGCGCCTGTTCAACGTCTCGGACGGCATGATTATGTATATCGCTAGGATAGACCCCTCGCACAAGCAAGACCTCGAAGGCGGAAGGGTTGCCCTGCACGGGCACGGCGTTCTAAAAGAATTGACGGACAGGAAGAGCATGACGAAAGAATTCCAGTTCTACGAGGAGCCAAAGAACAACCGGGGTGGCAAAGGGACAACGGGCTATAAGGAAATAACCCTCACCCTGCCAAAGGAGCTGTCACTGGTATGCCTGACAGACAAGGAAAAAGCGCAGAGGGCGGTGCTGGAGGCGGTTGACGCGATGCTCGCGGAGACGTACAAGGGCATCGAGGTGGCGTCAATATCCGCCATGCACACAAAAAACCAGGCGGGCGAGCCGCACCTGAATGTACATGTGCTGGTGGCGAAGTTCGGCAGGCGGACGAAGGACGGCAAATGGGGCTCCCTGAACAACGGCGCCCTCCACGAGGACGGCTGTCCGAAGGACGAGCCAAAGATAAAGAAACATTGGACAGAAAACATCGTCCTGAACCTAGAGCGGGAGTTCGGCGTCAGGATCGACTTCGGCAGCGACGGGAAATGCAACATCGTGACCAAGGAGAACGTCCCCCTTGAGCCGATAGCGGCGCTGTCTATCAGAGAGAGGCAGATTGCATGGGAGGAGGCAAACGCCCCCGTAGTCCCAAGAACCGATGGGCTGAAGGGCAACGAGAGGCGGCTGGACATCTCTATGTTCGATGCAAAGATTCTGGAGACTGCTGCAATGGGGCACCTGGACAAAGAGACGTTCGCGGCACTGTTCCCGAATTACGCGTACGACAAGGCGTGGGCGAAGGTGGAGAAGAGGATTGCAACGCTGCAGTCCGTGGGCTACCTAAACGAGAAGCTGAGGCCGACAAAAGAATTTCGCGAGCACGCGGAGGTTAAGCTGGGCCAAAGACCCGAGTTTGCGCAACTGAAAGCAGACTGCGAGAGGTTCATCATGCAGATGGCGGGGACGGTGCCTACCGACATGCCCCTGCCGCCGCAGACGGGGGGCGAAGAAGCTATTGCGCCAGCGGACACGAGGCAAAAGGCCGATGACGACCACCATGAGACATCCAGCGGCGCAGTACCCCCCGCGAAGGCGATGGCCACAGAGCCTACGAATACACCTGAGGAAGAGAAAGAGAAAGAGAAAGAGAAAGAGGAGGACGAAGCAAAGAGACCCGAGCCGAAGCCGACAGTGCCCACAGTACAGCAGATGGAGTCGATCTACTCGACCATGACAAAATGGGAGAGAAAAAAACTGAGGAAGGAACTGCTGAAGAAAGAGGCGAAGAGAAGGTGGGCGGCGGAGCCGATGAGCATCGAGGATGCGGTGTACCGCCGTCCGCTAGAATTCGCGATGCTCCACCCTGATCTGTCATCAAGGATAGACAGGCTCGGCCCGACCCCAGATGTGGCGAAGACCGTGCAGGGGGAATGGACGCGTTACAGAAAGATGATCACGCCCGAGCTGAAGCTGTGGGCGGAGCATGAGCGTAAGAGGTGTGCCTACATCAATGACAGCGACGAGAAGAAAAAGGGCATGTCGGGGGCGAGGCTCTACGAGTACAGCCAGAGCGACAAGGCGATGAGGGAGCGCCTGGAGCAGCAATCGGAAAAGCTGCGGGAGCAGGCCGTGAAGTCCCTGAAGAACCCCGACAGGCCAGAGGCTGCCGTCATCACGAGGGAGATACGCGAGGACACCAGGCTGCTGAGGTCGGTGCACAGTCAGATACGCAGCCTGAAGGCGGACGTGAAAGATTGGCTACAGTACGCAAACCCCAAGGAGCGCCACTACATCGAAAAACGCTACGGCACAAGGATCAGCAGACTGGAGAGGATTTCCGCCAAGATAGCGAAGGAGCTGCGGGCGAAGCGGACTATGGTGTATCAGATCGAAGCAGAGGTACCAGTGGCGATGGCACCCAGGCGCTGGAGGCTGGTAGCGAGGTCGAAATTGGCATCCGCGCTCCCAGCGCAGGCAACGAGACTGCGCCTCGGCACCCTTAGGATGAATGGCATTATCCGCAGGTGGATGTTCATGAAAGTTGACCCGCAATTAAGAACGCAGGCCGACCAAATACGTCGCGGAGCTAAGACGCTCGAGATCATGGGTCACAGCTCAGCGCCGGTTCTGAGGCGTTACGCAGGGAACGAGGAACGTGCGATCATGGCGGCTGCCAGAGGCAGGGGCGCCGGCAAAGATGACGGGGCGGCCCTCGAGATGGCCTTGAATGTGGGCGGAATACTGATACGCGAGGAAACCGCAATGGTATCCCAAAGGCGGAACATTCCGCTGCGGCTGAAAGGGACTCACGCAGAGGAGCCGGCGGTGCGCCTCATGGCCCGCTGCAAGGCACTTGGAATCCGCCTGCCCAAGGAATTCTGGCATCTGTCCCCAGAGGAATTCGGGGCGACCGTCCAAAAGAGCTTGCCCCTGTCCTGCATGGTCAGCGAGGGGAGCAGCTACCTGGTTCTCTGCGTGGACGGAATGAGCAGTGGCAACATGAACATGCACTACGCCACCGAAGTCGAGGAGTTCGCGAAAGCATACGAGAAGTCCCGGGAAGTGGCAAACATCCCCGTGGTGCAGGAGATCGAGAAGCAACCTGGAGCACCTGGGATTCCACAAGGGCTCGGCTAGAGCACTGGGCTGGGACACGGTGGCAAAGACCGCAGAGCCCAAAGGGTACGAGGGAGCGTGGTGGTTCTGAGCCGCGCCGCTGGACTATACAAATGCTGGCTATAGAAATTTGCCCCTCTCCCCCTCCAGCCTTTTGACCAGCGCTTTAATGGCTTCTTCACTAAAACCAGCCAGCCAAGCCTTAACGACTTGGTCGATTTCCAGCGAAGACCAAGCCACCGATTTTGCCCCGATTTTCACCGGAGGCGGCAGAGTGCCTTGCTTTACGCTGAGCCAGACTGTAGATCTGCCAAGACCCGTAATCAACATAACCTCGCGGAGCCGCAGCATTCGTATAGATGACGCTTCCATATAGGTCCCCCGTCAAAATAAATTTGGTTCTATTATTGGTCCACGACAGATGCCGGGACCGCTTGGGGGCAAGGTTCCCATCAATGCCGTGCCGCGTCAAGAAGCAAATCACATCCGCCGACAGCCGCGCCGGCGCTGGAAATCGATGCAAACGAAGATGCATGGAACCACGCACGGATAGCGCCTGGGCAGTTTCACGGGGCGGGCGATCCGCCAAACTTTTTTTGTGCCCCGTAGAGACTTTGGACAGAGGCCAAGTCGTCACGGTCCTCGCGGTGGTCACGATGCCAATGTCCATGCTGTTTCTCGTCTGTGATGACCTGCCGGCGGGTCATCACATGTGACACTCCGTGACCACCCACCGCCCATGCCATGACAGCTTATGGTGGAAAGGCAAAAAGTAAGGTAAGATGACCTTTTGGGATGTCGCCGCCAAAAAATCTGTTCGGTTTGCGTGGGGGTATTTTTGGGGGTATGTAAAATTTTGCCGACCGCTGGATGCCCAACACCACCTGCTTTGCTGGCGCAGTTAGATTGAGTTCAGCCGGAAAATTTAGGCAGGATCTCGCGCACACTTTGGAACCCCGATGCTCGCCAGTTTCAACCACGTACATCTGTCGTTCGGCCCGTTGGAGGTCTTGAAGGACATCACATGGGCCGTTGACTCCGATGAGGTCTGGGGCGTGATAGGGCGCAACGGGGTCGGCAAGACGACGCTGTTCAAGCTGCTCTTGGGGCAGTTGGAGGCGGACAGCGGCACAGTGGTGATGCCGTCGGCTGGGCGGGGAATCCAGGTGGGGCACTACTCGCAGGACTTGGAGCCTTCGACGGACGGCGATGTGCTGGAGGAGGCGCTGAGCGCGTTCGGGGAGGTGGAAAGGCTGGCGCATGAGATGCGCGACCTTGAGCACCGGATGCACGACGCCGGTGATGGGCTGGATGCGGTCATGGCGCGGTACCAGGCGGCGCAGGAGGCCTTCGAGAGGCTGGACGGGTTCTCGATACGTGCGCGCGCCGAGGCGACGCTGTTCAGTCTGGGCTTTTCAAGAGACCAACTGCAAAAGAACGTGCATGAGCTATCGGGCGGCCAGAGATGCCGCATGATGCTGGCCAAGGCCATACTCCAGGGTCGGGACATGCTGCTGCTGGACGAGCCAACGAACCACTTGGATTTGCCCAGCCTGCGCTGGCTGGAGGACTTCGTGCAGAGCGCAAAGGCCACGGTCGTCGTCATCAGCCACGACCGCTACTTCCTGGACACGGTGGCGACTTCGATACTCGAAATAGAGGGCGGCTACGGCCGCGTGTACGGCGGCAACTACACGGAGTTCATGGAGAAGAAGGAGGCCGAGGTGGAGGCCGCCGAAAAGGCCTTCGAGCTGCAGCAGGCCTACATAAAGAAGCAGGAGGAGTACATCAGGCGCAACATCGCGGGCCAGGACACCAAGCAGGCAAGGGGCAGGCGCACGCACCTGTCCAAGCTGAAAAGGCTTGACCGCCCGCTTCGGGAGCGCCGCAGGGTGAAGTTCAGCTTCCCCGAAACGCAGCGGAGCGGCGACGTGGCGCTGGTGCTGGAGCAGGCCGGCGTGGGCTGGGACGGCCGCCCCCTTTTCGCCCCAATACCGCACCACCAGGTGAGGCGTGGGCAAAAGCTGGGCCTTGTGGGGCTGAACGGCACGGGCAAGACGACGCTGTTGAAGGCCGTCGCGGGGCAGATTCCATTTGTGGCGGGAGGCTGCCGCCTGGGCAGCCAGGTCAGGGCCGGCTACTTCGACCAGCACCACGCCAACCTGGACAGCCGCAACAACGTGTTCCAGCAGATTCAGGCGGTTTCCCAGCCTCTGGCCACGAGGCAGGACATCCTGGGCTTCCTGGCCAAGTTCCAGTTCCGGGGCAACGACGTGGAAAAGCCAATCACCGTGCTGTCGGGCGGCGAGAGGGCGCGGCTCTCCGTGGCCACGCTGATACGCCAGGGCTGCAACCTGCTGCTGATGGACGAGCCGACCAACCACATGGACATACAGAGCATGGAGGCAATGGAGGACGCGCTGCTGGCCTTCGAAGGCGCGGTGGTGCTGGTGACGCACGACCGCTACCTGCTGGGCCGCGTGGCCGACTGCCTGCTGCGGATTCACGACGGTAGGGCGGAGTTCAGGGAGGGCGGCTACGAGGAAAACCGCGCCTGGGTTGACCTTACGCCCGATGCGGACGAGGAGCCGCCTGCCGCGCCCAGACCGGCGGCCAAGGAGCCGCCCAAGCCAGCGGCGAAGGCCGAGCCAAAGGGCGAGTCCAAAGGCGAGTCAAAGCGCCAGGCCATAGACAAGGAGCGGCAGAAGCAGGTCCGCAGGCTGGAGAAGCAGCTCGCCGAGGCCGAGGCCAAAATATCCGGGCTGGAGGCCAGGATAGCGCGGCTGAACGAGCAACTGGGCCAGGCGGATCCAGGCGACTGGAAGGGCTTCCAGGAAATGACGCAGGAGATAAAGACGGCCGAAGAGGAACTGATGTACGCCATGCGCGGCTGGGAGGGGATACAGGCCGAGATTGAGGGCGAAAGGGGCGATGGCGGCTGATTCCAACGGCGGACTTATGGCCATTTCCGTAGGGAATGGCACGGAACGGAAAGCGCGGCCGAAATCTATGAGATTAGGGGACAATCATTAGGGTAACCGCTACAAGGGGGGTTGAATTGGCCGAAACAGACGATTCCAAGAGAATAGCCTACAAGCTCGCGGTTGTCGAAGACAGCCTCAAAGCGGTCATCAACAACCTGATTGCGATAGGTCAGTTTTCGCAGGTGTCCGCGCAGTGCGGCCATGCAACGCACGGCTTCGTCGGGGGGATCAACGACCTGCTCATCCAGGACAGGCTCCACAGGCTTCAGGCCGCGCACCCCAATCCGCTCAACAGGCACTCGCAGCAGTGTTTTTCCCAGACCGACGAGGACGGCATCACGATGGAGATCGTGCGGCGCCTGGGGATAAAGAAGGGGCGCTTCGCCGAATTCGGCGTGGGCAACGGCCTTGAGAACAACACCATCATCCTTGGGGCACTTGGCTGGAGCGGCTTCTGGGTCGGCGGCGAAGAACTGGCGTTTGAGACGCCGAAGCCCGGGCGCCTCCACTACATCAAGGACTGGATCACCTTGGACAACGTCAGCCGGCACGCGAAGGCAGGGCTGGGGCTGCTGGGGGGGGGGAAATTCACCAGAAAATTCACTGGACGTCATCTCGCTCGACCTGGACGGCAACGACATCTACTTGGTCGAGAACCTTCTGGAAAACGGCTTTGCGCCGAAGCTGTTCATCGTCGAGTACAACGGGAAGTTCAGGCCGCCCGCGCGCTTCCAGATAGCGTACAACCCGGCCCACACGTGGGCCGGCGATGACTACTTTGGCGCCGCCCTGGCGAACTATGTTGACATGTTTGAAAAGCATCGGTTCCGCCTCGTCTGCTGCAGCCTGATCAGCGGGGCCAACGCCTTTTTCGTCCACAGCGATTTCGCTGGCCTGTTCGAGGATGTCCCCAGGGACATCCTCGAACTCTACGCCGAACCCTGCTACCACCACTACCACTCGCTCATGAACAGGCCCTCCCCCAGGACCGTGGCGTCCCTTTTCATGTAGGCTCTCCTACAGCCCAACAGTGCGTAGGGGCGGCAGTTTTGGTGGGGATCGCCGCACAAGGAGCCGGCACATGCGCCTGAAGATCCACCAGATAGATGCCTTCGCGGAGAGGCCCTTCGAGGGCAACCCTGCGGCTGTGATGCCGTTGGACACCTGGCTTCCCGATTCGCTGATGCAGGCAATAGCCATGGAGAACCAGCTTTCCGAGACCGCCTTTCTGGTGCCTGACGCGGATGGCGATGGCTACGGGATTCGGTGGTTCACGCCAACATGCGAGGTTGACCTGTGCGGCCACGCGACGCTGGCGGGCGCGTGGCTTGTGCTGAACGAGCTGCGCCCTGGCCTTGGGTCTGTGGAGTTCAGTTCCCTGGGCGGGCCACTGCGTGTGACAAGGGACGGCGACTGGCTGGCGCTGGACTTTCCACGGCGGCCGCCTGTGCCCGCACAGGAGCATCTGCCGGCATTGGCAAAGGCCCTTGGCGCGGTGCCGTCAGAGGCACTGGTATCAAGGGACTTGGTCGCGGTCTTCGATACGGAGGGGCAGATATGGGCGCTTGAGCCCGACTTCGCGCTGATGGCCCGGCTGCCCGCCTCCGGCGTGCTGGCGACGGCAAAGGGCGACAACGCCGATTTCGTCAGCAGGTGCTTCTTCCCGCGGGAGGGGATACCCGAGGACCCCGCCACCGGCAGCGCCCACAGCACACTGATTCCGTACTGGGCGGCGCGCCTTGGCAAGACCCGCATGGAGGCGCTCCAGTTGTCCAGGCGCGGCGGCAGGCTGCGCTGCGAGGACCGCTTTGATCGGGTCGGCATAGCCGGCAGGGTGGTCAAGGTCATGGAGGGGGCAATGGAAGTTCCCTGGGAACCGCTATAATGACAAGGCGCAGTATATGGGAGGCGGTGGACACGAGCCACGGCCGACCCCAAACCCCGGCAATCCGCCCAGGAGCCTGAAATGAAAAACCTCGCCGCGTCCGCCCGCACTGTCATGTTCGCCTGTCTCTGCTGCATCCTCTTCGGCCCCGCCCAGGCCGCCGTGCAGTCGCTACCGCCCCCCAAGGAGTACGCCGACCTGAAGGCGGCCGAGGCCATAAGCGACCCTGCCGCACGCATAGCGGAGCTGAAGCGCATCAGGGCGATGAACACCGACGCCAGGGTGATGCAGATGGCCAACGAGGCTCTATTGAGCGCCATATCCCAGAGCGCCGGCTCTTTCAAAGATCTCACGGCCGGCATGGCCGAAGTCATTGACTCCGAGAAAAACGCTGGCGAGAGGATGCACCTCTCGACGGTGGCGTGCCACTTCTTGGTCAACCACCCGAAGGTGGCGGAATTCCCCAAGGGCAAGCTGGTGAAGGCCGTCGGCGACTACAGGGCCAAGGCATCAGGTCTGATGGCCGACCCCAAGACGCTGGAGGCGATCACCGAGGCAGACGCCAAGGCGACCATGGCCATCCACAGGTCGGTCATCGAGACCTCCATGGCCAAGGCGCAGTTGCTGGACAACGACCCCAAGGCGGCCATCCGCACGCTGGACGCATACGGCAAGGATGGGACGCGCAGCGGGTACTTCTACAGGCTGCTGGGGGAGGCGTACTCCAAGCGGAAGCTCGACAAAGACGCGCTGGATGCTTACTTCAACGCCGTTGCGGAGGGCGACGCTGGATCCATCGAGCCAGCCAAGGGCATTTACACAAAGCTGCGCGGCGGGGAATCGGGCTTTGACGAGGCCCTGGACCGCCGCATGGCGCGGCTCACATTCCACCAGGATAAATTCGAGGAGCCTAAGGCGTGGAAGGGCAAGGCTGTGCTGGCCGAACTGTTCACCGGCTCCGAGTGCCCCCCCTGCGTGGGCGCGGACTTTGGCTTCGACGCCCTAATCGAGGGCTACCCATCCAAGTATTTGGCCGTCCTGGAGTACCACCTGCCGATACCCCGCCCCGACCCAATGATGAACCCTGGCTCCAAGAAGAGGGAGGACTTCTACGGCATCACCAGCACGCCGAGCGTGGCGATAGACGGGGCCAAGCTTGCCCCAGGCGGCGGCTCCAGGCGGGACGCGGAGCGGCTTTACAGGCAGTACAAGACCGAAATCGACGCCAGGGTAGCGCAGGAGCCGATGGTAGGAATCACAGCCGATGCGATTCTCGAAGACAACAAGGTGAAGGTCAAGTGCGAGTTCTCAAAGCTGCCTGAGGGCGCGCAGTTCTTCGCAGCGCTGGCCCAGGAAGAGGAGATGTACAGGGGGACCAACGGCATTGTCTTTCACAAGATGGTGGTGAGGTCTTTGAACCAGCTTCCACCGTTCCAGCAAAAGCAGATGACCGCGACATTCGATTTGGCGGACATCGAGAGGCGGACCGACGAGTACTTGACGGAATTCGAAAACACCAGCGAGAGGTTCAAGGGCTTCAAGTTCCCCGCGCGGCACAACAAAATCAGCGGGGGCAGGCTAAAGGTAGTCCTCTTCGTCCAGGACGCCAACACCAAGCAGGTCTACAACGCCTTCGTGGCCAACGTGGTCGATGTGGCCACAGCTCCCAGGCGCCCGGAGGGCAAATAGAATCATGGAGACGTTCAAGGACACGATGGGCACAACGGCATCGGTCGGCGCCGCGCTGGCGCTTGCCCTGCTTACGGCGTGCGTCCATCCGCACAACCCCGGGCCCGGCCCCAATCCTGGCCCCGGCCCCGCGTCCAACACTGTGCTGGCGGCAGGCGCGGACGCCGCAGGCAAGGCGACGATCTGGAAAGACGGCCAAGCCTACGCCCGGATGGACCCAGGCTCAGAGTTCAGGTCTGTCTGTGTCTTGGGAAGCACCGTCTATGCCGCAGGCAAGGCCCCCAATGGCCGCCCGTTCTATTGGATGAGCGGCGACGGCGATGCCTACCGCTACCTTGGCACTGGCGCGGGCGCGGCCACGGCCGTGTGCGTGTCGGGCGGCCGGGTGTACGTGGTGGGCCATGACGCATCGGGCGGCAAAGTCTGGATGGACGGTGCGCCGCAGTGCAGCCTAAGCGCGGACGCGCGGCCGTTGGCTATCTGCGTATCCGGCGGTGCCGTCTATACGGCGGGGCACGGCAGCAAAGGCGCGCGCATCTGGCGGAACGGCGAAAACACGCCATTCTACAGCTTGGACGATGAGAGCGCCGATTTAAGGGCGGTGGGCGTCTCTGCCGACGGCGCGGTGTACGCGGCCGGCGAATACCAAGGCAGGGCCTTCTGGGTAAAAAAGGCCGGCGACGATACAGCAGAAAACTTCCTCGGCTCCGGCAGAGGCTACGCCAACGCGCTGCAGATTGCCGGCGGCGACATCTGCATAGCCGGCTTCGACGGCACCGGCGGCAAGGTCTGGAAAGGCACGACGGCCGGGGCCGCCGTGTCCGTGCGGGTTGACCTGGCCACCGCCGGCGACCCATCGTCCGTGTATGCCGTCGGCAGCGACGTGTACACCGGCGGCAAGGGGGCCAACGGCGGCACTGTCTGGAGAAATTCGACGCGGCTCTACACCTTCGGCTTCACCGCCCAGGTCGGCGGCCCGGCCTACAGCGAGGTCAATTCCATCTGCGCCGTGCCCTCCCCGGGCCAGCCGAGGTAGTGCGCCCAGAGGTTGGCCGCAAGGAGCATGTCCCATGCGCACAAAAACTCGCCTCTGTCTTTTGGCCGCGCTGCCCGCGCTGGCGGTCGTGTCCACTGCCTGCCACGGCAAGGACGGCGACGACCCGACTGTTTACGTGACGGGGCAAGACGGCAACTGGGCGACGCTGTGGAAAAACGGCGCGGTGGCCTACCAGAGCTACAGCAAGTGGGCCGGGTTTGAATCCGTATTCGTCGCCGGCGACGATGTGTACATCGCCGGGGCCGACAGCAACGACTACGAGCGCGACCACGCCACGATCTGGAAAAATGGGGTCGCCACGCGCCTGAGCGATCTGCATTCAGTGGCCAATTCCGTCCATGTCTCCGACGGCAATGTGTACATCGCGGGGACAGTGGTGGATGCGGACGCGGAGGACAGCATCTACCAGTACCGGCGCTATGCCACGCTCTGGGTGAACGGCGTCGCCACGCGCCTCAACGGCTCCACGGACTCGTACGGCGAATCGGTCTATGTCCACGGCGGTGACGTTTACGTCGCGGGGACCGTGGACAATGGGGCCTACCCCTACTTCGGCAATGCCTACCGTGCCACGTTCTGGAAGAACGGCGAAGCCACGCGCCTCAGCGATTATCTTACTGTGGCCAATTCTGTCCATGTCTCAGACGGCGATGTGTATGTCGCGGGCTCGGATCCCTTCGGCGCCTGCCTCTGGAAGAACGGGGACGCCACGTACCTCTTCGATGACTCGCCGGACGCTGTGTTCACCAAGAAATATTCGGGATACTCCGTCTTTGTCTCCGGCGGGGACGCGTACGTCGCGGGGATCGAGTTCGCCCCGAACAACATTGGCAACCGAGGAATGGTCTGGAAGAACGGCGCCCTCTTGCGCTTTGGGTCGGACTATGCTTCCGCATGGTCAGTCTTTGTCTCCGGCAGCGGGGTGTACATTGCGGGACAAGAGTCTGTCAATGGCACCAACCGACCCACGCTCTGGATGACCAACCCCCTCCTGAAGGGAGTGACCACCACACATTACGCCGTTGACCCGAACTCATTCCGCAGCGGCGGCGGCGCCAATTCAGTTTTCGTGAAGTAGCGGTCGGATACGAGCCGCTCCCATGCCTTCCGTTGGAGCCAACTACAGGACTCGAACCTGCGACCTGCTGATTACGAATCAGCCGCTCTACCAGCTGAGCTAAGTTGGCCTAGTGCGGCAGTATGGCACAGGGCCGGCGTGGGGTCAAGGCAGGGTTTCCGGAGACGCGGTATATTTGAAGAATGGACTTTGCATCCCCGCACACCGACAAGAGTTTTTTTCTGATAGCCGGGCCCTGCGTCATAGAGGGCAGGGGGCACACGCTCGGCCTGGCGCGCGCCCTAGTGGACATCGCGGGCGAAAGGGAAATCCCCCTGGTGTTCAAGGCCAGCTTCGACAAGGCCAACAGGACCAGCCTGGGCAGCTTCCGGGGGGTCTCCATGGCGGAGGGCCTGGACATCTTGGGTGAGGTCGGGTCAAGCTGCGGCGTGCCGGTGCTTACGGACGTGCATGAATCCGGCCAGTGCGGGCTCGCGGCGGCAGCGGTGGACGTGCTGCAGATACCGGCCTTCCTGTGCCGCCAGACTGACCTGCTGCTGGCCGCCGCAGAGACGGGCAGAACCGTCAACATCAAGAAGGGTCAGTTCCTAGCGCCGTGGGACATGCGCCACGCGGTCAACAAAGTGAAGTCGGCGCCGCAGGCCGGCCCAGTCTGGGTGACGGAGAGGGGCGCCACATTCGGCTACGGCAACCTGGTCGTCGACTTCCAGTCGTTCCCGCACCTAAGGGCCACGGGCTGCCCGGTGGTCTTCGATGCGACGCACAGCGTCCAGAAGCCAGGCGCGCTCGGCGACTCCACCGGCGGGGCCAGGGAGATGATACCCACGCTGGCCAGGGCCGCCGCCACCTGCGTGGACGGCTTTTTCTTCGAAGTCCACGAGGAACCGGAGAAGGCCCTCAGCGATGGCCCCAACGCCATGCGCCTGGCGGACTTCCCCGCCCTGCTCGATGAACTGCTGACGATATGGAGGGCGGCTAAAGGCAGTTGACAGTTGACAGTGACCAGTTGACAGTGAATATAGATGCGGTCGAAGGCCGCACCATTATTTAACTGGCAACTGGCGGCTGGTCACTGGCAACTGTTTTTGGTGTAATATTGCATACTGCTTTTCTTGGCAGTGGCAGTGGGGGGAATCCGCAGTGGAGTCGGTAGAGCAGAACGGGACGCCGCAAGGGACGCTGGAAGTTGCGGCGGAAGCGGTGCCCCTGTGCCCCCAGGAAGAGGCCCCGGTCGCGGCGCAGCCGGAGCCCGGCCCGGACGCCAAGGTCAACGACGGCGAGGCCGTGCTGGCCCGTATTTGCAAAGAGCTTTCCCTGCCAAGGGTCAGGGTGGCCGCCGCCATGGCCCTGCTGGCCGAGGGCAACACCGTGCCATTCATCGCCCGCTACCGCAAAGAGGCCACACAGTCGCTGGACGAGGTGGCCATACGCGCCATAGAGGAGAGGATGGCCTACTTCGGCGAGCTGCTGGACAGGCGCGCGACCGTGGTGAAGACCATCTCCAAGGCCGGCAAGCTGACGCCGGAGTTGAAGTCCAAAATCGAGAACGCCTGGACAAAGACGGAGCTGGAGGACCTTTACCTGCCCTACAGGCCAAAGAAGCGCACCAAGGCCACCGCCGCAAAGGAACTGGGCCTTGAGCCGCTGCTGGACGCGCTCCTGGCGGACGACAGCGGCGCGGATCCGCTGATGCTGGCCGCGCCTTACGTCAAGGAGGACCAGGAGGGTCTGGCCACCCCGTCGGCCTGCCTGGAGGGCGCCGGGCACATTCTGGCGGAGCGGCTTTCCGAGGATGCAGACATTAGGGTCTGGCTTCGCCAGCAGTTCTACGACAAAGGGACGCTCCACAGCCGCCTGCGCGAAGAGCCGGGCGCCGCCCATGCGGAGCCTGAGACCGAGACCGAAGACACCGCCGAACCCGCCGGGGACGCGCAGGAGCAAGACCAAGCGGCTTCAGTCGCAAAAGCCAAGCCGGCACGTGCCGGCAAGGCGTCCCAAGAGGCACTGCGCTTCAAGCCCTACTGGGACTATTCGGAGGCGATCCGCAAGGTCCCGCCCCACCGCATACTGGCCATCAGGCGCGGCGAAAAGGCCGACGTGCTTGCAGTGAAGCTGGTGGTTGACCGCGAGCGGCTTGTGACGGAGCTGGTCTCAAAGGTGGCCGTCAACCCCAAATCCATGTACAGGGCGAGCCTCCACGCAGTCTGCGAGGACGCTTTCGACCGTCTGCTGGCCCCCACGCTGGAGACCGACGTCCGCATCGAGGCCAAGAGAAAGGCGGACATAGAGGCAATCAAGGTGTTCCAGACCAACTTGGACAGCCTCCTGCTGGCCCCCCCGGCGGGGCAGGCCTGCACCCTTGGCATAGACCCTGGCATAAGGACGGGCTGCAAGCTGGCCATCATCAACAGGCTCGGCCAATTTATGGAGACCGCCACCGTGTACCCGCTGGAGCCCAAGAGGGACCTGGAGGGCACGGCTGCCACGCTTGCCGCGCTGGCGGAGAAGTATCCGCTGGAGGCCATAGCCATAGGCAACGGCACCGGCGGGCGCGAGGTGGAGGCCATCGTACAGCAGTGGCTGGTGGACACCGGCAGGGAGGGCGTCAGAATCGTCAGCGTCAGCGAGGCCGGGGCGTCCGTGTATTCCGCCTCCGACATAGCGCGGGAGGAGTTCCCCGAACTGGACCTGACTGTGCGCGGCGCAATCAGCATAGCCCGCCGCTTCCAGGACCCACTGGCGGAGCTGGTCAAGGTGGAGCCAAAGAGCATAGGCGTGGGCCAGTACCAGCACGACGTGAACCAGACGCAGCTCAAAAAGGGCCTGGACGATTCCGTCGTGTCCTGCGTCAACCGCGTCGGCGTCGACCTCAACAGCGCTTCGTTCAAGCTGCTGTCGTACGTGTCGGGCATAGGCGAGGCCCTTGCGAAGAACATTGTGCAATGGAGGTACGAAAACGGCGCCTTCCGCCGGCGCGACCAGCTGATGGACGTGCCCCGCTTCGGCGAAAAGGCCTTCCAGCAGTCCGCTGGCTTCCTGCGTATAAGGGGCGGCGAAAACCCGCTGGACGCAAGCGCCGTGCATCCCGAATCCTACCCCGTGGTGCAGCGCATCTGCCAACTGACAGGCAGGGCCATCCCGGAGCTCATGGGCAACGAGCCCGTCCTGGACTCGCTTGACCCAAAGGCGTTCATAGACGAGCGCTTCGGCCTTGAGACCGTCCAGGACATAATCGGCGAACTGAAGAAGCCAGGGCGCGACCCCAGGCAGAGGTTCGAATCCGTCCGCTTCAACGAGGGCATCCGCAAGTTCTCGGACCTGCAGGTGGGCATGGAGCTGTCCGGCATAGTCGCAAACGTGACCGACTTCGGCGCGTTCGTGGACGTCGGCGTCCACCAGGACGGCCTGGTGCACAGGTCCGAGATAGCCCACACCTTCATCAAGAGGCCCAGCGACGCGCTGACCGTAGGTCAGCCGGTCAGGGTCAAGGTGGTGTCGCTTGACCAGGAGGCCAAGCGGATAAGCCTGTCAATAAAGGCCCTGCTGGAGCCGCCGGCCAGACCCGCGAGGCCGGAAAGGCCCGCCAGACCAGAAAGGCCGCCAAGACCGCCAAGACCAACGGCCGACGCGCCGGACAGGCCGAGGAGGCCCCAGAGGCCGGCGACCGACAAGCCGCCGTTTGGGGCGGACGGCGAAGGCCCGCCCAGGGACAGGCCGCCGCGCAGGCCGAGGACCGGGTCAAAGAAACCGGGCCCTGGCGAAGTGCAGGGGGACGGTTCCAGAAAGCCGGAGAGGCCGCGACGGGCGGAAAAGGCGGAAAAGGCCGACGGCACCGCCAAGCCGCAGCCCAAGCCAGAAAATCAGGAAAACCAAGCCCCCGCTGTCCCCGCCACCTTGGACGACCTCATGGCAAGGTTCAACAGAAGCCTCAAATGACAGTTGCCAGTGAAAAGCAGTGGCCAGTGAAGCGGCTATAATATTCGGGGGAATACCCACAAGGGGCCGGCATGGCAAAGGACAAGGGCGAGGTGGAGCTTCCGCCGGGGGCGGCCAAGGGCGGTGTCCGCGACAACATCGAGATAATCTGCTTCACGATAATCCTGATCGTCTTCTACAAGACATTCGTGGCGCAGCAGTTCACCATCCCCAGCGCGTCCATGCGGAACACGCTGATGATAGGCGACCACCTGCTGGTCAACAAGTTCATCTTCGCCAGGCCGCAGTGGAAGTGGGAGTCCGCGCTGTTCCCCATGAGGGCGATAGAGCGGGGCGACATAATAGTGTTCCGCTACCCGATGGACAGGAACCAGGACTACGTCAAGCGCTGCGTGGCCATGCCGGGCGACACGGTGCAGTTCCGCGACAAGCTCCTGTACCTCAACGGCGAACTGGTTACTGGCCCCTGGGAGCACCACACGCTGGAAGACATATCCGCCGACCCCTCCGCCGAGCCGGTGCCTGGCCCTTGGCCTCCGGATAGGTTCGCCGGCTACAAAGAGGAGCCAGGCTCCGGCGGGCAGTCCTTCTGGCCCTACATTGACCCCGAGGTCCAGGGCACCAACCAGCAGGGCCTGGCGCCTATGGCGGTCGGCTTCCGCGACTTCCTGGGGCCGATCACCGTGCCGCAGGGCCATGTGCTGGCCATAGGCGACAACCGCGACAACTCCAGCGACAGCCGCTACTGGGGCTTTCTGCCGATGGACCACATGAGGGGCAGGCCCTTCATGGTTTGGTGGAGCTACCGCGAGGGCGGCACTGACTATGAGAACGCCATCGTCCCCAACGGCGTCATGGAACTGCTGAAGAACTACATGGACGCCCTCCGCCACTTCTTCAAATGGACCCGCTGGGAGCGCACGGGGTACATACCGAAGTAGCCACTGGCCATCTAACCATTTGGAGGAATCCATGGACAACCTTATCGTCAGGCTCGCGGCCGCCGCCGCGCTCACATTCGCGCTGGCCTGCGCCAGCGATGACCCAGACAACCGTGTCATTGCCTGCGGGATAGACGACGGCCTGCTCCCCTCGGACTACGGCGAGGCGAATTTCAAGGCGGATGTCTATTTTGTGAACGAAAAAGGCACTCTCTGGAGCAATGGCGAGATGGTGAAAACAGGGCTGGACGATGCCACCTCCGTCTTTGTGTCGGACGGCGATGTGTACGTGGCGGGGATGCGTAAGGAACCGATGATATGGCAATCGACCACCATCGGCCACAGGAATGTTGCCGCCGTATGGAAGAACGGCGCCATCAGCTCGATAGGCCTAGACTCTTTGGAAGACGATGATGTAGCCACGGGTTCGCACGCATTGTCTGTTTTTGTCGCGGACGGAAATGCTTACGTGGCCGGCTACCAATACAATCGGGAAAGGGGGACTATGGCAGCGGTGCTGTGGGTGAACGGTGCCGCCACGCGCCTCAGCGAAGCCAAGCCCTTTGGCCAGAGTCCAGTGTCGGCCCGCTCGGTCTATGTGTCCAACGGGACTGTCTATGTGGCCGGCGAGGCCGGCAATAATGCCGTGCTGTGGGTCAACGGCGAGGCCAGCGTACTGGGCCCAGGCTGTGCCAGATCCGTGTGCATTTCGGGCGGGGATGTCTATGTGGCTGGTTTGCTCTACGGCGATTCTGTGATCTGGAAAAACGGCATGGCAAGAAACCTCGTTGGCAACGGCCAGTACAGCAACGTGGTGTCTGTGTCCGCGTCGGGCGGCGATGTATATGCCGCCGGCAACGATGGACTTTACGCCATCCTGTGGGTCAACGGTGGCGCGAGGCGCCTGAGCAACGGAAAGACCAATGAATGGGCCACCGCCGCCGTCGAGTCAGGCGGCAACGTCTATGCAGTCGGCTACGCGAACGTGTGGTGGCTGAAGTCTAGGCTGTGGCTGGACGGCAAGCCCATAGACATCCCCAACGTCGGTCCCATCAGATCGTTGTTTGTGGCGGAGCGCGTTGCTAACCGCCAGTAGCTGTCCGCTAGCCATTTAGCCGATCCAGTGCTAGAATAGCGAATTCGATGCGAATGGACATGCGATGCTTGACAACCTGCTGAAGAAACTGATTGGCTCCAAAAACGACAGGGAGCTTAGGCGCCTGTGGACTAACGTGGTGCTGATAAACGCGCTGGAGCCTGAGATACAGGCCCTCTCCGACCAGGACCTGAAGGCTAGGACTCTGGCCCTGCGCGAGAGGCTGGCCGCCGGCGAGACCTTGGACAACGTGCTGCCGGAGGCCTTCGCCGTAGTGCGCGAGGCCTCGCTGCGCGTCCTGAAGATGCGCCACTTCGACGTCCAACTGATAGGCGGCATGGCGCTGCACGAGGGCAAGGTGGCCGAGATGAGGACGGGCGAGGGCAAGACGCTCACCGCCACGCTGCCGCTGTACCTCAACGCTCTGGCCGGCAGAGGGGCGCACCTTGTGACCGTGAACGACTACCTGGCCAAGCGCGATGCCGAGTGGATGGGGCGCATATACAACTTTCTGGGCATGACGGTGGGGGTAATCCAGCACGGTCTTTCCGATGCGCAGCGCAGGAACGCCTACGCGTGCGACATCACCTACTGCACCAACAACGAATTGGGCTTCGACTACCTGCGCGACAACATGAAGTGGAGCCTAGAGGAGTTCACCCAGCGCGGCTTTGAGTACGCCATAGTCGACGAGGTTGACTCCATCCTCATAGACGAGGCCAGGACGCCGCTGATAATCGCCGGCTCGTCGGAGGAGGACACGTCCAAGTACTACCGCATAGACGGCATGGTGCCCAAGCTCAAAAAGGACGAGGACTACAAGGTGGACGAAAAGGACCGCCTGGTCACGCTCACCGATGAGGGCATACGCCACGCCGAAAGGCTGCTGAACGTGCCCAACCTGTACGACCCCAGCGCCATAGACACGCTGCACGGGCTGAACCAGGCACTGCTGGCCCACAACCTGTACAAGCTGGACGTCGAGTACATGATCCGCCCCAAAGAGGACGGCAAGGGGCAGGAGATAGTGATAGTGGATGAGTTCACCGGTCGCATGATGCCTGGCCGGCGGTGGTCCAACGGTCTGCACCAGGCGATAGAGGCCAAAGAGGGCGTGGAGGTCAACGCCGAAAACCAGACGCTGGCCACCGTGACCTTCCAGAACTTCTTCAGGATGTATAAAAAACTGGCCGGCATGACGGGCACGGCCGAGACCGAAGCCTCCGAGCTGCTCCAGACATACAAGCTGGAGGTCATAGTTGTGCCCACCAACATGCCCATGATCCGCAAGGACTACGCAGACATAGTCTTTGCAACGAAGAAGGGCAAGAAGAAGGCCATAGTGGAGGAAATAAGGGAGCTCCACGCCAAGGGCCAGCCTGTCCTGGTCGGCACTGCGTCCATCGAGTCCAGCGAGGACCTGGCCGCAGAGCTGAAGGAGGCCAAGGTGCCCCACGTTGTCCTGAACGCCAAGCACCACGAGCGCGAGGCCGAGATAATCGCCCAGGCCGGCCGCAAGGGCGCCGTCACCATAGCCACCAACATGGCCGGGCGTGGGACGGACATAATCCTCGGCGGCAACGCCGAGGGGCTGGCGAAGATTGAGGCCAAAAAGAAAGGCATAGACCTGTACGACGAGGACGGCCGCAACACGCCGGTCTTCGACGCGCTGGTGGCCTCGATGGAGAAGCAGACCAAAGAGGAGCACGTCGAGGTGGTCGACGCGGGCGGTCTGCACATCTTGGGCACGGAGAGGCACGAGAGCCGCCGCATAGACAACCAGCTCAGGGGCCGCGCCGGTCGCCAGGGCGACCCTGGCTCCAGCCGCTTTTACTTAAGCCTAGAGGACGACCTGATGCGCATCTTCGGCGGCGACCGCCTGAAGTCCATCATGGGCACCCTTGGCCTTAACGACGACGAGCCGATAGAGGCCGGCATGGTCACAAAGGCCATCGGCAACAGCCAGAAGCGCGTGGAGGCGCAGCACTTCGAAATCCGCAAGCACCTGTTGCAGTACGACGATGTGATGAACAAGCAGAGGATTTTCTTCTACGGTCTGCGGACAGAGATACTGAAGGGCAACACGAAGGACTACGTCCTCCGCGTCGCAGGCGAAGTGGCGGAGGGTCTGGTGTTCGACCACCTGCCGCCCAAGGGCGAGAAGGACATCGAGGGATTCAAGGAACGTGTCGAGCAGCTCTACGCCATGTCCGACCTGGACTTCGAGGGCCTGGCCGCCATGCCGCAGTTCCTGGCCATGGAGACCCTCGCAACGATTGTCCGGGCGGCCTACGAGGACAAAGAGAAGAGGCTGGGCTCCGAAGAAATCCTGCGCTGGCACGAGAGGATAGCCATACTCCAGATCATCGACTCCGCGTGGAAGCGCCACCTGCTGGTGATGGATCACCTCAAAGAGGCCATTGGCTACAGGGGCTACGGACAGAAGGACCCCCTGGTCGAGTACAAGCGCGAGAGCTACGACTACTTTGAAAGCATGCGCTTCGGCTACGAGGACGAGATAATCTCCTACCTGTACCGCGTCGAGCCGCAAGTGGCGGCCCCCAGCCAGGCGGCAATGCCAAAGCCCAAAAAAATGAAGTACCAAGAACTTGGCCCCAGCGAGAGCGGCGAACTGGTTGACCAGAGCGGCTCCACGCGCCCGGTCAAGCGCGTCATGCGCTTCAACGCCGGCGGGGTCGAATAAAGAGCGGCCATGGGGAACGCAATCAGCGAAAGGCTCAAAAAGACCTACACGGGGCATGTATGGGCCGACACTGGCCGCTGCAAGGCCTGTTGGGACTGCGTAGCCGCCTGCCCCGGCCAAGTGATAGGCAAGGTCAGTTTTCTGTGGCACAAGCACATAGTTTTCAGAAAGCCCGATGACTGCTCTGGCTGCAAGAAGTGCATGAACACATGCCGGCACGGGGTTTTCAGCGAAGACCTGCCGGACGGCCTCAAGGGCGTCATGCGGCGGTTCGGCGCCACCGGCGAATAGCGGCGCAGGGGCAGCGCGTGACCGAAAACCCGACCGACAGTGCCCCAGCCACACAACTGACCATCCTCAGTTTCGGATTCAAGCACGGCCTGCCCCAGGAGGCAGACGTAGTCCTCGACGCCAGGATTCTCCCAAACCCCTTCTACGTGCCTGAGCTGCGCCCCCTGACAGGGCGGGACCAGGAGGTAGTCGCCTTTCTGGAGGGGCAAGCCGAATTCGGCGAGTTCCTTGCCCGCGTGGAGGACTGGGCCCTGTGGTCCTGGCCGCGCGTGCTGAAGGCGGCTAGGCAAAGCCACACCCTGGCCATAGGCTGCACCGGTGGCCGCCACCGCAGCGTCGCCGTCGCCGAAGCGCTCGCCGCCCGCCTTGAAGGCAAGGTGGGACCCCTGACTGTGAGGCACAGGGAGCTGCTGTAGCGGCCGTAGCCGTGCCGTACTGTATTTTTTGCGCCGCACACCGTCACTGCCGTTGACTGCGCCAACCAGTAGGGCGGAATGCAGTGGACAGTTGCCAGTGAACAGAGACGCTGACGCGCCATTTTCCTGAAGTTCCCGCCCTAGCTCGCGCTGGGCGGCTATTGATGATGGGGGCTTAGTGCCTGTAAGCCTTTGGCTCTGTTTAGACAGAGCCAAAGGCAACAGCACTTGCCCCCATCCTCCGGCGTCGCGTTCATGTTCGTACTGGATGCGGCCTTCAATGCTGCGGTCACGCCGGAGCACGTACGGCCGCGTCTCTTCTGCAACAGGCATTTTCCTAGGCACCGCGCTGATTGGCTACGGTTGTTGATTGATTACGAGCGCGGCGCAAAAGATGGTTACGGTTACGAACGGTCCCCGCCTCCTCCGGAGGCGAGCGTGGCGCAAAAGATGGTTACGGTGCTACAATCTATGAATGAAGTTTTGGCCGCTTAACCGCCGCGGGGGCGAGGATGGGAGGGCTCGGCTGCTGGCCGAGATAGACGACCTGCGCCGCAAGAGGGACGCGCTCATTCTGGCGCACTTCTACCAGGAGCCGGCCGTGCAGGACCTGGCCGACGCCGTGGGCGACAGCCTCCAGTTGGCGCAGTACGCCCAAAAGGCGGAGGCCGAGGTGATACTTTTCTGCGGCGTGCGCTTCATGGCCGAGACGGCCAAGATACTGAACCCAAGGGCCAAGGTGCTGTTGCCGGACAAACACGCCAGTTGCTCGCTGGTGGACGAATGCAGTGCCGTTGATTTCAGGGGCTGGCTGACCGGGCACAGGGACGCGGCGGTCGTCAGCTACATAAACTGCTCGGCCGTGGTGAAGTCGCTCTCCGACATAATCTGCACCAGCGCCAACGCGGTGAGGGTGGTGGAGAGCCTGCCGGCGGACAAGAGTGTCGTCTTCGCGCCGGACCAGAACCTTGGGCGCTGGGTGGAGGCCAAGACTGGCCGCAAGCTGATCCTGTACCCTGGCTCCTGCGAAGTCCACGTCGGATTCAGGTCCGAGGCAATCAACGCGCTGCGCACGCAGCGCCCGGCCGCCAAGCTGGTGGCCCACCCCGAATGTGACCCGGCCGTGGTGTCCATGAGCGATTTTGTCGGCTCGACGTCCGCCATGCTCGACTTTGTGGCAAAGGGCGCGGCAAAGGAGTTCCTCGTGGCCACGGAGGAGGGCATCATCCACCAGATGGCCAAGCTAAGGCCCGACGCGGAGTTCATCCCCGTGCCCCTAGGCGACGGCGGGTCGCCCAGGTGCCGTCACATGAAGCTGAACACGCTGGAAAAGATTTGCAAAACGCTGAAGCGGCTCAGCCCGGAGATAGTCATGGACGAGGCACTGCGCCGGAGCGCCCACGCACCTCTCGAAAGGATGCTCAGGCTGGGATAGGCTTCCGTGCAATGCCCTATGCTGATAAGATGTTATGCGGCATATTTGGGGGGGAGCATGGACAATCAAAAGTATCGCTTGGTGACGCGCAGCGACTTCGATGGGCTGGTCTGCGCCGCCCTGCTGACGGAGCTTGGGATGATAGGCGAAATCCGCTTCGTCCATCCCAAGGACGTGCAGGACGGGAAAATAGACATCACGGACAGGGACATCACCACCAACCTTCCCTACGTGAAAGAGGTTCATCTGGCCATCGACCACCACGCCTCCGAAGCGATAAGGATCCCCGGCGACCACAAGAACCGCGTCCTGGTCCCCGACGCCCCCTCCGCCGCCAGGGTGCTGTACAACCACTTCGGCGGCAAGGCCGCCTTCCCGCGCATCTCGGACGAGATGATGGCGGCGGTGGACAAGGCCGACTCCGCGCAGTTCTCGCTGGACGAGATACTGGAGCCGAAGGGCTGGGTGTTGCTCAACTACCTGATGGACTCGCGCACCGGTCTGGGTCGCTTCAGGGAGTTCAGGGTGAGCAACTACGCCCTGATGATGGACCTCATTGACCACTGCAGGACCCACACGATAGACCAGATTCTGGAACTCCCCGATGTGAAGGAGAGGCTGGCCCTGTATTTCGAGCACTCCGAAAAGGCCAAGGAGCAGATCAGGCGCTGCTCCACCCAGTACGAAAACCTAGTGGTGCTGGACAACCGGGACGAAGAAATCATCTGGGCCACCAACAGGTTCATGATCTACGCGCTATTCCCCCAGGCCAACATCTCCATTCACCTGATGTGGGGCGTGCAGAGGCAGAACACGGTGTTCGCCACCGGCAAGTCCATCGTGAACCGCACCAGCAGGACCAACATTGGCGAGCTGATGCTGAAGTACGGCGGCGGCGGCCACCCTGCGGCCGGCACCTGCCAGATAGACAACGACAGGGCCGATGCGATCCTGCAGGAACTGATAGCCAAGATAAACGCGGACGGCTAAGGGGTTCGCCCTACCCCATCCGCACCTTGTAAATCATCCGCTCCAGCGACTTGTTGTAGGGTGTCCAGTTGCCGGTGCCGGTGTCGTCCTGGATGCTTGCGAATATGGACGCCAGCTTGCCGTCGAGGTCGTCCAGGTAGTGGACCAGGATGGCCTCCGGCGTCTTGGGCACCACGGGCGAGCCGAACTCCAGCTTCCCGTGGTGGCTCAAAAGTATGTGCAGCAGTTGCCGCCTCGTCTCTTCGGGGAAGCCCGCCAGGCCTGCGATGGCATCGTGTACCCAAGCGAACTCCATGGATATGTGGCCCAGCAGGTTGCCCTCGTCCGTGTAGCCGTATGAGCGGTCGTAGCTAAGCTCGGCGGTTTTGCCGATGTCGTGCAGCAGGCAGGCGGCCACCGCCAAGTCCCTGTTCATGCCCGTGTAGTTGCCGCAGGCCATGTCCGCCATTTTTGTGATGGACAGTGTGTGCTCCAGCAGGCCGCCCACAAACACATGGTGCATGTGCTTGGCGGCCGGCGCCTTGGCAAGCGATTCGCGCAGCGCCTTGTCGTCCTGTAGCAGTTTTTTTGCCAGCTTCCCAAGCCATGGGTCCTTCAGGCTTGCTATGAAGCCGTCCAGTTCGGCCAGCATCTCCCCGATGTCTATCGAAGAGGTGGGGAAAAACGATGACATGTCCGTAATCTCTGCGTCCGGCGCGAAGCGCAGCTTGTCCAGCTTGAGCTGCAGGCGGCCGTTGTAAGTGGTGACTGTGCCCTTGACCTTCAGGAAGGCATCGGGCGCGACCAGCTCCATGTCGCCCTCTATGGCCTTGATGTCCCACAGAAACGCCTTTACGCGGCCCGTGGCGTCGGAGAGCGTCAGATCCAAGTACTCCGTGCCCCTGGAGCTGACCTTGAAAGCCGCCTCCTGCGCCAACAGGTAGCCCGTGAACGCATCGCCCTCTTTCAGCGACTTGATGGGTGTCTGGTCCGCCATGCTCTGCCCCCTTTCTAATTGTCGCACTGTACGCAGTTTTGGTCACGCTTTCAGCCGCGCCCGTCGCGCTCGGCTACTATGTGAAACTGTAACGCACAAAGGAGTTCCCCGTGTCACTTGCCTACGGCAACATGGAGCCAAAGCAACTGGGCCTGTTCGACGGCCGCTGCGAGGACCCGGACTTTCTCTCCACGCAGTTGATAACCTACTTGGGCAACAAGCGTGCGCTGCTTGGGTTCATCGGCGGCGCGCTTGATACTGTGAAGGCGCGGCTGGGGCGCGAGAAACTGGACATCCTGGACATGTTCTCTGGCTCCGGCGCCGTGTCGCGTTTTTTCAAGGCGAGCGCCAGGCGGCTCTACGTGAACGATGCGGAGGGCTACGCCGAGATGCTGAGCCGCTGCTACCTGTCTGACGCGCCCGACCTTTCTGCGCTGCGGCAAATCCATGCACAGTTGGTGGCGGACATAGAGGGCAACCTGCGGCCTGGCTTCATCGCAGAGATGTACGCCCCCAGGGACGAAAAGGACATCCAGCTAGGCGAGAGGTGCTTCTTCACGCCTAGGAACGCCGCATACATTGACACGGCGCGGCAGTTGATGGAGAGCCTGCCCGATGGCCTGCGCCACTACTTTATAGCCCCGCTCCTGACGGAGGTTTCAGTCAAAAACAACACTTCGGGCGTGTTCAAGGGCTTCTACAAGAACAGCCGCACCGGCCTTGGCCAGTTCGGCGGCAACGGGCGGGACGCGCTGTCGCGGATTATGAGCGACATCGCGCTGCCCTTTCCCGTCTTCAGCCGCTTCGCCTGCCCCGTCGAGGTGTTCCGGGAGGACGCAAACGCCCTAGCTACAAAGCTGCCCCGCGTTGACCTGGCCTACCTAGACCCGCCCTACAACCAGCACCCATACGGGTCAAACTACTTCATGCTCAACCTGGTGGACTCGTACCGCAGGCCGACGGACATCAGCGCAGTGTCCGGGATACCGGCCGACTGGAACAGGTCCGCCTACAACTGCCCCGGCACCGCCATGGACGCGCTGTCCCGCCTGTGCCGCGACATCGCCGCCCGCTTCCTGCTGGTCTCGTTCAACTCAGAGGGCTTCATAGCCAAAGACAGGATGCTGGGGATGCTGGGCGAGCTTGGCCGCACAGAGGCCATCGAAAAGACGTACAACACCTTTCGAGGCTCCAGAAACCTGCGGGGACGCGATGTACACGTAAAGGAGTACCTGTTTCTGGTGGACAGGGGCTAGAAGAATATCTCCGCCATCATGCAGCGGGCCGAGCCGCCGCCGTTGGTCTCTATGGCGTCTATCTTCGGCGCCACCAGCTTGCAGTGCTTCTGCAGCGCGGCCAACTGCTCCCCGTCCAGTGCCACCTTGGCCGTCTCGGACATGACCAGTACGCTTTCGCCTGCCTGGTTTTTGAGCTGCAGCATGTTGCCGGCGTACTGCTCCATCTGGTCCAGCGAGATGTCAACCACCTCTTTGCCGCACTTCCTGGCGATTTCAAGGAACTCCTCCCTGTGCTGCGCGTCCCCGATTGAGGCTAGGCACACCACCACAAACGTGTCGCCCATGCACATCATCACGTTTGTGTGGTAGATCTGGTCCCAGCCCCCGTCCAGGGCGTTGAAATAAAAGTAGGTGTAGTCCAGTTCAAGGCAGAACTGGTCCAGCACGTCTTCGCTGCTCCTGGGCGACCGGCAGACGAAGGCTATTCTGTTGGCCCGATCCAGCACCATGCTGCCCGTGCCCTCCAGGAAGTGCCCCTTGGCCTCCCATTCGGTCAGGTCAACGGTCCTTTTCATGCGGCCGCCCCCGCCCAGCTTTTTGATGGCCTGAAGCGGCGCGTCTTTCCTCTCAGCGCGGCGGTTCGGGGCGCACATGGGGAACAGCACCAGCTCGCCCGAAGCGTGGGTGGTGAACCAGTTGTTGGGGAAAATGGAATCAGGTGTGTACGGCTCCAGAGTGTCCTCGACCACCACAACGTCGACGCCGTTAGCCCGCAGCAGGTCAACGAACCCATCGAATTCGTGCAGCGCGCGTTCCTGCACCGCGCCGTGGCCCCTCCTCTGGAAGGCGTTGTCGGCGGCTGTCTCCTCGTTGAAGGCGAAGCGCACGGGTCTGACCATCAGAACCCTCGACGCAAGGCTGCCCTCCGTCGCGGCCATTGGCGAAAAGCTGGAAACGTCTATTTTTCTCGCGTACGGCATGGCACCCCCCCCAAAATCAGTCGAGCCGGTTGCTACTATTTTAGGATGACCCAGTACCGTAAGATAACGTGTTCGTGATTTTGGGCTCGTGGCTTATCGTGCCACGCGCCGGACAGTGCTATGATTAGGTTTTCTTGGGCGAGGGCATCGATGAAATGGCTTCTGCACTTGGCTGGGCTGCTGTGCCTCGCTCTGGCGTTCACGGGCTGCGGCGGCCCCGGCCCGTCCAAGGTGACAAAGCAGTTCTTCACCGCCGTCGAGAAGGGCGACATGGCGGAGCTGCACAAGTGCGCCACGGCCGAGACAGTCTCGACGGCGCGCGTGTTCAAAGAGAAGGCAAAGGGCTGGGTCCACGCCAAGGGCGGTGTCGTTTCGGCGGAGGAGACCATCATAGACAGCAAAACCGCCGTGGTGAGAGTCAAGTTCAAGGACGGAGCCACGGAAAACATAGATGTCGTCAAGGTCAAGGGCAGGTGGAAGGTATCAATAAAAAAGTGATGGACGGGTTGAAGCGCGGCGCCCTGCTGGCCGTGGCCCTTTGCTTGGCTCTGTCCCTGACACCGGCGACTGTGGCGCCTCCGCCGCAGCCGGCTCCCGAACCATTGCCAGAGACAATGCTAACTGCGCTGCGCAACGGCGATGTCATCTGCCGCCTTGGGGACAGGCTCTGGTCGCAGTTCTTCGTGGATGTGTCCGCCACCGACAGGCGCTACTCGCACCTAGGCATTGTCCGCGTGGCCGACGGACGCGCAACGGTCATACACTCGGAGGGCACAGCAACGCCTGGCATGGATGTCGTCAAGGAAGAGAGCATAGACGACTTTGTCCAAATCGCTAGGACTATAGGGGTCTATAGGGCCAAGGGCTTGGACGGGGGCCTGATCTCAAAAACGGCGGCGGAGTACATCGGGGCGCCCTTCGACTGGCGCTTCGACATGGAGGACCAATCAAAGCTCTACTGCACGGAGTTGCTGTACGCTGTCCTCAAGCGCGTAGCGCCTCAGATTGAACTGGCCACGGTATATGTGGGGGTGCTGGACAAAAGGGTCATTCCCCTGGAGGCCGTGTCGGGGTCGGAATACTTCGATGAGGTGCTGTATAGCCGTTCCCGCAGGGAACTGCACGGAGTGCATAGGCTGCGCCGCGAATGGAGCGAGCCGCCAGCCACTGAAGAACTGCGCTAACAACCGACCTCAAGGCGGGGAGCGGAATGGGAGGCGCGGCCGAAAACTACCCGAAAAATTGTTAATCAATAGGGGAACCGTTGTATACCCCTGCTACTGCCCCACCTGGACAAGCGTGGGCGACAGCAGGCGCACGGCGTCGTTGGGCGAGATGCCCACCAGGAAGCCCTTGGAGCCGCCGTTGATGTATATCTTCGGCAGGTCGAGGATGGAACTTTCCATGTACACAGGCATGGCCCTGCGCGTGGCGAAGGGGCTGGTGCCGCCAACCTGGTAGCCGCTGTGTTTGTCGGCCGTCTCGGGCCTGCATGGGGCCACGGACTTGCAGCCAATCAGACGGGCCAAGGCCTTGGTGCTGACCTCCATGTCCCCGTGCATTAACACTATAAGGGGCTTGGCGCTTTCGTCTTCCATGATCAGGGTCTTGACGACGGCGTGTTCATCGATGCCCAGCTCGCGGGCGGAGACCTTAGTGCCGCCCTTGTCTTCGTAGCGGTATGGATGCTCGGAGTACTCCACGCCGCTGGCCTTTAGGAGCCTGGTGGCCGGCGTGGACGGGGACTTGGACATGGCTGCACAACAACTGTCAACTGGCTACTGGTCACTGTCAACTGCTTTACTTTCCCTGCTTTGTCCTTGGCGCGGCCTTGGTCGTCGTCTTGGCCGGTGCTTTGGTGGCCGACTTTGCGGGTGCGGCGTCCGCTTTGGACGTGGCCTTGGTCGGCGCCTTCGGGGTGGCCTTTGCGGGCTTGGGCGAAGCCTCCGACGTCTTGGGCACGGTGGTTATCTTTGCGGCTGGTTTGGCGGTCTTGGCGGGGGGTTTCGCGGGAGCGTCGTCCAACTTGGGGGCCGACTTAGGCGCGGCCTTTACCTCTGCCTTGGCGGCGGGCTTTGCCACAGGCGCGGCTACCTCGCCAGTGTCTTCAGTGTCTTTGGTGTGTTTGTGCGCTGCCTTTGGCACTTTTTTTCCGTCATGGTGCGGCTCTGCTTCGGCGTGGGGCTTGGCCGTAGTGTCCTCTTCTGGCTCCTCCGTCGCTGTCGCAACGGCCTCCGTCGCTGTCGCAACGGCCGCCGGGGCGCCGCTGTCCTGCTCGTCCAAGTCGCCGCCGTCGAGCCCGCCGGCGTCGAAGCGGGCCTGGGCCAGACCCTCGGCCCGCCGGCGCTCCATCTCCAGAAGCTCCTCGTAGGCCTTGCCGTCCAGCATCTCTTCCGTTACCGTTACGTGCTTCAGGACGGAGTCGAAAATCTTTTCCGTGCGCAGCCTGCCGCGTATCTCCATAGTGGCGCCGTGCTTGTCGAAGTCGGCCTTCACCGCCTCAAATGTGTCGGTGGCACCGGACGCCTCCATCCACTTGCGGATCTCGTTGTCCACTTCTTCGTCGCTGACCTGGATGTCGCCGGCGTTGCCCAGCGCCTGGAGCAGGTAGCCGCTTCGCACCGCTCGCTGCGCGTCGTTCAGGCGGCGCTGGCGGTAGGCCTGCCAGTTCATGCCCCTGCCTTCCAGGCCCATCTGGACCAGCTTGTCGGCCAGCTCGCGGCAGTAGTCGTCCAGTTGCAGATAGACCATGCTGAGCGGTACCTCGAATGGGGCCGCGTCGAGAAGATTGTCCAGCAGGTCGCCTTGGAGGCGGGACAGGGCCTCGCTTTCGGCACTTTCCTCCAGTTCCTTGCGGACTCCCGCCCTCAGCGCGGCCAAGCTGTCATAGCGGCCCGTGTCCTTTGCGAACTCGTCGTTCAGCTCCGGCACCACCCTGGCCCTTATGTCCGTGACGGTCACCTCGTGCTGGACCAGTTTGCCCGCCACGTTGCGGTCGCGGTCATCGTCCGGGACCTGGATAGAAAACTTTTTGGTTTCATCGACCTTCATGCCCACCAGCTCGGCGTCGAAGGGCCTGCCTGCCTCCAGGCACAGCCTCCTGTCGTAGTTGTTCCTGGCCTTCATCCCCTGGGGCTTGTACTTCAGGTCGAACTCCACAAAGTGGCCAATCTCCGCCCCGCCCTCGACCGGCACCATTCGGGCGGCCCTCTGGCGCATTTCCTCTAGGGCGCGCTCCACCAGATCGTCGTCGACGATGCGCTTTTTCTTGGTCAGCCGCAGGTCCTTGTAATCGGGCAACTGGACGTCGGGGGCCACGTCGAACTGGACTGTCACCGTCCCGCCGGACCCTTCTGTCATTTCGGCGCTGGCCAGCGCCGGGCGCGAGATGGGCTCCATGCCGGCCGTCCGGATGGCCTCCTCCATGCAGTCGCGGATCAGCCTTTCTGCGGCGCTCTTTACAATGTCGTCCTTCATCCTGGACATCAGCATGCTCTTGGGGGCCTTGCCGGGCCTGAAGCCAGGTATCCGCACCCTTGGGGCCATTTCGGCCATGGCGCCCGCCAGGGCGGAGTCCACGTCCGGCGCAGGGAAGACCATCTCCACCGCCTTGCGCGTGGGCGATATTTCTATGAGATTGACCAGCATGTGCACTCCTGAAAACTATCTTTTTGTCAGTCGGTTGCTCAGTGGTGCGAACGGTGGGACTCGAACCCACACGGAGTGATCCGCTGGAACCTAAATCCAGTGCGTCTACCAGTTCCGCCACGTTCGCGCTGCGGTTGCGCCGCAAGCGTTTGATTGTCAAAAACAGCCAACCCTGGTGCGCCCGGAGCGGCTCGAACGCCCGACACCCAGGTTCGAAGCCTGGTGCTCTATCCAACTGAGCTACGGGCGCACGCAGAATTCAAGATTTTACCTTGGAGGCCGTTGGGATACGATAGTTTATTTTCCAAAACGAACACACCAGGCGCCGTCCGCGGCGTTCTGCCGCAACTGCGCCATTTGAGCATCGTTTTCCAGCAGGGCCGCGGCCTTGTCCCACTCGCCGCCCAGCGTCGCGGGTATTATCCCTGGGTCGTCCGTGCCAAGGGCGCAGCGGACGCCGGCGTCCATCATGGTCTTAAGCGGGTGCTTCTTTATCTCCGGCACCAGCGCGTAGTTGGACGTTATGCACACGTCGACGCACGTCCCCCTTTCCGCCAGCAGTTCGAGGATCGACGGGTCGTTGGGCGAGCGCACGGCGTGGACGATCCTGTCCAGCCCCAGGTCCTCTATGGCCTCCCTGACGTTGGACGCCGGACCGTTCTCCCCGGCATGGGCGGCGCATCTTAGGCCCAGCTTTCTGGCCCTTTCAAAGACCGGCGCCCACTCGCGGAAAGGCACCCTTTCGAGGCCACCCGTGGAAAACCCCACCACGAAGGGCGGCAGGTCGTGCTCCACCAAATCCAGCAGCGCGTGACCGTTGCCGGGGCCGAAGTGGTTCACCGCGTCCAGTATCAGCACTATTTCCACGCCCGATTTCTTTGCGTCGGCTATGCCCAGCTCGACGCCCTTCCATATCTCGTCCAGCTTTATCTGCTTCCAGTCCAGCACCAGCGTCTGCGGCGAGCACCACATGTCAATGCCGGCCGGCCCGTCCCCTTCCGGCAGGCGGCCCACGGCGGCCCCGACGGCGGCCCTGACGGCCTCCGCGTCGGTTATCAGACGCGCCGCAAAGAAAAAGGCATCTATGAAGGCCTCGAAGGGCTGGGCCTCCCCTCGCCAAAGCGCCTCCAGACAGTCCGGCGCGCCGCCGCCCCTCTTTCGAACCCAATCATGGTCGAGCGAGCCCTCCAAGTGCGCGTGGCGGTCAATGCGTGCTGGCCGTGTGTCTGTCGGCATGGATGATCCTTGGTCACTTCTGATTGTCGCTTATATTCGCAAAGATAGGCAAAAACAGGCCCCCCACTCCGAAAAAGGAATGGGGGGCAAGACAGGGAAGACGTTCAGGTCACTTTGCAGGGACGCGGAAGCCCGTGCCCACTTTAATCGGGGCTATTCTGCGGTTCTCGTAGCCGTAGGTGCCGTCGCCCATCTGACCGAAGTCGTTTGTGCCCCACGCCCACAGTTCGCCGTTGGGCTTGATGGTCACTGTGAAGCCGCCGCCGGCGGACAGCGCGGCCCAGTCCTTGGCCGTGCCCACGGCCACCGGGGTGTTCCGCGACTCCACGTTGTTCTCCATGCCCAACTGGCAGGCTTTGTTGTTGCCCCAGGCCCACAGGCCGCCGTCCGCCTTGCGGGCGACGGTGTGCTGGCGCCCTGCGGACACAGCGGCCCAGTCTTTGTCCTTGCCCACGTGGACGGGGGCGTACCGGTGCGCGTTGGTGCCGTCGCCCACCGTGCCGAGGCGGTTGTCGCCCCACGCCCACAGGCTGCCGTCGCTCTTCAGCGCGGCAGAGTGGGCTTCGCCTGCCGCCACCGCCACCCAGTCCTTGGCCGAGCCAACTTGGACAGGGGTGTTTTGGAACTTGGCAGTGGTGCTGCCTATGCCGAGCCGACCATTGCTGGTGTAGCCCCACACCCATAGGCTTCCGTCGGTCTTGAGCGCCAACGCGTGGTATTGGCCGATGGACACAGCGGCCCAGTTGTTGTCAGTGCCGACGCGGATTGGGGCGTTCTTTTCGGTGGTGGTGCCGTCGCCGAGCTGGCCGTAGTTGTTCCACCCCCACGTCCATAGGCTGCCGTCGCCCTTGATCGCCGCAGTGAAGCTGGTGCCTGGCGACACAGCGCCCCAGTTCTTGTCAGTGCCGACCTGGACGGGGGTCTTCGGGTAAGCGTCCGTGCCGATGCCCAGCCTGCCATATGCGTTTGACCCCCACGCCCAAAGGCTGCCGTCGCTCTTGATCGCCAGGGAGTAGCAGTCGCCGGCCGACACAGACGCCCAGTCTTTGTCCTTGCCTATTTGGACGGGGGTCTTCCGGTCGGTGGTGGAGCCGTCGCCCAGTTGGCTGGACTGGTTCTGCCCCCAGCCCCACAGAGTGCCGTCGGCCTTGATGGCCAGCACGTGCGTATGGCCGGCGGCAAAGGGCGTGGGCGCAATGGCCGAAGGCGCCGCAGGGGTCGCCGGGACAGGGGCAACAACCGTTACTGTGCAGGTGGCCGCCTTGGCCTGGTCGGCGGTGGTCACTTTTACGGCTGTGGTGCCGGCTGCGGCCCCCGTGACCGTAACAGTCAGGCCCGTGGCCGCGCTCAGAGTGGCGTTGGCGTTGCCTGCCTCCCAAGTGACGCTCTTATTTGTGGCGCCCTCCGGCAGCACAACCGCCGTAAGCTGCACTTGCCCGCCGAGCGGGACGCTCAGCGTCGCCGGCAGTGTAACGCCGGTGACTGCGACGCCAAGGGCCGCCAAGGCACCGGCGGTCTTCTTGCGGTCGTCAACGACCGGCGTGACCTCCTTGACACTTTTGGGGTCAACCGCAGGCGACGCTGTGTCGTCAGACTTGGCAATGGGCTTGACGGGCTGCTTGGCCGGGGTCTTGAGGGTGTCCGGTTTCTCCTGCGGGGAGCCGCCTGCAAAAGCGGCTGAAAGCAGCAGCGCGGCCGCCGGGACAGAGCGCCAAAGATGTTTGATCATACGTTTCTCCATGAGTGGTGCCTCCTGTTGAGCAACTTGCAAAACCGCAGGTTTTGCAAGTGGCCGGAGGCATAGGCTGCGCCCGGCCGTAGCAGGCTCTGGCGTAAGCTACCCCAAACAAACATGATACCGTATCCAGCCAGAGACAGCGGATGGCCGGGAGCAGACGCGCTATCGAGTTTTGCAAGGGCCTCTACCAGCACCAAGGGTGAAGGGCACTATACATGCCCTTTCAGGCCATGTATAGTGAACGCACTTTGCCATCAGTACAGATTGGCATGCTTCGCCTGCGCCTCCCATTCCGCTCACCGCCTTTTGTGGACGCGCTAAAGCCTTTGTTGGTGCCAGGATTCGCGCCCTTGGCGGACTTCCAGCATCCCCGCCGGGCGGCTCGCTCCATTATCGGCGCAGTCTAGCGCATTCGCGCTTCCCATTGGGCAAGCCGCCTGCTTCATTGAATGTCTGTCCACAGACTCATCTTGTTCTGGTTTGGAAGTGCTTTGACTATAAACTAGAAACAGGTCAATATACGCGGCGAACCAAGTTCATTGTTCCGCCGCACGGAAATTTTAGACACGGCGAACCACTTTTTGTTGGCATCGGGCCAAACAAAAGATGACAATGCGAAAGCTCTCGATTCTAGGCTCCACTGGCTCCATCGGCGCGTCCGCGCTGGATGTGGTGGCTTCGCACCCAGACAGGCTGCGGGTGGCGGTGTTGGCCGCCGGCCGCAACATGGATCTGTTTGTGGCCCAGTGCAGGGCCTTTCGGCCGCGGTTGGTCTCCGTGGCCGACCCACATGACGCGCCGGAGCTGAGGAAGCTGCTTGGCTACACTCCTGAGATAATGAGCGGCCCCGACGGTCTTGAAGCCTGCGCCACATTTGCGGACGCCGACACAGTGCTGGCGGCCGTGGTGGGCAGCGTTGGCGTGGCCAGCACGGAGGCCGCGCTGCGCGCCGGCAAGCGGGTCTGCCAGGCCAACAAGGAGAGCCTGGTGGTGGGCGGCGACCTGATGAAGGCCGCGCTGGCAGCGGGCGGCGGCGAACTGCTGCCGGTTGACTCCGAGCACGCCGCGCTGCACCAGCTGCTGGCCGACCGCCCAAGGGACACGGTACGCGAGATACGCATAACCGCGAGCGGAGGCCCATTCCGCGAC
>Ga0268262_10001032_pt1 | contig 35575 bp, 26 predicted proteins | sample TergutNc150P3_FD_190354 | JGI IMG/M metagenome (GOLD analysis project Ga0268262, IMG submission 190354) | Nasutitermes corniger P3 segment gut microbial community from laboratory colony in Florida, USA - Nc150 P3 (SPAdes) (version 2) | ecosystem: Host-associated > Arthropoda: Insects >...
CTGGATAGGCCGCCAACATATAATTTTAACTACAAAAATGTTCAAAAACGGTTTATCACACAGTTGATTGACAAAGGGTTTTTTCACCATCATTGGGGTACAAAAATTATTGCTGTCGTCCAAGATGTTATCTACGATAATTTGAAAAAGCGAATAAATTTTCCAGAGGTCGATGTCGAGAAGAGCAATGTAGTTTTTATGCAGTATAGCCTGATACTTGATGACACGCCTGACGGTAAGCGATATGTATTAATGCTAAGGAATATAACAGGAACAACGCATAATGAATTAATGATGAGTTCATTTTATCAAAAGACTCCGCCAAAGGAAGAATTTTGTAAACGAATATTAAAACTTTACAATGCTGGCAATTGAAAAATTTTATGAAATATAATACCTATTGCGCCGTAGGCACATTTTTTATTTTCATAACCTAGAAAAATATAAATTTCCCGTGCCACGGATGGCACGGAGCGACGACTAATGTGGGGGTAAAGAAATTTTCGTGCAACTACATATATACTCAAAGCAAATAAAGGTATCAGACAAAACCGCACTCGCCGAAAAAATAACTTACCCCATCACCACTTTTACCTCATGCGTACGCCCGTCACCCAGCGCGGGCAACACAGCGCCGTTTAGCGGTTTTCCATCCAGCGTAAGCGATTTAACGCCTTTTTCCACACCCGCGTCATTGTCCACGGTGATGCGGTATACCGCATTTTGAAAATGGCGAATAACGGAAAATCCCTTCATGCTCGCGGGGATGCAGGGGTCGATGAGCAAGCCATCGAAAACCGGACGTATGCCCAGGATGTACTGAGAAATGCTGACAAAAGTCCACGCGGCGGTTCCGGTGAGCCAGGAATTTTTCGCTTCGCCGAAACGCGCCGCGTCTTTTCCGGCGACCATTTGCGCGTACACATACGGTTCCAGGCGGCGCAGATCGCTGTCGTCCTCGCGGTAGGCGGGGCAAATTTTCGTATAGGTTTCAAACGCGCGTGTACCACGGCCCAGTTTGGTTTCGGCAATCGTAACCCAGGGGTTGTTATGGCAGAAGATGCCCGCGTTCTCTTTGTAGCCAGGCGGGTAGGATGAGACTTCGCCCAGCTCAAGGTGGTATTCCTTGTATGCGGGCTGTTGAAGCACGATGCCGTATTTTGTGTCCAGTCGCTCCTTTACCGAGTCAAGGGCTTTTTTAGCGCGTCCGTCATCAAGCCCTATTTCCGCCATCACCGCGAATCCGTTGGATTCGATAAATATCTGGCCGTCCTTACATTCATGGCTGCCGATTTTATGACCATACGCATCGTAGGCGCGCAGGAACCAGTTGCCGTCCCAGCCGTGCGTTTTGATTGTCTCGGTCATTGAGGCAATTGCCTTGACGGCGTATGCGGCTTCTTCTTCGCGTTTTGTGCGGCGGCAAATTTCTACGTAATCGGGGCCGGTGAAAGCAAAAATCGCGGCGATTAAAACCGATTCCGCGACGCCGCTTTCAAAGTTAGCGGTGGTCTGGAAAGATTCGCCCGGCGTTTTGGAAAAGCAGTTGAGGTTCAAACAATCGTTCCAGTCAGCGCGGCCAATCAAAGGCAAGCCGTGGGGGCCGATATGCGTAACGGTATAATCGAAGGAACGCTTTAAATGGACAAACAAGCTGTCCGCCAGCTCTTCTTTGTTATCGAAAGGAACCTTTTCATCAAGAATACCGAAGTCGCCAGTCTCCTTGATGTACGCCGCCACGCCGCAGATGAGCCACAGTGGATCGTCGTTGAAGCCGGAGCCAACTTCGTTGTTGCCGCGCTTGGTCAGAGGCTGGTATTGATGGTACGCACTGCCGTCGGGAAACTGCGTAGCCGCGATGTCCAGAATGCGCGCGCGGGCGCGTTCCGGTACAAGATGCACAAAGCCCAAAAGGTCCTGGTTTGAATCGCGGAAACCCATGCCGCGCCCTATGCCGGATTCAAAATAAGAGGCGCTGCGCGACATATTAAACGTAACCATGCACTGGTACTGGTTCCACACCCCAGCCATACGCGCCATGCGCTTGTCCTCGGCGTCCACGCTGAACCGTCCCAGGAGCGCGTCCCAGTAATCCTTTAACGCGGCAAACGCCCTGTCCGCAGCTTCAGGCGAGCCGTATTTGTCAAGCAGAGCGTTAGCAGGCGCTTTGTTGATAACGCCGGGTTTTGCCCACTTTTGATCGTCCGGGTTTTCGCAGTAACCAAGCACGAACACCAGCGCTTTTGATTCGCCTGGCTTAAGGCGTGCTTTGACATGGTTGGAGCCAATCGGCGCCCAGCCGGAAGCAACGGAGTTATTCGCCTTTCCGGCAAACACAGTATCAGGATGATCAAAGCCATTGTACAAACCCAGGAAAGTTTGACGGTCGGTATCAAAACCAGCTACCGGGACATTGACCGCCCATAGCGCGTAATGGTTGCGGCGCTCGCGGTACTCTGTTTTATGGTAAATACGCGCTCCATTTGCTTCTACCTCAACCTCGCCTATACTGAAGTTGCGCTGGAAATTCGTCATGTCGTCATTGGCGTTCCACAAACAGAATTCGATAAAGGAAAAAATATCTACATCCTTGTCTGCCTTGGATTCGTTTGTCAGCACGATCTTGTGAATTTCGCAGTTGTCTTTTAGCGGCACAAAAGAAGTTTGAGAAAAAACAAGGCCGTTTCGCGCTGAAGAAATGCGCGAATAGCCCATACCATGCCTGCATTCGTAGCGATCAAGCGCGGATTTCATCGGCATCCAGGAGGGCGTCCAAATATCGCTGCTATCGCGTATGTAGAAATAACGCCCGCCAGCATCGGTGGGCACATTGTTGTAACGGTAACGCGTCAAACGCAGTAGACGAGCGTCTTTGTAAAAGCAATAACCGCCTGATGTGTTTGAAAAAAGACCGTAGAAATCTTCACTGCCCAGATAATTAATCCACGGATATGGAGTATCAGGACGAGTGATTACGTATTCCCTCGCGTTATCGTCGAAATAACCGTACTGCATAAATTCCCCTTTACAACTGTGCGCCGTTTGACTTTATTACGTCTCTGTACCAGTAACCTGAATCCTTTATTATCCGCTGCTGGGTTTCAAAGTTACAGTGTACAATTCCGAAGCGTTCTGTATAACCTCTGTCCCATTCAAAGTTATCAGTGAAGCACCAATGAAAATAGCCCCGGATATCAACGCCGTCGTCCGCGGCTTTTTTAAGGCAGCGCAGATAACGGTGAAGAAAATCAATGCGATTCGGATCGTGGACTTTGCCGTCAAGCGAGACAACGTCGGTACAGGAAAGGCCGTTTTCGGTGATGTAAATCGGCTTCTTGTAGCGCTCCGTGAGAAATTTCGGTCCCCAGTACAGCGACTCGGGGGTTATCGGCCATTTTGCCGCGGTAAAGGGGTAACCGGTTTCTTTGGGCGCGGACTCATACCCGCCCTTTCCATCGGCCCTGACCGGACTGCTCTGGTAGAAGTTAAACCCAAAAAGATCCAGGGGCTGAGAGATGATCTTCATATCATCCGGCCCAATCTTTGGTACGTATTGGGCGTAGTTTTGCAGATATTCATCGGGATATTTTCCAAAAAAAATCGGATCGTTCCAAAGAGGCACAGAAAAGAAAAGCCTGTCGTTCACGGTAAAATAGGCGCGGCGCGCCGCCTCTATGTCTTCCGCGCTGTCCGTTGCAGGATAGTAATTGGCGCCATTGTGGGCAAGACCGATTTTTGTTTCGGGCGAAAGTGAACGCAGGGCCTGAACCGAAAGACCGTGGGCCAAAAGCACATTGTGAACCATAAGAAGGGTATCCCAAAGGGGGAGCTGAATCCCAGGAGCGTGTTTGGTACCGTCGTAGCAAAGGCCTATGAAACACGGGGCTTCGTTAAAGGTAAACACAATGGGAAGCTTGCTTTTTAGCCTTTTGCCAACTGCTTCGGTATATTTAAGGAACCATTTTGGGCTTTCAGGATTCATCCAGCCGCCCTTGCGGAACAAATCGTAAGGGTAATCCCAGTGAAACAGGGTAGCGCAAGGGGCGATCCCAGCTTCCAGAAGCGCGTCGGTGAATCGCTCGTAAAAGTCCAGGCCCTTCTCGTTTACCTTTCCATCACCGTCGGGGATCACCCTGGGCCAGGCGATGGAAAAGCGGTATGCCTTAGCACCCAGCTCTTTCATGATAGCTATGTCTTCTTTGTACCTGTGATAATGATCGCAGGCTACATCCCCGCTGGAACCGTCAATGATGCGCCCCGGCTGTTTGCAGAACATATCCCAAATGCTTGCGCCCTTGCCGTCTTCGTTAGCGGCCCCTTCTACCTGGTAGGATGCTGACGCGACACCCCAAATAAAATCATCTCTGAATCCCATAATTGCTCCTTAAAAACTATCGCCTACGCTGACGATTGATCCCGCATTATCTTTAAGCAACGCCTTTAATGTTTGTGCGGTATAAGTTTTTTTCAATTCACTTTTTGATACCTTTATTTCAACTCCCTCTTTGCCGGTAATGTCAAAATAATTATCCGAAAAAACAACATCTTCACCAGGTATCTTTACGCGGACAAAGCGGCAAAAGGTATTCGCTTTTATAATTATAGCAAAGTGATCGCTTTTTTCATCTACATCCACGCTGTATTCCGGCTTTGCAAAAGAAAAATGCTTGGGCGCAACAAATAACACGGTTTCCTTGGAAACCGAAGTTTCCATCGAAAGTTCCGCCGTTACAAAGCAGGAGCGCTCAAGCTCAACGGTATTCACCAGGGCGCGGTAATCGCGGACAAGGATTTCCGAAGCGGCCATTGGCGGCAACTCCGCGTCAATTGTTTCTTCTGCCAGGGTGTTAAAACTCTTGTCGCGAAGGTACAGCTTTATCCTGCCCTTTGCCGCCTTTAATGCGTCGTTGTGAACAAAAACCCGTGCAGTTCTCTTGAGGGGGCCTGTCAGCGATCCAAGGATGGCCGCTTCGGTTTCATCTATAAACACAGTCGCCCTCAGGGGGGCAAAAAACCGCCGGGCTCCGTAATGAAGGGCCTTCCAGCGGCCATAGTAATCTACGCTTGCCCAGGAACACACGGGCCAGCAGTCGTTCAACTGCCAGTAAATGGCCCCCATGCAACGGCCGCGGTTCCGCCGCCAGTGATCCACCCCGGACTGTATGCTTTCCATCTGCAAGACTTGCGAGATGTAAACAAGGGAAGCAAAATCTTTCGGGTAGCGGTAAGTTTCCGAAAGGTAATAGAGGATTTTTCCGTTTCCGCCCGGATTACGCTGGTGGGCTTCCATTACAGGAGAAAAGAGATTTAAGTCTTCGCCTTTGGCAAAAGTCTGTATTGTTTCCAAATCCGGCAGGGCTTCAAAACCGAATTCAGAACAATAACGGAAGAAGTATTTTCTGTATTCGCTGAAAGGCTTTAGCCCGTGCCAGACTTCCCAGTAATGCACATCCCCCCTGTTATGATCATTCGGCGCGTCAAAACCTCCGCCCGAAGACGGAGAAGAAGGCCAGTAAAATGTCTGGGGGTCTGTCTTTTTCCAAATCTCCGGGATCAATGATTCAAAAAGTTTGATGTAATCAGCTTTAAGAGCCGGGGAATGGTTTGTTACATTGACCCAGTTAACCCAGGCAGTTTCCATCTCGTTGTTTCCGCACCAAAGGCCAAGGCAGGCGTGGTGGCGAATGCGGATCATGTTCTGCCGTACTTCCTCGGCGACATTGGCGGCAAAATCATCGGTTAAACAATAAACATTGCAGGCAAACATGAAGTCCTGCCAAATCACAAGGCCCAGCTCGTCGCAGGCGTCGTAGAAATAATCGTCAGGATAATAGCCGCCGCCCCAAACCCTGATGCTGTTATAGTTTGCCTTGACGCAGTCTTCAAAAAGGCGCCTGGTACGCTCTTTATTTATCCTGGGAAAAACAGAATCTTCCGGAATATAGTCTGCACCCATGGCAAAGACCTTCACACCATTTACCGTAAGGGCAAACTCCTTTCCCCATTGGTCTTCTTCTGTGCTGATCGTCATTGACCTGAGCCCTATGCGCCTCTGCCATGTGTCGAGTATTGTTGAAGAACCTGCTTCCCGCAGTTCCACTTCAACGCTGTAAAGCGGCTGTGCTCCCAAACCGTTGGGCCACCACAGCTCAGGCTTTTCTATGACGCAATTAATTTCAGAAACCGCTGTTACGTCCGAAATGTTTGTCGTTGTTTCAATTATGCTGTTATTTCCCGACGGACTTTTAACCCGCAGTAAAATACTTAATGATCGGTTCTCAGCCCAAAAGCGCTTTAAACCCGATGTTTCAGCCTGTATTCTGGCCTTCAGTGTTACCTTTCCGTCAACGGAATGATCCTGGGTGACGTACACATCGCCCAGCCTGGCAACACTCCAGCCTTCAAGATAGATACTCCGCCAAATTCCCGCGTCGGGAAGCCTCGGTCCCCAATCCCAGCCGAACTGGCAGTGAGTTTTGCGAAGAAAACTTGCGCCTGCCATTGAGCCTGTGGAGATATATTTTACCTGGCCGTTTTTTTTGAAAGCATCAGCAATAAAAGCGGTAGGAGAAAAAAGAACAACGCGAATTGTATTTTCGCCGGTTTTTAGCAACCCCTTAACATTAAAGCGCCAACTACGGTGCATGTTGTTTACTTTTGCAATGCTTTTTCCATTAATAAAAATTTCGCCAAGGGTATCAATGCCAAGGCAGACCAGCACCACCTCATCTTCCGCCAAAAGCTCTGCGCTTACCGAAAAAGTACGTGAATATTCAAATTCGTTGTTAAATAGCGGGGTAATTTGTTTCTCGTTTTCACCGTAGTAAGGATCGGGAACAATACCCGACTTTACCCACGCGTCTAAAACAGAACCAGGTACTTCTGCCTCGATTGACTTTTGTTCAAATTTTTCCGGCCCGCCTCTTAGTGAGGCAAACTGCCATGAACCGTCTAGTTTAAGTCGTTTCATCCTTTCACAGCTCCTTCGGAGAACTCCGAAAAGTTTCCGTATAAAAATTATTTTTAACCTTTAACAGCACCTGCGGAAACTCCTTTGGTGATCTGTTTTCTGAAAATGGCGTAAAAGACAATCATCGGCATCATACCAATTACAAGGGCGGCAAACTGCTTGCCGTAATCCGTAGCCAAAGAGCCGGCAAACATATTCATTCCTACAGGTATGGTTTTGTAATTGTCCGAAGAAACCAGAATATTGATAAGCATGAACTCGTTCCATGTTCCGGTAACTGTGAGTATCGCGACAGTAGTAGCTACCGGCGCGGCCATGGGCAAAATAATAGTTCTGAAAATACGCAGATACTTAGCGCCGTCAATACGGGCGGACTCAATAACTTCAGTAGGTATGGACTTAATATATTCGGTGGAAAGGTAAACTGCCATGGGAAGCCCTATGCCAATATAGGGGATGAGTACCCCCAGCCTTGTATTAATCAACCCTACTCCTCTGATTAAAATAAAAAGAGGAATCATAATACATTGAAGGGTTATGAGTATTCCTATAATAAAGCTGCCATGAAGGACAGGCGTTATTCTTGACGGAAGTTTAGCAAAGGCAAAACCCGCCATAAAGCTTAATATGATTATGGAAATCACCGTTACTGCGGTGTAAAATATGCTGTTTAAAGTCAGGGTAGTGAAATTAGCATCTCGCCATGCTATGGGATAATTTTTGAAGAACAAAGCTTTCGGAAGGGCAAGCTTACTGTTGAGCATATACTCCTGCGTTGTTTTGAAAGAACTCATTATTACCCAAAAGATAGGATAAACAGCAAGAATCGTAAATAAAACCACCAGGACATACATAAAGAAAAGGGCAACAGGATTTAATTTACGTATATCTGCCATTTTATTCTCCTGAAGAAAAGCGTTTCTCCGCTAATCTGGTCAATCCAATGAGTATAAAACAGACAATCACCATTATTGTTGAAATGGCGTTGGCCACAGGATAATTTGGCGCCCCACGGAAGGCTTTATCGTACATATAAATAGAGAGAACGCTGGTTCTGTAAGCCGGCCCTCCTCCGGTCATGACAAAGATAAGGTCGAAAGATTTAAGCGAGCCGGAAATTGCCAGGATAGCGCAAGTAACAATTACGCCGGAAAGGGCGGGAAAAATAATATAACGCAGAGTCTGCATCTCGCTTGCCCCGTCTATCATGGCGGCTTCGATAACAGCGTTGTCTATTTTTTGCAAATTTGCCAGAAAGATGAGCATATAAATCCCGGTATACATCCAGAGAATTACTATTAAAATCATTAGCATGAAATTTTTCCCTGGCATGAACTCGATGGCAGGATTAAATTTGCGCTGGATTTCCAGCAAAACGCTGTTGGAGCTTAGAAGGAATCTATAGAAAAGAATGCCAATAATTACGGCGGCAATTACATTGGGCAGGTATATCATGGCCTGGAAAAAACCTACTCCCTTGATATGGCCCCGGTACAGTATATAGGCAAGAAAAAAACCAAGAGGGATCTGCCCAAAAACAGATATAAGCACTATATAGATATTATTTTTCAGAGCCATAAAAAAATATTGGTCTTTGAAAATATTACTATAGGCTCTTAAACCCCCAAAACCAAGGTTATTGCCGCCGAATATTTTTCCCCCGCGGTATGTCGATAGACTCAACATTATTGAAGAAACCGCGGGGAAAGCCATGACGAAAAGATAAAGAAACAGGGCGGGAGCAACTAAAATAATATAGGCCATTCTTTCTTCTTTCTTGGCCAAACTATCTTTCATAATCCCGTCCTGTTCCCTGCTTTGGTTACTTATTACTGGCTTTCCAGGTGTCCCAGGCCCTCTGAACGTCAGCGGCTACCTGTTGCGGCGTCCTTGTTCCCATCGCGATTTCAATCAGCCCGGTGTTAATGGGGAGATATACTTCAGATGCGAACACTCCGTCAATAACAGATGTAGCGGTCGTGAATTCGTTTCCAAGCGCCGCGATAGCTTTCTGCATGGGTTCAAGCTTCATTGCGTTGAAGTCAAGATCGGTCCTGGAAGGGGTGGGGGTTCCGCCGTGCTCGGTTCTTAACTGAGAAATGTCCTTCCCAGTCATGTATTTGATTAGCTTCCATGCGGCGTCTTCCTTGGCGGATCCTGCGGGGATCGCCGAGCTCATGCCGTAGCCAACACCCAGAATGACGGAGCTTGATGAATTGATCTTCGCGCCCGGAATATCAGGGAATACGCTAATCTTGATATTACTTTGCCTTGCGGGGCTGATCAGGGCCTGTCCGGTACTCGAATCGGTTATAAAAGCGCCTGTCCTCCAGTCGCCGTCAATGTAGTACGCGCTCTTTTTGTTGGCAAACAAACCGGGGCCTTCGCCGTAATCAATGCCGACCGCTGAGCGCTGAATTACGCCGTCATCGTACAAGGTCTTGATAAAAGCAAGAGCATCCACAAATTCATCATCGGTGAATTTCGCCTGGCCTGCGTGAATTTTCTGCTCCCAGCCGGCTCCGCCGAAACGCCCGGCTACCATCGAGAAAAGGCAGCTCTGCATAACCCAGTCGCTTTGCGCGGGGATTATTACAGTTTCATAACCTTTCGCCCTCAATACCGGAACCTGGGCTTTCAGCTCCGCATAGGTCTTTGCCGGCTGAAGGCCGCAGTCGTTAAGAACTTCCGTGTTGATAAAGAAAGCGTGGGTGGTTGTGATGCCCTGGGGAATCATCGCCAGGTAGCCCGCCTGCTGCTGGCTCGGATCCATTGTCAAAGGCAGGTAATTGCCCTTTATACCATCCCTGTTTATGAAAGGTGTCAGGTCTTTAAGCAATTTCTGATCATGCAGGTAATCCGAGCGTCCGGACGGCCAAACGTACATAACGTCAGGCAGGTTTCCGGCGGCGGCATAAGCCCTGGTCTTGTCATGGAAAGCTTCGTCAAAAAGGTTTTCCCGCTCTATTGTGACATTCGGGTTGTCCTTCATGAACGTATCAAACCACAAGTTGGCGTCGGCAACGGCATTGGGAGCTGTCGCTTCCAGGTAGTATAAAACCCTAAGGGTTACTTTCCCATCGCTGGCTGCTTGTTTTTTGCAACCTGTAAATACAGAAAAAATGATCAGAATTATGAGTGAAATACTCACTATTCTCACTTTAGACATCATAGTGTCCTCCTAATTATTGATTTATTGCATGCTAACTTTAACTAATAAAGAAGTCAACGTTTTCACATAAACCGCCTTACATTTCCAGTATAATCTCATTGTCCGCTTTTAACGTTGAAGCGGGGATATAATTATCCTTCACTTCAACTCCGTTGACCGTTAATTTCCGGCAGCCGCTTTCGCACCCCTGGGGGTTCTTTACCTGTATGCGCAATTTCTTACCGCGGAATATTTTTTCCATGGTGAAATTTTTCCATGAAGAGGGAACCGCCGGCGACAGGCGCAGGCCGTTAATATCGGGGCGCAAGCCCAGTATCCCTTCCACGCAGCCGACCATGACGGTGCTGGCCGTGCCGGTCAGCCAATGTACATGGCTGCGGCCCTCAAACGGGCTGTCCACGCTTTCGGTAAATTGGGAATACACATAGGGTTCCAAGAGGCGCGTCTCGGCGATAGGATTCTGCGCGGCGGGGCAGCTTTCCAGATAGTATTCAAAGGCCCGCCCGCCCCGGCCCAGCAGGGCCTCCGCCAAAATCAGCCAGCCCTGGGTCTGCAAAAAGATTGCGCCGTTTTCTTTGGTGGAAGGGTTGAACAACAGGGCCAAAGCCCCGTCGAAGGCATGGCGGCGATACGAGGGGGCCATGAGCCGCGCGCCGTATTTGGTGTTGAGCTGTTGGTGTACCAGATCCATGATCGCATTGCCGCGCTCTTGTGGAGCAAAGCCGCTGATAATTGCCCAGCTTTGCGGGTTAAGCCAAAGGCTGGCTTCCGGGTCGTCCGGCTTGCCCACCACTTGATCGTGCTCGGTGATTCCCCGCACAAAGCGGTCGGTATTCCAGCAGCGTTCCTCAATAATTGCGCCAAATTTTTTCTTAAGCTCATTCATGCGCGTTTCTGTGGCGGCGTCGCCCTTGTGCCGCGCACAGCGGATCACAATCTCAAACGCGTAATACAGCTGGAACGCGACAAACACCGATACGCCGTTGGCGCCCAAACGCAGACAGTCGTTCCAGTCGGCGTGCAGGCCGGCGGGCAGGCCGTGTATGCCCAAATGATTCAGCGAAAAATCAATGGCTTTTAGCAAGTGTTTATAGAGGGTATCCGTGCCGGTATCGGCGTAGGGGATTTCCTCGTCAAGCAGGGCGGTATTGCCCGTTTCGGTTATGTATTTCCATACCGTGGGGAACAGCCACAACGCGTCATCGGCGCGGTAGGAAGGATGCCCTGTTCCCTTGCGGTGGGAAACGTCTTCCGGCCTATCTTCATGGCCGGGGTTATGGTCGTACTTTACCAGTGGCAGCGCTCCGCCGTGGCTTACCTGGCCGGAGATCATGAATTTCAGTTTTTCCAAAGCCATTTCCGGGTCCAGATGGATTATGCCCTGAATGTCCTGTACCGTGTCGCGGTAGCCGTAACCGTTGCGCTGGCCGCAGTAGATCAATGAGGCCGCCCGCGACCAGTTAAACGTAATAAAGCACTGGTAGGCGTTCCAGGTATTCACCATGTGGTTGAAATTTTCATCTGGGGTTTCCACTTTCAGGTTGGCCAATTTGCCGTGCCAGTAGGTTTTAAGATCGTTAATTTCCTTATCGGGAAGGCCGCTATCTTCGTAACGGGTTATCAGCGCTTTTGCCTCCGCTTCCCTCTTTTGCCCCAGCAGGAATACCAATGAAACGCTTTCGCCGGGTTTAAGGGTCAGGGCCGTATGCAGCGCGCCGCAGGGGTTCAGGTTGTAGTTAAGTGTTCCGTCCAGGCGGCCTTTTTCAATGGAAATGGGATTCCCATAATCACGGTACCCGCCCAAAAATGCCGCGCGGTCGCCGCAATAACTGGTAACCGGAACCCCGGCAAGTCCAAAAAAGCGCGTTTCCACGCGGCTTTCGTTTACGGCGTTCAGGCAGTTTTCGTTAATCGTCTGCAATATGAATTGATCTTTGAAATAGGTGCGGGTGATAAACTGGGTGTATTGCAGATTCACCTGATCCTGCTCATAAAAACTTTCGCAGGTAAATTCGACAAAACCAAAAACGGATATCTTTCGCGCCGCAGCTCCTGTATTGGTCAGTTTGAGCCGCCATACTTCGTGGGCCGTATCCATCGGTACATAGTAACTCGCCTCGGAACGCAGGCCCGTATATTCCGCTTCCATGATGGTATAGCCAGTGCCGTGGCGGCAGGTCGAGCGGTATTTGTCCAAATCCTTGCCTACCGGCTGCCAGGATGCCGACCAGTAATCGCCTGATTCGTCATCACGCAGGTAGATGTAACGACCGGGCCTGTCCTGTTCGTTAAAACGATACCGTATCAGCCGCCCCGCCGCGCCGCTTTTTACGAAACTGTAACCGCCCGCATTATTGGAAATAATCGCCCCATAAGCCGGCGAACCCAGATAATTTGCCCAGGGTGCGGGCGTATCAGGCCGGGTAATAACATACTCCTGCGCCTTTGCGTCAAAATAGCCATACTCCATAACCTTCCTCCTGTCCTATCGCTGAATACCAGTATATTATATATGAAGATTTGATTTATGGCGAGGTATGAAACCTGTTACATTGGTTTATATTGCTGTTGAGACGAAATACCCAATGGATTATATTAATAGCGTGCAGGAACTAACAGAAAAAAGAGTGCTGGAAATAATGACAGGCTACGGTAACGATCCCCAGCAGCTCATTGCCATACTCCTGGACATTCAGGCTGCTTCGAACAGAAATTATGTTGATCAGAGGTGGGCCGAACTTGCTTCATCGGTTTTAAATATACCTCTTTCCAAAATCTACGACGTACTGACTTTTTACACCATGTTCAGCACAAAAGCGCGTGGTGAATTCGTAATTGAAATTTGCGAGAGTACACCCTGTTATTTTACGAAAGCCGAAGAATTAACACGCTGGTTTGAAGCGGCTGCCGGAATTAAAACCGGCGAAACCACCGATGACGGCAAAATTTCCCTTTCCCGCATCAGCTGCATTGGCGCTTGCAACATCGGACCCGCCGTTAAAATCGGCGAACACATATTCGGAAACCTGTCGGAGGAAAAAGTTAAAACCCTGGTAAGATGCTGTAGGGAAGGCAAAGCGGAGGAGCTGGAATCGCTATGTCAAAACTAGAGCTCCGCCTGCTTACAGATTACAAAGAAAACTCCGATTCATTTTCAATAGATGAGTACATTAAAACCGGCGGTTTCGCCGCGCTAAAAAAAGCCGCCGCCATGAAAAGCGAGGATGTAATTTCCGAAATCAGGAAGGCGAAGCTTCTGGGCCGCGGCGGGGCAGCCTACCCGGTCGGTAGAAAATGGGAACACCTGCTGCATATCGAAGAAACGCCCAAGTACATTGTCTGCAACGCGGACGAAGGCGAGCCTGGTACTTTCAAGGATCGGCTTATTATGGAAAAACTGCCTTTCAAGCTTTTGGAAGGGATAATAATCGCGGGTTTTGTGTTCAGGGCCAAAACCGGTTACATTTACGTCCGCGGGGAATACGGAAAAATCCGGAAACGCCTTGTCGAAGCAATAAAAAGCATTCATAAAGCAGGTTATCTCGGCGTTAATATACTGGGAACCGGCTATGATTTTGACATTCGCGTTATTTCTGGCGCCGGGGCCTACGTTTGCGGCGAGAACTCGGCGCTGCTTAACTCCACCGAGGGCAAGGTCGGAAGGCCCCGGATTAAGCCGCCCCACCTGGCCGAAGTGGGTCTTTTTCTAAAGCCAACCCTGGTCAACAACGTGGAGTCTTTTGCCAACATCCCGCTGATTGTCAACATGGGCGGGGACGCGTATCTGGAGGCAGGCCACCCGGACTCAGGCGGAACCAAGCTCGTCTGCCTTTCCGGCCACTGCAAAAACCGGGGCGTTTTTGAAATCCCACTTGGCAAAGTAAGCCTCTATGAAGCTATCTATAACAGCGAATTGGGCGGCGGCATAGCGGAGAGCAAAAAGCTAAAGTTTTTTCATCTGGGCGGTCAAAGCGGCCCCATCGGCAGCCCGGCTCAGCTCGATACGGCTTACAGTTACACCGATCTAAAAAAAGCGGGCCTCGCTGTAGGCTCCGGGGCCATAGTGGTAATGGACGAAAGCGTTCCTATCCTGGAATACTTAAAAGAGGTAACAGAGTTTTTTATCCACGAATCCTGCGGCAAATGCGTTCCATGCAGGGAAGGCAACAGGCAAATGCTAAATTATCTGCAAATGCTGTCAATCCCCGGGGCGGCGACAACCGGCGACCTTAACACCCTGCGCAGCCTTATCCGCACCATGACCGACGCTTCGTTCTGCGGCCTGGGGCAAACCGCCGCCACTGCCCTTAACAGCGCATGGAAGCTCTTTAAAAGCGAATTTGAAGTAAATGTCAGGCCCGACGGAGAAGCGCAATGAGCGATAAAACCGTTACCCTCACCATTGACGGCCTTTCTGTAACAGTGCCCGAAGGCATGACCATTTTGGAAGCGGCCCGTAAAGTAAATGTTAAAATCCCCACCCTCTGCGATCATCCGGATCTGTGCAAACGCGCGGTTTGCCGTATCTGCGTTGTTGAAAACAATGGGTGGGGAAAATTGCTTGCTTCCTGCGCTTACTATGCGGAAGAAGGAATGAACATCGTTACAAACAACTCCCGAATTTTTGATATCCGTAAAACAATCATAAGCCTGATCCTTGCAAGCCACCCGCATGACGATTGCCTTTCCTGCATTAGCAACACAAAGTGCGAACTGCAATCCCTTGCGGAAATTTACAGCACAGGCAAATCCCCTTTTCAAAAAAATTTCACAAGCGAAAGTCCGAAAAGCTTAAAAGAAATTTCCCGCAACGCTTTGGTCAGGGACATGGATAAATGCGTTAAGTGCGGGCGTTGCGTTGAAGCCTGCCAGGATATCCAGACAGTCCGGGCGATCAATACTTCAGGCCGCAGCGTCGATTACGGGATTTGTACCCCTTACGACCAGGGCCTCTCCGACAGCCCCTGCGTTCTTTGCGGCCATTGCGCAGAAGTTTGCCCCGTTGGCGCGATTTACGGGCATGACCAAAGCGGCAAAGTATGGGCATTACTCAACGAAAAAAAGCACGTCATGGTGATAAAAATTGCACAGTCAGCAGCCCAGGCCGTTTGCGCCGAATTGGGCCTTCCAATGGAATCAATTTCAATCGGCAAAATTATTACTGGTTTAAAACGGATGGGCTTTTCAGGCGTATACGACGCCGAATTGTTTGAAGCCATGAGCGCAAACGAAGAAGCCGCTGAACTTACCAAACGGATTATAAGCTCCAGCCAGCTTCCCATGATCTCAGGCTGTTCATCAGGCTGCACAAAGTTTGTAAAAGAGTTTTATCCGGATTTGGCAAATCTTCTTTCAGAAGCAAAAAGCCCCGAGCAAAATTTCAAAGATTCGCAGCCTTCAGGTAGCGCAAAAAAAATATTTGTATCTATTGCGCCCTGTATCGCAAAAAAATACAAGACATCCGGGGAGAATAACACTCAAAATGAAGAAATTGTTTTGACCATCAGGGAATTTGCGAGGCTGATTCGCCTTTCAGGCATCGACTTAAGCGCCGTTCAGGAAAGCGCGTTTGACCCGTTTGCCGGAGAGGCCTGTGGCTTAGAAATGAAGATAAAAAGCGAAAAGCCCGGCAGACTCCTGGAAGTCCGCGGCTTTGCAAATGCCCGTAAGGTATTGGATTCAATTCGCGCAAAAAAAGAACCTCGCCCTATAGGCTCGGCGGCATGTTCTGGCAACTGTGAGGCAGATCATGTTAAAATCCTGAGTTGTCCCTCAGGCTGTAAAACCGGAGTTATGTAAAGATGAGAATTTCTTTTTTATGTTTTGCTTTTCTTTTATTGATCTCTCCGGCGTTTACCCAAAACAACCGGGATGTTATTTCACTCTACCGCACAGGCCGGGATTTAGAAAGCCGTAACCGTATGAGCGAAGCGGATTATTACTACAACGAAGCGATAAGAATAAGCCTTGATGATATTTCCCGTAACGCCGCCAACCGCGACACTTACACGGCGCTTACCTGGGCCCTCCAAAGGCAGAAGCGATACCAGGATGTGATTACCTGGGGTGAACGCGGGTTAAGGCTTTATTCAGACGAGTACCGTATTGTGGAGACCATGGGGGAAGCTTATTTTTATCTGGATCAACCGAACGAATCCCTGCGTTTTATGCAGCGTTACACCAATTCCGTGCCCCAGGGTGAACGTTCATCGGTGGCCTACTTTTTCATCGGCGAGATTTACCGCTACAAAGGGTTTTACTTTCACGCGGACGTCGCCTATTCGACCGCGGTAAGGCTTGAGCCGAATGTCGCGCTATGGTGGTACAGGCTTGGTTCTGTAAGGGAAGCTGTGGGCGATTTCGCACAGGCAGTAACAGCTTATGAAAGGGCGCTCAGGCTTAACCCCGACTACCAGGAAGCGGAAAACGGTCTTGCCCGTTCCCGCAGGTAAGCCTTACAGACTTGTCTTTAACTGCTTTTCTTTTTCAAAACGCTCAAGAGCAAAACCTATCAACCTGTCGATCAGTTGTGTATAAGATATGCCCGAAGCTTCCCACAGTTTTGGGTACATACTGATCTTTGTAAAGCCCGGCATTGTGTTAATTTCGTTCACGATGACGCTGCCGTCTTTTTTAAGAAAAAAGTCCACCCTTGCAAGTCCGTCGCAGCAAAGGGTTTTAAAAACGGCAATGGCAAGTTCCTGAACACGCTGGCTGGTTTTAACAGAAACTTTCGCGGGAATGATCAGCTCCGCACCTTTTTTATCAATGTATTTTGCGTTGTATGAGTAAAACTCATGCCTGGATTTTACCTCTCCCGGAATAGAGGCAATGATCTCACTTCCGCCAAGAACCGAACATTCCAGTTCCCTGCCCGGAATAAATTCCTCAATCACCGCCTTGGTGTCATATTCAAGGGCAACCCCTACGGCCATGTGGTATTCTTCCTCTTTTTTAACTTTGCTTACACCTACCGAAGATCCCATGTTGGCGGGTTTAACAAAAAGCGGCGTGCCTAGCTCTGATCTAACTTCTTCGTAAGAGGGAACATCATCACCCTCGCAAAGAACACGGAACTTCCCGATAGGTATCCCCGCATCCCTTAAGAGCCGCTTCATTACGTCCTTGTCCATGCCAACTGCCGAAGCCAGCACGCTTGAACCTACAAATGGAATATCTGCCAGCTTCAAAAGGCCCTGAACCGTGCCGTCCTCACCGAAGGGGCCGTGAAGCACCGGAAAAATTACATCTATTGCTCTGCCATTGGCGTTGTCATTTTTTAAGGCCGACAAGTTCGATATCGCCCCCCTGCTTTGAGGGATCAGCGCAACAGCATCACTTGAAGTGTTAAGCCGTATGCGCTTTGGATCGTCCGCATTAATGAGGAAACCGGATTCGTCGTTTAAGAGCCAGCGACCGCTCTTATCAATCCCTATGAGTACCGGTTCGTATTTTTCACGATCGATGGCGTCATAAATGTTTTTTGCGGACTGAAGGGACACCTCATGTTCCGCCGATTTACCGCCAAAAAGAATGCCTACCCTAAGTTTATTCATCAATGGATTAAGTATATAAAAAAAATAAATCTCATACAACCATGACAGGTGAACTCTGTGTTAAATTAGGATTTACTCGCGTGTTGAATTATTTTCACATTTTTGGCATTATTCTAAAATGATTAATTTCGCCTGGAGCGACACTATTTGTAAGGAGTAAGTCATGAAATCTTGCCTAAGGAAAGCTTTTGGCATTGCGGCGGTTCTTTCTTTCCTTATGCTCGCCGCCTGTTCCGAACCTTTCGCGGAAGAAGAGGGCTATTTTACCATCAGCCTGAGCGCCAACGAAAATATGCGGGCAGTTTACCCTCCGACCAACACCAGCGATCTTAAATTTATAGCGAAATTCAAGGATACCGCAAATGGCGCGGAGAAAACCTATACCTCGGATGGAAACGGGACAATCCAGGGCAAGATAGATTTGGGAAACTACATCGTTACGATGGACGTTTCGCTTATTTCGGATGGCAGCCCTTACGCACGCGGCATTGCTTACGATAATCCTGTAGCAATAGGCTCAGGGCAAAACCCGATTAAGGTATATGCTTATGACGTAAATAACGCCGCGCCGCCTGTAATAAGCGCCAAACCCCAGGGCCCTGCATACAGCAAAGCTGCAGCCACGGCTTTTTTAACCGTTGCAGCTTCGGTAAACGATGGCGGTGTACTTTCATATCAATGGTACAGTAATACAACTAATAGCACTTCCGGCGCTAAAGCCATCGACAGAGCTACTTTACCGAGCTATACGCCGCCCACGGGAACGTCAGGAACCACCTGGTACTATGTGGTTGTCAAGAACACCAGCGTCGGCAAGCCCACAACAATAAACACTGTTCCTGTCTCAATTGTTAATTCCGGTACAGGCGGCTCAGGCTCGGAGGCTGACCCATTCCTGGTAAACGACGTTACAACCCTAAGAAAGGTCGGCACCGGGACCGACGGCTGGACGTTATACGCGCATTACAGGCAAACAGCGGACATCAGTCTGCCAGCAGTGTCGCAAGGTGAGTCAAACTGGACACCGATTGGGACAATATTAACACCCTTTACTGGTAGCTATGACGGAAACGGTAAAATAATAAGCAACCTTACCATTAACGCCTCAACTGAAGATGATCAAGGCTTGTTTGGTATTATTGATTCTGGTGCGGTGGTGAAAAATGTTGGAGTGGTAAACTGTGCAATCATCGTCAGTACCTCCAACATTGTAGGCGGAGTGGTGGGCTCTAACCGGGGTACAGTACAGTACTGCTACGCCACAGGAAATCTCTCAAGCAATAATTATGCAGGCGGGGTGGTTGGGGGTAATAATGGTAAAGTCCAATACTGCTACGCCACAGCCAGTATTTCCGGTAGCACGGTAGGCGGAGTAGTAGGCCAAAATAATTCTGATGGTACAGTGCAAAACTGCTACGCCACAGGAAATGTTTCCAGTGACATGTGGGCAGGCGGAATTGGGGGGTTAAACTTAGGTTTGATACAAAACTGCTACGCCACAGGCAATGTTTCTGGCAAATCGGATGTAGGCGGAGTGGTGGCATGTCTAACGAATGACGCTCTATCATCCCAAAAGTCCACGGTAAAAAACTGCGTAGCGCTGAATCCGAATGTCTCCGGTACTACTTACATTGGGCGTGTTCTGGGGTGGTTACACAACTCCAATGGCACACCTATATTGGCAAATAACTACGGACGAAGCGATATGAATAAAGATGGTGGCAGTACCACCTGGACAAATGATTTGAATGATAAAGACGGTGCAAGCATCACATCATCAAATTGGGGCAGCCAAAGCTGGTGGACTACTACAGGCAATTGGGATACTGCCGGGTGGGATTTTACCAACGTGTGGCAGTGGGGAGGCAGTCTGCCGATATTAAGAAATATGCCCGGCACAGCAACGCAGAATCCGGTGGTTAGTGTTAGTGGTACAGGCGGCTCAGGTGGTTCGGGCACAGTTGCCGACCCCTTTTTGGTATACGATGTCGCCACCCTGCGAAAAGTCGGTACCGGAACCGACGGCTGGAGCTTAAGCGCGCATTACAAACAGACAGCGAACATCAACCTGTCCTCGGTGTCAAACTGGATGTCGATTGGGACAGGTCCATTACCTGACGAGGTAGATATAACATATGCCTTTAAAGGAAGCTATGACGGTAGTGGTCATACCATAAGCAACCTTACCATTAACGCCTCAACTGATGGACTTCCAGGTTTGTTTGGCTTGATTGGTGAGTCTGCGGTGGTAAAAAATGTTGGAGTAGTGAACTGTGCAATTGGCGGAGTGGTAGGGATTAACTATGGTACAGTACAATACTGCTACGCTACAGGAAATACTTCCGATAACACGGTAGGTGGAGTAATAGGGATTAACTATGGCACAGTACAATATTGCTACGCTACAAGCAATATATCTAGCAATAGTAGTACAGCAGGCGGAGTGGTGGGATATAACGCTGGTACAGTACAATACTGCTACGCCACAGGCAATGTATCCGGTATCATCGCAGTAGGAGGAGTAGTAGGGGCAAATATAGGTATAATAAAAAATTGCTACGCTACGGGCAATGTTTCCAAGATAGGCTCCAATCCTGGTGGTGGCGGAGTCCTTTTAGATTACTTCGTTGGCGGAGTGGTGGGGGAAAACTATGGCACATTACAATATTGCTACGCTACAGGCAATGTTTCCAGCGACCGTAATGCAGGCGGAGTAGTAGGGGATCTCACGAATGAGAATAAATCATCCTCAGAAACCACGGTACAAAACTGCATAGCGTTGAATTCCGATATCTCTGCTAGTAGTGATAATTCCATTGATTACTTTGGACGTGTTTTGGGGAACTACAATGGCACACCCACATTGGCAAACAACTATGGACGGAGCAATATGAAGATGAATGGTGGCAGTACCACCTGGACAAATATTGGTTTAAATGATCTTGACGGTGCAAGCATCACATCTTCCAATTGGGGCAGCCAGAGCTGGTGGACTACGCCGGGCAATTGGGATACAGCCGGGTGGGATTTCACCAATGTTTGGCAGTGGCGTTCCAACAGCCTGCCGATATTAAGAAATATGCCAGGTACAGCAACGCAGAATCCGGTTGTGACACCATGAAAAAAAGAACTGTCTTAACTTCGCTCTTCGCTATTTGCTGCCTGTTCATTGGCAATTCAACCCTTCACGCGCAGATCGCGGTCAGAATTGGGCGGCTTCTGGAACAGAAGATGGTAAACTATCAGGAGACGGCTTTACTGGTGCTGGAAGCTTCGGGGCATTTAGACCCAGCCAAAAACACAATAGAGGGAATCGCTTTTAGTTTTGCCAGAGAACGTGGGTGGCTGCCAGTCGACGCGAAAGCAGGCGATGCGGTCAACCTGCAAGGGCTGTCCCTCCTTATTGCGCGGGCTTTTGATATAAAGGGCGGGCTGTTTTACACCATTTTCAAAAATCCCCATTATGCCTACCGGACTTTGGTTTACTACAATGTCATCCAGGGCAAAGCCGACCCGCTCATGTACGTTTCAGGGGAGCTTTTGCTTTTCACGGTGAACAGGGCGATGTACTTAAGTGGGATTGGGGAATAGGGAATGGGGAGTAGAGATTATTTTTTGAAAAGAATTTTCCTTACTTCGCTCTTTGCTCTTTCCTGTTTATTATCCGTTCCCCACATTTGGGCGTATGATGTGGGCCTGACACTGGATCAAAACGTGTCTTATTCAAGCGATGCATCCTTTGTTTACAAAGGTTTGGCTACCCCACGCCTTTCCGGCCTTCTGGGCGATATAGGCGAATTTTACCTTTCCGCCGGGATAAACTACCAAAACAATCCCCAAAGCTTTGTCCCCGAATTATTGCGCACTGAACTTTACTGGAGCGAAAACGGCATGGAATTGTCTGTTGGCCGTATGCCGTATTCCGATCCATTGGGCTTTATAGCATCCGGATTGCTTGATGGTGAACGGTTTTCCTTTCACACAAATGCGGGAACCTTCAGCGTTGGAACCTGGTATACCGGCTTCATATATAAAAAACGGATCAATATCGAAATGACAGACGAGGAAAAAAAGTCAAACGACGACGCCCTTGATTATGGCGATTTCTTAGGCTTCTTCGGCAGTTACTTTGCGCCCCGCCGTATTCTTGCCGCCTTCGACTGGGAACACCAGGGCCTTGGAGAACGCGTGTTTGCAAGGTTTTCCCTTCTCGGCCAGCTTGACCTTACGGGCGCGGAATGGAACAGCCAATACATTATAGGAAAGATGATTGTGCCTTTTAAGATTTTTGCCGTCAATTTTGGCGGATGCTTTGAGCTCATTGAAAACCCAAAAATCAACATGGCGTTCTCCGTGGAATTGGGAACCGCGTGGAAAACAGCTTTCCAGGGTCTTTCGTTTTTGGTACGCTACTCAAGCGCGGAAAGCGGTTCTCTGGTTGCGTTTTTGCCCGTTACCACCAATGCCCAGGGACAGATTATCGCGGCAAAACTTTCGGGCCTTTCATTGGCCTCCCTGGATTATACCGCCCGGCTCCACCGGAATTTTGCCGTTGATCTTAACTTGTCTTATTTTCTTAAAAACGCATCCGGAAAGTTATTTTGGGGAGCCGAATTCTTTGGGGCTTTTTATTGGAACCCGTTGCCGGACATTAGCGTTAATCTGGGAGGCGGCGCTTTCCTGCCCACATTTGGGAATGTTGCGACTGACTGGAAAACCTTGTGGCGGGTAGAACTTAACCTCGTTTCATCATTGTTTTAGCAGGAGAAGGGAAAATGAAAAAAGCAGTTTGTGCGATTTTTTTGATTTTGGCGGGAACAAGTGTCTTTGCCCAAAACGGAGTAATAAAAGATATAACCGGCCAGGTAGAACTGCAAGCCCCCGATTCCTCTTTATTCGTAGCAGCGAAAGCCGGAGACAGACTGACGGAAAACACGGTCGTCTCCACCGGCTTCAAAAGCGTCGCCCTTATCGAAGTGGGAAGCGCCATCCTTACCGTACGTCCCTTAACCCGCCTTACCCTGACGGAAATAATAATTTCATCGGAAACAGAAATCATAAACGTGAATCTCCAGACCGGAAGGGTACGGGTAGACCTGAACCCCCCGGCCGGGAATAAAGCCTCTATGAATGTTTCCAGTAATGTCGCCTCATCTTCGGCAAGGGGAACAAGTTTTGAATTCGATACCCGCAACCTTCAAGTCAATGAAGGCCGTGTTATTTTCAAGGGAACGATAGGCCAGGGCGCCCCCGTAAGCGCGGGTTCCAACGTTTCGGTAGGCCAAAACGGAAGCGCTGTCAATCCGGTTACATACGGCACAGCAACCCTCAAACCCCAATCACCCAGCGGCAATGAAAACCAACCTCCGCCTCCCAGACCCAGCGTCCCTAAAGTTTCTACGAATTCTGCCGGCGGCAGTAAAGATATTAGTCATGGTCGCGGCAGTAAAGATATTGACCATGACAGCGGCAGTGAAAATATTAGTATTGACGTGGAATTTTTCCCGTAGAAACTTTTCTACGGCTTGTACTATGTTTTTTTGACTATCTTCGCCCAGGTATCCCTCAAGCCCACTGTCTTGTTGAACACCGGACGGGTCTTTCCATCAGCTCCAGGCGTACCGCAATCAGGGTCTTTTACGAAATAGCCAAGCCGTTCAAACTGAAAACGATCCCCCGTTTTAGCCTCTGCTAAACATGGCTCGGCCCAGGCGTTGCTTATAACTTCCAGGGAATTGGAACTAAGGTTATCCAGAAAAGTTTTACCAGGCTCCACTTCCATCGGCCTGTCAACGGCAAAAAGATAATCGTAAACACGCACCTCAATAGGAATCGCGTTAGAAGCGGAAACCCAGTGAATGGTGCTTTTAACCTTTTTGTTGTCCGGCGCGTTCCCGCCCTTTGTTTCAGGATCATAAGTACAGTGTACGGCGGTAACGTTTCCCGCCGCGTCCTTGTCGCAGCCGGCACAGGTAACGATGTAGCCGTAACGCAGGCGCACGCTGTTGCCGGGGAAAAGCCTGAAGTACTTTGGCGGCGGGACTTCCTCGAAATCCTCACGTTCAATCCATAATTTCCCTGTAAAAGGAATTTTCCGTTTTCCCGCCGACTCGTCTTCGGGGTTGTTCACCGCTTCAACTTCTTCAACCTTGCCTTCAGGCCAGTTGTCGATAACGAGTTCCAGGGGCTTTATCACCGCCATTACCCTCAGGCTGGTTTTGTTCAGGTTCTCGCGAAGGCAGTACTCAAGAAAAGCGATATCCGCCATGCTGTCGGTTTTCGCGATTCCTACCTGCGAGACAAAACTGCGTATGGCCTCAGGCGTATAGCCGCGGCGGCGGAGTCCCGCGATTGTGGGCATACGAGGATCATCCCATCCGGAAACATACTTCTCTTCGACAAGCCTTAAAAGCCAGCGCTTGCTCATCACGGTGCGCGTCATGTTGAGCCGCGCGAATTCTATCTGCCGCGATTGAAAGACTTCAGCTTCGTTAATAAACCATTCGTAAAGGGGCCGGTGAATCTCGTATTCAAGGGAACAGAGCGAGTGGGTTATCCCTTCCTTAGCGTCCGACAGGGGGTGCTGAAAATCGTACATCGGGTAGATGCACCACTTGTCCCCGGCGCGGTAGTGGTGTTCGCGGCGGATCCGGTACATGACCGGGTCTCTTAGAAGAAGGTTCGGGTGGGCCATGTCAATTTTGGCCCTTAAGGTTTTCGCGCCGTCGGGGAATTCCCCGGCCCTCATGCGCGCAAAAAGGTCAAGGTTCTCTTCCACGCCGCGATCCCGCCACGGACTGTTGCGCCCCGGAGGAGTGGTGGTAATGTTGTTTTTGTCTGGAACCGCCGTGCCACGGTATTCGCTTATCTCCACATCGGAAAGATCGTCAACATAGGCCTTTCCTTTTTTGATGATCTTTATGGCGAGCTCGTAAAGGTACTCGTAGTAATCGGAGGCGTAGTATTCCCTGTCTTCCCAGTCGTAGCCCATCCATTTGACATCCCGCTTGATGGCATCGACGTAGGATTGATCTTCTTTTTCCGGGTTTGTGTCGTCAAAGCGCAAGTTGCACTTGCCCCCGAATTTTTCCGCCATAAGGAAGTCGATGTAAAACGCCTTGCAGTGGCCGATGTGCAGCCAGCCGTTGGGTTCCGGAGGAAAGCGGGTATGCACATGATCGAAGCGCCCGTTTTTAAGGTCCTCTTTTATAAAGTCGCTGATAAAATCCGATCCGCCGGAATTTAAATCTTCTAAAGTATTTGTTGTTTCCATGATTAAAAATTCGTAAGGTAGCATATTCCAAGGAGCAAAAGGGCATAAATCACGTTTCTGTCAACGCTTTTTACCCAAGACGCTCCTTTTACGCCGTTTATCTGTCCCCCATACCACCAAAAAAGCCCCATTTGCGTATCGATCCGCAAAACGTATTCGGCAAAATCATCCTTTTGGCTCTGGTTGCTAAAGAAAAGATACGCCAGTTCTTCCAGTATTGCGCCAAATTCTTCAAGAGCCTTGGCGTAATCCCCGCTTTCTATAAACGCGATAAAGGGCGGAACCTGATCCTGCAGATCTTCCTTCCGCGTCTCGTCCGCTTTTTCCACCCAGGTCTTTTGAATTAAAAGATCCAGATTATTCTGAAAATGCTCCAGAAAATTCCTCACGGTTTGCCCCGATTTGTAATTATTCCAGAGACGCTTATAATCTTCTCCAATGCCAAGTATGTTGGCGAAAGCTCCGGCAGCTTCAATAGAGGGCCCTTTGCCATCTGAAAACCCATCGGGAGGAAATAATTTTTCTGCAATGCCCCGGTACTCTCTGGGGAGAGATTTACTGGCGCCAGGCGGACACGCAAACATAGCCTAATCATTGCAAATAAAGCGGAAAATAGTCAATAAGTTGTGTATAGTAATTAAATGTATCCCCTTCGCTATCTGCCCACTGGTCATATCTTTATCGATCCAACCGATGACTGCGATCTTCTTGTCGATGCCATGCTGGAAATAGATTATGGCGAGGAATTTTGTCTTGCAAAAGATTTTGATGAAGCGTTTATCCGCCGGCTTATGGCGGCCGGTTTTTTGGTTATGTCCACTGAACTTAAAGACGAGGATTCCGGCGAGGAAAAAGAAGAGGCGAAACCTTTTTACATCCTGCTTCCCAAGCTCCACCTGGTTCGCTCGGCATTGTTTTTTCCTGACCTGCACATAAAAAAAAGCATCCGCCGTTTTCTTTCACGGTACGAATTGCGAGTGGACACAGATTTTGATTTTATCCTTGATAAGTGTGTACGGATTCATGGTTCAGACTGGCTTACCCCGCCGCTTGTCGGAATTCTTAAAAGCATCCACCGCAACAGCACGGACGCTAGGCCCGTCTCTTTCGTGGTTTACCGGGAAGGCGAGCCAAAAGCCGGAGAAATCGGCGTCATAGTCGGGCGGGTTTACACCAGCTATTCAGGCTACTACGAAGAAGATAACGCCGGAACCGTTCAGATGATCCTCATGACCCGCTGGCTTGAAGAAAACGATTTTTCTTTTCTCGATCTGGGAATGCCTCTGGATTACAAAACCAGTCTGGGTGCGAAAGATATCTCTCCGGACAGATTTATAGAGTTGTTCAGGGCCGCGCGGGGCTGATGTCAGACATATCAAATCCCCCTCACACGTCCAGATTGCTAACCAGGAGCGCGTTCTCCTCGATAAACTCCCGCCGAGGGCCGACGACTTCGCCCATCAGCGTTGTAAAGATGCGCTCGGCTTCCACGGCATCGTCCATGTGAACCTGAATGATGTTGCGACGGGTTGGATCCATGGTGGTTTCCCAAAGCTGGTCGGGGTTCATTTCGCCAAGGCCCTTGTATCGCTGGACGCCTTCTTTTTTTATGTCGCCGAGCTGGGACATGACTTTCTCTTTTTCGGAGTCGTCGTAGGCGTAGTAATCCTTCCGGTTGTGGCTGATCTTGTAGAGCGGGGGCATGGCTATGTAGACGTGGCCCTTCTCGATTAGCGCCGTCATGTAGCGGTAAAAGAACGTCAACAGCAATGTGCGGATGTGGGAGCCGTCCACGTCCGCATCGGCCATGATGATGATCTTGTGGTAGCGGATTTTGGCAATGTTAAATTCGCCGCCGCAGCCAGCGCCTATACTGGCTATGATAGGCTGAAGTTTCTCATTGGTAACAACTTTTTCAATCCGGGTCTTTTCCACGTTGAGCATCTTGCCCCAAAGGGAAAGGATCGCCTGAAAGTGCCGATTACGGCCCATCCTGGCGGAACCGCCGGCGGAATCCCCCTCGACGATGAATAATTCGCAAAGGGTGGGATCTTTTTCCGAGCAGTCAGAAAGCTTTCCTGGAAGGCCGGCGGAGTCCATGGCGTTTTTCCGGCGGGTGGCGTCCCGGGCCTGGCGGGCTGCGATGCGGGCCCTGGCGGCAAGCACGGATTTTTCCAGAATGCTGGCTATAACGTCAGGATGCTGATCCAGAAAAAGCTCCAGCTGCTCATTTATCATCGCTTCTACAACGCTTTTAACTTCCGGATTGCCCAGCTTGCCCTTGGTTTGGCCCTCAAACTGAGGCTCGCCTACCTTAACCGAAAGCACCGCGGTCAGGCCCTCGCGCACGTCATCCCCGGAAAGACTCTCGTCCAGTTTTTTGTGTTTGGATTTTTTTAAGTACTCGTTGAGCGTCCGGGTAAGGGCGGACTTAAAACCCATAAGATGAGTACCGCCTTCGCGGGTGTTGATATCATTCACAAAGGAATACATTATCTCATTAAAACCGTCGTTGTACTGGATGGCGCACTCAATCTCAACGCTGCCGCCCAAACCGTCGTCCCGAACGCCCTCAATAAAAATCGGCTCTTTGTACAGCACGGTTTTGTTTTCGTTCAGGTACTCTACAAAGCTTTTTACCCCGCCTTCAAACTTAAACTCGTGGACTTTGGGGGTGGAAAGCCTTTCATCCCGAATCGTGATTTTGAGGCCCTTGTTAAGAAAGGCCAGTTCCCGCAGGCGGTTGCTTAAAGCGTCGAAATTGTGGGTAGTTGTCTCAAAAATTGAGGCGTCCGCCTTCCAGCGCACTACAGTACCCTGGCGATTGGCGTCAGCCTGGTATGGGAGCTTATCTAAAGTGATTTCATGGGCCGGCCCGTCGGCAATTCCGGTTTTGTAACTCTGGGTGTGAACGCGGCCGTCCACGTGAACAAAAACTTCGCACCACTGGGAAAGGGCGTTAACCACGGATACGCCAACGCCGTGAAGGCCGCCGGACACTTTATACGACTTTTTATCGAATTTGCCGCCCGCGTGGAGCCGGGTCATTACCAGTTCCAGGGCGCTTACTCCCTCGCCTGAATGTATATCAACAGGAATACCCCGACCGTTATCCTCGACACGCACCACATCGTTTACTTCAAGGGCCACAAGAATATTGTCGCAGTGGCCCTGCATTGCTTCGTCAACCGAATTATCGACTACTTCAAAAACAAGATGATGCAGGCCGTCGATGCCGGTGGTTCCAATATACATACCGGGGCGCTTTCGCACCGCCTCCAAACCTTTAAGAACCGTAATGTTTTGTGCAGAATAGCTGGCATTCATTGCTAAATGATATTGAAAAAGAGCAAAAGAGTATAGATTCCCGACAGATGAAGATTTGTGAATTTGAGCTTGAAAAAAATAGATAAGACAAGCTAAAATGACGTTCTTACGTTGCTATAAATCGCAAGTCCGAAAAGAGCGTGATCAATTATTGTGAACAAATTGTGGAAAACTTAGTTCTTTTTGGCTCTTATGCGCTTTAATAACACGGCTTTTGATAAATGCCGGAAAATCGGAAAAGAACTGTTTTTTGACAATATGTAATTACTTATATTATAAGGAGTTAGCGAATATTACTATTCAAATTTTTAGGTAAAATTTTTATTAAAAAATGGGTTATTATAGTTTTAGGGCTTTACGGCTATATTAAAGTATGTGGATAATATGTTGATAACTTGCTGGGGTTTGGTATATGGCGAATTGGAATTATAAAACCCATTGGGATGAATCTCTTTTACAGCTTAAAAAAGAGCTTGGAGAGGAGGAATACGGCGTATGGTTCAGCCAATTGGAGTATTCCAGGGCCGAAGAAACGGTTATTTTTGCTTCCGCTTCGTCAAGTTTTTTTTTGGAGATGTTTAACCCTAAGTATTTGCCCCGGCTTGAGAGCAAAATTAGGGAATTATCGGGCAAAAACCTGACTATTGTCCTGGAAGCCCAAAAAAAGGACAAGGAAGCCGGAGGTAACAGCAATATAAAAGCCCAGACAAGGAAAAAAAGTACTCAGGAAGGGGGAAATTCCCGATCTACTGCCGATGGGGGGCGCAATTCCCAGCCTACTACAACAGAAACAGGAAAAAGAACAAACCACCCTCAGCTCCAGGAGGAGTACACCTTCGATACCTATGTGGTCGGCGAGGTCAATAATTATGCCTTTAACGCCGCTTCCGCTGTTGCGCGAAACCCCGGAAACTCCAAAATCTACAACCCTTTGCTCATATACGGCGGTACCGGACTTGGGAAAACCCACCTTATGCAGGCAATCGGCCATCACATATATCAAAACAGCGATCTCCAAATTCTCTATATAACCGGTGAAGGTTTTATGCATGAGTTCGTAGAAACAGTGGGTCTAGGTCAAAAAAACAAAGACGCTTTTGCTAAAAAGTACCGCAGTGTAGACGCTCTTTTAATTGACGACATTCATAACATAGGCGCGCAGGCTACAGGTACCCAGGACGAATTATTTTACACGTTTGAAGCCCTTTACAACAAGAAAAAACAGATGGTATTTACCTGCGACAGACCAATTGCGGAATTAAAGCACATAGCCGACCGCTTAAAATCCAGATTCGCAAGCGGAGTAAGTGTGGAACTTCAATTACCCAAGTACGAAGAGTTGATAAACATCCTAAAAAGAAAGGTTGAACTAAAAAAACTGGAACTGAAAAAAAACATAGAAATTTCAAGTGAAATAATCGAACTAATAATAAAAAACATCTCCTCCAATGTCCGGGACATGGAAGGGGCCCTGAATAAACTGATGGGCTACGCGGACTTGGTAAACAAACCTGTAACCATGGAAATCGCCCAAAGAGAATTAAAAGACATTTTTTCGGATCCAAAGCAGGGGAATATGTCCACGGACATCATTATAAGAGTTGTAGCGGACGATTATCATCTTACACCCAACGATCTGAAAGGCAAAAAAAGAAGCTCGGGGATTGTAAAACCCCGGCAAATTGCCATTTATCTATGCCGAGAGCTAACCGAATACTCGCTGACTGAAATTGGTCAGGCTTTTGGGGACAGAGATCATACAACAATCCTTCATTCTCACAGAATAATTGAAGAAACAAGCCGTTCAGATACTAATCTTTACTCCACACTTGAAAGACTTAAAAGAACAATAAAAGAGTATAACGTAAAATAAGGTGTGAAGAACCGGTTGGTTTAAAGTTAACATTCTGTGACGAAAATAGCGCCTTTTTAAAGGAAATGTGAAAACTGTGAAAAACCATAGAAAAAAGCCGGTTTTTTCCAGAGTTTATTATTTACATAACTTCATATTACATATAGAATTAGACGATTATTCCACAAATTTTCGTCTTTATTACTACTGTTACTAAATTTATATATTAATTATAATAAAGAGAATATAAGGGGAGCCAAGATGAGATTTACCTTTGAACGAAGTATACTGCTTAAAGAAATAGCAATGGCGAACGAAATAATAGCATCCAAAAACGCTATTTCAATATTGTCAAACATTTATCTTGAAGCAAAAGACGGAAGCCTTACAATAAAGGCTACCGATAGAAGTGTAAATTTTGAGACTAAAGTTCCGGTTACAGTTATGGAAGACGGAAGTGTAACAGTTTATGGGGAAAAATTTTTTGGGATAATAAATTCTGTTCCCGAAGGGGAAATTGAATTTGAACAGATAGACAATAAAATAAATATTAAAACGGCGATAAAAAAGGCCCGGTTTCAGCTTAAAAGTATAGCTTCGGAAAAATTTCCTGAGTTTAGTGCCAGTAGTAAAGAACTGTTTGAAATACCTGTAAGGGATTTGAAAGACATGATTGGGCAGACAATCTTCGCTATCTCTGACGATGAAACGAGGTATTTCATGAACGGAGTCTATTTTGAAAAATTGGATGATAAATTCGTAATGGTAGCCACCGATGGACGCCGTCTTGCATTCATAAATAAAACCGTTGCGGGAATTCCGGATTTTTCCGGAATCATTATTCCGCCTAAAATATTGAATATCGTACTTAAACGCGCCGGGGATGAAGGGATGGCGGGAATATCCATTACTGATAAAATAATCTTCATTCAGTTTGGTTCATATAAACTGTCATCTGTCCTGATTGAGGGGCAATTTCCAAATTACCGAAGGGTTATTCCGGAAAACCAAACTAAACGTTTTACGGTCAACCGCAATGAAATGCTGGACGCCCTCAGACGGGTTTCGCTTCTTGTTGAGCAAAAGTCTCATCGCCTCTACCTTACTTTATCTCCCGGCTCCACCCTTTCTTCCAGTTCCGTCTCAGTTTATTGTGAGGAAAATGACATCGGAAACGCCAGAGAGGAAATCCCATGCGAATATGACGAATTGGAGGAAGTCACTATTGCTTTGAATTATCGTTATCTGGAAGAACCTTTTAAAGCAATGAGTACGGAAAAAATAAGCGTTCTTTTTAACGATCCAAACAAGACGATTACTATTACGCCGGTTCCGGAAAAGGACTTCTTCCATATTGTCATGCCTATGCAGCAAGAATAGCAAGCAAGGTTTTCTGACAAATCTGCGTGGTTGCCATGAGTTTAGCGTTTCTCAGGACCGTGGCATTCCGCAACCTTCTTGATGCGGAAACCGATCTCCGCGGAAAGGATATTTTCCTGATTGGTGAAAATGGTCAGGGAAAGTCCAATTTTCTTGAAGCCCTTTATTTTTGTTCTTACGCTTCGTCTTTCAGGGGAAATAAGGATAAAGAACTGGTAAGAACTGGCGAAAAAGATTGTTCTGCCAGTTTGTCCATCAGGGACACTATTTACTCGAATATAAGTGTTACTTTTAAAGATCAGAAAAAAATTATCACCCTGGACGGGAAGCGAATCGAAGATCGAAAAGAACTACTTTCGGTAGCGCCGGCAATTATCTTCTGTCACGAGGACATGGAGTTTGTGACAGGAAGCCCGGAGAGACGGCGTTGGTTTTTTGATCAGACCCGCAGCCTTTGGGATTCCCTTTACCTTGAGGATCTGCGTAAATACCGTTATGTGTTGAAAAACCGGAACGCCCTTTTCCGCGGTGAAGGCCGGCTTGACAGCCAAACCTCTGCGACGCTTGACGTTCTGGATCCCCAACTCGCCCGCTATGGCCTGGAACTGACGGCAAAACGCAGGGAAACCGCCAGGGAATTCTCCGCCGTTTTTGAGCCTCTATACGGGGAGATTACCGGCCTTACCGGCATCGGCGTTGATTATCAGCCGTCGTGGAAAGAAGAAAACTTTGAAGCAGTCATTTCTCATCTCTCGGAAAAGAGAGAAAGGGACGCTTCAATGGGCCTTTCGCTTTCTGGGCCTCACCGTGACCGTTACATTTTTACAAAGGCGGGGGAAGAGTTTTCGGCGAAAGCCTCTACCGGCCAAAGGCGGCTTTTGGCTTTGCTGCTCCGCATTGCACAGGCCAAGGTCTTTACGGATAAAACGGGGAGGAAACCTGTACTGCTTTTGGACGATGTGCTTTTGGAACTGGATGGGGAAAAACGGCGCAAGTTTCTTTTGGTTATGCCGGAATATGAACAGGCTTTTTATACCTTCCTTCCTGGGGAACCCTATGAAACATACAAAAAATCAGATACTATAGTGTACTATATGCAGTCTGGGCAGATTAGGCAAAAATTTTAAAATGAGAAAAGCCGGCGAAATTATTTCAGTTTTGTTCAGGCAGCGCTTTGGTGAAGGCTTTATTGATAATGCCAAATCCAGCACAGAGTTGTTTGATTCCTGGGAAAAGACAGTCTGCCAGGTCTGGCCGCACGGGGATGAATTAATAAACGAGGACATTCCAGCTGCCGCGGTTCATTCACGAATAAGAGAATTGGAACGCGGAGTGCTTATTGTCGAGGCGGACCATCCTGGTTGGATTCAGATCCTCCAAACTAAGCAAGCGGAACTTCTTCAGGCTATTCAGAATAGATGTCCAAAGCTGGACATCCGGGGCATAGCTTTCAGGCTGAGCCGGGAGACACATCTTCCAAAGTCCCTTTAAGATTCGGGGGTAATGTATTTACAGAAACTGCCTTCTTTGTCCACGGCGTTGCGGCGTGAACCGCCTGGAAGGACAGCGCGGTTTTTGCGGAGAAACAGCAGCCCTGCGCCTTGCCTTCGCCGGGATTCACAGGGGAGAAGAACCGCCTATCACCGGTACCGGGGGATCTGGGACCATTTTCGTTTCCGGTTGTAACCTGGGCTGTGCCTTCTGCCAAAATTATCAGATTTCTAAGGAGAGAATTGGCCAGGCCGTTTCGCAGGAAGAATTTACGGAAATATGTCTGGCCCTGCAGAAATGCGGCGCTGAAAACATTAATATCGTTACAGGGAGCCACGCGGCCCCGGCCCTTGCCCTGGGAATTACAGCGGCCCGGAAAAAAGGGCTTTCAATCCCCATACTTTGGAATTCATCCGGCTATGATGGAATGGAAAGCCTTGATGTATTAAAAGATATTGTCGATATGTACCTTCCGGATCTCAAAACCCTGGACAGGGAAATTGCGGCCAGGTTTTTTAACGCCGCCGATTATGGTGAATACGCCACAGTGGCAATCTTAAAAATGATGGAATACCGGGAACTGCGTTTGGATGAAACAATGCTTTCCGGTGTGATGGTTCGCCACCTGGTAATCCCCGGCTTTTTGGAAAACACCCGGCAGGTTCTTGCCTGGTTTGCCGAACACTGTAAGGGCAGGGCTTTGCTTTCCCTGATGACCCAATATACGCCTGTGGGGACAGACACGGCTATCCCTGGGCGCTACATTTCAGAAGATGAGTATAAAGCCGTCCTTCACATGCTGGACGAGTTTGAAATAGATGACGGATTTTGTCAGGAATTGGTGGAGGGCTCGGATTGGCTGCCGGATTTTACCAGGGCTAATCCGTTTTCTTCTGAGTTATCGCTCCCGGTTTGGCAGTACAAGCCTTAATATATACGAATAAACCCAATTAAGCCAAAGCCGCCGCGCAGGGCCCTGTCGTAGGCCTAGACGGTCGTGGCCTTCATTTACGCACACTTTGGTGTGACCATTTTTCTCGCACGCCGTACGCCCACGGCAGGGCCTTGCGCGGTGGCTTAAGACAAGCCAAGAGTTATTTCGAATAAAAAAGGTTTATAAATTCAGTAATGTTTTGCATTTCACCCTGCTAAAGCAGGCAAGATAATTGGCTTGGTGGGATGCAGAATTTACATTTTCCATGTAATACGAAAACCTGATTTGTCATGTGTCCATCATGAAATAGACGGAATAAAACTGCTCATGGGCGGTCGGGGGCAGGGCGGGGCATGACCTTTTGCGACAGGCGAGAAAATGGGGGTTGGACAAACCCCCGCCTTGTGTCTTCACGAAGGCATCCAATAAAAAATTGGAGCAAAGAGAATGCCCAGCACTGCCCACGCCCGCCCGTTTCTAGTTTTTGTCTAAGTTATTTGTTACAGTGAACTCAGTGATAAATTTAGGTTTTTTGAGTTAGCGTCTCCGACCTCGTGAAAGAAGAACCAGCCTTAGAAGGTTCATAATCGCGGAAAGAGCCGACGCGACGTAAGTTAATGCCGCGGCGGTAAGTACCTTTTTTACTCCGCTGAGTTCTTCCTGGGTGAGTACGTTGTTGCTTCGTAATATTACCAATGCCCTGGCGGAAGCGTTGAATTCTACCGGCAGGGTGATTATGTAAAAAAGAACAGCGCCCCCAAAAAGAAGAATGCCAAGGTTCAGTAAGATGTCAAAAGACATCGCTAAACCCGCAACAGCAAGCCATGGCCCAAGAGAAGAGCCGATGTTTGCTACCGGAACCAGGGTACTTCGCAACACCAATGGGCCGTACCTTTTGGCGTGCTGGATGGCGTGGCCGGTTTCATGGGCCGCTACCCCGACCGCCGCGATTGAAGACTGGGCGTATACAGGCTCTGAAAGGCGCAGTTTTTTTGCGCGTGGATCGTAATGATCCGTAAGTGAGCCGCGGACCGGTTCTATGGCTACATCGTTTATGGAATTATTTCTCATTAAAAGAAGAGCGGCGTCCTGTCCTGTGATATTATTTGAGCACCTTATTTTTGAATATTTGGAAAAGGTGGATTTTACCATTATCTGGGCCAAAAAGGATAAAATAATGGTCGGGACTACAAGGACTAAATAATAAAAATCAAAATACATAGAATTCTCCTTTATCAAGGAATTAATAGGGCATTGCTTAAATAATACACTATTTTTACTGATTATTTAATCAATTATCCATGTATACGACAAGAGTTGATAAAATAATGATAATTTGGTAAAGTTAGGTATAAATTAATCAATGTCAACAAGTTAAGGCATAAGCAGGTAAAAAAATAAGCCGAAAATAAAACAGGAGGGACAAAATGTTAAAAAAAACGTACAGTACAGGGAAAGAACCGCTGAAATAATTAGGGATGCGGTTGACACAGAAGGCTTCGAGAGCCGCTCGAAACAAAGGGCGCAGGATTTTACCCGGGAAAGAAAAATGGGATTCAAGGACCTGGTATATTTCATGCTCGGCATGATAAATGAAAGCTCCCAAAACGCCCTTGAACG
>Ga0268262_10001033_pt1 | contig 35559 bp, 30 predicted proteins | sample TergutNc150P3_FD_190354 | JGI IMG/M metagenome (GOLD analysis project Ga0268262, IMG submission 190354) | Nasutitermes corniger P3 segment gut microbial community from laboratory colony in Florida, USA - Nc150 P3 (SPAdes) (version 2) | ecosystem: Host-associated > Arthropoda: Insects >...
TATATCCTTTTTCTCTTATTTTTGTCGCTAGTTCAAACCCGTTCATTCCCGGCATTTCTATATCCAAAAGGAACATATCCGCCTTGTGTTTTTCGAGGAATTTAAGCGCGTCTCTGCCCGATGTTACGCAATTTACTTTGTATCTGGTATCTTGCAGTTTCTTTTTAAGGATGACAAGGAAGAACGCCGTATCGTCAACAGCCAATATTCTCTTGTCCGCTTTTCCTCCGTCATTATCCGCATCATCTGTTTGTGTAGTATTTGATTTGTCTACCTTGTGCAGAGCCATTTGAATATCAAGCGATAACATGGACAAGCTTGTTAAAAAATAGCGCATATAGGCTTCTATTTTTTCAGGTTTTATTTTGCCGATTAATTCGATCTGATTTGAACATTCTTCCGCCATTTCATTGGCGAAAATCTTCTCCAATACGTCTTTAATATATGTAAGCTGTTTTGTCAGAGTTTCATTGTCTTTTACTTTCAGCGCCGCTTTTATTTTATCTTCACATACGGGAAAATCTTCGGTAAAAGAATCCAATAGTTTGACATAATCTTTAAATTCCTCGTCTTCCATTTGCTCTATTTTTCTGTCAAGATTCAATTCCGAAATACCAAACAGAAGATCCATGTCGATAATTTTATTTCTTACCGTTGAGTTTTTTGCTCCGTTCGTGTTTCCTGCGGGCGATCCTGTTTGCTGCGCCTTTTGAATATCAACGGCTAACATTGACAAGTTTGTCAGAAAGTAACGCATATAGGCTTCAACTTTTTCGTGTTTTGCGCTGCCGAAGGAGTTAAGCTGTTTGGTGCAATCCGCCGCCATTTCATCGGCGTAAATTTTTTCCAAACTGCTGCGAATAGCCGTAAGGTTTTTTGTCAAAGTGTTATAATCTCTTGTTACTAATGCGTCTTTTAGTTTTTTCTCCTGTGCCGGAAGATTGTCGGTAAACGAATTTAACAGTTGGACAAAATTTTCCAGCTTGCTTTCTTCCATTTGTTCTATTTTTCCGGTGAGGTTTAATTCTGTTATGGCAAGCAATCGTTCCCTGTTAATCATTTTATTCCCCTATATGTACTTGCGTATTTTAGTAATAAGAATTTCTTTGTTGATGGGCTTGATAATAAAATCAGTCGCCCCCGCTTCCACAGCTTTTGCCAAATGTTGTTTCTTGGCGTTGCCTGTAAGGAAAATAATCGGTTCTTTATGTCCTTTTTCCCTGATTCTTGCCGCAAGCTCAAAACCGTCCATTCCCGGCATTTCAATGTCCAAAAGAAAAATATCCGTTGTATATTTTTCAAGAAATTTAAGCGCTTCTCTGCCTGACGGAAAACAGGTTAATTTGTAATTTGTATTCTGAAAAACTTTTTTTAGTATGGTCTGGAAAAAAGCCGTGTCGTCAACCGCCAATATTTTCTTTTCCATGGGAGCCAAACCCGCGTTAGGCGAAGATTTTGACAAATCTATTTTTTTCTGCGCCATCTGAATATCAATAGATAACATTGATAAACTTGATAAAAAGTAACGCATAAACGCTTCGATTTTTTCATGCATTGTTTTGCCGATAACATTGATCTGCTTTGCGCACTCCTGCGCCATTTCGTCCGCATGAATTTTTTCCAATGTATCCTTAACATCTGAAAGCAGTTTTTTCAAAGTGTCGTAATCTGCGCTTTTTAACGCAATTTTTATATTTTCTTCCTGCTCGGGGTAGTTCTCGGTAAAAGAGTTCAACTGCTGAATGTAATCCATAAAACCGTTATCATCCATTTTATCTATTATTCCGGTAAGTTTTAATTCATGAATAGCAAGCAATTTATCCTTGCTGACTTTTTCGCCTGTATTTTTTGTGTCGTCTTTTTTCGGTTCGATTATTTTGCCGTCCGCCTTTTGAATATCTTCGGCTAATGTCGCCAAGCTGAATAAAAAGTAGTGACGCATGTAGGCGTCAAGTTTTTCGTGTTTTATAACACCCAGAGATGTAATTTGCTTTGCGCAGTCCGCCGTTATTTCGTCCGCATGAATTTTTTCCAATATGCCTTTAACGGCGGTAAGGTGTTTATTCAAAGCGTCGTAGTTTTTAGATTCCAAAGCGGTTTTTATTCTTTTATCCTGCTCGGGCAGGTTATCTATAAATGTATAAAGGAGTTGATTATAATTTTTAAGGTCAATCTCGTTCATTTTATCTATTATTCCGGTAAGGTTTAATTCCGAGATTTCCAGCAATTTTTCCTTGCTAATCATCTATAGTTCTCCTTAATACTATAATTATAACAAAAATATTACTAATTTTACCTATTTTTTATATAAAATTCAATACAATAAAACGGATTACAATGAAGTTCAAATTATAAACCACAGCGTTTTTTCCGTGAAAAACACATATTTCGGGCTGTTTTTTGCATTGACAAACCCCCCAAATATGGTATACTTTTTTCAGGTTTTCGGTGAATTTCGGTTTATCGGATACCTGCAATAAAATAACCCAGAAGGGAGGCCAGCGTATGGCAAAAGTAGAGCTGAAAAGCATTTCCAAAGTGTACGACGGCGGCGTTAGAGCGGTAGATAACGCCAACATCGTAGTAGAAGACAAGGAATTTGTCGTTCTTGTAGGACCGTCCGGATGCGGTAAGTCAACCACACTCCGTATGGTCGCGGGTCTTGAGGATATCACCGAAGGCGAGCTCCTCATTGACGGCGAAAAAATGAACGATGTTCCGCCGAAAGACAGGAATATCGCGATGGTATTCCAGAATTACGCCCTTTACCCCCACATGTCAGTCTATGAAAACATGGCGTTCGGTTTAAGGATTAAGAAAGTCCCCAAAGCCGAAATTGACAAACGTGTGCATGAAGCCGCCCGTATCCTTGACATCGAAAAGTTCCTTGACCGCAAACCCAAGGCTCTTTCCGGCGGTCAGAGACAGCGTGTCGCCGTAGGACGCGCCATTGTCCGTAACCCCAAGGTATTCCTCTTTGACGAGCCCCTTTCCAACCTTGACGCCAAATTGCGTGTACAGATGAGAGCGGAACTTTCCGACTTGCACCTGAGGTTAAACGCCACAATGATCTATGTAACCCACGACCAGGTTGAAGCTATGACAATGGCGAACAAAATCGTCGTTATGAAAGACGGAAAAATCCAGCAGATTGGATCTCCTCTGTTCCTTTATAACTATCCGATTAACAAGTTTGTCGCCGGATTTATCGGCTCGCCGCCCATGAACTTCTTAGGCGTAAAAGTACGCGAAGAGGGCAGTTCAATCATTTTAGACGAAGGCTCATTTAAAATTAAAGCCGATCCGTCTCATATTGAGCACCTTAAAAAATACGTAGGAAAAGAAGTATTCTTCGGTATCCGCCCGGAAGATATGACTTATATGGAAAACGGCGGCGACAATACAATGACCGTTAAGGTAACTGTAGTTGAGCCGTTAGGAGCGGATATTCACCTGTGGCTTACAACCGAAACCCAGCCTTTAGTCGCCCGCACGGAGCCTAACCGCACCTTTAAGGTAGGAGACACCGCAGTATTCAGTCCCAGGATGGAAAAAGCCCGCTACTTCGACAAAGACACAGAATTGGCGATTATCCCTTCTCCGGAATGAGATAAGTTTTAAATCAATGAAAACTGTAGATGTAAAAATCTACAGTTTTTTTTTGCGAATAAAACTACTTCACAGCTTTACGGAAACCTTCGGACAAATTATTTTCGCCGATGTTCCCGATAATCCCGCCGCCTTGATTGCGGTATTTTCCCGGGCTTATGCCGGTGTAGGCTTTAAACTTCTTTGAGAACCAACTCTGATCTTCAAAGCAGCAGCAGGCGGCTATTTCGCTTAATGACATTTCAGTTTCCAGTAACAGATGGCTTGCCTTTTCAACCCTCAGTCTGTTCAGGTATTTTGACAGATTCTCGCCCATTTCCTCTTTAAAAATTGTGCTGAAGTAAGGAGGGGAGAGACCCGCTACCGCGGATATTTCTTTTAGGCTTATCTTCCTTGTAAAATTTTCAAGAATAAAATTTTCCGCCTTTCGCAAAGATGCGGCGTGCGGTATTCCGCGGTAAGAAGAAATAGTGCTCGATATGCGATCCACCAGATTATGCAGAATGTCCGTCAGCTCCTCGATTGATTTCGCATCCTGAACCAATTTGAGATTTTGATTATTAATCTCCATGGAAAGAAGAGCGTTCTTTTCCGGGCTTATCTCCACTCTGGAAATAAGAACAACAAGCTCAATAACCCTTAACTGAATATATTTTAACTGTCCGGGGTTTGCGAAGAACAGCATCGCAAGCAGTTCGTTGAGCGCCTTTTTTGCTTCCGCATGATCGCCCTTGCGTAAAGCGGATAAAAGAGTTTTTTCTTTCTCAAGAGGATAACACGGTTTCTCGCTGTTCGCCGGATATTGCTGTTTTAATGTATCAATAATTTTAGAAATAATTTCCTGTTGTTGAGCTCTTCGTTTTATTGCCTCGTGATAATCTTCACTTCCGGATGACAGTGATTCTGTGCACAACTGCATCATCTCCGCCAGAGATTGAACCTTATCGCCATCCGCTTCCGGTAATGAGTCAATTTTATCTTTAACCTCATTACTTTTAATTTCATCATAGCACATAACAAAAGTATCGTTAGTATTTGAAAAAAAGTCAACAGTTTTTTTTGTTTCTCCTAAAAAACCTGATCCCCTTACAGCCCCTGAAAAAACGCCATTAGTATATATAGGACTAACCCAAAAAAGCAAACCTAAACCGCATTGATATACATGGCATTTGCCTTTATTAGTAGCTTCTATTACGGCATTAACATGCATTTCATTGCACGGACAAACGTCTTTTCTGTCTTTATATTGGCTGAATTTACTGCAATATGGGCAAATTTCCTTTTCAGGGACGTGTTCCGCGCTGAAACTTTCGGGAAACTGCTGTTTATAATCTTTAGTATAAATACATATACTGCTTCCCGTAGCCTGATTGTAATCATACATGATTTTCTCGGCTTTCTCTGTTAAATTATTATTTTCACTATGTAGTAATTTAGTATCTTTCATTATAACCCCCTTTTAATCCATAATATTTCCATCCGCAATAATACCTCTTTCGCGGTATTTCCCCGGCGTTAATCCGGTAATATTCTTAAATATTTTACTGAACCAGCTTTGATCTTCAAAACCGCAGGCAAAAGTAATTTCGCTGATAGGCAGAGTTGTTGTTACAAGCATGGCGGCGGCTTTTTCAACTCTTAATCTGTTAAGATAATTCGAAAGATTCTCCCCCATTTCCTCTTTAAATACCATACTCAAATAAGGCGCGGAGAGCCCGGAAGCGTTCGCGATTTCTTTTAAGCTTAATTTTCTTGTATAATGTTTCCAAATATAACGCTCCGCTTTTTTTAATGCCGAAAAATGACGTACTCCGTGGAATGAAAAGATCATGCCCGACATTCTGTCCGTAATAGCGGAAAGAATGGTTTTTATTTCGTCAAAACTTGTACATTCTTCGATTTTTTTCATACAACGGTTGGTGTTTTCAAGAGAAACATTGTCCATTATGTCCTTTGGGTCCGACACCGCTCTTGACAATAAAACGGCCAATTCCAGCGCTTTTAAACGAAAAGCGGGGAAATTTCCGCTTACTTCAACAAAAAGAATATCTAACAGTTTTTCTAATATTTTTTGCCCTTCTTCCTTGTCTCCCCTGCGAAGGCAGGCGAAAAGCATCCGTTCCGTATCAAGCCGACAGGCGTATTTTTCGATATTTTGTTTTTCTTGATTCGTCAGCGGTTCGGTTGAGTTTTCGGTATTTATTTGCGATATGTTTTTTTGAATAGGGTTAATATGCGACAGGTGATTAGCACATAAAAGCATAATTTTCGCCAATGATTTTATTTTATCGTTATTCTCTTCCAACCCCTTTATTCCGCCCGAAAAAAGCGCTCCGGCAAGCCTTTCGCCCGAATAAAAGGGGCTTGTCCAAAAAGCGAGTTTTTTAAGACATAGATAGATATAAGAGCCGCCCGATTGTCTTGCTTTATTTACCGCTTCCATGTGAAGAAAAGCGCATTTTTCTTTGGTATTTTCGTTACAATGGCTGCAAATCAAATTAGGATCTATTGATTCAGGATCCATGACAAAAGCGCGGCAATTTGACGCCTTTTCGTAGTATTTTATTATTCTGCCTGCCTTTACCAGCAAAGGATCCAACTCCCTTCTTTGTATTAAATTCAGTCCAAACATATTTTGTTCTCCTATACTAAATAAATCTAAAATAATGAGTGGAACAAAATACACCCTTTATGTAAAAATATCAAAGAATAACGAGTAAATATTGTCTTTTTTTTTAGTATGTAGAATTATTAATAGGAAATGTTTATACTGTTACTATTATGGTTAAAATATGGTTAAGGTATGGGCGATAGAAAAAATTTGATTGAAACGCTTAATAAAATGATTCTCTCGGCTTCAGGTTGGAGAGGTATTTTTGCCGACGCTGAAGAAAGTTTATCGGAAAAAATTTCCGATGATCATAAAATTATCTGCGCCGCAGCCGCTTTTATTTTTGCCGAGTATTTAAAGGGCGGCGATGAAATCCACGCGCCGACTGTTCTGCTTGGAACCGATACCCGCCCCACGGGAAGAGCGATTATCGACGCGATGATTCCGGCTCTTTCGGCTTGCGGCTGTGAAGTGCGGTATGCCGGAATTACAGCCGCGCCTGAAATTATGGCGTGGGCAAGACATATTAACAAGGCAAAGACCGGATTTATTTATATTTCCGCAAGCCATAACCCCATAGGTCATAACGGAATTAAATTCGGGCTGACTGACGGCGGAGTATTGACGGCTGATGAAGCTGTTAGGCTTATTGCCGCTTTTCATCATTTTTTATACGAAGAAAATTGTATTGAAAAAATAGAAAAAATTTTATCAGCCGCGCAAAGCGAGCAGATTGAAAAAGTATTTGCCGGTGAAAATAAAGCGAAGGCGCAGGCCCGCAAGTCGTACTTTGATTTTTGCGCCGATGTAGTGTGGAACGCAAACAGGGAAGTTTTTGCCGCTGTAAAAAAAGGTCTTGCAAAAAAAGAGATAGGAATAGTTTGTGATTTTAACGGCAGCGCCAGAACGGTGTCTATAGACAAAGAATTTTTTTCAGAGCTTGGAATTAAATTTGAATGTATCAACGACAAACCCGGGCAAATTGCCCACCGCATAGTGCCGGAAGGCGATTCTCTTATTCCCTGCTGTAAATTACTTGAGGACGCTCACGCGCGCGATAACTCGTTTATTCTTGGGTATGTTCCCGACTGCGACGGCGACAGGGGAAACCTTGTAATATGGGATGATACAATCGGCAAAGCGCGGGCTTTAGAAGCGCAGGAAGTATTTGCCCTTGCCTGCGCCGCGGAATTTTCTCAGCTTGTTTGGACAAAGGAATTTGTTCACGGCAAAACCAAAGCCGCCGTAGCGATAAACGATCCAACTTCAATGCGTGTGGACAGAATTGCCAAAGCGTTCGGGATTTCCGTTTTCCGCGCCGAGGTAGGAGAGGCGAATGTAGTTTCTCTTGCCCGTAAATTGCGTAAAGAAGGTTACATTGTGCGTATTTTAGGCGAAGGATCTGCCGGCGGAAATATAACCCATCCGTCTGCGGTGCGCGATCCTGTTAATACGGTAATGGCTATTGTAAAAATGCTTTCCGTTTACGCCGCTCACGGAAACTTAAGTTTTTATCAGATATGGTGCAGTTGTTTAAAAGCACAGGAAAAGAACGCGGAAAATTTTACACTGACGGATATTATCGCGAGTCTTCCGCCGTTTGTTACGACTCCCGCATACAACGATGACGCAATTTTGCAAATTAAAACGCAAGATCATGCCGCTCTTAAAAATAATTATCAAAGAGTGTTTTTGCGGGAGTGGGAGGAGAAAAAAGAAGAATTAAGGCATCGTTTCGGTATTTATAAGTGGAATGCAATTGCATATAACGGAATGGCGGAAAGGAAAGGTTTGTCTCACTTTGGAGATGCCGGCAAGGGCGGTCTTAAAGTGCTGTTTTTTGACAAAGAGGGAGACGAGACAGCGTATATTTGGATGAGAGGTTCTCACACAGAGCCTGTTTTTCGTATAATGGCGGATGTGTCGGGGAGCGATACAAGCGCCGAGCGGTTCTTGCTTGATTGGCAAAGAAAGATGATAATGGAAGCAGATGAATAGAAGGAGTTAATTATGGGCGTACGGGGCGAGTTATATTCTAACAGAGTAATATTACCTAACAGGACATATTTTTTTAATGTTAAAGAGAATCGCATGGGCGATTTATATCTAAATATCGTAGAGAGCAAGAACCGCGAAAGCGGCGGGTTTGACAGGCAGTCTGTTATTCTGTTTGCTGACGATTTGCAGGAATTTCTGGGCGGCTTTGAAGAATCCCTTAAAGTGCTTGAAAAAGCGATGCGTGATAAAAAACACACAGGCACAACAAAACGTGAAGGCGGCAAACGTGATGGTAAGACAAGAATTGTGGTAAAAAATAAAAGAGACAATAAATCGCAAGAATTCTCACAAAGGAACAAAGATCACAAAGAGAAAACAGGGAGCTATCGTCCGAAGGTTAAGCGTGATTTTCACGATAAGACAACGGACAAAAACCCCTGAACCTCAACCGAGCCTGAAAGGCGAAGGTTCCCCTCTTGAATCTTCCTCCGTGTCCTTTGTGATATATATTTTGAATTAAATCACCTAACCCTAAAACTCAGTCTCTGTATCGGCGACGGACCGTATTTTAACACAGCCGCACGGTGCGCCTTTGTGGGATACCCCTTGTGTTTTTCATAACCGTATTCAGGGTAGAGCAGAGCCATCTCGTCCATGCGGCTGTCTCTGGCTGTTTTAGCAAGGATTGATGCCGCCATTACTTCGTGAACTTTTGCGTCGGCTTTTACCATCGGCGTGCATTTAGCATTAATGTTCGGAGAATAAAGACCGTCTATGATAACGGATAAATCGGCAGGCAGGGGAAGGATGAGTTTTGCGCTCATTTCCTCAAACGCCCGTTTCATTGCAAGCAGACTTGCCTGTAAAATGTTGATGCTGTCTATTTCGGTGTGGCTTGCCCAGCCTATGCCCCAAGCAAGAGCGCTTTCGCAGATAACCCCCTGCGCTTCTTTGCGCCGGGCTTCCTTCAATTTTTTTGAATCGTTTAGTAATTTAAGTAGGTCTTGCGGAAAATTTTCGCCGAGTATTACAGCGGCGGCGCAGACAGGACCTGCAAGGGGACCGCGTCCCGCCTCGTCAATTCCGCAAATCATTAGTCGTTCTCTGTTATTACATTCATAGCGTCTTTTAAACTTGGATCGCGCGAGTAATAATTTTCTTCCAGTTCTTTTTCTTTAAGCCCAACTAATTCATGGCTCATGTAATGAATCCAGTAGGCGTCGTCTTTTACGGATATGTCATGTTTTCTGCACCAGTAATCGGGCTGAATGGGAAGCTGTTCGGGTTTATCATAAAAATATTTATAATCGTGCACCGCTATTTTAAGATCACTGCGGGGAACTCCTTTTTCAAGAATAATTTTAGCCAGATGATTTATCGTTTTACCGGTATCAAAAATATCATCTACCAACAATACTTTGTCCCCTACGCGCAGATGATCGGGCGAATATGTCCAGCCGTCAAGTTTAATTTGATCCGATTTTGCCACATCCGTATAAGATCGCGCGACAACCGCGGCGTAGTAAACAGGGTGAGCGCCCTTGTGTAAAACTTTATAATATTCGCTTATGATATTGCCAAGATATGCGCCTCCGCGAAGAGAAACATAAATTACATCGGGAACGAATCCGTCCGTGTAGATTTTATGCGCAAGCTTGATTGCGTTGTCGCGTACTACGTCAAATTGCAGAAATTCTTTATTCATGTATACCTCCTTGGAGCGCGGAAGAAACCGAAGAAACTTCCGCATAAACCGCCGATAATATGCGCAAAATGAGATATATTATTTTCTTCCGATTGGCTGAATAATTGAACGCCTAAATATAAAATCAGCACAAGAATAAACGTAAGTGGAATTTCACCGTGTGTAAAATTTGTAAACGAAGATAAAAGAATCATCATAAAAACTACGCCGGACGCTCCCAAAAGATAACTGTTAAATAAGAGTACGTTTAGAACTCCTGTTACAAGCGCCGTAATGAATATCATAAATAAAAGAGTTGTTGAACCGTAAGCTTCTTCCAGCATTGGACCTATTAACAGTATTAATGTTAAATTGCTGATTAGATGAGTCCAGTTGGCATGCCCCAAAACATGGGTAATAATGGTAATCCAGTCTTTTATACTTCCGGCGTGAAAATTGTTTCTGCCCGGAACCACAAACCATTCAATAAGATTAGGAAAAAAAACGACCGTCAAGAATAAAATCAATGCGCATAACAAAGAGAAAGACAGTACTGTAGGCGCGTTATACTTTATTTTCATTTAATTTCAATCTCCACAGGACAATGATCAGAACCTTCAACTTCAGGTCTTATTATTGATGATTTTACCCTAGGCAGAAAGTCTTTGTCTACACAGTGATAATCAATTCTCCACCCGATATTTTTCGCCCGCGCCTGCCCCATGTACGACCACCATGTGTAATGGTCTTTTTCTTCGGGGTGAAAATGGCGGAAGGTATCGATATTTCCCGCTGCAAGAAATTTATCCATCCACGCTCTTTCTTCGGGCAGGTAGCCTGCGCTTTTTTCATTTGCTTTCGGGCGGGCAAGATCGATTGGAGTATGCGCCACATTGTAATCGCCGCAAAGCAAAAAATGCCTTCCGTCTTTTACAATAGAATTGCAAAGTTTTAAGATAGCGTCGTTAAACCTTAGTTTGTAATCAAGCCGCCTTCCCTCATCCTGCGAATTGGGAAAATACGCCGCTATCAAAGTAAAGTCTTTGTAATCGGCGGCTAAAACACGCCCTTCTTCGTCAAATTCCGCCTTGCCCAAAAAACGCACCTCGCTTGGTTTTATCTTTGTGTAAATGGCGACGCCCGAATATCCTTTTTTTTTGGCGCTTGCCCAATATGAAGAATAATTTGTACCGACAGGATTTATAAAAATAGGGGATAACTGCCCGGGGTGGGCTTTGGTTTCGTTAATGCAGACAATATCGGCGTCTTCTTTTTTAAGCCATTCAAAAAAGCCTTTTTTTTCTACGGAACGAATACCATTTACATTCCACGAAATAATTCTCATAAATTTCCCCTAAATTACTTTCTTTTCTATCCATTTATTGCTGAGCCAGCGTTTGGTATAAAATATTCCCCGGAAAAGGAAATCCGCTCCCATCGCCAAATAAACCCCGACAGGTCCAAGCCCGAATGTAAAAGTCATCGGATAAGCGGAGCATACTCTTACAAGCCACATGGAACAAATAGCGACAATCATTACATAACGCGCGTCGCCTGCGGCTTTTAACGCGTTGGGAAGAACAAAAGAAGGACACCAAAAAAGCGTGGAAGTTATACAATGAACCCTTAAAAACAGCGCGCACATTCTATGCGCTTCCTGCGATAAACTGAATAAGCCGATTATGTTATCCATGAAAATAAATATATTTATGTTAATTATTAAATAAGTTAAATAAGAGAGCGTTACTATTTTTTTAGTGTGCCGTTTTGCCGCAAGATAGTCTCCTGCGCCGATACATTGTCCGGTAACAATTAATAACCCCATACCGTAACCGCTTCCCGGCATAAAAGCGAGGGAGTTTATTGTCGCTCCTACAGCGTTAGCCGCAATGGCTGTTGTCCCGAATATCGTAAAAATTCGCGTAACCAATATTTTACCAACCTGAAACATTGCCGATTCAAGTCCGCTCGGTATTCCTATATTGAGGATTCTTCCGATTATTCCGCCGTCAAGTTTTCCTTTTGATATGCCGCATAAATTGACAATTCTGGTTTTGTCTTTTATTAAAAGACGAAGAAGAACAACCGCCACAACAATACGTCCGATAAGCGTGGAAAACGCCGCTCCGGCGACTCCCCATTTAAATACATAGATAAAAAGAGCGTTCCCTCCGATGTTTAAAATATTCATCAGTACAACTATATTCATTGGGATTTTTGAGTTTCCCATGCTTCTGAAGATTGCCGCGGCGGATGTGTACAGGGCAAGGAAGGGGTATGAAACAGCGATAAAAATAAAATATATATCCGCCGATTGCATTACATCGTCCGCAATATTGCCGAAAATCATTTTAAGCATTATCCGGCGTGTGAATAGGGTAAAAATCATAAGAGCTGCGGAAATAATAATGCTTATATAAATTAACTGTTTAGCGGAACCGCAGGAGTTTTTTTCGTCTTTGCGTCCCAAATATTGGCTTATGATCACGGAACCGCCTGTCGCTATAGCGTTAAAAGCGGTAATCATAAGGAAATTTATTGTTTCAACCAACGAAATTCCGCCTACCGCGTGCTCGCCGACATAGCTAACCATTACCATATCAACAATACCCATCATTACCATAAGGAATTGTTCGATAATTAGGGGCCAAAACAGGGTAAATAGACGTTTGTTATTCCAATCCACAGGAGGCAAAACAACGGGCGTGTCCATAGGGGAACTTCTTGCCGCGGGTTCAACAGCCGTTGTTGGGAACAGTTTGTCGTCCAAATTATTTCTCCTTGAAAATTGGTTATGCTTGAATATCGCAAGTTTATTCTTTTTATGTTATATTTACAAGTATGGCATGCATGTTTGACTATATAAAATGGCGAGGCGATCTGGATTTTAAGGAAGCTCCTTTTAATGCGGTGGATAATATTATTTTTTCCCAGCTTTCATATCTTACGCTGGACGGTATTGTTCCCGGACCCGGAGAAAAAGAAGGAATAAGCATCGATCTTGCCGTAAGGGTTTATGATGAGAAATCAAAACAGCCTGGTTTTAAACTGTCGTCGATATTCGAAGAGGACGGTGATTTAATAAAAGCGCTTGGTTCGTCAAAGCGTTTTGGAAATTGTCATTTATTCGGTTATGTAAATCATGTTGATGAAGTCGAAGAAATTCAATTTTCCGCGCTTTGCGTTTATACAAGCGATGATCATTGTTTTGTAGCGTATCGCGGAACAGATTCGTCTCTTTTGGGCTGGAAGGAAGATTTTAACATGTGCTTTTTAGATGTAATCCCCTCTCAGCTTGACGCAGTAGCGTATCTTCAAACAATGGCTCCCATGATAAACGGTCCTTTGCGAGTCGGCGGACATTCAAAGGGCGGAAACCTCGCTATCTACGCCGCTTCCAAGTGCAGTAAGAATATTCAAAAGCGCATAACGACCGTTTACAGCAATGACGCGCCCGGTTTTAACAAAGAATTTATTTGCAGCGACGGATTTAAGGCGATAAAAGATAAAATTGTATCTTATGTTCCGCAGTCGTCGATTATCGGTATGTTTATGGAACATGGAGCGGCTTATAATGTTATAAGAAGCAACGAGAGCGGTTTTATGCAGCATAATCTTTATTCGTGGGATGTTGAGTATGACGATCTTGTCCGCATGGATAAATCTACCGTTACCAGCAAATTTGTTAATAACACCGTGCGTGAATGGGTATACGGTCTAGACAAGGAAAAACGCGAAGAATTTATAGAAACGCTTTATCATATTTTGAATTCGGCTGACATAAAATCGGTAAATGATTTTGGATCATCATGGTTATCATTGGCAAGCCGAGTGTTCAGATCGCTGAGTTCCGTAGAAGACTCCAAAAGAAAAGTTATCGTCAGAACAATAAAAGATCTAATCCGCTCCGCCGGAAACAATTTTGATACGTTTTTTAAATAACCTACATCAACGGCGCAAAGATACGCAAAACATCGGAAATTACGCTTCTGAATTTTTTGTCAACGCATTCTTTTAATGTTATTTCCTGCGAAGCGGGCATTGTGCGTAAAAAATCTTCTTTAACGGCGGCGACGGCTTCGCTTGCGTAAATTAATACGCCGCATTCAAAGTGAAGATACAGACTTCTAAAATCCAAATTTGTCGTGCCTACAGTCGCTATTTTATCGTCGGAAACAAAAGTCTTTCCGTGATTAAAACCAGACGTGTATTCATAAACTTTTACGCCGGCTTTAATCAGCCTGCGGTAATATGAACGGGATGTAATCGCTACAATCCATTTATCCCAGCGGTGAGGCGTTATTATGCGAACGTCAACGCCGCTTTTTGCCGCAAGTACCAAAGCGGAAAGAAGATTGTCGTCTACAATTAAATACGGAGTGTTTATATAAACATAATTTTTTGCGCGGTTTATAATTTGAATATATACATGTTCGCCTACATTTTCCTTGTCGATAGGACTGTCGGCATACGGCTGAACATAACCCCATTTTTTATAATTTGCGGAAGAGCCGCTTTCTTTTTTTTCGCTGCCTTTGCCCGGAAAATATGACGCATAATCGTCTTTTTCTTTAAAACCCAGATTCCACATTTGTAAAAAGATTATTGTTAAAGACCAAGCCGCGTCTCCTTCAATTTTTATAGCGGCGTCTTTCCAGTGCCCAAAACGTTCAACGGCGTTAATGTATTCGTCCGCAAGGTTAAGACCGCCCGTGAACGCTATTTTACCGTCTATCGAAATAATTTTGCGGTGGTCGCGGTTGTTCTGCAATGACGAAACAATCGGTCTGAACTTGTTAAACACAAAACATTTAATACCTTTTTGTTTAAGCATTTTTTGAAAATTGGACGGTAATGTAAAAAAACAACCCATGTCGTCGTACATTATGCGCACATCAAGTCCTTCCGACGCTTTCCTTTCCAAAATGTTCAATATTGAATTGAACATCTGCCCTTCTTTCAATATAAAAAATTCCAAAAAAATATATTTTTGCGCTTTTTCAAGGTCTTCAAGAACTCTGTTAAAGAAACTTTCGCCTGACGGAAAATATTCCTGTTTTGTATTTCCGTACACAGGAAACCCCGCGTACTCCTGCAAATAATGAGCCTGAGAGCTGAATTCGGGGTAATTTTTAATAAGCTCGTCCAGACGGTTTCCGTGAAGATATAAAGACTCGCGGCTGTTAGCGATATTTCCGAAAAGCGCCCGTCTGATTTTTTTCGGGTTAGACCAAAAATTCAAAACAATATAAAGAATGCCCCCAAAAAGAGGAAACAGCAAAATAATAAAAATCCAAGTAAGCTTAAAGCCCGCTTTTTCATGTTTGTTCATTATATTGATACAAACAAAAACGCTTAAAACCGTAAGAACCCAATAAGAATATTTTATATATATGCCCGTTCCTCCAACAAGAAGAAAGAACAGGAGTATTTGGGCAAGAATGGATAAAATAATGATAATTCTTCGTCTGAAGACAAATTTTACCCGATGTTTTAAGTTCTTTTTTATCATCTATATTAAATATAAGGTTATTTTATCGAATTCTCAAGAAAATCATGAATTTAAGCCGATTTTACCCTAAAATCCCGCATTTCTTGTTGATTTTTCCGAATAATTGTTTAAGGAACCCACATTAACTTGTCGGGAGCGGATTCCTTTAGAAATATATTTTCGTAGCGTCCTGAATGTTTTATCGAAGTTTTTTCGGGAAAATAATTTTGCATAAAGCACCAAAGTACGTCCGCCATAATATTCGATGAATCTGTCGGAGCGTAGCGATACCAGATTTCTTTTTCTTCAAGTATTTTTTTCGCTTTTACATCGTCCTTGCATAATTCGGGATCTGTTATCCGTCTTATTTCGCTTCTTAATCCGCCGTAATCGGTTTTTCCTACGACAAATAACCGTAAACGATTTTTTTCGTCCATCCAATATATTTCAAAAACTCCCGCAAGGGCGGGCACTTTCTTGATAATTTCGTAACGCTCGGCTTTTGCAAGAGGAGACCATTGAACAAAGTAATAAATGTCCCCGTTCTTTTCGGACGATGTAATACCGCAATCCATAATTTACTTTACCATATCAAGATAATATTTTCTATACATAAATAATTATTATTGTATGAAAAATCATACACATTGAGAACTGTCGGTTTATCAGCTTACGCCTCCTTTTGCGTAAATCCTTATCCAATAATGAATTACAACAAATTTGTCCCTTCGCCTTACGCTTGGCACGATTATTGCTATATAAGTATTGAGCATTTTGCCATACGGCTAAACCGCAGGCAAGGAGGATTTTATGCTGAAAAGAACACAAAAACCCAGAGAGGATTTACTCGACACCTATTGCAAACAGATAAAAGTATTTCCGCTTTTATCGTTTCAGGAAGAAATTGAGTTGTCCAAAGAGGTACAGAAAGGAAACACTTCAGCGCTTCATCTTCTTGTCAACTCAAACCTTCGTTTGGTGGTAAAAATAGCGGGAATCTTCAATATACCCGGCATTTCCAAAATGGACATAATTCAGGAGGGGAACATCGGGCTTCTTCACGCCGCCAAAAAATATGATTACCGCAAGAATGTGCGTTTTTGCACATACGCAAGTTTATGGATACGGCAGTTTATAAGCAGATATATTTCCAGCAAACGCCGCCTTGTCCGCCTGCCGCAGCGCAAAGAGGAAACCCTGCGAAAAATACAAGCTACATACAATGTACTGTGCCAGAACTTGATGCATCAGCCGGCAAACGCCGATATCGCCAAGGAATTGGGCATTTCCGTACAGGTAGTCGATTCATTCGCAAATATCGCAATGGATTCATCTTCATTTGAGCAAATCATAAATGACGACGAAACAGTCAGCGTGGTGGATATTCACGAGGACTATACCTACAACCCCGAGAGGGCATTTATGAAAAAAACGTCCTCAGACGACACCCTGCGTATTTTAAGCAAATTAAAAGCGAACGAAAAACACATAATAAGCCACAGGTATCAGTTGGGCGGCTGTGAACGCAGGACATTGAGGGAAATAGGAGATAACCTTGATATTTCCCCCGAATGTGTCCGCCAGATAGAACAGAGGGCGTTAAGGAAAATCAGAACTCACGCAAAAGAATTAAGAGAAAGCTTATACGTTGAGGCGATATAGTGTATAATAAATAGATGATTTCCAACGGCGCTCTGGTTATTTACAAAGGCAAACCGGCTATTGTAAAAGACCATGCGGACGGAAAATATACAATTTCTCTGCAAAACGGCGAACAGGTAAAAGTACGCGATAAAGATATCGAACTTATCCATGCGGGATCCATAAACAATTTTTCTGAACTTGAAAGCGTCTATACGTCAGCGTCCGCAATCCGCGAGGCGTGGGAATTATTATCCGAAGAAAACTCGTCTCTTGTTTTAAAAGATTTAGCCGCCTTTATTTATAACGAATATACGCCGCTTTCAGCCTACTCCGTCTATTGCGCTTTAAAAGACGGTTTGTATTTTTCAGGAGCGCTTGACTCGATTACTCCTAGAAGTAAGGAAGAGGTAACCGCCGAGGAATCAAAGAGGGCGGCAACGCTGCACGAGAGCGGCGAGCGTATGCAATTTTTGGAACGTTTAAAATTGTGTTTAAAAAACCCGACCGACAATAAAATTTTACCCGAAGATGTGCGCTACCTTCAGGATGTTGAAGCGCTTGCCTACGGTAAATCGGCAAAGAGCAGGACGATGAGGGATTTAACCCTCGGCGAAACTCCCGAAGACGCCCATTCGCTTTTATTAAAAACAGGCTATTGGAGCGCAATGATCAATCCGCACCCTGTCCGCTACGGCGTATCGCTTTCAAGCGCAGCAGTTTGTCCGTCAACACCGCCTGAAGAAAAGCGGCAAGACCTTTGCCATTTGCCCGCCTTCGCCATTGACAGCCCGTGGAGCCACGACCCCGACGACGCCGTTTCCGCAGAGACAGAGGCGGGCAAAAACATTTTATACGTTCATGTCGCCGACCCTGCCGCGTCAATTTCTTTTGACAGTCCCGAAGAAAAAGAAGCCCGAGACAGAGGCGTTACTCTGTATCTTCCGGAAGGAGCCGTCCGTATGCTTGCGCAGGACGCAATCCCCATGTTTGCGCTCGGGCTTTCCGAAAAGTCGCTTGCGCTAACATTCAAAATGACAATCGACGATAACGGCATGGTTTTGGATACCGAAATATTTCCCTCTGTTGTAAAAGTGCGGCGTATGACTTACGAAGAAGCGGACAGGGTAATGAAAGAAAATAACAAAGATGATAGAGACGCAGAGGCGTTACGTGCTCTTTTTGCTCTGTCGCGGAAAATATTTTCTCGCCGCACATCCCACGGAGCGGTAAATATCGATCTTCCCGACGTACATATCGCCGTAGAAAACAACGAAGTAAAAATAGAGCCGATAATCGACTACAACAGCGCGTTCTTGGTTAAAGAGTGCATGATTGCCGCAGGCGAAGGAGCCGGAAATTGGGCGGCTTCAAAGGCGCTTCCTTTCCCGTACATTAGTCAGGAAGTGGAATTACAGGGAAAAATTACCGACGGTTTTGCGGGCGCAATGCAGTTACGCAAATGCATGAGACCGCGAACGCTTTCCATAAAACCCGGCCGTCATCAGGGGCTTGGGCTTGACACCTACACGCAAGTTACAAGCCCCCTGCGCCGTTATACCGATTTACTCGCTCACATTCAAATAAGAAATTTCCTACGGGGCGGCAAACCTCTTTCTTCCGACGATGTTTCGGCAAGACTTGGTTTCAGCGAAGCCGCAGCGTCCGCCTCCGTTCACTCGGAGAGGGCAAGCGACAACCACTGGAAGATGGTATATTTATCCGACAAAAAAGACTCCGTATGGGACGCCGTAGCGTTGGAAAACAAAGGCAGCCGCTGGGCGGTAATTATCCCCTCGCTAGCCCTTGAAGCGCAAGTTCCCCTGCAAAGAGAAGTTTCACCTAACGACAATGTTAAATTGGTGCTGAAATCCGTAAACATTCCCAAAGGCGAAGCGGTTTTTGTACATAGAGGGTGAGAATAATACTCATCTCTGTGTATAATTAAAACAACGTATCGAGTGCCCTTCACTTACCTGCGTCAATTCGGGGTGTTCCTTAAAACACCGCTCGCTTGCCATAGGACATCTTGGTGCGAAAGAACAATACGCTCCTGTAATCTGCGCCGCAACAGAAGACTTTTCCTGCTCTTTTGCGCCGTCTGTTTCGGCGGCCTCTGCATTTCCGGCTGCGGAAGAAAATAAAAGTTTTGTGTAGGGATTAAGCGCGTCACGGTACAAATTAGCCGCAGGAGCTTCTTCCATTAACTCGCCTTTGTACATAACGCCGATGCGGTCGCAGAAATAACACGCCACTTTTAAATCGTGGGCTATGAATAAAAAGGACATATTTCTTTTTTTTCTGATGTCGAGTAACAAATTGAGAATTTGCCCCTGAATTGACACGTCAAGGGCGGAGACAACTTCGTCGCATATCAAAACTTCAGGCTCCATTAAAAGCGCCCTAGCGATAGAAATCCTCTGCCTTTGTCCGCCCGAAAACTCCGACGGTCTTTTTTCAAGGTCGGCGGCTTGAAGCCCCACCTCTTCCAAAATGGCGGCGGCTTTTTCCCGAAGTTCCTTCTCGCCGACGCCCCTCTTTTTCAGCGGACGTCTGCACCCCGAAACCAAAACCTCGTATACGCTCATTCTAGGGTTAAGCGATCTTGCCGGGTCTTGGAAAACATAGCGGACTTTCTCGCGGTATTGCTGTAACATCTCTTTTTTCAGATTGGCTATTGCGTCAGGCTTGTCCCCGTTGTAGTGTAAAATCTCCCCCGAATCCGCTTCGTACATACGCACCAACATTCTCGCCGTAGTAGTCTTACCGCACCCCGATTCGCCGACAAGCCCGTAAGACTCATTTTTATCGATATAAAATGAAATATCATTTACGGCGTTCACAAAACGCCCGTAACGGGCAAAGAAGCCCGCCTCCAAGTTAAAACGTTTACGCAAATGTGATATTTTTAATATTGGCATAGGCTGTTCTCTTGCTTTAGTATCATATTAAAGAAACATCTAGTCAAGTATTCGTTTTTCCGATAAACTGTCCCTATGTTTGATAAATTCATTAAGGCGCTTTTTGGTTCGCAGAACGAACGTGATTTGAAAGCCCTTATGCCTATACTTCAAAAAGTAAACGAAAAAGAAAGCTGGGCGCAGTCTCTTTCCGCGGAGGATTTTCCGCGCCAAACCGCCCTTTTCCGAGAGCGTTATAAGAACGGCGAAACTTTGGACGATCTTTTACCCGAAGCTTTTGCGCTGGCAAGAGAAGCGGGCTTGCGGGCTTTGGGCGAGCGCGCTTACGATACGCAGATACTCGGTTCCATTGTTCTGCATACCGGAAAAATAGCCGAGTTAAAAACAGGCGAGGGCAAAACATTGATGGTTGTCGCCGCCGCCTACCTTAACGCCATTCCGGGCGAAGGCATTCATGTTGTTACCGTAAACGATTATCTTGCTGAACGCGACTCTGAATGGATGAAGCCGATTTTCAGTTATCTTGGCATAACAGTAGGCACAATTCTTTCAAATATGGAAAATGATCAGCGTAAAGAAAATTACAGCCGTGATGTAACATACGCCACAAACAACGAGCTTGGTTTTGATTATCTGCGCGACAATATGCACCGTGATATGGATAGCCGAGTTCAGCGCGGGCATAATTATTGTATAGTCGATGAAATTGATTCAATCTTAATTGATGAAGCCCGTACTCCTTTGATAATTTCAGGAGCGGCGGAAGACGACACTTTTAAGTTTGCCGAAGTTGACAAGATGATAGGCGCTCTTAAAGAAGCGGAAAAAAAAGAAAACGGCGAATACCCCGACGAAGCGCAGGGCGAAATAATAAAAGGCGATTACAAGATAAACGAAAAAAATAAAAGTATTTCTTTTACCAATGAAGGGCAGGCGACTATCGAGGAATTGCTGAAAAAACGCAACCTTATTCAGGGCGCTATAGTAGACGAAGAAAATTTCGAGTACATTCATTATTTTACCCAAAGTTTAAAAGCGCACAAACTTTTTCATATCGATGTTGATTATGTCGTACAGGACGGAGAAGTTCAAATTGTCGATGAATTCACGGGGCGCATTCTGCACGGCAGACGTTATTCCGACGGACTTCATCAGGCGATAGAAGCCAAAGAACGGATTAAAATCGCCCAGCGCAACAGGACTCTAGCGACAATTACTTTTCAGAATTATTTCAGATTATACAAAAAAATCTCAGGCATGACGGGAACGGCGGATACCGAAGCCGTCGAATTCGATAAAATCTACAAACTTTCTGTTGTAGTTGTTCCCACAAACAAGCCTGTCGCGCGTATTGACGAAGACGATGTAATCTACCTTGATGAAGCCGATAAATTCAAAGCGTTATGCGACGAAATAGCCGAAGCGAACAAAAGAGGACAGCCAATGCTTGTTGGTACTGTATCTATCGAAAAATCCGAGAAAATCTCCTCTTTGCTTACGCGCAGGGGAGTGCGGCACGAGGTGTTAAACGCAAAAAATCACGCAAGGGAAGCGCTTATTATTTCGGAAGCCGGAGCGAAAGGCTCTGTTACAATAGCGACAAACATGGCAGGGCGCGGAACGGACATCAAACTCGGCGGAAACGCGGAACATAGGGCGAGAAGACGGGCGGGAACTAACGCCGCGCAAGAGCAGTATGCGGCTATTTATAAAGAAGAACTTGAAAAATGGAAAAGCGATTATGAAGAAGTAAAATCCCTAGGCGGACTTTATGTAATAGGTACGGAACGCCATGAAAGCCGCCGTATTGATAACCAGCTTCGAGGACGCTCGGGGCGGCAGGGCGATCCCGGAAAGAGCAAATTCTTTATTTCTATGGACGATGAACTTATGCGCCTATTCGGCGGAGAGCGCATGAAAAATATAATGTCAAGAATAGGGATGACAGGCGGAGACGCTATTTATCATCCTATGTTAAACAAAAGCATAGAGAACGCCCAGAAGAAGGTAGAGGAGCGCAATTTTGAAATCCGCAAACATCTTTTGGATTACGACGATGTTTTAAACCAACAGCGTAAATTTATTTATGAACAGCGTGATGCGATACTTGTAGACAATGATTTAAAAAAGCGTGTAAATGACGCCAGCGCCGATATAATAGGCGACTATATTGATGAGTTTAATCAGGCTTCAAGGGGAGATCAAAACGAAGCGTTAAAAGATTTAGCGGAAAAGTTACGTACAAAATTCGGCTATACCCTAGTTGCCGATGCCGACGGCAAAGATTTCAGAAACCCCGAAACGCTAGAAAAACGAATAATCGCCGACCTTGAAAAAGATTTAATTGAAAAAGAGACTGTTATAGGCAATGAATACTTTAACTTGATTATCCGTGATAATTACTTAACCGCCATAGACCGCAAATGGCTGGATCACCTTGAAAACATGGAAGCCCTTCGTGAAGCCGTATACCTGCGCCACTATGCTCAAAAAAATCCGTTAACGGAGTACAAAGTGGAAGGCTTCCAGATTTTTGAAGATATGATAGAAGATATCAGGCAGGAAATCGCTTCCCGCCTTCACTTAATACGCATTCAAGTCGCCGAAGGGGGACAAAGGCGTCCTGTAAGCCGTTCCATAGGCGCAAACCAGTCGGCAAGCCACAGCAGTATAGGCTCTTTTGCCGGAGGATCTCCCGCCGCCGCTTCGCCCATGCAGAAGGCAAGCCGCCCCGACGGCGCAACCGTAGTGCGCGGACAGCCCAAAGTGGGGCGCAACGACCCATGCCCCTGCGGAAGCGGTAAAAAATATAAATTTTGCCACGGAGCGCAGTGATTACCGTTCTGCAATCGCTTCCTGAGTCATTTCATCGCACATTTCATTGTATTTGTTACCGGCGTGTCCCTTCACCCATTCCCACTTTAGAGGAAACTCACTAGCGAGAGCATCCAACTCTATCCATAAGTCTTGATTTTTTACCGGTTTTTTATCGGCGGTTTTCCAGTCGTTGCGTTTCCATTTGCGTATCCATTCCGTTATACCTTTCTGCACATACTGCGAGTCCGTAATTACCGCCGCCTGACGAGGAACATCTTTCATGGTTTTAAGCGCGCGTAACGCCATGATAACGGCGGTTAATTCCATTCTGTTGTTGGTAGTGCCTTTTTCAGAACCTTTGTTTTTTGCCAGCGCCTGTTCACCCTGAAAAGTTTGCTGCACCATAACATACGCCCAGCCTCCGGGACCCGGGTTGCCTGAGCATCCGCCGTCAGTGTAAATTCTTAAAGACGCTTCTGTCATTTTTACCTTCAGTTTATTTTACCAGAGTCGCAAGCATTACCGCTTTTATAGTATGTTTGCGGTTTTCCGCCTCGTCCCACACTCTGCTTTGCGGCCCCTCAATTACTTCAGCCGTAACTTCTTCGCCCTTAACAGCCGGCAGGCAGTGAAGAAAAATAGTAGAGCTCTTGGCCGTCATATTCATCAATTTTTGGTTAACCTGATACGGACTTAAAATCCTTACTCGTTCTTCTTTTTGCGCTTCTTCACCCATAGACGCCCATACATCGGTATATAAAGCGTCTGCTCCAAGAACGGAGTGAATATCAGAAGAAACTTTTATAATAGAGTTTGATACTTTGGCTAACGCTGCGCATTTTTCAAGAATAACGCTGTCGGGGTTAAGCTCAGGCGGCGTTATAACCGTAAAATTTGTTCCTAATAGGGCGCTGATTATCATAAGCGATCTTGCGACATTGTTGCGTCCGTCGCCCACATAGCAAAGAGTCCGCCCTTTTACTTCGCCGAAATTTTCCCGCAAAGTTAAAAAATCCGCCAAAGCTTGAGTAGGGTGGTAAAGGTCAGTAAGTCCGTTGTAAACCGGAACGCCCGAATATTTTGCCAGTATTTCGACAGTTTCCTGTTTAAAACCCCGAAACTGTATTGCGCTGAACATTCTGCCGAAAACCCGTGCCGTGTCTTGCAGTTCTTCTTTTACGCCGAGATGAATATCCGCGCTTGAGAGGAAAACAGGGTGTCCGCCTTCTTCGCCGAAGGCGGTCTCAAAAGCGCATCTTGTGCGGGTGGAGCGTTTTTCAAAAAGCATGGCGAGAGTTTTCCCCTCAAAACGCCTGAATTTTTTCTCTTTTTTTGCCTCTGTTTTAACTTGCATGGAAAGATTCAAAAGATATTGAATTTCCTCCGGTGTAAAATCCAAAAGCGTAAGCAAAGACCGCCCAAATAACGAAATAGACACGCTAAACCTCCTCCAAAAGACCCTTTCTAAAGATCGACTATTTTTATATACTATAGTATAATGTATCTTTAAGTAAGTCATAATTAATAAATAAAAGGAGAAAACTATAGTGAGCCAAAACATTATTGAAAGGGCGAAGGATTATATTTCCAAAGAAAAAGACGCCTCATTTAAACAGGAAGTTGAAAAACTTTTAAACGACGGCGGAGAAGCCGCGCAAAAAGAGCTTGCCGACCGTTTCTATCAAAACTTGGAATTCGGCACGGGCGGTCTTAGGGGGGTAATCGGCGGCGGCTATAACCGCATGAATACCCTTGTTGTAAAAAGCGCAACTCAAGGGCTTGCGACCTACCTTATAAAAACATTCCCCCAAAAAGCGGCGAAAAGCGGCGAACTGAAAGCGGTAATCGCCTATGACAGCCGCCACTATTCGGCGGAATTTTCCGAAGCTTGCGCCTTGATTTTTGCCGCAAACGGTATAAAGACATATCTCTTTTCATCACTGCGTCCCACGCCGGAATTATCCTTTGCCATACGCCATCTCGGCTGTGATACAGGCATAGTTGTAACCGCAAGCCACAACCCGCCCCAGTACAACGGATACAAGGCATATTGGAACGACGGCTCTCAGGTTATACCTCCGCATGATGTCGGTATTATAGAAGAAGTTAACAATGTAAAAGAAATAAAAGAAATTTCAAAAAAAGAAGCGCTGGATAAGGGGCTTCTTCAAATAATAGACAAGGAAGTTGACGAGCCGTATCAGGCGATGGTCAAATCCCGCCTTTTCAGACCCGCTCTTATTAAAGAAAAAGCGCACGAGGTAAAAATTGTTTACACACCCTTGCATGGAACAGGCGCGCTTCATGTCGAAAAAGTTTTAGGAGACTTGGGTCTTAAAGTTATTACAGTCCCCGAACAGCGGGAGGGTAACGGTGATTTCCCCACAGTGTCATTCCCCAATCCCGAAGAAGCCGCCGCTTTGGAAATGGCGATTAAACTCGGCGAAAAAGAAAAAGCCGACGTAGTAATGGCGACAGATCCCGACGCAGATCGCTTCGGCGTCGCGGTTCCGAACAAGTCCGGCGGTTTTACTCTGGTTACGGGAAACCAAATGGGTGTTCTTCTGGGCGATTATATTTTCCTGTCTCTTAAAGAATTGGGAAAACTTCCCAAGAACGCCGCAATGGTTCACTCCATTGTTACAACAGGAATGCAAAAAAGAGTCGCCGCGCATTACGGCGCTGAATGTTATGAATGTCTTACAGGTTTTAAATGGATTGCCGACGTTATGCGCAAGTGGGAACACGGAGAGATGGGCGGCAAAACTTATGTTTTCGGAACCGAAGAAAGTTACGGCTACAATGTAGAAACCGAAGTCCGCGACAAGGACGGAGTTTCCGCCGCCGCTTTAACCGCCGAAATGACTCTCTACTGGCGCAGTAAAGGGAAAAGCCTCCTTGACCGCCTTGATGAGCTTTACGCTATTTGCGGTTACTGGCAGGAATTGGGTATTTCAAAATACTTCAAGGGACCGGAAGGACCTTCTACCATGAATGGTATAATGGAAGAATACCGCAAAAATCCGCCCAAGACTTTAGGCGGTATAAGTATTGCGAAAGTCCGCGATATTAAAAACGGCGCGGACGGTCTTGCTCCGAGCGATGTATTGCAGTTCTTCCTTTCGGACGGCACTGTGGTAAGCGCCCGACCAAGCGGCACTGAACCGAAAATTAAATTTTACGCAAGCTGCTGCGCCGAAGTAGGTTCAGGCGGACTGGAAGCGGCAAAAGCCGAAGCCGTCCGTAAATTAGACGCTATCAAAAAAGATATCCGCGCGGTTATCGGAGACTAAAAACATCTGTTTTAAATGGAAAACAAATGTTATAATTTAATTGGAGCTTGATTATGAAAGTTCGGATTATTTTTACAGTTTTTGCAATCTGCTGCGTTGCGCTCCCTTCCTGCTCAATTAACAAATTGGCAATGAACGCTGTTGCCGACGCTTTAACAGGCGACGGCAGTTCCGATGTTTTCACCGGAGACCCCGATCCTAAACTTGTCGGGGACGCCATCCCATTTGCGATAAAAATGTATGAGTCCCTGCTTTCCGCAAACCCCGATCATCAGGGGCTGATGTTAACTACAGGTTCTCTTTTTATTATGTACTCCAACGCCTTTGTGCAGGGACCGGCGGAAATGCTTCCCAGAAGCGCATGGGAAGAACGGGAAGCGGCGTTAAAAAGGTCAAAACAAATGTACCTTCGGGGCTACGAAATACTTTATAACGCCCTTGAGAAAAAATTCCCCGGTTTTAAAAAAGCCACTGTGGAAAAAGGCGATATACAGCCAATGCTGAATAAATGTAAAAAACAAGATGTAGGTCTTTTATACTGGACTGTCGCCGGCGGGCTTGCGGCGTATTCTATCGACATTCTTGACTATGGATTAAGCGTTAATATCCCACAATGGAATGCGATGATACAAAGAGCTTATGAACTTGACCCAAACTACAGCACAGCGGCTTTAGATGAGTTTTTTATTCTATATTATGCTTCTTTGCCCGAATTATTGGGCGGGGATCCGGAAAAAGCCGAATATCATTATAAATTGGCGCTTAAAAAGACAGGCGGAAATTCAGCGGGAGCGTATGTTTCTTACGCTCAATCTGTCTGTATTCCGGCTCAAAATTACGATGATTTTAAGGATTGTCTTGAAAAAGCCATTGCCATCGACCCTAATAAGGATACTTCTACGAGGCTTGTAAATATCATAAACCAGCAAAAAGCCCGTTGGCTTTTAGATAATGCATGGACGTATTTTTCCTTCCTTCCCATTCCTGATGATTATTGATATAATATGCGCTATAATATAAATATGGAGTAATATATGAATAAAAGAACAGTTTTATCAATATTTATGATTTTTTTCATATTTTCACTTGGCTCGGTCTATGCCCAGCGCGGCAGTGCCCGCGGGGATGTTGTTAATATAAGAATCGCGTCTCCTTTGCCGCGAAGCTCCGACTGGGGCAGGGCGCTTGATCGGCTTGCCGCCGATTGGGAAAAAGGAACTCAAAATCAGGTGCGTGTAATCGTCAGCCATGACGGACGAGAGGGCAGTGAGGCAAGAATGCTTTCTTCTCTTTCCAGCAACGTTATTCAAGTGGCTGTTTTTACATCGGCCGGAGTCTCGGAAATTTGCCCCGCAGTATTGAATTTAAGCGTACCCTTTATGATTAAGAGCGACGCGGAATTGGATCTTGTGCTTCAAACTATGATACCGGTTTTTAACAGCCGTGTTAAGAATGACTATGTAATTATCTCATGGTCAAAAGGCGGATGGATATATATTTTTACAAAAGAAAAAATATTAACGCCGGACGACCTTAGAAAACAGCGGCTTGCGACAAGTCCCGACCTTAGAGATATGAATACTGTATTCAGGGTTCTGGGATATCAGCTTGTAGAGACTGATATAGTCTCTACAGGAACCAAACTTGCGAGCAATGCCGTAAACGCCATATATATTATTCCCGCTGTAGTCGCTCCAATGCAGTTGTACAAGAGCTTAAACCACATGCTGGAATTGCCGATTGCCCCAATCATGGGCGCGATTGTTATGAATCGCGTTACATGGAATAAACTAAGCCCTGAAAGCCAACAGGAAATAGTAAAAGCCACCCGCAAGGTTGCGGATGAGTTTGATGCTTCCGTGGTAAGGACAGAGGCAAACGCCATTGCCGCAATGGGTAAAGACGGACTTAGCGTAAACAAAGTAACTCCGGCTCAGCAAACCTTGTGGAGCAATGAGGTAAAAAATAATTTTAATCAAATTATCGGTCCTATTTTTGATCGCGATTTATACAACCAGATGAACGCTATACTGGAAAAGGCAAGAAGCGGAAAATAAATCTTATGAACGGTATAAGTGAAAACATCAATAGAGCGACATTGTGGCTTAAAAAAAAATTCAGATTGTCGTGGATTGAAAACGCAATTTGCTTCACAGCTCTTACCCTTCTTGCGTTGTTTCCTTTTATTGAATTGATATTAAATAAGTTTGATCTGACAATACCGAATTCCAACATAATATTAGTCCATATCTTTTTAGTAGCCGGTTTCTTTGCGGCGATGCAAACGGCAAAATCCGGAGAGCATATTTCAATTACCGCTGTTCAATATCTTAAAAATGACAAGATAAAAAATATATTTGTTTTACTTTGCGCGTTAGTCTCGGTTTTTCTGCTGGGTATATTGTTTTGGGACAGTATTAGTTTTATTAAATTTGCCATGAAGGGCAAGCCGATTGGGTTTATATTAGATCAAGTTTATGCAATCGCTATACCGCTTGGTTTTTTAGTAATAGCTATTCGGTTTGCGTTAAAAATTCAAAAACCCCGCGATAAAATTTTAGCGGCGGCGGCGTTTTTTATTGGTTGTATTGCCGCTCTGCCCGCCATTGCGAAAATCATTTGGGGATTAGACGGTAATAATACGCCGGAGCCTTTCTTTTCATGTATTAACTATATGTACGACGCCGCAGAAATTATTAACGCACCTGTAATAATATTGTTAATTTTAACAGGTCTTGCAGGAATGCCTGTTTTTGCGGCAATCGGCGGTATTGCTTTAATTATGCTTCAAGCGTCGGGACAAGAACCTGATGCGGTAATAGGGCAGGTTTATTCCGCTCTTACAGATTCGGATTTAATCGCGATACCGTTATTCACCCTTACGGGTTTTTTCCTTTCAGAAAGCAAAGCGGGAGAGCGGCTTGTCCGCACATTTAAAATATTTTTCGGAGGTATGCCCGGCGGTATTATTATTGCCGCTGTAATTATCTGCGCGTTTTTTACTTCTTTTACCGGAGCGTCAGGCGTAACAATTCTTGCTCTTGGCGGAATACTTTTGGTTATCTTAAACGAAAATAAATACTCGGAAAAATTTTCAATAGGGCTGTTAACTTCAGCCGGCGGTATAGGTTTATTGTTTCCCCCCAGCCTTCCTATTATTTTGGTAGCGTCATCAACAAATATGATTTTGCATTTTATGAATATACATAATGAATACAGTATAATTCATTATTTTATAGGGGCTATTATACCCGGATTAATTCTGATAATTGCTATGATTGCCGCCGGTTTTATTCTTTCCTCAAAGGTTAAATTTCAAACGGAAAAATTTAACGGCAAAGACGCATTACATTCATTAAAGGATTCTCTTTTTGAAATTTTACTGCCTATAATTTTGGTGGTGGGATATTTTTCGGGATTCCTTTCTTTGATAGAGGTAAGCGCCGTATCTGTCGTATATGCGGTAATTATAGAAGTATTTGTTAAGAAGGATATTTTACTAAAGGATATCCAAAAAGTTTTCTTTAAAGCGGTTCCCATAATCGGCGGAATTTTGGCGATTCTAGCAATGGCAAAAGCGTTATCCTATGCGTTTATATTATCCGGCGTGCCCGATAAATTTTCTTTTTGGATGCAGAGCGCTATTCAGTCAAAATATGTTTTCCTGCTTTTATTAAACTTAGCTTTGCTTGTTCTTGGCTGTATAATGGATATTTTTTCGGCAATACTTGTTTTCCTTCCGCTTATTGTTCCGCTTGGATACGCTTATGGTATCGATCCTATTCACCTTGGAATTATCTTTATTGTAAACCTTGAGGCGGGATTCCTTACTCCTCCTGTTGGTATGAATCTTTTCCTTGCAAGTTACCGTTTTAATAAACCGTTTATGGAAATATGCAGTTACGTTTCTCCGTTCCTGATTGTCCGTTTAGTCGTTGTGCTTCTTGTTACATATCTGCCGTGGCTTACCACTTGGCTTGTAAAATTCTTTTAACTAACCCTTAGGACGCGGCAGCCAGCAAAGTTTTCCAATTTTCCACTTGTAATAAATTTCACCGTTAATTTGAAATTCTTTCCAATACATATTAGCCGCCGCCGCCGCTCTGAAACCCAATTTTTTTTGCGGACAATCACAAAAAATATTGAGCTTTGTATTTTCTTTCGGTTTTAAAAAACAGCCAATTATAATAGAATGAAAAATAAAACTTATTTTTTTACTTAAATTCTTAAAAATATCCTGAGGTATATCAATATCCAATCCTGCGCCGAAAAGAGTAAACTCTTTTTCATTAAAAGGAAATGTACTAATTGCGTCGCCTTCGGCTTTTATTTTTTTATTTCCGATATGCGCCCGCAGAGAATTGGCAATTTGTTTTAATTCGCCTTCATTTAAGGTTTGCGAAAGAGAGGCAAGCGGTATCACACAGGGAAAAGGATACACTCCCAAAAGCCCCGCTTTAACCGCCGAATCGCATTGTTTTTGCAGTTCAACCCTTATATCCCTGTGAGGGACAAGAACCAAAAATTTATAAGTTTGGCTGATTTCGGTTTTCATAATTATTATTTTATGATATAATATAATATCAGTATATACGGAGAATAACAATGAAATATAAAACAAAAATACTTGTAGAACGGTTTACGGAAGTCCTTTCGGCGTGGAAAGGCGTGGAATGTATTACGCTGAATGAAGCTGCCGAGCCCGATCCTCTGGATCCGTATTTTGCCCTCATCCTTGACGTGTTTTGCAGCGGCTCCATCCCGAAACCCGAAGAACGCTGCCGTCTGTACGGAGAAGATGTAGCCGCTTTTGAAAGCGCCGGTATCAGCGAAAAAGACCGTTTTTTAATAGGCGATATTCCTGTCCGCCTTGAATTCAAAAAAACAAAAAAAATAGATGAGCTTATAGAAATAGCCTGCGCCGATTATGAATCGCTGTGGCTTATAAAAGATTCAGGAACTTACGGTTTTTACCGTCTTGCAAACTGCGAAATTGTTTTTTCCCGTTCCAACTGGATACATGATGTAAGAAAAAAACTTGAAAATATAGGAGATCCGTTCTGGGTAGAGATGAGAAACACAGTACAATTAAAAATGGAACATTTCTTGTCCGATTTAGGGGCGGCTTGTTTTCAGAACGATAAATTTCACTATCTTATCGCTTCCGCAGGTTTTATCAAAAACGCATGCCTAACACTTTTTTGTTTAAACAAGCGTTTTGAACCGTCGCACAGAGCTTATTATAAACAAGTAAGCGAATTGCCTGTTTTACCCGAATCATTTTCCGCAGAATTCCAAACATTCTTAAATGACAACGCCGCCGATTTGGATTCACGTTTTTATCTGGCAAAATTAATCGCGCAGAAGATAGTTCTGCTTTAATCCCGTCTTACAGCTTTAAAAAGCGCTTCCCTGCTAATCTCCGTCCACACTGGTCGGCCGTGGGGGCAGTGCGGGTCGGGTAAGGCTAACGCTTGCTTCCCTAATTCAAAAGCGGTTTTATCATCGAGAATATCGCCGTCTTTAATTGCCGCTCTGCAGCAGCAAGTCGCCGCCCAGCGTTTTGCCATGTTTTCACCTGCTTGCCGAAGCCCTAGAATTTCTTTCACGGTTTCAGCATCGCCCATTCGCCAGTCTGCAGGCAGGGCTTCAATACTCCAGCTTTCTCCGTCTTTTTCAATTTCAACGCCAAGGCGCGACAATTCCTCTTTGTTAGCCGAAAGAAAAGCGTCTTCTTCGTTACTTTCCGCAGTAAAAGGAATGGGCGCAAGCAGTTCTTGTTTCGGGACAGGCTCACTCATAAATTTATTGTAAAGGATACGTTCATGCGCCGCATGCTGGTCAATTATATAAATTTTGTCTCCCCATTCCATCAGAATAAAAAGATCGAATATTATTCCGGCAAAGCGCATATCGCTGTTTGCGGGAGCGTATACGTTAGAAGGAGTGTTTTCACGATTACGCAGGGAAGAAGAAATAAAATTTGTAAATTTTTCGTATTCTTCGGTATTGCGTTTAACATCATTGTTTTTATTATATGAAAACGAAAATTCTTTTTCTTCATCATTATCTTCGGTTTCCGGCGCGTTGTTTTGGCTTGAGTTTTTAAGATATAAATTATGAAAAAAGTTTTTTACTCCGCCTGAAATCGCCTGATGAATTGCGCCGGGATCGCGGAAGCGCACCTCGCGTTTTGCGGGGTGAATGTTAAAATCCGCAAGAGACGGGTCTATTTGCACATAAACCGCCGCCACAGGATGAACTCCGTTTGGAAACCACCCTTGAGAGCCGTATTCAACAGCTTGAACCAGAGAATATTCCTGCACCCTTCTTCCGTTAGCGAAAATATAAATATGACGCCTGTCGTTCCTGTAAAGCTCAGGGCCGCCGATAACCACAACGGCGGAAAAGCCCGCTCCTGTAACATTTATTTCATGCAGAAAATCTTCTTCGCCTGCTTGCAGTACGGCGGCGGCAAAACGCTCCTTTTTTGTTTTAACAGCGGGCAGAAAATCTTTTAGTTTGCCGTCTTGCGCATAACGAAAATTAATACCGTTAAAAGCAAGGGCTTTTTCAATAAAAATTTGTCTGCAAAGCGCAGCCTCGCTTCCTTCTCTTTTTAAAAATCTTTTGCGCGCCGGAATAGTCTCATAAAGATTTAACGCCCTGACAGTTGTCCCCTTTGTTCTGCGTGTTTGCTCAATTTCAGGCGCTCGAGTTTCCCCGGGACATGTGGAAATTTTCCAAGCTTCCCTTCCGTCAACAGAAGTAACAATTTCAAGACGCGACACGGCGCAAGCCGCCGCTAATGCCTCCCCCCTGAATCCAAGCGTCTTGGCGGTATTTAAATCATCAAGGCACTTTATTTTACTGGTAGCGTGGGTAAGAGAGCAGATTTCCAAATCTTCGCGCGTCATGCCGCCGCCGTCGTCGGAAACTTCAACCTTTTTACACCCGCCCTCTTCAATGGAAATTTCAATGTTCAAAGAACCTGCGTCAATGGCATTGTCAAGAAATTCCCTAACAAGAGCGGCAGGGCGGTCAACAACTTCGCCGGCGGCAATACGCAGAGCTTCTTCCGGCGGCAGTATAGCTATTCGGTTGTTCCCCGGCACATTATTCTCCTGCGTCAAATAATTCTAAATCAGGCGACTCGTCTATAGCGGCGTCCGCCGAGTTCATCAGTATTTCTATACGGTTTTCTATTTTTTCAAGAGCTTTTTCCAGTGTTTTGGCAAGGCGTATTCCTTCTTCAAAAGCGGCTAACGCTTCATCAAGGGGAATATCGGTTTTCTTTATCTGCTCGCCGAGTTTTTCAAGCCTTGCCAGCTGATCTTCAAAACTTTTCATGCCGCCGCTTTTTGCGGGTACGCTTTTCTTCGCCATGTTTATCTCCTCATCTTGTTGCAGTTTCTACAACCGCGTCTATTTTTCCTTTTAACGGTCTTATAAAAATTTTATCGCCAGATTTTACGTTATCTGAACTTTTTACAATTTTGCCGCTTGAATTTGTTACAACGGAAAATCCCCGCTCCATAACAGCAAGAGGGCTTGCGGTCTCAAGAACAGCGGCTGTTAACTCAATATTTTTTCTTATTACAGCGCACTTATCTGAAATTGAAGCAATAAGCGCTTCCTTTGCGTCATCAAGACGAATCAGGCGCGGCTGTAAAATCGAGCGGAAACGGTATTCCATATCCTTAGGATCAAACGGTTTTAAGAGAAGTTTTGCCCTTTCTATGCGTGTGCGCATAACAGACATAAAATCTTCCGCAGTGTTTTGAATAAAATCCTGAATAGCAAAATAATTTTCGCTTACTAATTCAGCGGCGGCTGAAGGAGTAGGCGCGCGCAAGTCCGCCGAAAAATCACATAACGCCCAGTCAATTTCATGCCCCACCGCGCTGACCGTTGGAATTTTTGATTTTGCCACCGCGCGCACAACTTCCTCATCGGAGAAGGGCAGTAAATCCTCGATAGAGCCGCCGCCCCTTCCTACGATTAAAACATCGGCAAGATGCCATTGATTCGCCTGTTTTATCCGCGCCGCTATTATAGAAGCCGCTTCCTCTCCCTGTACGGGAGCCGGAAGAATTATCACCTTGATGCTAGGAGCGCGCCTTGCAAGTATGTTTAAAATGTCTCGTAACGCAGCTCCTGTGGGAGAGCTTACAACGCCGACAGTTTCAGGAAAGCGGGGCAGGGGGCGTTTTTTTTCTTCGTCAAAAAGCCCTTCCGCCGCAAGTTTTTGTTTTCTTTTTTCCAGCATGGCAAGGATTTCGCCCGCCCCCGCAATTTCTATTTCTTCGCAGACAAGGGAATAGTTTCCTCGCGGAGCGTAAACGGAAAGGCTGCCTTTAGCGCGTATTAACATTCCGTCTTTAGGCTCAAAATTTAAGGTTCTTAATTTGTTTTTAAACATTAAGGCGTCAATTTTTGCGGCTGAATCTTTTAAACTGAAATAAAGATGACCGGAACTTGCCGGTCTGCAGTTGGAAATTTCGCCTTCTACGAAGACAAAAGGGAAAGAACCTTCAAGCTTTGAGCGTATTTGATCTGTAAGTTCGCTTACTGTAAGGGGTTTTCCATTCATTGTTTCCAATTATCTTCGGGAAACAATTTTCTTTCAAGGCGGTTAAGAAGTATAAGCGTAATTATAGCAAGAACTACGGTTGTTAAAGCGGCAATAAACATTCCCGCCCCGATAGTAAGCCCTACCGCCGCAGTAAGCCAAAGGGAAGCCGCTGTTGTAAGCCCCCTGATATTATTGCCCAGGCGGATTATCGCGCCCGCCCCCAAAAAACCCATGCCGGAAACAACCTGCGCCGCTATCCTTCCGGGGTCTCCGACGCTTAACTGCTGGGGCAGCCAGATTGAAAGCATCATAAGACTGCATGAACCGATGGCGATAAGTATATGGGTGCGAAGCCCCGCAACTTGATGCCGGCTTGATCTTTCTATGCCTATAATACCTCCGGCAACAAAGGAGAGGCATAAACGTATTACAAAATCAATTTCTGTCATAATTTCCCCTTAAATTAGCGTTAAAATAGTCAGTTTTTACCTTAAATACGGTATTTTTACCCATTTTAAGCGATTTTTCCCCTTCAATATTTAAATTATACGTCAAAATCCTTGAAAAATCATGCTTAAAATAGGTATTTATCCTTTGTTCAAAAGCTCCAAAAAGGGAGGAATAGCCTACAAATAAAAAAAATACAAAAATGTGTAAAAAAAGCCTTTTCATGATATAATTTTAATACTAAAATGTATTAAAAGCAATTATTTGCATTTTAGGTAGTGGTAAATATATAATAGTTAGTTAAATTCTTCTATTTTTACCTATTACCATATTGACTTTTATAACTAATTAGAGGATATTATTATTATGAGTGATTATCTTGATCCTAATAATGAAGAACTGCTCAAGGATTTTTTCAGTGAGGCTCAAATGCAAGTAGATACTCTTGAACAAAACGTGCTGGTTCTTGAAA
>Ga0268262_10001034_pt1 | contig 35523 bp, 41 predicted proteins | sample TergutNc150P3_FD_190354 | JGI IMG/M metagenome (GOLD analysis project Ga0268262, IMG submission 190354) | Nasutitermes corniger P3 segment gut microbial community from laboratory colony in Florida, USA - Nc150 P3 (SPAdes) (version 2) | ecosystem: Host-associated > Arthropoda: Insects >...
CCGTAAAAGCCGTTAGCGGTCGAGTTCTTGTACTTTTTGGAAATCAGGTAATCAAGCCAAGTATCAATCTCTTTTCCGGTTATAGCGTCCAGCTTCATTTTCCCAAAATACGGAACTAAAATATTCTCGACCGTCTTTTTATTCTTGTCCGTATAGGATTGCGTCAGCTTCCGGCGTTTCCGGCGTTCTTTCAGGTATTCGCTTTTTTCCCAATCCCAAAACAAAGCGGCAAATTCGGCAAAAGTCGGCATCCTTCCCGCCGTCATGGTAGTCTGTCCTGTAGTCCACGGTCCCAAGCGTTTACCCTCGCTGTCATAAGCGTAGTAATAGACCACCTTTTTCCCCGAAGGAACAACCCTAGAAAATAAAGTAAAATCGTTGTGCATAGCATATCCAAGCGTTTTAGGAATACCGAACCAGCAACGCTAATTCCTTACAGGATATAGAATTAACATAGGGGAAAACCGCCGACAACTGTTATTTAGTGCAATTTCAACAATGTTACCAGCATTGAGAATGGAACTTTTAACGGTTGTAGCAGCCTTACCAACATCATTATACCGGACAATGTTACCAGTATCGGGTATTCTGCTTTTAGAGGCAGCAATCTTGCCAGCATCACTATACCCAACGGTGTTACCAGTATTGGGGATTCAGCTTTTGCCTACACCAGTCTCACCAATGTAACCATACCCAACAGCGTTACCAGTATCGGGAAATCTGCTTTTTACGGTTGTAGCAGCCTTACTAGCATAATCATACCCAATGGCGTTACCGGTATTGGGTATAGTATTTTTAACGGTTGTATCAAACTTACCAGCGTAACCATACCGGACAGCATTGCCAGCATTCTTGTCAGTGTTACATTTGAAGGCGTTATTGCTCAAACTGGTTTTGGAAATCAGGCATTTTATGGCGACTTGCAGTTCAAGTATTTTGCAACCAACGGAGGACCGGGAACGTATACCAGACGAAGCGAAACCAGATGGAGCAATAGGTGAAAAAAACTATTAATCGAGGATTTTCCATTATTGTCTCAACGATCATTTGTCTAACACAGGCAAGCTGTATTGTATTTGAAGATTTAAACACCTATTTGAAAATGGAAAATAAATACGATCTGCCAATAACTCAAGTAGGCATAAACTTAATTGAAAATGATTTTTCTTATATTATTATGGATCTTAATATTCCAAAAGGGAAATCTGAAAATATTTCCCTTATGCCTTATCACGAGTCATATAGTGCCGAAGTAATTGTTTATTTTGGCGATATGTATTCCTTTAACGAATTTGGATTCAATAAGAGCAAAACCACAACAGCTACTTTGAATGTAAATGGCATATTGGAATAGTTTATGAATTAGGAGGATAAAAATGAAAAACAGGCTTTTTGCGACGGGAGCATTGGTACTTGTACTGATGTTTGGAATGACGGTTATCGGGTGTAATAACGACTCTTCGGATGACAGTAAAGACACATGGTCAAAGGCAACCAGTTTCTCACAAGTAAATGGAAGATGGAAAGCTCCGCCCTCGTATTCAGCTACATCGCAAGGTATGACATTTTCTGGCACTACTAATAATTACATAATAACCTTTAACGCTGCCAAAAAAACAATGTCAGTGTCTGGATCAACGACAGTAACAATTTCAGGTAGAAATATTGACGAATATTGGGCTGATCAAAGAACGAGTCTTGAATATATGAATCAGCAGGATGGTATTACAGTCACTATTAATGACACAAAACATTCATATACTGTGACTTATAACAATGTTTCACAGACATTGACGGATCAGCAATTATCATCAATATTGGGTATTCAAATTAATCAAAATGCGTCTAAACTCAAAATGGCGAGTGAAGGTATTGAAAAGTTTTAGCTTTTACGGAACACTGGGTACCGGAATTGCATCGACCTCCTCACTGGTAAGCGGACGGACTATAGCATTTTCATCGGAAATTTTCACAATGTCGGTGGAAAATTTTTCTCCAAAAGTTTTCACAATGGGGAAACGCGGGTTATCATGGTCTATATCTATTACCTGACCGCGTTTCCCGTTAGACAATAAAACATATATACCAACCGGATAAACCGAAATCGAGTTCACCAAAGCCCGGATAACCGACGGATCAAAACTCCCGCTATTTTTCAATATACGAATTATCCCGCTGTGGCCGCACTTTGCCCCATTAAGATGTTCCATTGAGAAGGCCTCGTAAAAACCCGCAACAGCCAAAATCTTTGCATACTGGCAAATAGAGTTTCCTTTAAGTTTTTGAGGGAAGCCCGAACCGTCTTCCAGTTCATGGTGCTGGAGAACAGCTTCGCAAATAGGCAAAGGAAAATCCAATGATTTGAGCGTCATATTGGCATGTACAGGATGGACATACATTAATCTGTTGTCCTTATCTGTACCCGCTTTAAATAAGTCAGTCCCACCCATTCCGATTGTGTATACTTGTTCTGACATATTGAGCAAGCTTATATTACCCAGCAAGTCAGCAATTCCCAACTCAATAAGCTGGTGTCTTGGCATTTTCAGATAAGCCCCAATGATTATGGCAATAAGGCTGGATCGCACAGCATGGGACACATGCGGGTTTTTATACGGTTTTGCTGTCTGCATTACATACACTATATGATTGCGATCCAACTGTACAAATTCACATGCCATTTTAACTATTTTCTGTATTGATACAAAATCCAGTTCTTTTTTGGATATAAACCCTCTGAAAAAGGTTTCTGTATGCGTCAAAAACGATTCGTAAAATCTCTCCGCTCTTTTTTCTTTGTTTTCCATTAATACTCCATAGAAGATTATAAATATACCAGCCCTTATAATCAAGTGGGGTATTAGGAAAGGACTAACGAATAACCATGCCTTCTATCTTCCGGCAATGTTCCTGAAACTCCGCGCTATGGTAATCCCGGGGACGTTTCAGGGAGATGGCGATTTCTCCGTCCAGCTTTCCCTCATTCAACAGAAAAATCCTGTCGGCAAAAAAAACAGCGTCCTCTATGTTGTGGGTAACAAGGATCACGGTAAGGCCAAACTGCTGGCGCAGTTTTTCCAGTTCGTTCCTTAGATGGAGGCGGTTAAACGTGTCAAGACTGCACAGGGGTTCGTCCAGTAAAAGAACGGCGGGATTTCTGCAAAGACACCGGGCAAGGGCAACACGCTGGGCCATGCCGCCGGAAAGCTCATGGGGCAGGGAAACGGCGCGGCCCTCAAGTCCTGTCAGGGAAAGAATCCGCGCTATCTCATCCCGTACAACGGCTTTTTCTGCCTTGCTTTTTGCCGGGGGAAAAGCCAGGGCAAGATTCTGTTCCACGGTAAGCCAGGGAAGGAGCCGGGGGTCCTGAAACATAAAACCCAGCCTGGGTGCGGGTGTGGCTTCAAATTCCACCGCGCCAGAATCCGGCTGTTCCAGCCCGGCTATCAACTTGAGCAAGGTTGTTTTTCCACTGCCGCTCTTCCCGATAAAAACGGTAAAACTGCCGCTCTCTATATCCAGAGAACAGCAGTGCAAGGCTTGAATGATCTTGCCTTCAGGAGCGGCATAGCTTTTGGAAAGGGAACGTATGCTAATCATCATACCTGTGTCAGTCCTGTCAACTTCCGCGCCGCAAAACGGAGCAGAGCGTCTAACGCGGTTCCCAAAATACCGATGGTGATGATACCCACAAAGACCCGGTCAACACGGGCCATTGCCTGAGAATCGGTAATAAGATACCCTAGCCCGGATGCGGACGCAAAAATTTCTGCTCCCAGCAAGGCCCGCCACGCAAAACCAAAACCGAGTCGCAGTCCGGTAATAATCTGGGGCATAGACGCGGGAATTAACACGGAAAAAAGATGCCGCGAAAAAGACAATTCCAATGAGCGGGAAAGTTCCAGCCAGTTTCTGTCCATAGAATCAAAACCGTTTTCCGCGTTAAGAAAGACAGGAAAGAAAGACGCCAGCACGATCACCGCCAGATTGGAGGCTTCGCCCAGACCGAACCATAAAATAAGAAGGGGGATCAAAGCCAGGGGAGGAACGGAGCGGATCACTTCAAAAAGGCCGTGAAACAAGCGGCGGAGAAAAAGATTTTCATGAAAGAGGAGCGCAAGGGGCAGGGCGAAGAGAACGCTTATGACATATCCCACGCAAACGCGGGTCAGGCTTATTGCGATATGCCCGCCCAATTCGCCCGAAGAGATAAGCAGTACCGCCGTCTTCCATATCCGCAGCGGGGAAGGAATAAGGTAGGAATTTACCATGTTCAAGGCGGAGAGAACGGCCCAAAGGACAATGAGGAAAAAGGGAAGGGCCGCGTAATTCAAAAATTTTTTCATTTGTTAAAAGCAGAGGGCAGGATAAACGCGCGGGGATTTATTTTCTGTTCGATCATATTCTGCTGGTACAGAAAATCCACATCCGCTTCCAGGGAGCTTACATCCTCCGCTTCCATCACTTTGGCAAGCCCGCTCCACTGGTACAGTTTCATCCCGTCTTCCTTTGAAATTTGATGAATACGAGAACCTATTTCGACGGCTTCTGCTGGATTGGCGTTGATCCAATCATAGGCTTTTTCCTGAACATCCAAATAGAGCCGCAACAGTTCCGGGTAGTTCTTCGCGAAGGCGGGGCGTACAGCGGTAAAAAGCAGAGGGTTAATGTAACCGTCCGCAGTAAAAAGGGTACGCATTCCCGCTTCTTCATTACGGATGATAAGGCTTGATGTTTGAAGCGCGGCATCCACGCGGTTCGCCAAAAGAGCGCTCCGGGCTTCAGCCAGATCCATTTGAATAAACTTAACATCAGACGCTTTCATTCCTTCCTTTACTAGGGCGGCGATCAACATTTGGTGCAGCACCGATCCCTTGGCCCCTGCCACGGTTTTCCCCCGCAGTTCGCGTATATTGCGCGGCCCCCTGGGTCCGACCATAAGGGCGAAAGTTTGTTTGGGCCGGCATACCAAGGCGGCAATCTCCACCGGATTCCCCGCCGCGTTCGCAAGGATCACCGACGCGGAATTTATCACAGGGGCAATATCCAGGGAACCGGCGGCCATAGCCATAGTCTGGGCCGCGCCGGAATTTAATACATGCCAACGGACATTTACCCCCAGCGGGGCAAAGGCCTGTTCCAGCAAACGCTGTTCTTTCATCACCATGATTTGCAAGTTAAACGGCGTGATTATATAGGAGATATTTACTGTTTGAGGGTAACGTGTCTGCGCGTTAATTTCAGCGCAAAAGAGCAAGTTCGCAAAAACGACAAGATGAAAAATGAGGAATGAGGAATGAGGAGTTAGGAATAAAGAAAAAGAGCCTGGTATCATGCTCTGATTTTCTAACCACGCTTTATTCCTCATTCCTAACTCCTAATTCCTAATTATTAGTAGGCCATATATTCAATTGCATCGCCGTGTGCGCCGACAAGTTCATGTTTATTGGGGTGGACAACAAGATCCATTTCCTCCAAAGGAAGCAAGCCCAGCAGAATATGAGGCAGGCCGGGAACCGTAATTACACGCATGACCGATTGGCGGTCTTTCCAGTTTATCTCCACCGGGGAAGTCACCGGGCATACAATCCTTTCCCCGTTTGCAATACGGATTCGCTGTTCGCCGGTTGTATCAAGCCCCAGTTTTTGCATAGTTTGTTCGTCAATCATCAATGAATAAGCGCCGGTATCCACAATAGCAGTCACCGTTGCCGTCCTGATTTTTTCAGGCTTCAAAAACCCCTGCTTTGCCAGAGTAACATCTTCTAAATTCCGCAAAGTTAATTCGGCATATACCGTTCCCATATATTCCTCATTCCTCACTCCTAATTCCTAATTTTTTATCCCCCCCTGCTTATTGAGATATTCAACAAATTTTTTATCACATATCGCAATATGAGAAAGAACCCAATCCCTTAAAAATTGAACAAACTTGAGGGCCACACCTTTTTTATCTTCCTCAAGCTCTTTCTGCGACTCCATAATTTTTTTTACAAAATCCGCGTGTTCCCTCTTATGATTCGCAGTATCAGGATAATTTATCTTTTCCATAATACGCTCCTCAGTGGAAAAATGAACAGCCACATAATCCACTGTTGCATGGAGCGTTTCTATAAAATGCTCCCGCGCGGCAGTCTCTCCGCGCCTGCATCCCTCATAAAGCGCATTAGTAAAATCAAACAATTGCTTATGTTGCTTATCTATCAACTCAACCCCAACGGAATAACTATCGTCCCACTGAACATATACGACACCCATACACATCTCCTTTATTTAGATTTTGGAGTCTATTATAATAATTTTTGTTTTTCTATGCAAGTAAAATGATAATTTGCGCCAGGAGTTCTAGGCGCAGAGGAAATAAAGCTCTTCCCTCCGCGCCTCTTCGAGAGGTCTTTTTTACTTCAGGCAAGAAAAGTAATTTTCTTTTTTAAAATAACCGTAATAATGTCGATGATCCAGCCAATCCCGAAAAGGCCGACTGTTATGATCCAAAGAAGCCCAATAATTACTCTACCGCGAAGAATGCGGTTGATTCCCTGAACTATCGGATCGAAAAAGAAAGTAAGAATTACATTTACGATCCAGCCAAGTTTGTCAATTGCTGTTGCTTTTGCCATAGAAACTCCTTAAAAAATATATCTAAGTATATATCGGCTTAATTAAAATGGCAAGACTTTAACTTTTTTCGGAAATTATGTGATATAATAGGACATTCGCCAACAAGACTATCAATTGAGGTAATCGCCATGAAAAAACGAATTATATTCTGCACAATAACTTTCTTCTGCCTTTTTTTCTGCGTGTCAGCCCCCGCCTCCAACGGGCCTGTTTCTTCCGTGTGGAAAATCAGCAAGGACGGTAACAGCCTGTTTTTGGGCGGAAGTATACATGTTCTGCGAAGCGAAGATTTTCCTTTGCCTAAAGCGTTTGACCGCGCCTTTGAGCTGTCGGCAATGCTGGTTCTGGAAACTGACGTTGAACAAATGTCGGATGAGCTAATAGTGCAATACCTGATGGCGCAAATGTTCCTGCCCGGCGATAAAACCCTGAGGTCAATTTTAGATTCAGACACATACAAAATGCTGCAAGAAAAATGTACAGAATATGGGTTTTCCGTAGAGGATGTCTCCAAATTCAAGCCCTCAATGGTTTTAACCATGCTGTCCATTATAGATATGCAGAAATTGGGATTTGTACAGGAGGGCGTTGATCAGTATTACCTGCAAAAAGCAAAAAAAATGAAAAAAGACCTCGGCTTCCTTGAAACAATAGAATCCCAAATTGATATGCTTGTTACCATGGGTGACGGATACGAAAATGATTTTGTTCGCTATTCGCTGTACGGCATGGACAATACAGATAATAATTTTGACTCCATTATATCAGAATGGAAAAAAGGCGTGGCATCAAGCACAGAAAGAGAAGTGCTGAAAATGCGGGAGCAATGGCCTATTATATACAAAACCCTTCTTACAGATAGAAACGCCGCCTGGCTGCCCCAAATAAACGGCTATTTGGCTGGCAGATCCCCGGTATTTGTAATAGTCGGCCTTGCACATTTACATGGGCCTGACGGCCTGCTCAAACAACTCGCCGACTCCGGCTGTACGGTAGAACAGTTCAGGTAAACAGCGTCTAAAAACATCAAACCAATAAGCCGATATTAGTAGAGTAACTAATAGAAAGGAGTAATTAAAATGAAAAATATCATTTTTTGCTTTGTATTGTTTTTAGGCTTTTTTGTGTTTTTTGCCTGCGGTTCTGCGCCTCCCCCACCCGATCCTGAGCCTGCGTCTGCGCCTGTTCCCGCGCCTACGCCTACACCGCCGACTCGCATCCTCGTACCTCCGCCCCCGCGTCGGGAAACGCCAAAACCTCAGGAACCGCCAAAAGCAAGCGTTTCCCCTTCTCGTACAACCGACCTCATTCTTAACGGGGCCGAGACTTATACTGTTGTCAAGGGAGACACGCTTTCGAAAATTTCAAGAAGGAAATATAAAAACAGTTATTATTATCCGCTTATCATGATGGCTTCAAAAGGTATTGTTAAGAACCAGGATCATATTCAGCCCGGCATGGTATTAACTATCCCGAAGCTACAGCCCAATTTGAATGATGCCAGAGCCAGAGCCAGCATGAAAAAATACTTTTTGGAAGTTGCTGATATTACTAGCCGCAAAAGGCCCAATGACGCCGCTGGTTTGAGGAGGCTGGCACGCTCCTTCTAAATTAGGAATGAGGAATTAGGAATTAGGAATAATTCATTCCTAATTCTCCATTGTTTCACGTGAAACATATGCTCAAAAAAATAAAATATTTGGTTTCTAATGCATGCAAAATGACAATTTGCGCCCTATATATATGTAGAGGTATATATATGGAAAACAAACTGGCGCAGATCCAAAAGTTGATTTACGAAATTCGGGGGCAAAAAGTCATGCTTGACAGCGATTTAGCCGTCCTTTACGAGGTTGAAGTTAAGAGGCTAAATGAGGCTGTAAAACGTAATAGTGCGCGTTTCCCCGAAGATTTCATGTTTCAATTAACTGATGATGAATGGAGGCCTTTGAGGTCACATTTTGTGACCTCAAAGGATGAGGGGGATAGTTTGAGGTCGCAATTTGCGACCTCAAATGATGAGGAGGATTCTTTGAGATCACAAAATGTGATCTCAAACCGAGGCGGCAGACGCTATGCCCCTTATGTCTTCACAGAACAAGGCGTTTCAATGCTGTCCAGCGTTATAAATTCTGAACGTGCAATTGAAGTAAACATCAGCATTATGCGTACCTTTGTACAGTTAAGGCATTATGTACTTTCAAATAGTGATACCAACGGGCAAATTGCCGATCTGCGTAAACTCCTCATGCTTTACATTGAAAAGAACGATAAGCGGGTAAATGAAATTATAATCGTCCTAAACAACCTAATAGCCGAACCGCCAAAAACTAAAAGGATTGGGTTTGCCGCCGAGGATGATTGAGCAATGTTTCACGTGAAACATATCCCCCTATTCCTAATTCCTCACTCCTAACTCCTAATTCGGATAATTTTTCACGTTACACGTGAAAAATTATCCGAAGAGTCCCATCGTCCCCGTCTTCCATTCCTCCCTCGCTTCCAGCACCAGGCGTTCAACATCGAGCCAGTTGTCGGCGCGGGGGCCGGGCAGCTTGCGGTTGGTGGAGTTGCTAAAGACTATGGTTTTACAGCCCTGTTTCCGAAGGCCGACAATGTTATCAGGGGCATCATCAATATAGACATGAGCGCCGACCGCGCCTTTGTCGTTCATGAAGCAGAGATCCCAGTAGGGGATGTCGTATTTGTCCAGCCATTCCACGGTCTGGGTTATTGATGTGCGGTGGGAGTATTTGAGAAACAGCCGGTGGGTAATAATCCGGATGCGGATGCCAAAATGCGAAAGTTTTCTGAGAGTTGCCGGGGCGTCCTTTAGGGGTTCCATGTCGCGGAAAATATTCCGCTGGGTAACGGCGAAACGGTGAAGGCGGTCATAACCGCCAAATTCGGTAATGCCCCATTCCTCAAGGCCGTATGTCACTTCGGTAGTGAGGGCGTCCAGGGGCTTGTCCAGCCATTCGGCGGCTATTTTCCGAATAGCCCCGTAAAAATCACCGACTACGCCGTCTAAATCTACGCCCAGGATAAAAGTGTCGTCATTCATCAATGCCCGCCTTAATTCGCGCTTTTCGAGATTAGTATAACAACGCTACGCGCTTTTACTCTGTATTTGTTTGCAATGGCAAGCGGCTCTTCTTTGCCCTCCGGCAATATATCTTCGGGTGAACTCATCGTTGTGTCCACAACCCTGAACCACTTCCTTCGGTCATTGGCGGCGGGTACTGAAAAAATCACATGATCGAGGCTCGCGTTGAACATGATATAAAAGTCGTTATTGTCCCTGTCCCTCGTTTTTTCGGCGTGGCGGCCGTTTATTTGCAAGGCAAGGGGATAACCTAATTTTTCCCAATTAGGAGTCCCGCCCTTTTCATCGTACCAGTTTATATCCGGTATGGCGTTGTAACTGCCTTCATGCCCGGTGTAGAATTCGGGCCTCATATAGCAGGGATGCCGCAACCGGAAGGCTATCATTTCTTTTACAAAACGGAACAGCGCTTTGTTTTTTTCCAGCAAAGACCAGTCGAACCACGAAATTTCATTGTCCTGGCAATAGGCGTTATTGTTGCCTCTTTGGGTGCGGCCTATCTCGTCGCCTCCAAGTATCATGGGCGTTCCCAGCGAAATCAGCAACGTGACAAAGAAATTTTTTACCTGCTGCTCCCGGATTTTTTCCAGCATCGGGTCCAGCGTCGGGCCTTCGTTGCCGTAATTATAGCTGTAGTTGTAATCGCCTCCGTCGCGGTTTTGCTCGCCGTTGTCCTCGTTGTGCTTGTTATTGTAGGTAACCAAATCCCTAAGCGTAAAACCGTCATGGCTGGTTAAAAAGTTAATCGAATGGAACGGCTTGCGCCCGTCGCGGAGGTAAAGGTCGGAACTGCCTGAAAGCCTGGTCGCAAGGTGCCTGGTTTCTTCGGGATCTGCCCGCCAGTATTTGCGTACTTCGTCGCGGAAACGGTCGTTCCATTCAGCCCAGCGGCCTCCGGGGAACCAGCCGACCTGATAAGCGCCCCCGGCATCCCAGGCCTCGGCTATTATTTTAGTGGAGCCTAAGACCGCATCTTCGGCTATCCTCTCCAACATGGGCGGCGATTCCATCAGCTTGCCGTTTTGATCCCGCCCCAAAATCGACCCGAGGTCAAAACGAAAACCGTCAACATGCATTTCCACTACCCAGTATTGAAGACACTCCATAATAAAAGTGCGGACAATGGGGTTATTGCAGTTTACCGTATTGCCGCAGCCGGAGTAATTCTGGTAGTAGCGTTTATTGCTGTTCAAGATGTAGTAGATGGGGTTGTCCAGCCCCCGGAAAGAGAAAGTGGGGCCAAGCTCGCTGCCCTCGGCTGTATGGTTGAACACAATGTCTAAAATCACCTCTATCCCCGCCTTGTGCAGTTCCCTCACCATCAGCTTGAAGTCCCTTACCTGGCCTCCGGGACTGCGGTCAGCGGCATAGGATTCTTTGGGCGCGAAAAAAGCGACCGTTGAATAGCCCCAGTAATTGGTCAGCAATTCGCCCGTCTCTGGATTCTTCCGGGGGAATTCGCGCTCGTTAAATTCCTGTATGGGAAGGAATTCCAGGCTTGTAATTCCCAGATCTTTAAAGTAGGGGATCTTTTCGATCACGCCCAGATAGGTTCCCGGATGCTTCACGCCCGAATGGGGATGGGCGGTTAGCCCCTTAACATGCGTTTCGTACAGCACGCTAAAGCGCAACGGGTAATTAAGAGGGGCATCACCCTGCCAGTCAAAATCATTATCGTCGATTACGATACAGCGGGGGTGGTTCTGCAAGTTGTCTTCGCCGGAAAAAGAAAGATCGGCCTGAGGGGAGTCCGGATCAAAACCCAGGCAGTCTTTTAACTCCCATTTATCAAGGCTGGTGAGGGCCTTAGCGTACGGATCAATAATAGCCTTATGGCGATTGAAACGCAGGCCCCGTTCCGGCAGATAAGGGCCGTCTACCCGGTACAGATAGCATAACCCTGCCTTAGCCCCTTTTACAAAACAGTGCCAAACATCCCCGGTTTTGCTTCCCGCCCTGTTCAGGGGAATCTCCATGTGCGGGCTATCCTCCGCCGCAGATTCAAAAAGGATAAGCGTTACCAGTGTGGCATGACGCGAGAAAACGGCAAAATTGACTCCTTCGTTTAGCACTGTCGCGCCCATAGGAATCGCCTTGCCGGCGCTTATTTCAAAATTACCAAAGCTCATAAATCAATTATAATGCATTTCAGAAAATTTACCAATTATGCACACATCTTGATAAAAACACAAATTTTAAATACAGTTTAAAAACAAGAAACAGTATGTGGGATACTTATAAACCAAGAGACGATACCTGGTATTGCTGGCACTTAAACGGCGGCGCCGCATATCTTAGAAAGAGCGGAAGCGCGTGGCATATCGCGTTTAAAACAATACCTTTTTGCGATAGGACAAGCGAACTCGACGGGCCTGTATTGCAAGAGCCGCCCGCATCCCTGCCGAAAACGTCCGCATGGGGGTTCGGGGAGGAAATTCTTTTGCACCCTTATTTGAGCGACCAGCCTTATATACTCAAATTTCGGGAAACGGTTAAAATAATGCCGGGGGAGAAAGCCAGTTTTGTTGCAGAGTTGCCGCCCTTATTGAAATTCGAACTATCGCCGGAAGCGGTTCTTGCAGAGGCAATGCCCCTTGTCCCGCATAAGACCTTGTTTGGGGCAGACACCATGATCGGGAAACTGGGATATTCGTTACATGACGCCCTGAGTCCCAAACAAACGGAAGAAACGGCAACAAATTCCATTTTAATCCGATGCGATATCTTCATAACAAATAAATCCAAGACAGCGTTTGAAATGGAACATTTTGTTATCTATCCTAAACCCTTTAATGTGTATGTCCATAAAGACAGGCTGATTGCTGATACGCTGGAATTTGAAATCCTCAGTGAAATTTTGGGAGCGGAATATACGAACAAAACAAACCTTGTCCAGGCAAAAAACAAAGACTACCGGCTTATAAGCGTCGGCTCAAAAAGCGGGGTAGGAGAAATCCGCCACATTATTAAAGACATCAAAAGGGATTTATTATGACAGTGAATGAATTTATAGATGCGATTATACGCCGCATAGACAGCACCGGGCCCCTTGATTTGCTTATCAGAATTGTCAGCAATCTTGTCATTGTGTTTGTCATTATCATAATTTTTGGCATAACCCAACTCGTTATAGGAAGGTTATTTAAGAAACGCTTAAGCCCTCAACGGACATTCATCATAAAAAAGGCCATTAAATATACCGGTTTTGTGATGGCTGCTCTTTTTTTATTTAAAAGCATCGGCGTTGACACGTCCGCGCTTCTTGGCGCTGCGGGCGTTATAGGAATTGCCGTCGGTTTTGCCGCGCAAACCTCGGTGTCAAGTTTTATTTGCGGGTTGCTCCTTTTGTCTGAAAAACCGTTTAATGTGGGCGATATTATTACGATGAATGAAATTTTAGGGGTTGTGCTGTCAGTCGATCTTATGTCTGTCAAAATCCGCACGTTTGACAACCTTTATGTACGCATTCCGAATGAAACGATTTTTAAGAGCAATGTGACCAATTTAACCCGTTTCCCTGTCCGCAGGGTGGATTTGACACTCAACGTCACCTATCAAGCTGATTTAGAAAAGGTACGGAATGTTCTTATGGGCATTGCCGCAAAAAACCCCTATGTATTGGATAACCCCGCGCCTCTTTTCCGGATTGACAGTTTTGACCGCGCAGGCCCTGTTATTGTTTTTAACGTCTGGTTTGATAAAACCCATTTTCTTGAAACAAGGACATCAATGTATATGGATATACAGAAACGCTTTGCAGAGGAAGGCATTGAACTGCCCTACCAGAAAGTGGATATGGTTGAGGGAAGAAATAGCCCGTAAAACCCTTTATCAGCAGCCTTCCCCGCAAATTCTACTCTTTCTACTTTACATATTCTACTCTTCCTACTTTACAATTTTTACTCATTCTACTTTACATATTCTACTACTAGTTATACAATTAAAGACATGGCTGGAATGGCAAAAGAATACAAAAGATGGCAAGTGGAAAATACTCAAAATACGTTAAAAAACCGTCGTGTGGTCGCTATTTCCGGCGCACGGCAAACCGGAAAAACGACAATAACCAGACAAATTGACGGCATTAATGGGATTTTTCGCAATTTGGATGACGCTTCAATGCTGAAAGCGGCAAAGGATGATCCTAAAGAATTCGTGAAGAATTTGTCCGGTGAAAAAACAATGGTTATTGATGAAATTCAGAAAGCCCCCTCCCTTATATCAGAAATTAAACTGGCAGTTGATAATAACAACCGCCCCGGCCAGTATTTAATCACCGGATCGGCAAACATACAGACATTGGCAATAATCAGCGACAGTCTGGCAGGGCGGATTAAGCATATTCGCCTTCGCCCGCTGGCTGTCGGGGAAATTTTGGGGGTAAAGCCCGCATTTTTACAACGCGCGTTTTCAGGCGAATTTCCCATGCAGATAAAAGGGTATGACAAAAGCGCAATTTTTGAAATGGCCTTTAAGGGCGGGTATCCTGAAGCGCTGCGTATAAACAGTGAAAAAGAACGCAGGGAATGGCATATAGATTATCTGAACAGCCTTATTACCAAAGATTTAATGGAAATAGAAAATGTGCGGCGGCTTGATTCGGTCAGAGATTTGCTGAAAATAATGGCCGGCTGGTCCAGCAAGTATATTGATAAAAACAAAATAACCGGTTCTTTGGAAATATCCAGGCCAACTTTGGAAACATACCTGAACGCTTTGGAGTCTATGTTTATTCTTGAGCGGGTTGCCCCATGGGTTAAGACAGACTATCAACTGATCGGGAAAAGGTCAAAAATTTACATGACCGATACCGGTTTAATGACATCTTTGTTGAAATGGAAGAAAGAAGATCTTACGCTGGATTCTGACCGTAGCGGGAAATTGATGGAAACGTTTGTGTTTCAGGAAATTGCGGCGCAAATTGATTTGGATTACGATTATTCGCTGTATCAATATCGTGATGCAAAAAAACGCGAGATAGATTTTTTGGTGGAAAAAGAAGGCGAAGGCATGATTGGGATCGAAGTTAAATCCTCCAGCAGCATATCAAGGGAGGATTTTGCGCCGCAAATCTGGTTTAAAGAAAATATAATCAAAGATAAATCCCCATATCGCGGAATCGTTTTATATACCGGAGAAAATACGCTCTCGTTTGGCGACGGAATGATCGCTGTCCCGGTTGCGGCCTTATGGACGGAGGATTAATTGGAAAATTTTTGGTCTATCATTGCATGACAGACCAAAGCAATACAATCATTATATGGAAAACGGAAAAAAACCCGTACGAGTCTCAATACCAAAGTCGGCGCTGGCAAGGCTGTATTTTCTGGATCAGCAAATCGCGTCGGGGAAATACCCTAACACCAGCTTCCTGGCAAAAAAGTGGGAGGGCATCAGCGTTTCCACCATAAGCCGGGACATTGCCTTTATGAAAGACAGGCTTAATGCCCCTATTGAATACGATGCCTTGCGCCGGGGCTATTATTACTCGGAACCCAATTACCGTATCCCTATGGGCTTTTCAGGAGCCGACGAACTATTGGCATTGGGTATGGCAAAAAACATTCTTGCCTTATACCGGGATACGCCCATCCACGATGCCGCCCATCATCTGCTGGACAGCATTATCGCGCCCCTCGCCGCCGAAAGCGATTCAAACTGGTATGAAAGCCGAATCGTCGTTCCGCAGGTTCCCTCTTCTCCTATAATGCCCGATGTATGGAATCTTGTTACCGCAGCATTGAAGGAAAACCGCGTTCTTGCTTTTGAGTATTTGGGAACCTATGACGAGGACTACCTGCCCCGCCGCGTCCGGCCCTACCAGTTGTTATTCGATACAGGCGTTTGGTATTTGTACGGATATGCCGAAGAGCGAAAGGAAATCCGCATTTTCTCCCTGTGCCGGATGAAAAACATTGCCCTTACCAAAGAGCATTTTTCCCTGCCAAAAGATTTTGATTACCGCGCAGGGGCGGGCGGTAGTCATTTCGGAATTTTTGCGGGACAGAAAAAATATCATTTTAAAATCGCCTTTTATGATGATTCCGTTGTATGGGTAAAAGACCGCCAATGGGCGGATGATCAGATAATTACTGAAATTAATAACGGTATTATTATCAATTTTACCAGTACCCAGTTTGAGAAGGTTGTGGAGTGGGTATTGTCCCGGGGTTCCTCCGCCCGTCCGCTGGAACCCGACCTATTGATTGATGTTTGGCGTAATAATATCATTGAAATGCGAAAGATGACGGAGGAAAAATGGACTTTGTAAGCATTGATTTTGAAACCGCTAAATACTCGCAGGAAAGCGCCTGTTCTGTGGGCCTGGTAAGATTTCTTGACGGAAAAGCAACGGATACTTTTTATTCGCTGATTCGTCCTCCCATACTGTACATCCGCCCTGATTTTACCGACATTCACGGCCTTACCGTAGACGACGTAAAAGACGCCCCTACATTTGCCGACATATGGGACAGCGCCATGAAACCTTTTATCGGCAGTCTGCCCCTTGTGGCTCACAATGCGTCATTCGACATGGGCGTACTCAGGGCGGTTCTTGGGTGGTACGGATTGGCGATTCCTACATTGCCGTATTTTTGTACCCGTACTCTGGCCGCCCGTACCTGGCCGGGGATGAAGTCCTATGCCCTTACCGCCCTTGCGGGAAATTTCGGCATTGTTTACAACGCCCACAACGCTCTTGACGACGCGATGACCTGCGGGAAGCTGGTACAAATGTCAGCGGAAAAATTCGGCAGTACCGGTATTGCCGAATTGCTTAATGCCGCAGGAATGGAAATGAAGGTGCTTAGGTGAATTATAGCCAAAAGCTAAATTATATGATATGCTCGCTTAATGAGGGGTATTATTTTGAAAAAAGTACCGCATTTAGTGCAATATCAAGGGTCTAAACGAAATTTGGCTCCAAAAATACTGAATTTTTTCCCAAATACCTTTGGACGGCTTATTGAGCCTTTTGCTGGCTCTGCTGCCATAACAATAGCATGTGCATCAAATAAAAAAACGGAACATTTTATACTGAACGACTTAAACAAGCCCTTAGTTGATTTACTAAAAACTGTTATAGAAACGCCTGAATATGCTACTAAATATTATAAAGAAATATGGACTAGTCAACAATATGACAGTATTGAACATTATTATCAGATTAGAGAAAAATTTAATCTCTCAAAAGACCCGATATGTTTTTTATATCTATTGGCACGTTGTGTTAAAGGGTCTGTAAGATATAATAGTGAGGGTTTGTTTAATCAAAGCCCTGACAAAAGACGTAAAGGAACAAGCCCACCACAAATGGAAAAAAATATATATAATATATCATCATTATTAAAGGGAAAAGTAGAATTCTATTCTTTAGATTATAAGATTATTTGTAATATGGCATTGCCAGGAGACATAATTTATATGGATCCTCCTTATCAAGGTGTTTGCGGTGAAAGAGATTCCAGATATTTCTCTGGCATTGAACACGATGAATTTATTGAAGAATTGGAGAAACTTATTAAAAGAGGAATATCTTTTTTAGTAAGTTATGATGGAAAATGTGGAAACAAAATTTATGGTAATGGAATACCCATAAAAACAGGTATTAAACATATTGAACTAAATGCCGGGCGTTCCAGTCAATCAACGCTATTAGGAAAAAATGAGACCACTTATGAATCATTATATGTAAGTAAAGATTTGTACCAGAATAATAATATTCTTTACAAAAAACAGGAAGAGAATGAATTATTCAAAAGAGTTTCTTGATTTATTAAAATCAGTTACAGCAAAACGTCCAAAAACAGTTATAGACCATATTTTGCAATATGGTTTTATTACAACAGAGGATTTAAAAAATAAATATGGTTACAATCATCCTCCACGAGCAGTAAGAGATGTTAAGGAATATGGTATTCCCATAGAAATGTATAGGGTTGAAGGTGGTGATGGCAGGAAAATAGCAGCATATAGATTTGGAGAATTTAATCCTGAAATAATGCATAGAATTTCAGGTAGAACAGCCTTATCTAAAAAAATAAAAGAAGAGTTAATTTCATTACATGGAGCGAAATGTTTTATTTACAATGAGATTATGGACGAAAATGTTTTGCAAATTGATCATAGAGTGCCATTTGAAGTCGGTGGTGATCTTGTCGGTGAAATAGAGACAAAATATTATATGTTATTATCTCCATCTGCAAATAGTTTAAAATCATGGGCTTGTGAAAAATGTGCTAATTGGAATAATCAAAAAAACAAAGAAATATGCTTGACTTGCTATTGGGCATATCCTGAAAATTATTCACATATAGCAATGATACCAATAAGAAGATTAGATATTATTTGGCAAGGGAATGAAATTTCTGTATATGAGGCTCTTAAGAAGCAAGCTGAAAATGAAAATACAGAAATTCAAGATATAGTAAAAAAATTATTAGAAATTTTTGTCAAAAACAACTCTATTATTGCTTAGTATTACGATACCGCGTAGCCATAGCCCGCACCGTGGCAAGAAGCGTCTGCAAGTCATTGTCGTCAAAAAACAGAACTGTTTCGCTAATTTCATTGATAGCGGAATTTGACGGCTCCTTTATTCGATCCGCACCGGTCAGAAGGTACTCCACCGACACCTTGAGGGCTTCCGCAATGCGGAACGCTTCGTCCGCCCTGGGAATAATATTTCTATTTTTCCATGAAGAAAAAGTCCCCTTGGGAATCTGCGTCTTCCGGTACAGCCATTCAAAGCTGGTTTGCTGCCTTTCCACCTCTTTTTTGACCATTTTCCAGAAGAATTCAGCCTTCATTATGTCATACTATGACATATCAATGGTCGTTTGTATGAATTTGAGCTATTTTTCCCTTGACAAGTGTATGCAATTGGAATATAGTACATTAAATTATATGCGTTTGCATACATTTCTGTAAATTTAAAGAAAATTTACATTGATCAGGCGCTGTATGACATACCAGTCGGGTAGAATAAACCGCAAAAGCGGAATTTATATGCAGATTACGATCTGCTGGGCAGGAGGACAATTATGGCAGGTCAATGTAAGGATTGCCGATTTTATGACGGGAAGAATTGCGCGATATACGGGCAGAGAACGCATAATTCAACCTGCGCGCATTGGGTGAGTAATACAGGCCCATGTACAGCAAAGCAATGTAAGGATTGCCGGTTCTATAACGGAAAAATTTGTTCGATACACGGACAAAGAACGCAAAATTCTACTTGCAGTAAATGGTCTGCGTACAGGTAAAGGGGCAGGGAAATGAAACTGATTCTGGGAATATTGGGGATACTTTTAATCGTTCTCAATTTCTATGGTATATATGGAATATGTATTGTAGGAACAAATCTTTTTACGAGGTCCCAATTTGAGCGTTCTGCATTGTTCGGAATACTTGAGACGGACAAAAAACATCCGGCATCTACAGCCCAGGAAAAACGAACTTCAGCTACAGTAACCCCCGATTCGTTAAATATGCGGGAAGGTCCCGGAGCCGATAACGCGCTTATTACAACCCTGCATAAAGGAGATACATTGACCATCCTGGAGGAATATAATGATACGAAGTGGGTAAAAGTAGAATATAACGGTAAGAGCGGTTTTGTTCACGGCGATTATATAACACGAGAAAAGGAGAAATGATTAACTATGGGCTTTATTGGTGATTTGGTAGACGCATTTGAAGTTCCCAGAAAAACTAAACGTTCCGCATATTCGTCATTGATATTTCTGGGGCTTTTCGGGTGGCATGAATTTTATCTTGAGAACCACCTCCGAGGCGTTCTTTACGTTGTTTCTTTTGCGGCATTTATGACAGGCTGGATTAAGCCAATACCAATACTTGCATATATAAGCGCCGGTATATTGGCAGTTTCATTAATTTTCGACTTTTTCACATTGTGGAGACAGGTAAACAAATGGAACAGCGAGAATGCGGGAAATTCCTTGATTGATGCGGCGGGTGAAATAGCAGGAAACGTTATCTCAATCCCTCTGAATAACGCCATTGAAGAATACAATGGGGTGGTTAAAATTTTTAAAAAGTCAATAAAAAGTTTTAAAAAGAAAAAATCAGAGGTTGAGGAATTATTGGGAAACTTACAGGAAGCGCGCGAGCTTACCCATTCGATAATTTCTAAAATGAGAGAAATAATTGATAAAATTTCTAAAAAAGACCAGGAATTGGTGCTTGATACACTTGGCGAGGACGATAACTTACCAATAGGAATTATGGATCAAGTTAAAGGAAAGGATGAATTATCGTTAAGTTTTCAGGATTCAGTAGATATTGCAACTCAGGAAATGACAGCAACGTTTAATGCCGCGAGAGAATTGACAGAAGTGATTGAATCGGACGCGGGTAAATTTGCCGCAGCAACTGCGGCAACTGTTATTCAGGGAATTGTTCAATACGGAAAACAGCAGGAGAAAATAATTGAATTAAAAAAAGGCCGCGAAGATATATTGAACCGACAGAATGATATTGAAATAAAAATCAGAAAATTGGAAGCGATTGAAAAACGCGCCGCAGAAATTCTGAAAGTTATTGAAGGTGAAATGCCCGGTTTCGATTATTTTTACGATGAATTCTGTAAAGCCGTTTTTCCCGATGGAATTTTGAAACAAAAAGAAGCCGCCTCATTATCAAATGAAGAGCGTAAAATGTTAAAGGATCTTTGTGAAGCGGCAAGAAAAGTAATTGCCGCAGGTTCGCAGAAAATTGATTAGGAGGTACTGTATGAAGAGCGCACAGGATAATGATGATGAGAATTATGAGCAGGATGATAGAAACGTACTTGAAACCCTGAAATCCACCACTGAAAATATGCTACAGTTACGCCGGGAAACTACGAATCAACTGGGGAAAGTCTCGGAAATTACCGGTAATCTTGCAAGCATATCACAGTCTGCCGCCGCAATCCGGCAAAGCGATAATAATGTTTACATTATGAGTCAAAAAATCGCCGCTGATAAGGAAAAATGGCACGATATGCTGACGCATATTTTTTCCGGCAGGGACAAGGCCATAGACACTTTTATTGAACAAATTGAAAATGGGGTAAAGTCCAATAATAATGACATTATTTTAAAAGCCATGGACGGCCTCTCAACAATTGTAGCGTCAAGCCCCTGGCCTGATTTTAATTCTTTTAATAAGCTAATTGATTCAGGAGGCGAAATTGAGTTGTTTTAATGTATTAAGCGATTAATCCGTTATTTAAAAAAATCAGGAATAACTGACAATATATCACCAGCACCGCCAGCCCAGGCGTTTTCTTCTGATCCCAAAAGAGATTCAATAGTTGACAATAACCCGCCCCAATCTCTTGTTGCTTTGGTATGCTCTAATTCAATTTTAAGCTTATCAATTTTTTCACTAAAATTTTTCAGAGAATAATTGCTCTTTATCAGTGGCAAAGTGTATTTTTTTAAATCATCAACAATAGTAAGATAATACTCTTTTAGCGGAGGATTTTCAGTATTACCGTTGAATTGCAAATCCCGCAAACGATGAATAGAATACAATGTCATGGCGATTTTTTCCGCGTCAGTATGCGATATTGAATAAACATTTTTTATTGTATCAACCATTAATTTTCTTTTTACCAACCAGCTCTGATGCTTTTGTTTTTTGTTAAAAAAGTTCTCATCTTCTCCTTCTATGTCGTAACGGAAATCCGCCCCTTTATGGGTATAGCGGTGTTTGTTCTCAAAAGGAGCCACAGGAATAAGCCAATCGTAAAGAAAATCCATTTTACCGCTGTAAGTCCCGTCATATATTCCGCTTGTATCAACATCGCCAAGATCATTAATTAAGCTGTCTTCATTAATACCGTAAATTTTCAAACAACTTAGTATGTTATTAAGCATTTTTATACTTTTACCCGTAAGGTTTTTACGATCATCTTTTCCATGGAAATTTCCGTCAATACAAAAATCCACAACATCCACAATAAGGTCGATATTTTTTCTGTCTGCGGTTCCCTGTATTGCATTTTCAGTATCTTTTCTATGAAGATCGGTATTCGCCATTAATTCTCTCCTTTTTTGTATTCAAGTAAAAAATTCTGTGCAAGCTTGTCTGATGTAAATATGCTTTCAAAATTGTGTTTGTTCTTGTCATTTAACAGTTCATCAAACAAGTATTCATTGCAAAGATCAATCGTCGCTTTGCCCAGCGAGTTAGCAATAAGAACATTGCTGACACCGTTGAAAGCGCCGCCTGCAATCCAGCCAACAATAGGTATAAATTTAAGCCCGGCTCCAATTGCTGTTTTTCCTATAACCTGGGGAAGGACTGACTTTATGACATGGATAACTGTATTGTCATTAAGACTTAAACTATATACCGCAAGGATTTTTGAGACCATGCGGCATAATACAGGAATTAGTACGGCAGAATCAAGTATAGGGATGGGTATGGCGGCGGTAAGACCTGCCGAAAAGAGGGTTTTCTCAATCACAGAATTTGCCTTATCTGTCAGTTTTTGCAGTTTCTGTACAATTTCTCTTTCTTTTACTACTGTACTGAGGGCTTCTGTTGTTAATCCAACAAGGGCATCCCAATCTGTATAATTCTGTATTTCTCCGTTAATAGTGCTTACTCTGTAAATGGGAGTTTCCGGGATGGCATTACTCACTTCATCATAAAACCTGCATAACCCGTCTTCATCACAGTCATCAATTTTGGTAAGCAGAATAAAAACAGGAAATTCTTGTGATATAAGATCGACGATTTCCCTGTCAAAATCCGTCACACGATGCGCGGCGGCGTTGATGGTATACCAAACAAGATGTATTCCTGATTTTCCGGTCTTTTTTTCCAGAAACTTGATGAGTTTGTTTTTATAAACATCCGTAGACCCTATTTCGTAACCGTCGCAATCATAAAAGATAACAGCGTCGTTCCCATATTTTGGCGGCGGAAAACCATTTCTCACCGATTCAGCGTTATTGCCTATTCTTGCTACCGGCTCACGGAGGCGGAAATTTACAATAGATGATTTTCCCGTCCCCGTTTGTCCGCAAACAAGAATAGCCGGTTTCATGCGTTCTTTCCCATTTGGCTGCGTTTCAGATCCGCGTGCAGATTTTCTACAACACGGTGTTTTTCGCGTATTTCATCTTCTACCGCTCGAACTGCTTCATCAAGTCCGTCAAGAAGCTCTTTTTTTAATTCCCTCCGTTCTTTGAAATTCAGCTTATCAAAGATTAATAACGAAGGACCAAATATCAAACCCTTTAAAAATTCTATCACAATGCTTTTAACAACGTTTTCATCAAGGATCTCATCAAATTTAAGAGACCCCTGATAGAACGCGCCTGCCGCTCGTTCATACCATGTTTTTAAGTCCTCAATAGCTTGCTTAATTTTGTCCTGAATGTCGTCGATGAGTTCCTTTAGTTCATTAGCGAGATCATCCGCAATCTGCTTCGCCTTATCCCTGTTTGAGTCAAGGAAGCCACCTTTGAAGTCTTCAATCTTCGATACGCCGCGCTTGCGGAAGTCCTTGAGTTTGGCAAGGCTTTCTTCCTTCCAGTCTGTCCAGCGGACATAGACCACATTGACAAAATTGGTCAGGAAGTCTTTCTCTAATTCTTTAAACAACTCTTCCTTCCCAAAAGTTCGCGCCGATGCCTCGCTCTGTCCAATTTTCGGTTTCGCCTGAGCGCAGATGTCTACCACGCTGTAATCGCCGCGATATTCAGGGAGTTCTTTTGCGTATTTCTCACGGAAAACAGTTTTTTTGGTTTCATAGCCGGAGTTGTCCGCTTTTGTAAGCGCGATGGTAACTTTGTACTTCTTACTCAAAAGTTTTTTGAGCATAGTTATTTCAAAATCCTGAACACGATCATTGGCATAAGAAGAACAGTACACGATGGCGTACACCATTTCGTCAAATGAAAGTTCGGCGTTTAATTTTGCGTCAATGACCGCTTCCCAGTCTTCGGCTTTGTCAGATTCAAGCCCCCAACTGTCAAAAATATTGATTTTTACATCCGACTTGAACGGCGAGGGAACGCTGATTTTAGTAAAATCACCCCGCCCGGTTACAGGTTTTCCCGTGCCGGTACGAACCTTCTCCTCGCCGTAGAGGTAGTTGATGAGCGAGCTTTTCCCCACGCCCGTCTGTCCCAAAATCATGGTATTGATTTCCGGCTGTTTCATTGTTTCGCTTCCTTTGCGCGCCGTATGACCTCGGCGATGAAAGACGGCGCTGTTAAAATCTGTTCAATGTCGATAGCGGGCGGATTACCGTCAAGCGTGTCTTTACATTGCTTGTAACATAGTTCGGAAAACGCGCCGCCAAGAGCTCCGGTGATTGTTCCCGCTACCGATGCGTTAATAACAGCTCCTAAAACAGATCCAACACCCGGTAAAAATATTTTAAAAAGTCCGCCGGCTACGGATTTCCCCAGCGCGGAAATAGCAATGCCGCTTGAGAGAGAGCTAACCGCCGCCTTGCCAATATGTATGCCGTAAATTCCGGCAATGCCCATTATCATACCGGTCTGAACCGGCACAAGCAACGCCGCGTCGCTGAACGGAATGGGGCTTGCGCCAACTGTTGCTGCAGCGGCTGTCGCTCCCGCCACCACTGCGGCTGCTTGTTTGTGTTTCAAATCCAGCCGCCCGCGTAATGCCATGACAAAGCGCTCTCTGAACACTCCGGTAAGATGGTTGTAAGACCAGTCGATAAGTTTATCCCAATCACAAAATTTAGCAATGCCTTCGTCTTTCCGAGCAAGTATGCTCAGACGAAAAACATCAATCTCCGGCATATCCAGAGTCAATGAACTCATCATGGCATTCAGTTGTTCTTCAGTCATTTCGTCAATTTTGGTAAGTAAAATGCATACCGGGAAACCCTCAGCCTTGATACGCTTAATGAGTTTTACATCCAGATCAATATAGCGATCTGAAGCGCCGGAAACCGCGTACCATACCAGATGTACGGCCTCCGCTTCAAGATTACCCCTGTGATGGGCAAGAAAGTCGTCAAAAATAAGCTTTTCGTAGTATTTCTGGCTCTCAGCGCCAATCTCGTAGCCCTCGCTGTCGTAAATGTTGACGGTGTTATTCTTGAACAGGGTGATACCCCTCGTACATGGTTCGGCCTTGTCACCTGTCATCGCGACGCTCTCGTTAAAGAGGTAGTTGACTGCCGCAGATTTTCCTACCCCAACCTGTCCGCAGATCAAAATATTGGGGGCTTTTTGAGCCGATATTTTTGCGACTTCCCGATCCACATTCTCAGGTGAATAATCTTTCATTTTCTGCTCCTTTTGCTTGAATATTATGGTATTATATATCAATTTTTAGCATTAAAGTCAATATGTTAAGAATAAATATTTATAGAAAAAATTCAGAAAAATACTCTGATCTAGCATTGTATGACAGATCAAGCATATAGAATTAAGGCAAACGGAGGTTCAAATGACAAATTTACCGGAAGTTTCCTATACCATGGCCGATATTAAAATAATAATCCTGTCGGTGGTTTTAGCGCTTATATCAACTTTCCTTTTTAAGATTATTCTTAAATTCGCAGAGCTTTTCATAGTCAGCTTTCTAACTATGAGCCAATTTAAAAGACAATTGGATGGCGGGGAAATAACAATAGAAGATTACAACCGCAAAGTGAGGGACTTTAATGAAAAACTTAAAAGCGGGGGTATAGGCAGAAAATGAATTTTTTGGATAGCTACTCCGAAAAAAATGAAACCACCAATTTTCGTGAAATATGTATGGGAAACATTAAAAGGGGCGTAATTTACAGGGGTAGCTATCCTGTTTTTAAAATAGACGAAGAAAGGGATCGAATATACACCGAACTCGTTCTTGACGCGGGTATTAATTGTATTATTAACCTTGCCGGTAATTCACATGATCTGGAAACTATCGCGGGTTTAGTTCCATGGTATAATACATTACTAAAAAATAATAACGTAATAGGGCTTGATATTCAATTTGATTTTGATTTTTCAGATAATTTCGGGTATGAAGTATTTAATTACAGGTTGAGACAGGGATTCAAATTTTTAATTTCGCACAATGGGCCTTATCTTATCCATTGTAACGCCGGTGTTGACAGAACAGGTTTTGTCGCGGCGATTATAGAATTGTTATTTGGAGCAAGCCTTGACGATGTTATTTATGATTATCTTCTTTCATACGGGAAAGAATTTGCAGAAGCCAAAGATAACGAATTAAATTTTATTACCGGAAGAAATATTTACGGTCAAATAAACGCGATAATAAACAGAAAAATAAATGACAGCGATAATTTACAGGCGAATATAGAAAAATATTTTTTGGAAAAAGTAGGTTTAACAATGAATGAGCTTGAAATGCTAAAAGAGAAATTAACAAAATAATTTTGTCCGCGCCCTCTCTCTTACTTTGTTACCTGTTATTTGTTCTCTGTTATTGTTGTACCGGCTTTATCCTCGCCCTTATCGGCCTAAGCTGTTCCTCGCTGACTTTTTGGGGATCGTCCACTCCGGCGGGCAACTGTCGGCCCTCTTCGGTTTCCACATCCTCTTCCTCAAAATTGCCGTCGCTGTCCCACAGGCCCTGCTGAGACTGGGAGTCCTCGGCAATGGCAAGATCTTCGTTTTCAAGCCGCACGGAGATCATTTTTGTAACGCCGGACTCTTCCATTGTAACGCCGAGGAGAGTGCCAGCTCCGGCTACCGTTTTCCTGTTATGCGTAATTACGATGAACTGGCTGGTAGTGCCGAACTCCCGCAAAAGCTGGACAAAGCGGCCTACATTGGCCTCGTCCAGAGCGGCGTCAATTTCGTCCAGAAGACAGAAGGGGCTGGGCTTTACCATGTATGTGGCAAAAAGCAGGGCCACGGCGGTCATGGAACGCTCGCCGCCAGAAAGCAGGGAGATATGCTCCAGCCTTTTACCGGGCGGCTGGGCGAAAATTTCTATGCCCGATTCAAGCACATGGTTGTTGTCGGAAAGCTGCAACTCCGCCCTGCCCCCGCCGAAAAGACGGCGGAACATATTGTGAAAATTCTTTCTGATGCGGTTGTAGGTTTTGATAAATAACTCGGAGGATTCCGTGCGTATCTCCGTGGTAAGATCCTCAAGGTCTTTGCGGGCCTTTTGGAGATCCGCCATCTGGTTGCTTAAGAATTCGTAACGCTCTTTGGTTTCCGTAAATTCCTCCGGAGCCATGAGGTTCACCGAGCCAAGGTCTTTCAATTGGGAACGCGCATCGGCCAGTTTTTCCCTCAGATCGGCGGGGTGGGCGGTAATCGTAAAAACGCGCTCCTCAAATTCCATCAGATCGCGGGAATGGGTCTCGCGGAAATTTTCCTGAATGTTTTTGATTTCCGTTTCGGACTGCACCAGTTCCAGATGAATTTTATCCAGCGCCTCCTGCACTTTGCCTAGTTCGGCGGTACGCTTCTTGATGGTTTCCTCTTTGCTGGCGACATCGCCCGATCTCTTTTTTATATCCTTTTCCAGCTTTTCAAGCTCAGCGGTAAGCCCTCTACCCTTTTGCTCAATTTCGGCGATTTCAGACTGGGTGTCGGTAATGCGCTCGTTGATTTCCTCCAGCCGCTTACGGTCAACGTGCAATTCGTCGCGGATAGTTTTGAGCATGGCCTCCTGCCCGATAAGCTCGCGTCGTATCAGTTTGGACTGTTCCTCGGCGGACTTAGCCTGGGCGTTCATCCTGGCAAGGTTTACCCGCAGGTCTTCCAGCGTCACGCGGTATTCGTTGATCTTCGCCGCCAGAGCCGCGTTGTCGGCTTGCAGGGCCTTGATCCTTTGACGGCGTTCCTCTATGCCCTCTTTCGCGCCCCGAATATTCGCGTCCAGTTCGCGCTTTTTGGTGATGATACCTTCCGGAGCCAAAAACTCGTCAAGGAACAAGGGCGAATGGTTGCGATAGCTTTCAAACAGGGCAATGGCCTTTTCCGTATCCGCAGCGGCATTGGCAAGTTCCGCAGCCAGGGTTCCGGCAATGCGCTGAAGCTCGGAAGCCTCAACAGAAGCGGCAGAGGAAAGGTCGCGGATAAGGGTTTCCCTGCCCGTCAACACCGTGCGTACCCTGTTCAGCGTCTCGTTAAGGGACGCTTCAATATTTCTGCGCTCCGAAGCCGAATAACCGGCTTTTTTCAGACCGGCATCCAGTTCCGCAACAATGTCATCGGTTATCTGCGCCAACTGCACTTCATATTGGGCCTGCTCTTTTTCAAGGCCGTGTATCTCGAATTCAGCCTTATGTATCGCTTTTTCGTTGTCACCTATGCGGGTAGAGGCCAGTTGGATGTTTTCTTCAAACGATTTGATGTTTTCTTCTATGCTTGCAGCTTTTTGTCTCAATTCAGACACAACTTCATCTTGCGTCGCAGCGTCATCATTTAGCTCTTCTATCTTGCTATTTATCTGTTTTTCCCGTACTTCGCTCTGTTCAATCTTGGTTTTGCCTTCGTTGCGGCGTTCGACCAGGAGCCGCGCCTCGTTTTCCTTGGCGTTTTTCTCCAGGGCAAGACCGTAGATGTTTCTCTGCATTTCTACAAGCCGGGCCTCCATGGTGTTCACCTCGTCCATGTGGGCGTCAAGCGCCTTGCTCTCCTCTTCCATTTCCTGGCGTATTCTATCCCGGTCGGCGGTGCGCCTTCTGAGCGTTTCGTTACGCTCGTCCCGTTCATACTTGAAATGCTTAAGCCTGAGCAGTTGGATATCAAGCTCGCAGTTGAAAATTTCATCACGGAGGGAGCGGTATTTCATGGTTTTTTCGGACTGGATTTTGAGGGTGTCGTATGAGCGCTTCACCTCGTTCAGAACCAGTTCCACCTGGTGCATATTTTCGCTTGTTTTGGCAAGATTGCGCTCCACTTCCGCGCCGCGCACTTTGAAGCGGGTAATTCCGGCGGCCTCCTCAAACAGGTAACGCCGTTCGTCCGGCTTTGAGGATAGCACCTGGTCGATTTTCCCCTGCTCCATCACCGAGTACGCCGTCTTGCCCACGCCGGTATCCCAAAACAGCTCCCTCAGTTCCTTCAATCTGACGGACTGGGAATTGATAAAATACTCGCTTTCCCCGGAACGGTACAGCCGCCGTTTTATCTCGACTTCCGGCATATCCAGCGGCAAAAGCCCGGTCTCGTTGGCAAGGGTCAGAGTTACCTCAGCCACGTTAAGGGCCTTGCGGGTCTCCGTGCCGTTGAAGATAATATCTTCCATTCTTTCAGCCCGCAGTGACTTCGACGCCTGTTCGCCCAAAACCCATTTAACCGCGTCAACCACATTTGATTTTCCGCAACCGTTAGGCCCCAGCAGGGCGGTAATGCCGTCAGCGAATTCGACCTCTGTACGGTCGGCAAAAGATTTAAATCCCAATATGGAAAGGTGTTTTAGAAACAAAGTGTACTCCAGTCTAAGTTTTAATCAATCTGCTTACTGTAGCATTTTAAGCACATGTTTTTCAAGACAATCTTTTAATTTAATTCCTCTTCCGTAAACGTTTCCGTCTCTTCCGCCCAAACGCCGTTTTGCAGGGTTTTGATTGTAAGAACATACTTTTCCAACTCCTCATTATAATCCTGCACCGCGCGGTATATTAGCGTTAATTGTCCGTTCACCCATTTGTATTCTTCGGACGTATATAGCAATCCCGCGTGTCCGTTATTTCCGTGCATTTTTATTGAGTTCGTGTCGTTGTCTATCCAAATGTAGGGCATTTCCGACAGTTCTTCATGGCGGTAATAACTTTTTTTCTGTGGATTGTAGATGAAAATTTGATCCCACGAGCCTTTTACGCTTTGTCCCGCAAGAATGGCGATGTCCATATAATTATCAAAATTATAATCGGCAACGCCAACCAAATCAAAATTATCAGAGTCTTCAAAAGGAAACGTCTCCAAACCGTCTAAACTGATCGAGTGGTTTTTTCCGTCATACTCGAAAGATAAACTCTCCATAACATAATATGAGGGGTCGTCAGCGTAATGAGAATAATAAACAGTCATCGGAATTGTTTCATTGTTGAAGATTACGGGAGAAACAAGCTTTTGCGTCTGATTAGAATCCGGTTCCGTCTCTTCCGGGAAAAATTGCCAAATTATAAAGTCAGGACCTGCGGGTTCTTTCGGGGCATTGCCGCCTTCGGCTTCTTCTTCTTCCTCGTCTCCGCCATAGTCCCTTACCATTCCAACAAAATATTTTTTTTGCCCGTCTGTATCACGATAGGAATAGCCAAAAACCGACATCATTCCCACTTCCGCCCAAGATACGACAAGCGGCTTTTGGGGAAGCAATTCATCTACCCTGTACAGCTCCTTTATAACCTCAAAGACAAACCCGCCATCATCATCATAGACCATATTCCCATCATCAGTCCATTTGAAGCCGACGGACAACCAACTGAAATCTTTAACAGGAACATTAGGTATAAACGCAATTTCATGCCCATATTCATTATTGATATCATACCGCTCATACGACCTGTATTTTTCAAAGAATGACTCATCCGCATAGGAAACAGAAATCAAAACTTCATCTGTTTCAATACTTTTGACAGCGGGCTTTTTACCGCAAGCGATTGTACTCAATACAATAACCGCAATCAATAGCATACTATTTTTTAATCTGTTGTTATTCATGGTCAGTTAGTGGAATATAGCATGAAAAAAGGGAAATTGCAATAGAAGGGGAATAATGCAGGGTCTTTTGGACATATACCTAACTATAGTTAGCGTAACTAACCAATGTCGTACAATAAAAATTAAACGGCGTTTTATGTCATACACATATAGTTATGCAATAGCACTTGAAATTGTTTTAGATATTGACATAATAAAAAGAATATGATAGCATAATATTATGAAAATATATTCTAAATTGTGGATTAAAATAATAATTGCAATATTTCTAGTTGGGCTTATATTTAGTATTATATTTTTTAGGACAATCCCATCATTTGGGATAAAATTCAATGAAAATAATAATTTAATGAATTATCTAAATATATCGAATGAAATATATTTAAGACAAACATTAAATAATTGTGCCCCTTATGCAGTTATGGGTGTTATAAATATATTAAAAAAAGAAATAAAAGACCCTGAAATATTGGTAAAAGAAACTAAATGGAGAATAATTAAAAATTTAACATTCCCGCAAGGATTAATTAATTTATTGCATAAATATAATATAAAAACAAAAGAATATAGTTTAAAAATATATTCAAATAATAATAAAATAATATGGTTAAAAAATCAAATTGATAATGGAAATCCAATTATTTTGCTTGTAAAAGTAAAAAACATACAGCATTATTTTACAGTAATTGGGTATGATGAAAATGGATTTATGTTATATGATTCATTACAAGAGAAACAAAATGAAAATATACGAAAAACAATAATTGATAAAGAAGAATATATGGGAAATAGATATTATAAAAATAATGAATTAATAAATTTATGGAATAATGGAGGATATAAAATATTTTTTAGGAATTGGGCAATAGTATGTAGCTGAATTTAAAGCAAGTGCCGCTGGAACGTTAAATGCCATTTGCCATGGTCTTTGTTTTATGGAAGGCTTCGGCTTTTGTTAAGTTCATCAAGGGCATCCGCTTCTTCATCTGTCATGGTTGGCACGGTTTCTCCGTGTCAGTCACTATACGCTCCTATAGGAAAGCTATTCCTAATTCCTCACTCCTCATTCCTAATTTCTTTGTTCTTTGCTCCCTGCTATTTGCTCTTTTGCAAAAGCCCCTGCATACAGTTGCCAATTTTTTCTTTAATATCATTATCAACAAAATTATCAAATTCCGCAATCGCGCCGCCCCGAAACATTACTATGATCCGGTCGGCAAGGGCAAGAATCTCGTCAAGGTTGGTGGATATAAGGATAACCGCCGCGCCTTTTTCGCGCAAGGCGTCGATTTTAGACCAGACAAAACCTCCGGCTATTATATCCAGGCTCCAGGTCGGTTCGGAAAAAACAAAATAGTCCCTGAACTGGTCAATCTCACGCGCCAAAACCAATTTTTGCAAATTGCCGCCGGAAAGCGCGGAGGCGGGACTGTTTCCTGTCGCGCCCTCAATATTGTAGCGCAAGATAAGCCCGTCTGAAAAATTGCGTATCGCGCCTTTGTCAAGAAACCCCATGCGGGAAAACACATGGCGGCGGTCTATCATCAAGTTTTCATCGACTGTCGCTCCCAGGGAACTTCCTACCTGCTGCCTGTTTGCCGGAACATAAGCCAGCCCCTGGTTGCGAAGGCGGCGTATACCCAAATGGGAAATATCCTTTCCTTTATGGGTAATTTTTCCCGCCGCCGGATGGAGGAAGCCGCCGAGAACCGCTTCCAGCACACCAAGCCCGTTGCCGCCCACTCCGGCAAAGCCGACTATTTCGCCGGAGCGCACCTCGAATGAAACCTGATTCAACAGCGGACGCTGCTGTCCGTGCTTTAGCACCGTAACATTGTCAAAAACAATAACAGGTTTGCCCTTGCTGTCGGATTTTTTCCTGTTTTCCCTGTGAAAATCAATTTTATTTTCGCCGATCATTAAACGGGCAATTTCATATTCGTCTACGTCTTTTGCTTCACGAATCCCCGCCAATTCGCCGCGCCTTAGCACCGCTATCCTGTCCGCAATGGCTTTGATTTCATGCAATTTATGCGTTATGAGAAAAATCGATTTCCCCGCCGCAGCCAACGCCTTTAGGGTTTTGAAAAGCGCGGCAGTCTCGTTCTCGGTAAGCACCGAGCTTGGCTCGTCAAGTATGATAATGTCCGCATTACGGTACAGGAGGCGGCAGATTTCAACCTGCTGCATTTCCCCTATGGTGAGACTCTTCACAGGCGTGTCAGGCGCAATTGAAAAATGGTGGGCGTCGATTACTTCTGCTGCTTTAGCCCTCGCCCCCGCGTTGTCAAAGAATAATCCCCACTTGCGCGGCTCCATGCCCATGACAATGTTTTCAGCGGCTGTGTATTCGGGGAACAGCATAAAATTCTGGTGAACCATCCCGATCCCAAGCTTTCGGGCGGCAAGCGGCGAAACAATAGTGACAGCATTGCCGTTAACGCGGATTTCGCCCTCGCTCGGCGCTTCAAGTCCGTAAAGTATCTTCATCAGGGTTGTCTTGCCCGCGCCGTTTTCTCCGGCTATACAAAGTATCTCCCCCCTGCGAAGCTCCAGGCTTATGTTGCTGTTGGCTTTTTTACCCGCCCCCGGATACACTTTGCTTATGCCGCGCAGTTCGACGGCGGGCGCGGAATTTTCCGGTTTCACAGGCTTAACAAGCTTTTACAGGGCGGGGGCTGTATATTCAATACGTCCGGCGCGAAAATCATCCATAAAACTGTCGAATTTCTGCTGTATTTCCGCAGGGACATGATCGCGGTAGCCGGGATCGTCAGAAATGAAATCGAGGTAGCCTTCTTTAACGCCGACCGTTTTTGAGCCGCCGTAGTTGATCTTTCCGGCGAGCGCGTCCGCAAGTATTTCTTTTACAAGTTTTTTCTGTTCCATTTTACCGCAGCCCACAATGAAACCCGGAGCCTGTCCGTAATCGTTGGTATTAAAATTCACCGCGTAGGCCCCGCGTTCTTTTATGGTACGCACCAGCCCCTGCGCCGCGCCGCCTGCAATCGAGGTAAACACATCGACTCCGGCGTTGATCATGCCGGACGCAAGGTCGGCGGCCTTGTGCGCGTCATACCAATTGCCAATAACGCGGGAATCCAGTTCAATATCCGGATCAACACGTCGCGCCCCGTCAATAAAGCCGGGAACCATTTGCCTGGTCAGCAGGGGGTATTCCTGTGCATAGATAAACCCGATCTTTTTTGCGCCGTTGGCTTTGGGCATTGCGCTTGTTGTAACAAGCCCCGCGAGATACCCCAAAAACAGGGCCTGTTCGTATTGGTTGTACAGGTACGTACTTATCTGCTGATTGCCGCTGTACGCGGCATCGGTGATTATAAATTTCTGCGAAGGAAAAGCCGCCCCCACGCCGGCGCATATCTCCGGCAGAGAGGGGTTAGAACCCAGCACCAGATCGTATTCTCCGCCAGCCACCAGCGAGTGAAGCTGTTCCCCCCATTCGGCCTGATTAAATCCCGCCTCGTATATTTTAATTGTTACATTACCTTGTTCGTTAGCAAACTCCTGCGCCCCCGCCGCCAGCATTTCATAAGGAGGGCTTCCGGCGACCACTCCGGTAATATACACCAGCACGGAAAGGGTTGTAACCTGATCCGCCTGCTGACCTGCTGAACCTTTTGGTTTACAGGCAGACAGAACAGCCATACACACCAAAAACAGCATAAAAATATTTTTTTTCATGAGAACCTCTTCATTGAATTATTACCTCTACATTCCAACCGCGATTTTTTCCCGTACCATTTCCGCGATAATTACTGCCGGAGTCTTGTGGACGGTTTCCGCATAGGTAGTCAATGTTCGGGTTGTTTCAGGATCGAGTGTAACAGCCATACCATATTTGCGGGCAAAATAACCCGGCTTATTCAAGTCCGGCATGATAGTATTTTTTGTGAAATAATCATCCAAATATTCAGCCTCTTTTTCTGTCATTTTTTCCTTGCTCCTTCTGTTAATTCAGAAACTTCTGATAGGCATTACGGCATTTCATAGCATGAAATACGTTGATTACTTCCCCTTCAATTACATTATACATAATTTCAAGCGGGTTTCCATTGCGATCAAGTCCAATAAGTAAATTTTTATGTTCTTCACCGGACAAAACATGATCAAACAACCGTTGTTCAAAAGCCTTGAGAATATCTGCCTCAACAATACCATGCTTAAAAGCCGCCTCTTTGAAGACAAATTTTTCTTCTAACAATATCTTCTCTCTTCATTATTCCTCATTCCTCACTCCTAATTCCTAATTTCTTTCACCCCGGAGGCCATCCAAGGCCGCGTCCGCCGAGAATGTGTATGTGGAGATGATCCACAGTCTGGCCGCCGTCGCGCCCGGCGTTAATCACAAAACGCGCGCCGTTCTCCCCGCAACCCAGCTCTTTTGCCAGTTCCTGGGCCTTGCCCAGAAGCCGACCCGCAAGGGCAACATCTTCCGCTTCCAGATGCATCAGGCTCTTTATGTGCTTTTTTGGGATAAGCAAAAAATGCACCGGGGCCATCGGCGTAATATCGTGGAAGGCAAGCATTTCATCATCTTCATAGATCTTTTTACCGGGGATTTCCCCCTTCACGATCTTGCAAAAAATACAATCGCTCATGGGCTAAATATAGCATTTTCTACCGCTTCAAGAAAGCCCCTGCTTGTTTCCGTTGCCCCGGAAACCGCGTCGATCTCCGTGGTGTTGTACATCATCACAAGGTCTGTCAATTCCTCGATAGCAGCCCCTCCAATGGCTAAATCTTCACTGGATTCAATTACGGTAATCTCCGTAATAGCTCCGTTCTCGATTCCCACCCGCACGTGGATCATCCCCCGGTATCCCATTGCGGAACCTTCGTAAAAATCCGCATTTCCGGTTTTTAGGCTGGCGCAGGCGAAAATTAAAATCACGGCAAGCGCCAGGCAAATTATGTATTTCATATACTATATAGGGCGCAAATGATCATTTTGCATGACTGTGAGAGGAAGTTTTTTTGTATTTTTTCTTGAAACTTTAAACTCTGTGCATTACTTTGTCTCCGTGAACGCCGACTAGTTCCCTTTTGGGGTTGATGGTCAAGTCCATTTCCTCAAGGGGGATCGCGCCGAGCAGTATGTCTTTGGCGTTGGTGAGTACGAGG
>Ga0268262_10001035_pt1 | contig 35487 bp, 20 predicted proteins | sample TergutNc150P3_FD_190354 | JGI IMG/M metagenome (GOLD analysis project Ga0268262, IMG submission 190354) | Nasutitermes corniger P3 segment gut microbial community from laboratory colony in Florida, USA - Nc150 P3 (SPAdes) (version 2) | ecosystem: Host-associated > Arthropoda: Insects >...
TATTACCTTCCTGAACTGGTTGTAACATCTTTCCAAGAACTATGTCATAACAATATTTGATACGTCCAACTTCCCAATGATCTGGTATTTTCCCAATCCAGTTTATCCCGCTGTTTTTCATGGGAACGTTCTTGTTTAGTCCTTTTGTTACGGTTTCAGTAATAAGTGATGTTTTATACTGTTTGAGAATTTCTATCTGTTGTTCCAATTCGGTAATGATGTTGTCAATTTTGCTACATTGTGTGTCAAGGAAGGTGGTTATAGTGCGTTGTTCAGAGAGCGATGGGAGTAAAATATTAAAATTACCTAATTCAAACGTACCAAGTTCTATAAAAGTTGTCCCTTTTCCTTCCCTTACTAATTCTTCCTGGATAGCGTAGAGTAAATAAAAATAATATTTTGTATGCGTATTTAAACTAATAAGTGATTTACATCCTTGATTTGTACATAACTCAGATTGAGTAATATTTATTTTACCTACAGGAGCTCTTGTAGAAATTATAATACTATCTTTAGGAAGTATTGTAGTTCCACACGAATTATATCCACATTTTGTAATAGTTCTCTCTCCTTTACTAATAATACCAAAATCAGACATATCAGCAGGAGTTATCCAAGGGATATTACCATCCCAATATTCTATATTGTTACTTTCAGGTGTAGAGCCATGAATAATCTGAAAAAGGTGTTTGATTTTTTTTACTTCCCAATCAGATGGAATATTTCCTATCCATTCAATGCCACTATTCTTCATTGCCATGTTAAGAAACCTGCCCTTTATTTTGCTGATAATGAAAAGATTCGAGAATAAAATCACAAAAAGAAAAAGCGCAATTAACAGCAAGTTTCGCATGGTGTTTTTGAGGTTTATAGACTCTATTGTGTCTATCGCTTGCTCGATTAGTAAGGGCTGCTATTCCTTGAATAGTAGTAGTCATCCCCTGTATTATTTCTATTAAAAATTGTGAACTTTGATTTTCATCAATAGTCATATTAAGACATTTTTTTAAATCTTTAAAAATATTTATTAAATTCCCATCGCTTTTATAATCCTGATTGTTTTGGATTTTTATTATTTCTATGGATACCGCTTCAATCAATGCTCTTGCATTTGTTATTGCTCCGTCATAGTCGCCGGTAGCAAGTTTTTCTTCACATTTATCTATCTGCTCAATAATAAAATCATGACTTAATGTACTTATAGTTTTATGTTCAACAATTTTTGAAGTAGTTGACAACAATTGATAGCCTTTTTCGTTGTGACGCACTTCATAACCTTCCAGTTTTAAATATTCGTTAATATGGACAACTGCATTTTCAATTGTTATACCAAGCTCATAAAATTCTTTTGGATCAAGGATTATTTCAACCAGTTTTTGAAGCTCAGAGAAATTTTTTAATTGCTTTATTCGTATCTGTGTATAAATACGTCTGGAACCTTCCATTGATTCAGGGTAAACGTCCTTAAAACCAAATTTATTAAATAGTAGGACTAATTCAACACCTTTTCTGTATGGGAAAAAACCGTCGTCTCCTGTAACAGAACTTGCTAAATTTCTAATAAGGAACTCTGAAAGAAATTGCTGAGAAGTTTTAGAATTTTCTTCTCTCTTATCCATTATTAGCCCCCAATCCTTTTACCTTCCCTGTAATAGACTTTTCCAACTCCATAAATCGCTTTAAAAGCACATCGGCTTTTTCAGGTTCTTTGTACTTATAAAAATATCTTGTAAAAGGAAACTCAGCGCCTGTTTTCTCTTTAGATAAAGTTGTGGCAGATTGTTTACTTGGGTACAACGGGAGTTTTCCTTCTTCTCCGTACTCATAAACATAATGAGCGTCAGGAACGTGAGGATAAACCTCTTTTTTAAAATATTTCTCTACATCCATGTTTAGTTTGATTAGTTCTGTGTCTTTTGTAGTACTATCGTAAATAATATTTCCATGTTTATCTTTTTGTATCTCCGCAGTCTTATCCATCTCCGAAAGAGCGAATGCTATTTTTTCTTGAAGGTCGGCTTTTTTCGCTTCCTTCATATTTTTATAACCAGAAGGTAGGCTATCAAACAAAGGAGAAAAAATCTTTAGGAATTCGTCTTTCTTTTTGTAAATCTTTTTACTTATACTCGCCTCAAGATTTTTAATAATAGCGTCATATAACGATTTTCCTTTTTTCAACAATTTAAGCAGGTCGTCATCGGCTTTTGTTCTAGGGTCTGTTTCTTCCAATTCTTCTATTTTTCCAATGTTATATATTGAGTCAAGACAACCTGAGGCAGCCATCTTTTCAATGCGTTCTTTTGTAATGGCATAATTTCGCTGTAAAGGCTGATAAACAGAATATTCTTTATAAAGAAATTCATTTATATCAAAAATTTTACTATCTTTACTTTCATTAAAATCAGCGTATAACTCTGTGATAGCTTTCATATCCTCGCGGGAAATTTCCCGTCGCTTTTTTCCAAGCGATTTACTCAACTGTTTCCAGTAATTTACGGCGTTGATCAATTGAACTTTTCCACGGCGTTCCGGTCGTTTATTTTTTGAGAGAATAAAAATATAAATCCCTATTCCTGTGTTGTAAAAGAGATCGGTTGTTAAGCCGATAATCGCTTCAAGCAAATCCTGTTCCAGCAGATAACGGCGTATCTGACTTTCGCCGCTTGATGTACCGCCGGAAAATAACGGTGAACCATTTTGTATGATAGCGGCTCTGCCCGTGCGCTCGTCCATTTTACTGACGGCGTGCTGAACAAAAAGAAGTTGTTCATCTCCGGTTGAGGGCAATCCGCCCTTCCATCGCCCGTGACTTTTTGTTTCATATTCGTCTTTGACAGCTTTTTCAACGCCTTCGGGCGCATCCTTCCCACCCCATGACGTGCCAAACGGCGGATTGGCAATAACAAGACGCATAGACTGATTTGGGAAACAGTCTTTTATCATAGTATCCTGAAAACGGATATTCTCGGCATTCTGTCCTTTAATAAGCATATCGGCAAGACAAATCGCATAAGATTCTGGATTTATCTCCTGTCCAAACAAACGGACATCAATATTATTGTTAAGCCGATGGAGAAAATCATAAGTTGTCGATAACATACCGCCTGTTCCGCAAGCCATGTCTAATACGGTAGCTACTTTGCCTTCGGTTAATAAATCATCGCAGCCTTCGGCAAGCAAAATATTTACCATAAGCCTGATTACTTCTCTAGGCGTATAATGATCGCCGGCTTCTGCGTTAGTTGAAAAACGGCGGATAATGTCCTCGAACATATAGCCCATTACATGACCGTCTACTGTTTTTGGATCAAGATCAAGTTCGCTGAATTTTTTTACTACGCCAAAAAGACGATTATTTTTGTCCATTTTCTCAATTTCTTTTTTAAATTCAAGGTTGTTAATGATTTCCTGAATATTTGCGGAAAAACCTTCAATATAACTCACAAAATTTGCCGCAATATTCTTGCTGTCGGCAAGTAGTTCTGCAAGTGTGTATTGGCTTGTGTTGTAAAAACTAAATCCAGCTTTCCGTTTTAACACAGCTTCGGGGGTGGTAGGATTTTTTTCAAAAATTGTCACAACTGCCGATTTAGTTCCAGCTAGGGCGCACTCCAGTCGGCGGATAATTATCATGGGAATAACGACATTTTTGTATTTGTCGGGGGAATAAGTTCCACGCAGGGTATTTGCGATAGACCAGATATGATCTACCTCGGCACTCACATTGATTGAGGTGTCGTCGAACATTACGTCAATTTTTTTCTTTTTTGCCAATTAAGTGCCTCCGGCTGATATTTTCTATACCATTATATCATAAATCTAGAATTTATAAAGTATGTTTTGCAAAAGAATTAATTAAAGAGTATATTTCTCTTGAGATAGGAGTTGACAGCAGATATGTCAGAATACCTTTAAGTTTAATTATTTGACTCTTGAATAAAGATAATGATATAATTAGAGTAGAAATATGGATTTGAGTGCATCAGATAAGTTATCAAATATTTATGAAAGCTTAAATAGTGATAAGCATTCTTCTTTTTATTGGCCAAACCTAGAAATAGAGAAAGAATTACGTGACTTCGCTTATGATATAAAAACCTGTGAGGAAATACGTTGTCCGTTATTATTAGAGTTAGATATCCTTCATCTTCAATTATCAATAGATGGAATAGATGATTTTGATATAAACTCACTTACATTTTCTTCGAGAACCTCTAATTACCTTGATTATTTTGAAAAACGAATAGAACAAGTTACAAATCCTTTCCTTTTATCAAGATATTATCATATTTTGTGGCTTGAAAGAAAACACAATGAACTTGCTATAAAAGCAATAAATAACTATTTCATGGTAAAAGATATTGTAACAAAGAAAAAAAATAAAGACTGGGCGCTAGATTTATTAGAATGTTTGAAGAGATCTTTTTTAATAAAGAAGAGAATAAAAAACGAGGCGGATAAATTTAATATTGAGCAAGAAATTATTTCTACAATTTCAAATTATTTATCAGATGATTGGGGCTTCTGTATATGTATACGATTATTAGATGTTATCCTTTCATCACACAAATACTTCAAAAATTTATTAAGTATTGATTTCCTAAATAAGATAAATCAATATGCGAATGAGATGATAAGTAAAGATCAATCACATAAAGCAAAAAGAATACTTACATCCATTATAAAAATCGCTGAAAGAATGAATTATGATGCAACTTCAATGTATGAAAATTTAGGTACGGTGAACGAAGCTCAAATTATTGAATTAAATAAATCTTTTGGTGCTACTACACCTTGTCTAGAGGCAATTAGGATTTATTCAAAGTTAAAAAACAAACAAAAAGTTGATAAACTTAAACAACAATACGAAGAAATAACAAGAGATATGAAATTTGGAGTTATTCAGACGCCTATAGATATAGAACCATTTTTAAATGAAACACAACTTGAAATTGCTAAATTACATGAGCTTTCTTCTGATGAATGTATTCAATTTTTTATATATGATAAAATGTTTATTCCTAGTGTAGATTTTATTACTTCTCAAGCGAGAAATATAAAAAATAAAGGATTTCTATCATCTCTAGTTGGTTATTATAATATTTTTGATCAAAGAGGAAATTTGGTAAAAATATGTAAAACAGATGAAGACAAAGAATGGAATGAAATAATGCATACATATAGATTAGACATGTATTTTAAAACGATAAAGCTAAATTTAGTTCTTAAGGATTTAGTTACAACAAGTAAAATTTCATATATAGATATGAGTAAATATATGATGAATAATACATGGCTATCTTATACAATAAAAAATAAATATGAAATGGAATACACATATTCAAATATTATAAATATATTATTAGCGGAGTATTTTAATATATTTGATAGACATCTATCGTTTATAGAAATAAAACATACTGATTTAATAATGTTTATTGATTCCATGACAATAAAACTTGAAGGATTAATTAGAGAATTATTTACCTTAAAAAATTATCCTACAATAATACCAAACAATGAAGAAGGAACAGCTAAAGAAAAAGACCTGAATGGATTATTACATGATGAAAATATAAAAACATTTCTAGATGATGATGAACTTATGTTTTATAAATATCTATTTATTGAACAGGAAGGCGTTAACCTCAGAAATAGAATAGCTCATTCACTTCTTTTTGAGCAAGGGTATGATATTGGAAAAGCACATTTAATTGTTTTAGCATTATTGCGGTTATTTAAATTTAATATTGAATAACAAAAAAATATCAATACCAGAGATAACAATGAAAATAGTAAAAATGAGCAAAATATGAAAAAAATAATCACTGCCTACGCAGGAACAGGTAAAACTCATCTTGCCTCACTATATCCGGAATTAACAATAGATTTAGTATCTATGCCTTATAAATATTTGCTTACAAAAGATACGCCTTACAGCGAATCGTCAAAAGCAAATCCAGAAAACATTCTAAATGATGATTGGCCTTTTAATTATATTTCAACTATCAAGCAAAATTTAGAATCAGGAAAATTGCTACTCATCCCATCTGATTTTCTTATACTTAGATTGCTTAGAGAAGAAAATTTGCATTATTGTCTTTGTTATCCTCAAAGAAATGCCAAAGAAATCTATAGGGAACGTTATTTAAACAGAGGTAATTCAAGCGAATTTATCGATATTTTTATCGGCGGATGGGATATATTCATGGATCATTTCGAGGAAGATTTGTATGGTCAGCATATTGTACTGCAACAGAATCAATTCTTAAGTGATGTAATTGATATGCCATCGAAATTGCCAAATCAAGAAACAAAATAGTACCAAAAACGGAAGTAAAATCAAGCCAAATCCAGAACCAAAACCTTGACAAAACCGGAAGTTAATACTATACTATAATTAAGGAAATAACCTATTTTGAAGCAAAAATACCTACCCCGCATAGCGGATAAAGTCCTAAATACAGCGTTGGAAGCCTCCGGGGCGGTGCTTATTGAGGGGCCAAAATGGTGCGGAAAAACCAGAACTGCCGAAGAAAAAGCCGCAAGTGCGCTTTATATGCAAGATCCCGATCATTCTGCTTCTTACCAACAAGCGGCTGATATAAAACCTTCTCTATTATTGAATGGGGATACTCCGCGTCTTATTGACGAATGGCAGATGGCTCCTGTAACTTTGGGATGCGGTTCGGTTTGCGGTGGATCAACGCGGGGAAACCGGTCAATTTATCTTAACCGGTTCTGCCGTACCCAAAGATAATGTTATTCAACATACAGGAATAGGCCGCATTTCGCGGATGATAATGCGTCCCATGTCATTGTTTGAATCGCTGGAATCAAATGGGAAGGTTTCCTTAAAATCTCTTTTTGACGGTACTGTCAATGAAAAAAGTTGTTATTCTTCTTTGACAATTGAAGGATTGGCTTTTGCTTTGATTCGAGGCGGATGGCCGGCTTCTGTTGGGCAAAATGAATCTATTACATTAAAGCAAGTGTATGATTATGTTGATGCGGTTATTAATATCGATGTGTCTCGCGTTGATGGCGTTGAAAAAAGTCCGGCGCGTCTTCGCGCTTTAATGCGTTCGTTGGCGCGTAATGTGTCTACAACGGCAAGCATTACAACAATTCACCGGGACATCGCAGCAGATGAAGAAACTATTTCTGAAAAAACTATTTCCTCTTATATTAACGCACTGCGTCGTATATTCGTAATAGAAGACTTGCCGGCGTGGAGTCCAGCTATGCGTTCTAAAACTGCTCTACGGGCCGCATCCAAAAGACATTTTGTTGATCCATCTATTGCAGCCGCTGTTCTTCGCGCCAATTCAAAAAGTCTGTTACAGGATTTTAACACCTTTGGTTTATTATTTGAGTCGTTGTGTATTCGCGATCTGCGTGTGTATGCACAGGCTATTGACGGTGAGATATTCCATTACCGCGATAAAAACGGACTGGAAGCCGATGCTATTGTTCATCTGAAAGATGGAAGATGGGGCGCTGTAGAAGTAAAGATGGGCTTAAAAGAGATCGAGAAGGCCGCCGAGAATTTAAAAATTCTGCGTGATAAAATAAATCTTGATAAGATGAAAGAGCCGTCTTTCCTTATGGTATTGACCGCTACTGAATTTTTCTATCAACGGTATGATGGGGTATATATTATTCCAATCGGGTGCTTGCGGGATTAATGGATAGGTGTAAAAAAAGGAGGTTACACCCTTCTTTTTCATTAGCACACTTACTTAAACTTGCTCAATATCTCCATCATTGCCTTGCGGTTTTTATAGTGTATTCTAAAATCCGCAGCCAAATCAGATGCGGCTTTTTTCCCGCCCTTGATCTGTGACATTTTTTTTAATAATGAAAGAATATGCTCATAGAATGATCTTCCGGTATTATTGTCAGCGTATGGAATCAGGACTTTTTTGAACATCTCCAGGGTTTTTTCAGGGAAATTAGCCGCAAATACATTGTAATATCTTTCAAGGTTATCCATGTAAAGATGTTTTTCAACATAATTCAAGAGGCGTTCAATTTCATTCTCCGCTACAAGAAGCCTCGCCGCAGAATTGCTGAAGTTTTTTTTGCCGCTGTAATGAAGGAAAAGTTTCTCCCGTTCATCGGTCCATTCGGTGGGATTGAATGATGTTTTGTAAATTTGATAATGTTCTTTATTAAAAGATTTTTCAATAAATTTGTATGACAGCTTTCTTACAGTGGGTATGTCTTTTTCTTTTTGAGCAATATCCAGGAGTAATCCGAGCCATTTACTATCAAAAAAATTTTCCGGGTCTTTCTCTTGAGCATTGATGAAATCGTTTATGAGTTTTTTTGCCGTCCGAAAATTCTGTTTTTCAATCTTCTTTTTTACTATTATCAGACGAAAAGATTCTATCCGTATATTTTCTTTGATAATATCCCATGCTTTTTTCTTTTGATTAATCCGCCGAAAAAAGTCTATTTTCCGGCGTAGAATGGTTTCCGCTTCATGAGAACTTTTGTCTTTTACACCAGCGAGCAATTTGTCTTGCAGGGTAATGAACGAGTCAGGATCAATCGTTATCGCAAGGTTTTCAAATAGCCTCTGAAAATCATAATAGAAATCAGTTTTTTCATATTTTTTCTTTTTCATCTCCGTCTTGCAATAATTGAATAATTCTTTTTTATCTATGTGTTCTAACGTATCGTGTATTATATCAAAAGGAACGGATTCGTATTCTGAATAAAAAATTTGCTTAATATTTTCATCAATACTAAAAAGCCATTGGGAATATTCTTCAATAATAGCCTTGCAAATTAGTATCGCCTCATCGTATTGTTTCAAGCGCACATAGTTTCTGGCTTTGTCAATCCATTGATCCAAAACGTCAATATTGAGACATTCTTCAAGATAATAATCATCTTCATCATGTGGGACAGACGCAAGAGCTGCCTGTATAAATCTTGCGTATTTATTACCTTTGACATTTTCTGCGTTAGCTGAAAATTCGAGCAGAATTGCATTTTTAAGTTCAATATTGTATTTTGCGTGAGAAATGATAAATTCGCGAAGCTTTTTCGCGGAAACATTTCCGATAAAATCTTCCAGTCGCAGCCTACCAGTTTTTTCTTCATCTTTGTCTGCCGCTATTTTTTTTGTAATGGCTTCTTCGATCATGTGAATGTGTTTACAGGGGTAATAATCGCTTGGACAAGAACAGGAATATTCAACGGTCTTCTTCCCATCAGTGGTAATTTTTATGATGTAAACGCCATAATTGCCCTGATACTTCGCTCTCCATTGGTTTACCGTAATTTTACGTAGTTCAATAATACCTGTATCATACATAATATGAGTATATACAAAGATTGGAAATAATAAAAGTTATCTACTCTTCCTTAACTACCGTAAACCCCAACGCTTTATACCCTTTCAAGCGTCTTCCATACATCCGCAATAATACCGGTACTTTCTCATCAACATAATCATAAACCCGTATTTCCTTTTTCCCATAAGAGGCGCGGTTAAGGCGTCCGGTATATTGCACAAGCATTCCCTTCCATGAAAAAGGAAAAACCAGAAACAGAGTATCAAGACTTGGTAAATCAAAACCTTCCCCAAGATATTTTCCTGTAGCAAGAATAACCTTGTGTTCATGCGAAGGAGTATTTTGAATCGCTTCCATGATTGCTTTGATTTGCTTTTTTCCAAGTCCGCCTTTTAACACAAAAAGAGATGAAATATGTTCTTTCAAAGCGTCTCTTAGTATCTCTAAATGTTCAAGTCGTTCACTTAAAACAAGACATTCCCGACCTTCACGATGTGCATTCAAAATATCTTGTATAATCAATTTGTTTCTATTTTCATTTAAGTAGAGACTATGAAATATATCTTGAATTGGTAGTGTCGTACTCTCTATCTTGTCATCTGTATTTATCTCAGCAAGTATGCTAAAGCTGGTAAAACGTGTAAATACTTTTTGCGCAAATAATGGGATACTACGAGTATTAGAGTATCGGACTTCTCCTAAATTCATCATTACAATTGGATGTTGACCGTCTTTACGAACCACAGTTGCTGAAAGACCTAAACGATAATAAGCCGTACATTTTCTTATAATCCGCTCAAAGGAAGCGGCGGAAATGTGATGACACTCATCAATAATAACCTGTCCATATTCAGCTACCCAATCTTCTACTTTATCTTTCTTTACAATACTCTGCATAACGGCGATATCAATAATTCCGGTACGTTTCTTTTTTGTCCCACTGTAATAACCTATATCTTTTTTGGGGATTCCTAAAAATTGATTTATTCGCTCTACCCATTGATCAGCAAGTAATTTTCTATGAACCAATATTAACGTATTTACTTTTCGTTCCGCTATCATCTTTAGAGCGACAACAGTTTTACCGAAGGCTGTGGCGGCGGAAAGTATTCCTGTTTGATTTATCATTAGTTTTTGAAAAGCTTCTTTTTGATCATCCCGAAGTTCCCCGGTAAACCGGACATCAATACTCTGCCCGTGATTTTGTTTGTCCTGTAATTCGGGTGTTATTTGATAATGCTTAAAGATAGCCAACAAACCATCAAAACATCCCACCGGCAAGCCAATATATTCAGGAAAAAATTCATAGCAGTAGAGTATGTGCGGTTTGTTCCATGTTGGAAGCCTCATTTTTTGGGCCAGATAAAATTCAGGGTTTGCGAAAGAGGCAAGTCGTAAAATACGATTACGCAATATCGGCGGAAGACCTGTATGGTTAACATAAAGCTGTTCGGCAAGTATTATTTCAACTTTTTGAGGGAGCGGCTCAGTAATGTTCGGCAGAACAGTTTGTTTCTTCTGCCAGGGCTTGGATTCATCATCGGCATCTATCGGATCATAAACCACAGGTAAAAGCTCATTATGTTGAATGGCGTTCTGGATAATATTATACAATTTATTTTCATCTAACCGTTTTATAGAAGCGAGGAATGCCCATTGATCGATGTAAGGTGTCATGTCATCGACAAGAAAAAGACTGTGATTTTTATCTCTCGCAGCTTTTTGCAGAGGGAGAGCGATTAAGTTACCAAAGCCGCCTTTAGGCATAGTATCTTGGTTTGGAAAAAAACGATCAAATGAATCAAGACCTATTTCCGGTCTTCTGTCAAGCGTACGTGTCATCAAAAATGAACCAAGTCTTCGCGCTTTAACAGCCGGGAGCGGCTTATCAAAGAAAATCCATACATGAGCTCCGTTACCTGAACGTGATCGTTCCAGAGAAGCAGGTATTTCTTCCAATTTACAGGTATCCATAAACGCCCGTACATCTTCCCTCCACGTTTCTTTATCAAAATCAATCGCTAGAAAATGACAGGTTTCATCCGGCAACAAAGGATAGACCCCCATGACGATGGACCCTGTAAGGTGATTCCTGATTACATCATCTGTTACTGGTTCAAACGAACGCTGGGTACAACTGCCACAGCTTGTTCGAGGTTTTTCACAGATACCCCGAATCCACTCATTCCGACAAACAGGTTGATAACCTGATTTTCCGGTTTTTCTGTTTTCAAAACGTTTTGCATAAACATCCTCGCGCCCCCTGAACAGAGAACGAAACAAAGCGATTTTTATTTCTGATGAGGAATGGTTGTTTATCTCAATTAAGGATGTCTGAGATGAATCACCTAACCGTGATTTTTGCATTGTTATCACATCAGTAGTTTGTTTTTCGAGAGTAGTTAGCGCTTCCTCAAGTCTTTGTTTTTTATCGGCTAACTTTTGCTCTAATTCGGAAATTTCATTTTGTAGTGTTAATAAGGATGTTTCGTCCATATTTATACTTTCAATTATTGTAATCTTCACTCAGCTTTCTTTCAATCTCTTTTTACTTCTTCTCCATATCCTCTTCACCCGGCACATAGGGAATGATTCTCATTTAAACCGCTTTACTACTGGCCGTACTGGAAGAAACGCCAAAAGCGGATGCAAGTTCATTTGCGGTTAAATGAATTTCCTGCGTTTTGTCAAAGATAAAATTGTTTGAACCTATGGCATATGCTATTCCCGCTGCCCATGTAGACGCTTTTCCTGAAAGTAATGGCGATGGTCGTTTACGACAGAGCTTTTCCAACAATCGCAGACATAAATCTTCATAATCTTCATTGAGTTTTTCATCACAAAAGTCAATAAGCATTTCGCCAATCTCTTTGAATTTATCTTGTATTTCTTTTGGAATTGACATAATACTCCTTTTTGCTGATCGTGTATTCAATATAAATTAAAAACGATTAAGTGGGAAGACCACTATCTCATTCCTATTTCGTCAAAGCAATACAATTTTTATTTCTTTATTCAACTTTTTAGCTCTATCAATAACATATTTTGTTCCTGTACTTTTTCCATCCCAAAAGGCTATGATTTTATCAGCTTCATCAATTATAACATCATTTCTTTTTAAAGCAGCCCATTTTCCATTCTTATTGTAATTTGGCCTGTATACAATTATTTCAATATTGTTTTTAATCGCCCATTCCCATGCTTTGGTGTCAATGCCTTTTGCTCCGCCGCTAACAACAACATCGGGTTTTTCTTTTATGTATTCATCTAAATTTAAATTTTCAATACTTCTACTTCCAATTATTGCCAATTTCATAAATAACTCTTAAGTATTCTAACATATTACGATATATTTGTATACTTTTTCTGATAAGTAAATAAAATACGGATATAAATAAGTCAAGACGGATAAATTCGTTGTTCTTCACAGAATGGCGCTAATACTTTAGACAATTTTTGAGCTACTTCCAAATAGACTTTTACCATAACAAAATCATCGGAAGAATATATTTTTTTCCATGTGGTTATAATAAAAAATCGGTTATATTGATACTTGTATACTAATCAATTTTTCGAGTAAACTAAATTACGGCACGTCCTTGCGCGCTGGTACACTATGTTGCAGACCGACCAATTTTTCGAGTAAACTAAATTTAATCGCCTCTTCGTCTTTCTTTAATTTCGTTGCAGACCGACCAATTTTTCGAGTAAACTAAATTATAAAATCGTGTTTGGGAAATAGGTATTGAGTTGCAGACCGACCAATTTTTCGAGTAAACTAAATTCGGACGGTTTAGCGAAATTGTTTTTAATCCGTTGCAGACCGACCAATTTTTCGAGTAAACTAAATTAGCAAATGTGTCAACAGTTACCAAATCCTGGTTGCAGACCGACCAATTTTTCGAGTAAACTAAATTGTTATTAGAAAAGGCAAAAACTTATATCCCGTTGCAGACCGACCAATTTTTCGAGTAAACTAAATTAATAACGAAAATATCGGATTCATACCTATGTTGCAGACCGACCAATTTATCGAGTAAACTAAATTCGTCTGCAATTTCATTCGATGATTATCTGAGTTGCAGACCGACCAATTTTTCGAGTAAACTAAATTTTGTTGAGCTTGTTTGAAGTACCTCGCTTAGTTGCAGACCGACCAATTTTTCGAGTAAACTAAATTATAAGAAATTATATCCCCATATATCCCCATGTTGCAGACCGACCAATTTTTCGAGTAAACTAAATTTTCGTTAAAATGTTCAAATAATCCCCCCTAGTTGCAGACCGACCAATTTTTCGAGTAAACTAAATTTCCGGAGTAATAGAGCTGTTCCCGTGCAGAGTTGCAGACCGACCAATTTTTCGAGTAAACTAAATTCTGCTCCCGATCCAGCCGCTAAGACCGGACGTTGCAGACCGACCAATTTTTCGAGTAAACTAAATTCACATAATAATTCGAGATTACTGTCCTTTAGTTGCAGACCGACCAATTTTTCGAGTAAACTAAATTTGATCTTTGCCGGTTGTTAGCTTCCATACTGTTGCAGACCGACCAATTTTTCGAGTAAACTAAATTGGATTGGAACATACGACGACGCCACCGGGGGTTGCAGACCGACCAATTTTTCGAGTAAACTAAATTGCGATGAATTTTCAAGCGTGAGTTTGTCGTGTTGCAGACCGACCAATTTTTCGAGTAAACTAAATTCCTATTGGACAGGGACGCTTATTACGCCAGTTGCAGACCGACCAATTTTTCGAGTAAACTAAATTAACCGTCGGGATCGCTTGCGCTCCCCCATGGTTGCAGACCGACCAATTTTTCGAGTAAACTAAATTCTTGCGAATGAAGGGGATTAATCCGCCAACGTTGCAGACCGACCAATTTTTCGAGTAAACTAAATTTTGACTCCCTTGCATGGTTCACTAAAAATGGTTGCAGACCGACCAATTTTTCGAGTAAACTAAATTTACGCCTGTTTCGGGAAAGCGTTTATCCTGTTGCAGACCGACCAATTTTTCGAGTAAACTAAATTTATTATTATTTTTAGCCCGACACACCGGACGTTGCAGACCGACCAATTTTTCGAGTAAACTAAATTTCAGGGAAGGATATTACATTGCGCTTGGGAGTTGCAGACCGACCAATTTTTCGAGTAAACTAAATTCAGACCACATTACCACGTTTTATTGTTCGGTTGCAGACCGACCAATTTTTCGAGTAAACTAAATTCCATATTGTCGCCTCCTTACGCGATCGTATGTTGCAGACCGACCAATTTTTCGAGTAAACTAAATTTCCTTGGGGGAATACCAGGGATGTTGTTTGGTTGCAGACCGACCAATTTTTCGAGTAAACTAAATTAAAATATCGGTTTCATACCAATGTACGACGTTGCAGACCGACCAATTTTTCGAGTAAACTAAATTGGAATTGAAGGTAACGGTGTGGACTGTCCGGTTGCAGACCGACCAATTTTTCGAGTAAACTAAATTTTTCCTCTCTTTTGTTTTCGGTGTCCGCCTGTTGCAGACCGACCAATTTTTCGAGTAAACTAAATTGCAAGAAAACTTCGACTGGATAAGGTCAATGTTGCAGACCGACCAATTTTTCGAGTAAACTAAATTACAACCGTAGGTACAGTCACCAAAGAATCTGTTGCAGACCGACCAATTTTTCGAGTAAACTAAATTTATACTAGCTATATCTTGTGATCGAGCTAAGTTGCAGACCGACCAATTTTTCGAGTAAACTAAATTCCGAATTGAGGATTGGTGTCAACCAGCGTAGTTGCAGACCGACCAATTTTTCGAGTAAACTAAATTTAAATGCGGCACTTGGGACGAGGGACTTGGTTGCAGACCGACCAATTTTTCGAGTAAACTAAATTATCGTTATACCGCCGGAAAGCATTTCGTCTGTTGCAGACCGACCAATTTTTCGAGTAAACTAAATTCGTGTCAAGTTTGAGAAGCTACATTTTGCGGTTGCAGACCGACCAATTTTTCGAGTAAACTAAATTAGCCGAAATTATCGCAAACGAAAGCGGTGAGTTGCAGACCGACCAATTTTTCGAGTAAACTAAATTTCGAACTGCTTCCATATGACGTTATCGGTTGTTGCAGACCGACCAATTTTTCGAGTAAACTAAATTACAAATAAAGTTGTAATGTTAGGCGACAAGTTGCAGACCGACCAATTTTTCGAGTAAACTAAATTCAGCGCATTCAAAGGTGTCAATGGGCGTATGTTGCAGACCGACCAATTTTTCGAGTAAACTAAATTCGCATGCTTAAATTATATTCTTGACGGGGTGTTGCAGACCGACCAATTTTTCGAGTAAACTAAATTAACCAGAAAAAACTCTATCACCTGGGTTATGTTGCAGACCGACCAATTTTTCGAGTAAACTAAATTTCCGGTTATGCAATAGCGCCCCTCCCCGCCGTTGCAGACCGACCAATTTTTCGAGTAAACTAAATTGCCCCTAGTCCATCCCACGATGCACGAGATGTTGCAGACCGACCAATTTTTCGAGTAAACTAAATTATGTGTTGAAGTCGTTTCTCATAAGCCCGCGTTGCAGACCGACCAATTTTTCGAGTAAACTAAATTAATGAATCCATTGACCAAGAACAGACTATCGTTGCAGACCGACCAATTTTTCGAGTAAACTAAATTGCGATGAATTTTCCAACGTCAATTTGTCGTGTTGCAGACCGACCAATTTTTCGAGTAAACTAAATTATACCTCCGCGACATAACGCCAACAGGCAGGTTGCAGACCGACCAATTTTTCGAGTAAACTAAATTCTAGACGCTATACACAACATCAGAAATGGGGTTGCAGACCGACCAATTTTTCGAGTAAACTAAATTCGCGCCGGTCACACAAGCCCCGCAAAGGGGTTGCAGACCGACCAATTTTTCGAGTAAACTAAATTAAAAGCCCGCGCAAGATGTTGAAAACATTTGTTGCAGACCGACCAATTTTTCGAGTAAACTAAATTTTTTTTGACGGGCGGCAAATAACATCGTTTGTTGCAGACCGACCAATTTTTCGAGTAAACTAAATTATCATCGACAAGGACACCGACATTTACTTGTTGCAGACCGACCAATTTTTCGAGTAAACTAAATTGCGCTCTCATTTTTTCTTCTTCGAGCTTCAGTTGCAGACCGACCAATTTTTCGAGTAAACTAAATTGCCGGGTTTAATTGCCGCCGTGTTGTTAGGTTGCAGACCGACCAATTTTTCGAGTAAACTAAATTTTATGCAGTACGATAAGCGACAATGGATACGTTGCAGACCGACCAATTTTTCGAGTAAACTAAATTTTTCTAAATTTGTGCGATTATAATAATCTAGTTGCAGACCGACCAATTTTTCGAGTAAACTAAATTGCGATGAATTTTCCAACGTAAGCTTGTCGTGTTGCAGACCGACCAATTTTTCGAGTAAACTAAATTTATCCTGTACTTGTCAAGCCGCCATTGTAGGTTGCAGACCGACCAATTTTTCGAGTAAACTAAATTTAAAACAATGACCTGCGATATGGGCCGTCTGTTGCAGACCGACCAATTTTTCGAGTAAACTAAATTTCTCTTGTTTTTTTCCTTAGTTTCAATGGTGTTGCAGACCGACCAATTTTTCGAGTAAACTAAATTCGGCCATTTTCATAAGCGCCCCCTGCGCCGGTTGCAGACCGACCAATTTTTCGAGTAAACTAAATTTAGGTTTCGATTTCGGTTATGTCCGTGTTAGTTGCAGACCGACCAATTTTTCGAGTAAACTAAATTAGTAGCGACCGCCGCCGGAAGCGGTACTGTGTTGCAGACCGACCAATTTTTCGAGTAAACTAAATTAGTTTTTTAAATCGAAAATGAACTCGAAGTGTTGCAGACCGACCAATTTTTCGAGTAAACTAAATTGGCGCGGCATTGTAAGCATTGACCAAGCTGGTTGCAGACCGACCAATTTTTCGAGTAAACTAAATTTGCTGACGGATATGTAGACGTGACGACGCGTTGCAGACCGACCAATTTTTCGAGTAAACTAAATTCTTCGGGATATTCGATCAGTTGTTTCATAAGTTGCAGACCGACCAATTTTTCGAGTAAACTAAATTAATCATCGACAAGGACACCGACCTCTACTTGTTGCAGACCGACCAATTTTTCGAGTAAACTAAATTGAGGGGATTAAACATAAAAGGGTTTGTACAGTTGCAGACCGACCAATTTTTCGAGTAAACTAAATTAAAACTACAGGAAAGCTCTGTTAGAGCAGAGTTGCAGACCGACCAATTTTTCGAGTAAACTAAATTCTTATAAACGGACGGGCTTCGCAAGGGGACGTTGCAGACCGACCAATTTTTCGAGTAAACTAAATTTATATCACTAATCCGAAGCCGGACAAACGCGTTGCAGACCGACCAATTTTTCGAGTAAACTAAATTCAAGTGGTCGTCGTTGTAGGTGAGCGTTACGTTGCAGACCGACCAATTTTTCGAGTAAACTAAATTAGAACCTAATTCCCCCGTACTGTGTGCTACGTTGCAGACCGACCAATTTTTCGAGTAAACTAAATTAAATAATACGGATGGTCGTTTAGCATTCTTGTTGCAGACCGACCAATTTTTCGAGTAAACTAAATTTTCTTAAATCGGGCGACTCCGGTTTTCGAAGTTGCAGACCGACCAATTTTTCGAGTAAACTAAATTAAACGGAAACTTCATAAAAACGCCGCCCGAGTTGCAGACCGACCAATTTTTCGAGTAAACTAAATTTGAACGATATTTTCATTTTGACCCCCTTTCGTTGCAGACCGACCAATTTTTCGAGTAAACTAAATTCTGATATAAATTGTCCATGACAAAGGCGACGTTGCAGACCGACCAATTTTTCGAGTAAACTAAATTCGTCCGCCCGTTCATACCATTTTTCATCATGTTGCAGACCGACCAATTTTTCGAGTAAACTAAATTGCGATTAAAAACGCCATAAATGGAAATATGTTGCAGACCGACCAATTTTTCGAGTAAACTAAATTCGCCGGGCTTCGCCCCCTGCGATTCGGTCAGTTGCAGACCGACCAATTTTTCGAGTAAACTAAATTGAATGAAACTGCGTTTTGAAGGTTCGCTTTGTTGCAGACCGACCAATTTTTCGAGTAAACTAAATTTTCTTGCGAAAATACTCGCGGGGGTGTTTGGTTGCAGACCGACCAATTTTTCGAGTAAACTAAATTCGTCCCTCATTTTTTGTTCTTCTAGTTTCAGTTGCAGACCGACCAATTTTTCGAGTAAACTAAATTTTAGTGTCTAAACGATGAATCATTTTATCTGTTGCAGACCGACCAATTTTTCGAGTAAACTAAATTGCATTAATAAAGGTATCTAATTCCTCTTCGGTTGCAGACCGACCAATTTTTCGAGTAAACTAAATTTCAGGAATTTCAACAGATGCATATCTTCTGTTGCAGACCGACCAATTTTTCGAGTAAACTAAATTGCAAGCGACGCTCCTTGACCTTCGTTCTTGTTGCAGACCGACCAATTTTTCGAGTAAACTAAATTGAGGTTAATATGCGATACAGAAAAGGATTCGTTGCAGACCGACCAATTTTTCGAGTAAACTAAATTAGAATACCAAGGACAATTAAAAGAAGAGTGTTGCAGACCGACCAATTTTTCGAGTAAACTAAATTCGATCCATCTTCAAGAGAAGCGTTCGCATGTTGCAGACCGACCAATTTTTCGAGTAAACTAAATTCTCGGGTAGGCGAACACACCGTCATTGGCCGTTGCAGACCGACCAATTTTTCGAGTAAACTAAATTAAAAATAATTGAACTGCTTGATAAGGTTATGTTGCAGACCGACCAATTTTTCGAGTAAACTAAATTAGTTGTGTCGAAAAGGTTTGCGTATAGCTCGTTGCAGACCGACCAATTTTTCGAGTAAACTAAATTGTTATAGGCTATACAGAGAGCCGTCATCCTGTTGCAGACCGACCAATTTTTCGAGTAAACTAAATTCGGCCCGATGGCTAAAGATTATCTCATGGGTTGCAGACCGACCAATTTTTCGAGTAAACTAAATTAGTTACCGGCTAATTCCTTACAGGATAAGGAGTTAGCCGGTAAGGTCGGCAAAAAAGCATGTCAAAATAGCAGTAATTGTGAGGGTTTGGGGTTGTTTTTTTCTTTCTTTTTCCCGGAAAATGAAATAATTCCTTCATATTGTTTGTCCGTAATTGTAAGAATGTCTACTTTACCTTTAGGCGGAAGCTGGGCTTGAATATCACTAATATAACCATCCAGAGCTTCTTTACCCGGCAATAACCTATAATATACCGAAAATTGACTCATGTGAAAACCCTGATCCAACAAGGATTTTCTGAAAATAGAAGCTGTTTTTCGCTCCAATGGAGTAACAACAGGTAAATCAAAAAGAACTATCATCCACATGAGTTTATAAGAGCTGAGATTCGTCATCTTTTTGTAACCGTAATTCGGCAATCTCAATTTGCGGCTTTTTAAATTTGAATGAATTGACTAAGGAAAAAGCCAACCGTTCCATAGCAACATAAAGAGGAGTGGTCTCACTCTCAAAATATAGATCCGCCCATAAAAAAGAACTTATCGTTTGTTTAGCGATTGGATTCATTTCCTTAATATCCAATGCGACAACTTTTTTAGCATAAAAATCAACTAATGGGCGATAAGGTTCCATAATATCATCCGCTAAGGGGAAGGGGTTAGTGCTGTTTTCATGGTGTATTCCAAATATGGGATTTAACCCTGCCGCACAAATTGCTCTGGCGGCGCAAGCTCTAAGAAGGGCATATCCATAATTTAAAAGACAATTCGGCCAATTACCTTCAGGGCTCCGTGAAAAATTATCACCAAACAGAGCTTTCCAATAAACTCTCGCGCCGCAGGCTTCCCGGTTTTGCGGGTCCCCGGATTGAACTTGTCTGGCATATACTCCAATCAAATTAGCTTTTTCCTGTTTTTCAAAAAACTTAAGTACTTCGCTTTGGTGTTTAAGTTTTGCTGTTACTATTGCCTGCCAAAGCCGTTTTTTTAAAGGTTGACTTGCCTGACTTTGTACACGTATCCGCAAAGCAGATTCATAATTGGCGTTTACAGGAAGTACCAAAGCGGAAGGCATAGCTTTGGAATCGCAGAGAATTGTAACCGCTCCACGCTCGGCAAGACTGACAAGCGCATCCTTGGTACAGGTAGCCCCAAACGCTGAAATCATCAGAATCCCGATATCATCCAGCGGCACTTCACCGTAAAATTCATCACCTTGTTTTATGGTAATAAATCCGCGATGCTTAGAAATGAAACGGCCATTTTCACTTACATCAACAATTCTAGGTATCATCAACTATTAAGATCGGTAAATTGGTCTCCCATCTACAGTGATTTTTACTAATTTTATTTTATATTCACTAAATAAAACATTAATTGATTTAAAATATTGTCCTTCAATATTCGATGGCCAAAAAGCCGAACAAAGGTTGATATTGGTATCCTTTTTCCATGTAGCAATTGTATCACTGGCATACAGAGGCCGTATATCTATTTTATTATTAGTTGTAGCAAATCCGGCTATTCGGCAAAATTCCTGCTCTGTTTCATTAGATAAAGTAATAATATCATTTTTGCAAAGGCTCATAATCAATTTAGCCGCAGGATGAGGTTTTTGTAATGAAACAGCAGCAATTCCATGCAATTGCTGCCATATAGCTTCAGGGCGAGAAATAAATACACCATCATATTTGTATTTTCCCTTTGGTTGAGGAATTCGCCAAATATCCACACGGTAATAATCACCAGGCATATAGGCTTTATTATTGCAGGAATTAATGGAAACAGGTATTTGATCTTTGGGGAAATACCGAAGCGAATAAATTCCTGTTTTCTTGCTGAAGCGCGCCAGTACATCCTGTAATTTTTGTCCTGTCTGAACAGGATGAGATTTAACAAATTTTTGAATATGCTCCCTTATAACAGGATCGGCAATGTTGGGGATGTCACGTTCCGAGAGAGATTCCAGAGGAGCACGGGTTACCCATTTATCCCGAAAAACATTGATGTGTTTGTATTTTTTTTGTATCAATGTTTTTGCTTTTCTAAATCCTTCCTTCTGAATCAAAAGAGCAATATCAGTCTGTATTTTTTTTGGTACAATGCGATTAATATCCTTTTCTCCAAGCTCCTCAGGATTGATCTGTTCCACATAAGAATGTTTTGCCAAAGCGGTTTCGGCATAGAGTTTCCCTTCTTTTCCGTGATCCTGTTTATATGAAACAACTATTGATTTTAACTGCTCTTCAATATCAATTCTCTTTACCGGACACGGCGGAGCATTTATTTCACTATACCCCTTACTGCTGTTGATTCGGGCAGCTTCGGCTATTAGATGGCGATTACACAAACCGATAACCAGAGCATCTAAAGCATGGTGACGATGATCGCTTCTGTTCTTAAACCATGTATCATGTCCCCTGTTGAGCAAAGTATTGAAACCCCATAATCCACGAAGCATAGCGGTAAGTCTGCCAGGACTAACCCAGATTGCATTACTGTCACAAATTGCCGATAGATAATCTTTACTTGCTGTTGACAGGTATGCGGTATCAGTTATCTGCCTGTCAATAAAACCTCCCTCATCTTCATGAAATCTAACCATAGCATCCGGATAAAATTTTCGCCGTTTATTAAAAGGTAATTTTGCGGCGAGTTCCATGATACGGTTCCAGTCAAACCCTTTTGGACTATCACCAAATGCTTCAAAAGGACTTTGATTTTTTTTAGCTTGATTACACTTTCTATGAGCTACAGTCAGATTATCACGTGAATTAAGCAAAGTTCGGGAATATGGAAGTATATGCTCAACTTCCACATCGCCGGAAATCAACTGTTTGGCGGAAATTGTTTTTCCGCAATAGGGACAAAGACGGGCAATTCCCTCGACAGCAAGTTCTTCCCATAGTTTATATTTTTTTATATACTCACTACTTACCTGTACCACCCCAAGATCAGTTAATTCTTTTTTTATCCGTTCATTTTCTTTCTGGTTCTTTGACTGTTCCTTAAAAAGTTCATCTTTTCGGGTTTTACTCAATTTGAGTTCACGAGCAACTTCCATAATGACTTGATCAGGGTTACCAAAACGGCGAACTAGGGCATTTACCAGTTTTCGTAATTGATTCAAGGCAATATGTACGGTAGGATTGGCAATACGGCCATAACGCTCTTCATCATTACCTTTATAACTTTCTCCTTTTGCGCCGCTGACCAATCCTGTAAGTATTTTCCCATAATAGGGAATGGAATGCTGTATTTTCTGTTTGTCTTTTTTTGAGTGATGCAACCCCATTTTTTTTACCGCTTCGGAATAAGGAAGCCATTCTTTTAACATGATTTCAGAACAGTCAATCATAAAATGCGATGAAAGCATAGTTGTTCCGACAGGGAGATTATATCCTGATATTTTTTGTATTTGTTTTTCGGAAAGTCCAAAGGGTTTTAAAAAATCATAAATTACATTTTCATCATCTTCTATCATCAATTTTTCTATGATCTCATCTTGTTTTTTAAAATCCATTTTATCCCATGACGGACCAAATAATTCAGGCTTACGAAAATCAACCGAAGTTTCATTTCCTTTGAGTTTATCCCGTTTGCTGTCCTCAAGATTGAATGAACCGGTATAATTTTCACCTAACAGTTTTCTTATTCTGTCAAAGGAAAGGGATTTTTGTGAATTAAGCGCTTCAAATAATATTAGTTTTAATTCAGAAGGAATTATCTCCTCCCTGTTTTCTTCATTGTAGTATCTAAGATTGTTGATATCCTGTAGAATCCTAAAACGATTAGCCGAAGGAAAAGCCCTGTAACCGCGTTCTTCTTCGGTATAAAACTGACATCGTCCCCTCTCAGGTCGTTTAAGAGGACGTTGAAAGAAAATGAGCCAATGAAGCCGATCCCAATTGATTTCTTTATAATACTTTTCTTGTTTTTTTCTAATCGCATCGAATTCAGTTTCATACATTTCCCGTGAAGGATAAAAGGAATAGATAATTTTTGTTTTTTCCATTTTGGCTTTGAATCGAACTGAATTACCGACTTCCCTTTGTTTACAGAGCCACTGCCCAAGGGTAAGCCCCCGCAATTCTGTTTCCAAAGACTGAATACCGCCCAACATTCCTTCCCGTTCCGCAGTATTTTCTGCCTGTTGTTCCTTGCGTCCGGACTTGAACCCGCGGCGTACTGAAAACTGCATCATGATCCGACCAAGTTCAAAAGGTTTTAATTTTCGATCCAGCGCGGCGGTACGGAGAGTGTACGGATCAAGTTGTGCAACGGTTTGCTGTTCTTCTCGTTCTTTTGGCATAAGCCCATTATTAACAAGAAAACTCAACATGGTTTTTTTACGGCGGATTTTTCTGTCCCTTTGCCGCCGCATTTGCCGAGCATTTCGCCGAGCTTCGTTAAGAGGCATTCCGGTCTTTGGTTCACGACCATCTGGGAAAATTCGCACGCCCATGTCAAGAATCTTTACATTTTCCGGATTTTCTATATCCAGAGCCGACCAGCCGATTGAGCTCGTTCCCATATCCAGTGCCAATCGCCACATAATAGCCTCCTTAAGTAATAAAAATACTACAAATTAGTCTATTTAAAACAATTTTACTTGACAAATATTATACCATGCATTATAATAATTTTATAGTTTATTCGAAAAATTGGTCGGTATGTTAACAAGACCCCCGAAAGGGTGTGTCACAAAATGACGCCGTATGGCGTAGAAAAAGGAGGGTACGCCCTCCTTTTTTTATAGACTAAAAATATAACCATAAGGAGAACCAACCCTGAACCCAAACGAAATCGTTTTTATTGATACCGAAATTGAACTATATGGCGATAAAGTCTTGGATATCGGAGCAATCAAGGGAAACGGACAAGAGTTTCATTCAAAGTCGCTACAGGATTTCTCCGGCTTTTTGCGCGGATGTAAATATGTTTGCGGTCATAATATTTTTAACCACGATTTGAAATATCTTAAAAAAGAAATAGATGAATGCGGCGCAAAATATTTTATAGATACATTGTATTTATCGCCTCTTATGTTTCCTAAAAAACCATACCACCGTCTGATAAAAAACGATAAGTTAACTTCAGACGATATGAATAACCCGTTTAACGACGCTAGGAATGCAAGAGATTTGTTTTATGACGAAGTAGCAAAATTTGAAGAATTGGAAGAATCGCTAAAAAAGATTTATTGCAATTTGTTAACAGGCCATGACGAGTTTAAAGGTTTTCTTCATTATATAGGTTACAATGAATTACAGCAAAATATTTCCACGCTAATACGCGAAACTTTTTCCGGCAGAATCTGTGAAAATGCTTCTATTGAAAAAATGGCGGAAAAATACCCGGTAGAACTCTGTTTTGCGCTCAGTCAAATAAATGTTATAAAACACGATTCTTTAACGCCGTCATGGGTTTTAATAATGTATCCACGAGTAGAAAATATTCTGCACTTCTTGCGAAGCCGCAAATGCTTATCATGCGCGTATTGTAATGAATCGTTAGATGAAACTAAAGCGTTAAAATTATTTTTCCATTTTGATGAATTCAGGAGTTACAATGGTATACCGCTCCAACAAATGGCTGTAAAAGCCGCGGTAGATAATAATTCTATACTTGTAATATTTCCGACAGGCGGCGGTAAATCAATCACATTCCAATTGCCCGCCCTTATGGCTGGCGTAAATGAAAAAGGCTTGACGGTGGTTATTTCGCCGCTTCAATCCCTTATGAAAGATCAAACCGATAATCTTGAAAATCAATACCATATCACTGAAGCGGTAACTATAAATAGTTCGCTCGATCCGCTTGAGAGAGCCAAAGCCATTGAAAGGGTTGAAGACGGTTCGGCAAGCATTTTATACATATCGCCTGAATCCTTACGTTCAAGATCAATCGAAACTATTTTGCTAAAAAGGAATGTCGTCAGATTTGTTATTGACGAGGCGCATTGTTTTTCATCATGGGGGCAGGATTTTAGGGTTGATTATCTGTACATCGGTGAATTTATCCGTAACTTGCAGGAGAGAAAAGAAAAAAATCAAAATATTCCCGTTTCTTGCTTTACCGCAACGGCTAAGCAAAAGGTAATAGCGGATATTAAGAAATATTTTAAGGAAAAGCTGTCGCTTGATCTTGAAGTATTCAAAGCAAGCGCGGAGCGTGTAAATTTAAATTATCATATTCTCAGCGAAGAAAATAACGATGAAAAATATCTAAAACTGCGCCAGCTTATTACTGATAATAATTGTCCTACTATTGTCTATGTCTCACGTACAAGGCAGACTGAAAATCTTGCGGCGAAACTTACAGAGGACGGACATCCGGCAAAGCCATATCACGGACAAATGGAAAAACAGATTCGCACGGCTAATCAGGATGCTTTCATGCGCGGAGAAATAAATGTTATCGTCGCGACTACGGCGTTTGGTATGGGAGTAGACAAGAAAGATGTCGGGATGGTCATACATTACGATATTTCCGATTCGCTTGAAAACTATGTACAGGAAGCGGGACGCGCGGGACGTGATGAGAAAATTAAAGCTGATTGTTATGTGCTATATAACGATGAAGATTTAAATAAACATTTCAATATGTTAAACCAAACCAAATTATCGCAAAAAGAGATTCAACAAATTTGGAAAGCGTTAAAAGAATTAATCAGATCAAGAGAATCCATATCGCAATCCGCGCTTGAAATCGCAAAGAAAGCCGGCTGGGATGATTCTGTACCTGACATGGAAACCAGAGTTAAAACAGCGATAAACGCGTTAGAACAGGCGAAATTTGTTAAACGTGAACAGAATATGTCCAAAATTTATGCCGACAGCATTTTGGTTAAAAACATGGAGGAAGCGAGGGCGATTATAGATAAATCCGCGCGGTTTGACGACGCTTCCCGACAGCAGGCTATTCGCATTGTAAGCAGCCTTATTTCATCAAGAAGCAAAACACGCGGCAAAAACGAAGAGGGTGAATCTCGCGTTGATTACATATCAGACAAGCTTGGTATAGTAAAGGAAGATGTTATAAGGGTAATCAGACTTTTGCGAGAGGAGAATATTCTAGCTGATACGAAAGACCTTTACGCGTATATCAAAAAGCACGAGAAAGTCAATCGTTCAAAAGCTATCCTTATTACGCATAGTAATATCGAAAATTTTTTATTCATGTATCTGGACAATGAAGAGAGGATTTACAATATAAAAGAAATGAATGAAGCGCTTGCGGCTAAATATCCGGAAACCTCAATAAATCAACTTGGCACAATATTAAATTATTATTCAATAAAGCGTTTAGTCAAAAAAACACGGGAGTACCATAAAAATTATGTTACGCTTAAACCTTATTTTTTAACGGCGGATATGAAAATTAAAAGTGAAAAACGCTGTAAAATAGCGGAGGTTATCATTGACTATTTATATTCAAAAGTGTCAGATGTGCCGGAATCAAAGGATACGGAAGATGTCAGAGTTGATTTTTCAATAATCGAGTTGAAAGAAGAATTCAACCGTGATTTTTTTGAAGAAAAAGCAAAAGCTGATGAAATTGAAGACGCTTTATTCTATTTAATAAAAATAGGAGCAATGAAAATAGAAGGCGGTTTCTTGGTAATTTATCAAGCAATGCGGATTGAACGGCTGGAAATGGATAACAGGGCGCAATATAAAAAAGAACATTACGCGCAACTTGAAGAGTATTATAAAAACAAACGGCAGCAAATCCATATCGTAGGCGAATACGCAAACCGCATGATTAATGATTACAGTGAAGCGATGAGTTTTGTGAATGATTACTTTGAAATAGACTATGGGAATTTTTTGAATAAATATTTCGATGGCAGAGTAAATGAAATCAACAGGAATATTACGTCAAAAAAATACAACCAATTATTTAGTGAGTTATCGCAGGCTCAAATAAATATTATTGAAGACAAAGACTCAAAATATATTGTTGTAGCGGCAGGTCCCGGAAGCGGCAAAACAAAGTTGCTTACCCACAAGCTGGCGTCGCTTTTTATGATGGAGGATGTTAAGCATGAGCAAATGTTAATGCTTACATTTTCACGGACGGCGGCCACTGAGTTTAAAAAACGTTTGATGATGTTAATCGGAGACGCAGCCAATTTTATTCAAATTATGACTTTTCATTCTTATTGTTTTGACCTTCTTGGAAAAGTTGGCAGTATAGAAAAATCGGATGATATTATCAAACATACGGTCGATAGAATTAACGCGCGGGAAGTAGAGTTTACTAAACTCACAAAGACCGTATTGGTTATAGATGAAGCGCAGGATATGAGCGAAGCGGAATATTCGCTGGTTAAAACCTTGATGAAAGAGAATGACAATATGCGCGTAATTGCCGTTGGCGATGACGATCAAAATATTTTTGAATGGAGAGGATCAAGTTCCGCGTATTTTGAATCGCTCTTGAACGAACCTGACGCTAAAAAATATGAATTAGTCGATAATTACCGTAGTAATGCCAACATTGTAGAGTTCGCCAATCAATTTGTAAAGGGAATCAAACACAGATTTAAAACAATCCCAATTGTGCCGATAAAAAATGAAAATGGTAATATCAGTATTTGTAAATTATCTTCGGAAAATATAGCAATTCCAGTTGTGAACATGATACAAAAAATTAAACCGTCAGGTTCAATATGTATTATTGTAAAGACTAATGAAGAAGTATTAAACATTGTTGGTTTGTTAAATAAAAACGGTATCCCTGCTAAAAAAATCCAAACTAATAAAGATTTTAATTTATATAATCTAGCGGAACTCAAGAATTTTATTAATGATATTAATAAAAATAATAAAAGTTATGCGATAACTGAAGAGATTTGGCAGAAGGCTAAAGATAACCTCAATAAGAAATACCAAGATAGTAATGATTTACCCTTTGCGCAGAAACTCATCAAGGATTTTGAGGAGACAAATAATAAAACAAAATATAAAAGCGATTTTAAGCAATTTGTACGCGAATCTAAACTTGAAGATTTTATTTCGGCCTCGGAAGGCTCTATTCTTGTTTCCACGATTCACCAAACCAAGGGCAGGGAGTTTGACAATGTCTTTTTGGCGTTCAACCGTTCTTATGAATTTGATGACGCAGGAAAAAGAGAGATTTATGTCGCTATAACACGGGCAAAACAAAATCTGCATATTTTATATAATAGCGATTATTTTGATAAAATTAATGTTCAAAATATTAAGAAAACAATTGACAATAACAATTACCCATTGCCTGAGGAAATTAATTTACAACTTTCTCATCATGATGTCGTATTAAGTTTTTTTGCTTACAGAAAAAGGGAAATAGATTCTCTTGCCAGCGGCAGAGAACTAACAATTCAAGAAGCGGGGTGTTTTTTAGGAAAGACGCAAGTGATAAAATTCTCATCTAGATTTTGTGAGCAGATAAATATGTTAAAAGAGAAAGGTTATTCTCCGGCAAAAGCAAGCGTCAGGCATATTGTTTTTTGGCAGGAAAAAGACAAAGATGATGAAATAAAAATTATTTTGCCGAATGTGGTGTTTATAAAAAGATAAAGAACAAAATCACCCTGAAAAGTTCGTCACTCTAATAATAAAATAATAGTATAGTTATGTTCCATTATTTTTCTCTTCACGCATATTTATCATCATTACCAATTTCTGTATCCCTTCATCCTCACTTCCATTATTGTCAAACGATAGATCCGCTATTGCTTCGTATTTGGGGTATTCTTTCATATAAAGCTTTATGGTATTTTCTTGCATATCAATTTTCGTACCATTTGTTACATCATGTAATACGAGTTTTCTTTTTCTGTTCTTTTGTATATGTTTCAAAATAATTTCTGGTTTTCTTGTAATGTGAATAATGGTTCCCAAAGAATGCATTTGCCTGATACATTCTGGTATTAAAGAAACTTCTGCGCCAGTGGATATTATTGCATCTCCGTCAATCTTGGCAATTTCATTTATTACGGCATTTTGTGCATACAGAAAACCTTGATTTAAAGCCGATTTGAATATATCAGCAGTATTTTTAAAATCCAATAAATCGCATGCTATATCATCGGTGTCAAAGAATGGAAACTTCAATATATCCGAGGCAAGCTTCCCAAGTGTTGATTTTCCGCAATTCGGAATACCAATTAAAAAATATTTACCCATTTCTTTTCTCCTCTATTTCTTTTAAGTATTTATATAAAAAACTATTATTCAGAAGCGTAGAATGCCGTAGTTTCAAGAAGACTTTTTCGGGTTTTCCAATCGGGCATTAGCGTAGATAACAGTTCATAAAAATTATTTGAGTGGTTAGGATACAAAAAATGTATGAATTCATGCATAACCACATATTCAAAAGTATTGCGTGGAGTTTCTATTAGCCGTTTATTAAGTGTAATTTTATTTCTCTCCGGCTGGCAACTGCCCCAGCGTGAAATCATATTACGCAACGACAGTTTCGGTATTGTTACATTATATTTCTTAAAAACTTGATATATCTTACTAATTATTTCTGTAGAAACTTCCCTGCATTGCGTATCGTACCATTTATCAATTAACTTTTTTTTAAGCGTCACGTCTTTAATATTTTTTACATTTAATGTAAGGTATACACCATCAGAACTAACACTATTTTTACCTTGAATAACAACAAGCCGCAAATCTTTACCCAAATAGCGAAAACTTTCTCCTGTGACGTAATTGTGTTTATTATCGGCATATTTTGCAATCTCGGCGTATTTATCGAGAGCAGAAAGAATATATACCGACTTCTTCCTTAAATATTCCTCTATCACATTACCGGTAACTTTCTTATTTGCTGATACATAAACAGAACGGTCGTGACGAATTCGCAAGTTAATATTTTTAACCTTTTTCCTATCCAGTTCGTATACAACTTTTCGTCCGTCAAGATATATTACTTTGTTCATCTAAACCTTCTAAGAGCAACTGTTTTTACATTTTCGGTTATTTTATCAACTGTATCATAATCAACTTTAAATCCATTTTGTTCGTATTCATAAAATAAATCGTCAATCTCCTGTGCAATACGGTTATGAATATCAGTATTTGTTTGCCAATCAACAGAATTGTTTTTTTCAATGATTTTTGTAACTGCAAGTGTAATATCGGCAACGGTGTTATAGTCAACCTGTATTTCTTTTACTTCGGAGAAAACTGCGCTAATAACGCCGTAGAACGCCTGTGCATGAATATTACCTTTTATTTTTTCAGGGAAAGTGATGTTTGTTTGCCCTTTGCGGTAATCCTCAACAATGCTTTTCATTTTACTCAAATATTCTGCTTCACTGATAACACGATTTTTATAATCTTCTAAAACTTCCTTGATACGTTTTGAAAAACTGTCATAATATGTCGGATTTATATCATGATGTTCTTTTATACTTTTCGTCATTGTGGAACGAATAGCGTCCGCTTTGGCACGCAAAGAACCAAGTTCCGCAAGTTCTTTTTCCATCTCATCATGATTTAAAATGTCCACAGGGTTTGTAATTTGTTTTATCCCAACTACAGAAAGATGCGTGTCGAGTAAGTTTTGCATTTGCGGTTCATATTCTTTATTATCAATCGCATCTGCATTGCGAATTCTTACACTTCTGCGAACTTTTGAGAAAAACGCAAAAGCTTGTTTGTACCGCTCTATCTCATCCTTTGACAATGCGGCATATACTTTTTCTGAATTGAGGGTCATTGCAAGCGCTTTACCAAAATTACATAACAAGATATAAAAATCATTTCGTTTTTTCTCATCCTCAAGAACATCTTCAAATTCTGTTGTATCTTTGCTGTTTCGTACACTGCCGAAAACATCAAGTAAGTTAGAGTATGTTTCACGAATTCTACCTACACAGGAAATGACATCTACTACTGCTCCTTTAATTTCTCCGCTATCAAAATTTTCAAGACCTGCTCCTGAGTATATTTCCATAGCTTCATCAAGTTTAGAAATTAATCCCCGATAATCCACAATTAAGCCATAATCCTTACCGTCATAGATACGGTTTGCTCTGGCTATTGCCTGTAAAAGTCCGTGTTCTTTGAGTTCTTTATCAATATACATAACCTGTGTTAGCGGAGCATCAAAGCCTGTTAACAATTTACCGCAGACAATGAGAATGTCGATTTCACCGCCAAGAAACTGATTTTTTATGCTTTCTTCATAATCTTCCGTTTTTCTATAGCGACTCATCATCTTTTTCCAAAAAGAGAGGACTTTATTATCGGGCTCCTCGTCTACTTCTTCATAACCTTCACGCATATCAGGCGGAGAGATAACTACTGCTGCGGTTAGATCATCTAACTGCTCAAAACATTCCAGATAGCGAACTGCGTCCCGTTTGAAATTACAGGCAAGCATTGCTTTGAACCCTGTATTCTTAAAACCGTTAAGAAAATGAGTATTTATGTCAAGCGCAATACGACGGATACGGGCATCAGTAGATGTTATACGTTTAAGCTGAGACCAACGGCTTTTCAAATCTTCGATTTGCTTTTCCGATAAGCGGCGGGTAATCTGTTCAAACCATAAATCTATATTATTTTCGTCAACATTTTGTTCTACAAAACGTCCTTCGTAAATCAGCGGCACTATCGCTTTGTCGTCAACGCCGTCTTTAATGGTGTATTTGTGAATGTATCTGCCGCCAAAGCGAGCGGCGGTTTTTTCGTTTTTCATCAGCGGCGTACCTGTGAAGCCGATGTAACAACCATTCGGGAACACTAGCCGCATTTTTGCCGCAAGACTGCCGTAATTCGTACGGTGGCTTTCGTCAACAAGCACAAAAACATTACGATCCTCGACTACGACTTTGCTGTTTTCAACTTTGCTGAACTTATTTATTATCGCCGTTACAATGTCGGCTTTTCCTTCATTGATAAGGTCTATCAAATTTTTTCCGCTTGTAGCACGTGCAGGTTTCAATCGTGTATGGCTGAATGTTTCCGCAATTTGGCGATCAAGCTCTGTACGGTCTGTAACGATGATCACTTTACATCCGACAATCTGCTCCAGTAAATATTTAGCAAGCATTACCATAGTCAGTGATTTTCCGCTTCCCTGTGTGTGCCATATAATTCCGCTCTGTCTGTTTCCGGTTACAGAGTCATCTGTATTCACTGTTTTAATAATTTTTTCAACGGCAAAAAATTGCTGATAACGCGCTATTTTCTTTTCATTTTTATCATACAAGGTAAAATACCGAGTTAGTCTGAGCAGTCTTTCAGGCGAAAAAAGAGATATCAATGCTTTATCCTGTTCCGTCGGTAAACGATCAATAACACATTGTGCAAGTTTTTCTTTTTGCCACTCAATATCCTCCTCTTTCCATGTATTCCAAAATTTCTTTGCCGAACCTGTTGTAGCATAACGAATAGCGTTTTTATTGCTTGCAAGCAGTATCTGAGTAAATTTATAAAGTTGCGGTATATATTCTACACCTTGATTACGGATATGCTGTTCTACAGCCAGTGTTTCTTCTAATATTGGCGATTTACATTCAATTACACCAAACGGGATACCATTAACGAACAGCACGAAATCAGGCATAGCGCCGCCGTCACCTGCCGCATTAGACACTATAAATTCACGAGTAAAATGAAACACGTTATTTTCCATTTTATCCCAGTCGATATAACGAAGATTAAAAGATAATGTTCTGCCGTCTGTTACTGTTTCAGGAAAGTCACGTCCAAGCAGTAAAGCGTCATAAATTTTTTCACTTGCCTTGATAAGTCCTCCGGCATCGTCAATACTTACATTCAACTCGTCAATGGCTCGTTCAATGTTGGCAGATTTGAAGCGGTTTTTTGTTTCTCCGTATTCAAAGATATTTAATTCCGCCAGTTTCGCACGCAGAATATCTTTTAACAGTACATTGTAACTTCCTTCACGTTCACGATGACATTCTTCAGGCGACAAAGGCGAATAGCCTAATTTTTGCAATACATCAGCTATTTGTATTTGGAATTCTTTTTCAAGATACATATCAGGGTGGGTTGTCATTATTTTTTACCTCTCTTTTTTGACGGTTTCGTTAATTTCTTTTCTTGCATAAGCAAATTTTGTTCATATTCGATTTCTTTTCTTAATTCTTCTTCGGTTGGCAGATATAACTTATATTTTGATGTAAATATTTGTGAATTATCCTCCGGTAGTGTATACTTAACTACCGATTCGCTCTTATCTGCACACAACACAATGCCAATTGGCGGATTGTCACCCTCGTTCATCAATTCCCGCGTATAGTAATTAACATACATCTGCATTTGTCCCAGGTCTTGGTGTGTAAGTTTCCCGGTCTTTAAATCTATCAGCACAAAGCATTTTAAAACATAGTTATAAAAAACCAGGTCTATATAAAAATGCTCGTCATCAAAAGCAATTCTTTTTTGCCTTGATTCAAATGTGAAACCTCGTCCCAGTTCCAACAAGAATTTTTGAATATGGGAAATTAGTGCGTTTTCCATCTCGGTTTCGAAAAAATCTTGATTATGCGTAAAACCTAAAAATTCCAATACATACGGATCTTTGATTATATCTATTGGTGAAATATTAACATCTTTTTTAAAAACTTCTGCTGATACGGCTTTCTTGTTCCTGAAAGATAGAAGGCGTTCATAGAAAAAACTGTTAATCTGCCGTTCCAACTGTCGTGTACTCCAGTTTGAACTGACACACTCATCAAGATAAAATTGCCGTGCGGATTTGTTTTCAACCTTCATAATCAGTCGATAATGAGACCATGATAAATGTTGACGCAGTGCGTCAACATTTGGGAACATTAAATAGAATTGCCGCATACGGCTTAAATTTGTCTTGTCAAAGCCCTTACCAAAATCTTTTGTTAAACGAGACGAAATATTACGTATTACTCCCATGCCATATTCAGCACGTCCATCCTCGCCGATATTTTCCACAATCAACTTGCCAATATTCCAATAGGCTTCAACCATAGCAAAATTAACTGCTTGATATGCTTTTGCTCTGGCAGTATCAAGGATATTTTTTATACTTTTGTATAAATTTGTTTCAATTACATTGTCTGCCATATAATCCTCCTGCTTAAAAGCGATGCACTTTTTTGCCTGATTTTTCGATTTTGCCAACTGCCTTTTTCATGGTTACTTTAACCTCAACTGATAATGCGTCAAGCTAAATTGTGAAAGAAGTGCGTTCACAATTGGAAATGTTAAATAAAGACTGATAATGTACTGCCACGGTAATTGTGCAACAACCTGTTGCACAATTGTAATATCAGACCAGTGTTCAGCAAACTTTCGCATATATTTTAGGTTTCTCGGTGAAAGTCCGCTTAGTTCAGGATAGGCATCTTTAAGGTCTTTTGAAAGCCGATCTATAACTTTTGCTCCCCAACCTTCGTTTTTCTGGCGGTTCAGAATTTCATTGCCTATTTCCCAATAGAGTTCAATCATTCCTGAATTTACCTGTATTGCAAAACGAAGACGGTTTTTCTGGATTTTATCAATAATGGCATTTCGCATATCAATGTATCCGCTTGGAACTTCGGAGAGATTTGGCGCAACCGGCAATAATACGCCGTTTTTTGGTTTACCCATGCTTTTTCTGGTGTTCACGCTTTTGCCTCTTTTACACGAATTTTGCCAGTGAGCAGTTTTTGCATGAGGTATTTTTTTATTTGTTTATGTTGTTCCAGTTCTTTTTTAAGCAGTTCGATTTCACGGTCTGCGGTGGTGAGAACATTGGCGATGGCTTGTTGTTCGGGGAGGGGGGGAAGTGGAATATGTAATTTTAATATTTCTGTTTTGCTCAATCCGTATACCTTCATTCCATTTGATTTAACTACCATTTGTTTTTTTACGATAGGATTTTGAAAACAAAACTCCTTAAAAGCATTATCTATATTTGTATTTACGCTTCTAAGATGAATTGTGTGCAAACCTGAAATAAATTTTATATTTTCATCATTTTTTATCACTGTATACTTGCATACACCATCATAATCTTCAGAAGCATCAACAAAAACAATATCACCATTTATTAGAAGTACTTCATCTTTTAGTTCAG
>Ga0268262_10001036_pt1 | contig 35482 bp, 35 predicted proteins | sample TergutNc150P3_FD_190354 | JGI IMG/M metagenome (GOLD analysis project Ga0268262, IMG submission 190354) | Nasutitermes corniger P3 segment gut microbial community from laboratory colony in Florida, USA - Nc150 P3 (SPAdes) (version 2) | ecosystem: Host-associated > Arthropoda: Insects >...
CAAGAATCATTACAGGCATACATCATACAGGCATATTTGAACCAAACGCTTTCGAAAATATTCTGCTGTTCATTACAAGCATAAATAAGTCAAACATTTTCGGAAATATTCTGCTGTTGCCATTAGCATTGCTCTTTATTATCAAGAACATAGACATTGCTCGCAAGAAATTTACAAGCGATAAAAAAATCCTGTATATTATTGCCTCTATAGGTATTCCTCTAAGCATTATGTTTTTGGCAATTTTGGGTGGCAGTGCGCCGCCAATAAGAGCTATGTTTGTTGTGCCAATCGCATTTGCCTTTATGTTTTTCTTTCTCATTAAAAACTATTCCAATAAATATCGTATTACCATTATATGTTTTGCTCTATTCACCGCTGCATATCAAGCGCAAATAACAGCCCAATTGCTTTACTCAGACCAGTTGAGATACAACGAGGATGTTCGCTTGGCTTATGAAATTCGCGATGCAATTGTTAGAACATCTTTGAGTAATGAAAATTTGCCCGTTGCAATTATAGGAGTATACAATATTGCAGAAAAATTCCATGCAAATCCGAATTTTATGAAAGGAGAGTTATTTGGCGAGTCTTTTTTTGAATGGGGAGGAGGAGGAAGAAACTTGGGTTTTATGAACTGTTTAGGTATAAATTTTAACTCACCAAATTATGAGCAAAAGGAAAAAGCCATTCATGAATCGGTTTATATGCCATCTTATCCAGACTCAGGATTTGTTAAAAAACTGCCTGATGTAATCGTGGTAAAACTATCAGATTTTGATTATGATTTGCAAAATAACAAATAAGTTGTCTATTTCGTAATGAATAAATTTTTTTGTAGCATATGCCCTAAACGCTAAATTCCGTCAATTTCGCCGTTTTTTAAAATTTAACCTTTAGGGTGAGGCTTATCTTTAACGATTTTCTAGTTTAGAAAGCTATGGAAAAGCCAAATTTAAAAAAAATTTGCGATTTTTGCAAAAACAACATCCCTCTACTCGTAGGCCACTACGTTATTTTATGAATCTATTCCTCATCCGCAAATTCTTTAGGGGGATTGTTCTTCCTGTAGAAAAAATTAGGAAAATAATATTGAATACTCTAGCTGAAATTAAAGTTAATTCTGTTTTGGACTTTGGTTCAGGAACATTCTTTTGGAGTGATTGGTTTTTAAGTACATTTAATTGCCAAATATATGCAGTTGATAAATATTATAAGGAAAAGATAATATCAAAAGATGAGGTAAGATGTTATTGGCAACTAGACGATTGTTTTATTGATTGCCAAAATTTCTCAATTGTTTTTGCTTGCGACGTTTTACATCATTTAGACCCTGTGGAATATGAGACCTTTTGGAAGGAAATAATAAATAAATCAAACGTAGTAATAATAAAAGATATAGATAAAAACCATCCGTTTGGAAATTTTATGAATAAGATGCACGATAAGATAATAAATAGAGAAAATATTCAAGATATCGATCCTCATAAAATAGAACGTGTTTTGGTGCAAAACGGATATAAAACACAATATCATTATATCCCTAAATTATGGTATTCACATTTTATAATAATAGGAATAAAACCATAAGCAAAATAGATTAAGGAACAATCTATGCCAGTTCCAGTTTTAAGTTACTTCTAATAAAAGGCAAAGATTTAATCAATATTTACTATATTAAATTCTCAATTATGATTTATTTTGTTGCCAAAATGGGTTCGTTTCTAAAACTTCTCCGTCCCGAACAATGGACAAAAAATATGTTCATATTTTTACCAGTGTTCTTTAGCGGGCAATTGATGAATATTTCCGTACTATTGTCTTGCGCTGTAGCTTTTATAGCGTTTTCCCTTGCGGCGAGTTCCATTTATTGTTTTAATGATATTCTTGACATTGAAATAGATAAATCGCATCCGGCAAAATGTAAACGACCGATTGCGTCAGGCCTTGTTTCCATAAAAGCTGCATACGTAATGATGATGGTTTGTTTGCTGATGTCTTTGGGTATACTTTTCTTTTTTGGCGGAGATGCGTATCATAAAATAATTACATTGGTCTTATTTTATTACGTTATGGATATAGCGTACTGCATTAAACTCAAACACCTGGTCATTATAGATGTAGTGGTGATCTCTATCGGATTTGTGTTGAGGGTTTTGGTCGGTGGAGTCACCACTGGTATCAAATGTTCAGAGTGGATTATTATAATGACGTTTTTGCTTGCTCTATTCCTTGCTTTCGCCAAGCGGCGCGACGACGTGGTTCTGTATATGAATACAGGTATCTCTCACCGTAAAAATACTGACCTATATAATTTGGAATTTATGAACCAAATAATAACGGTCATTGCTACCATTGCCATTGTAGCCTATATTATGTACACGACTCAACCAGATGTAGTTGAACGATTTAACAGCAAATATGTTTATTCAACAACAATATTCGTGCTTATGGGTATTATCAGATATTTGCAGATTACCATAGTAGACGTTAAAAGCAGCAGTCCAACAAAAATTTTATTGCACGACAGGTTTATACAATGCTGTATTGCCGGATGGATAGTGTTGTTTTTTATAATCATTTACTCAAAGAAAATTATCGAAATATTCAGGACGGCTATTTTATGATTCGATATTTTTCTACCTTACCCAAATGCAAAATCTCGCCTTAAATTTCGCAAATGGCACCACGCTTAGGTATGGTGAAAATTCACATCAAAACGCAGTGTTCTACAAAGACCCTAATTGCACAGAAGCGAGCCTCGCAACTGCGGAGCAGCTTCACGGCAAGGAACTCTCTTACAATAATATAGTGGATGCAGATGCCGCTCTGGAAATGATCAGGGAGTTTTCGGATTCAAACGCCGTTGCAATAATCAAGCACCTTAACCCTTGCGGGCTTGCTACAGGCGAAACTCTCTCAGAAGCATTCAACTATGCTTGGGAAGGAGACCCTGTTAGTGCCTACGGCTCTGTTATTGCAGTTAGCAGAAAAGTGGATTTGAAAACTGCGGAACTCTTGAAGGGGCGTTTTGTTGAAATTTTGCTCGCACCAAATTTTGATGATGATGCTTTGGAATTTTTGAAAAATAAATCAAAAGATATTCGTCTGTTGAAAGTTGGGGAAATAAAAGCACCTGCGGCTTGCAAGGTGTATAAGCACGTGATAGGCGGAATGCTCGTTCAAGATAGGGATATAGAGTGTTGGGAAAAATTTGAATGCCCAACAGCACAGAAATTTCCAAAAGAAAAAGAGGCACTCGCAAAATTCTCTTGGCTTGTTTGCAAACACACTAAATCCAATGCAATAGTCATGTGCCACGAATACAAAACCGGATTTTTTATGATACTCGGACTTGGGCCCGGGCAGCCAAACCGCATAGATTCAAACTTGCGCTTGTGCCAGCCAAGAGTGGCAGATAACATTAAACGCATGAATTTGCCAGAAAGCGTTTGGGGAAATTTGGTGATGGCTTCCGATGCGTTTTTCCCTTTTGCAGACAATATAGATGCCTCCAATTCCGCTGGCATAAAGTATATTGTGCAGCCAGGTGGCTCAAAAAGAGACGATGAGGTTATAGAAGCCTGCAATAAATTTGGCATTGCAATGGCATTTACAGGAACCAGACATTTTAGGCATTGAAAATTTCTACATTACACTTCTATGAAATCTGTTAAACTTTCGCTCTTGTCCCTGTTCATTCTCTTTGCCATTTTCACGGCTTGCGGAAAGCCTTCCGCAGAGGCTAAGGCTTCTGGTGATTTTTACGAAGAACTTTCCCGCCTTAACAAGGTTATTTCAGAAATAAATTTGAAATACGTGGAAGATGTTGACCCTAGCGAATTATCAGAAGCCGCCATAAGCGGAATGCGAAACGTTCTAGACCCAAACACCGCAGTTCTTGACCCAAAAGCAAGCGATAATCTAAAACTCGCAACAGATGGCGAATTTGGCGGTATAGGCATAACCATAGGCATAAGGGATAATCAATTAACGGTGATCTCTCCTATGGCAGGCACCCCTGCATATAAACTTGGCATAATGGCAGGAGACAGAATAACCCATATAGACGGCAAGCCTACCAAAGATTTGACTCAAGACGAATCTGTTGACAAATTGCGCGGCAAGGTTGGAACCGATGTTAAAGTTACAATATCGCGCGAAGGAGTAGCCGCACCCTTTGACATAACAATCACAAGGGCGAAAATTGTGCTTCACGCGGTTCCTTATGCGGGAATGCTGGATAAAGATATAGGCTACATACAACTCGCCACCTTTAATGTTAAAACGGCAAGCGAATTGGAAGAAGCTATAAACAAGCTAAAAAAACAAGGCATGAAAAAAATGGTACTGGATTTGCGCTACAACCCAGGCGGGCTTTTGAACCAAGCAATAGAGGTGAGCGAATTGTTTTTAAAAGGCGGCAACCGAATTGTAAGCACAAAGGGGCGCGTTGTTAATTCAGAGAATAAAGCGACAAGGAATGGCATAATAGGCGAAGACACTCAAATAGCCATACTCGTAAATCAGGGAACCGCCTCGGCTGCAGAAATAGTTTCTGGTGCTTTGCAAGACTGGGATAGGGCAATAGTGGTTGGCAAAACCACTTTTGGCAAGGGAAGCGTTCAAACCATTTTTCCGCTTGATTACGATGGCCGCGCACTAAAGCTCACCACAGCTTTTTATTATTTGCCATTTGGCAGGTGCGTAAATAAACCGGAAAACGGCATAAAAGGGCACGGACTGAGAAGCTCTGCCAGCTCAGAAGATTCCGATGATTTAATCTCTTCTCCAGCAGATACTTCGCAAAAAGATACCGCAGAAGCTCAGGTTTTTTACACAGCCGGTGGCAGAAAGATGTACGGCGGAGGCGGCATAACTCCCGATGTTGATATTGAGCAAAAACCAATTCCTTGGATAGCCCAAATTCAAGAGAGGATGTCGCTTTATTTTCGCTTTGCTGTTAAATACCGTTCCCAAATTGGAGAGGCGGCTGCAAAAATAGATTCCGGCTGGAAAGTTCCAGATACCCTATTCAGCGCATTCAGGGCTTTTTGCGCAGCTGACACGAATTTTGCAAAGATAAAGAGCAATGCGCAAACAATAGCAGAAGCTATGGAAGAGGCACTCCTAAAAGAGCAAAATATTATTCATGGAGATTCTTCCAAAGTTTTGAAAGATACTGCGATTGCGGCAAAAATAGCAGATTTGCGCGCTGCCCTTGCAAAACAAAACGAAGCACAAGCTCTTGAAACAAAAAGCTATAGCCTTAATGCCATTAAAAGAGAGCTTATAGGTGCTGCTCAAGGCGAAGAAGCTCGCATAGCTTGGATGCTCAGAGACGATACCCAGCTCGCAGAAGCCTTGAAATATTTGAAGAGCGACCAGCTTTACAAAAACAAAATGAAAGCCCCGCCAAAAACGCAGCAAAAGAATGACAAAAAAGCAAAGCCAAAAAAATGACAAAAGAATCAACCGTAGTTGTTCCGCTTGGTAGTTTTGTTCGTCGTGGGTTAAGTGGCGCAGTACATTATGTTATGTTCATTCTGGAGACTTTCAGAAATATTTTTGCTGCAGTGCAATGCCATCATTTAACCGTTGAGCAAATGCACCACATAGGCATAACCAGCATTCCACTCGTGGCAACAACCTCTATTTTCACAGGCAGCATAATGAGCTGGCAGCTCACATACCAATTCACAGATATGATTCCCCTCACCTATGTTGGAATGGCCGTTGGAAAATCTGTTATGACGGAGCTCGCACCTATTTTAACGGCTATGGTTTTGGCAGGGCGCGTTGGTGCATCTATGTGTTCCGAGCTTGGCACAATGGCTGTAACCGAGCAATTGGATGCCTTCAATGTTTTGGGATTGAATCCCTACAAATTTTTGATTGTCCCGCGCATTTCCTCTGCGGTTATAATGCTTCCGGTTTTAACAATACTCAGCATTTTTGTGGGGCTTTTGGGCGGTTTCGTGGTTGCTTATTTATATAAAGAAGTTTCTTTTCACATGTTCTTTTCTGGAGTTAGGTTAAGCTATCAAGACTGGGATTTTGCTGTTGGTTTAATAAAATCCGCGCTTTTTGGATTTTTTATATCCAGCTATGCCTGCTATTTTGGCTACTATACCACCAACGGCGCAGAAGGTGTTGGCAAAAGCACAAAAGCAACTGTGGTATTCAGCATGACGTCAATTCTCATAGGCGGTTTTGCCTTATCCAAAATTCTGCTCATTTGAGATCGCACACCAAAATGGTGGCATCGTCTGTGAGTTCTTCTCTTTCGCAAAACTTATCCACTTTTTGCAAAAGCGTGTCCACAAATTCCTTGCAGCTTTTACTTGCAGATTCTTTCATAAGTTCATGAATGCGGTCTTGCCCAAATTGCTCCTTTGCAGAATTAGTCGCCTCGTTTATTCCGTCTGTGTAAAGACCTATGCGGTATTCCCCATTCAGTTTCAGAACTCTGTCTTGTACTTTTATCTCCGGCATCATGCCGATAAAAAAACCGGACGATTTTAGCAATTCTATTTCGCCTGTTCTTTTGTTCATAATGGGCATTGGGTTATGCCCCGCGCTGGTGTATATGAATTCATTTGTGTTCTTTAACCATATTGCATAAAAAACCGTTATGAACTTTCCGCTATCCACTTCAGATACCAAGGTGTTGTTTATCGCCTTCAATGTTTCGGCGGGGCTTATTCCGTTGAATGGCGAAGACTTTAGCATTATTTTGAACATGCTCATAAGCATTGCGGCAGCAGAACCGTGCCCGGATACATCGGCAACCACAAAGGCTACAGTGTTGTTGCTGAGTTCAAAACAGTCGTAGTAATCACCGCTAACATATAAATTGGCCTTGTATGTTGCAAATACATCTGAAAGCCCTTTTGGAAAACTTGTGGGGAGCAGTTGCTGCTGAATAAGGCTCGCCGCTTGCAAGTCCTCTTTTAAACTTTTATGCGCTTTTTGCAATTCTGCGTGAGTTAGGTTTAATTTTTCATTTACTTTTACCAAATCTTCGTGAACTCTAAAAGACTCTATTAAAAGCCCAACTTGTGTAACCGTTGCATAAATCATCGCCGTATCTTCGCCGGTTATTGCAGCATGGTCTGTTAAGTCTAGCCAGAGCAAACCTTCGCATTTGAACTGCTTGCATTTGATGCAGGAGCTTCGCCTAATGTCTTCTGTGGGGGCATTTATGGCAAAGCCGGAATCTATATTTGTCCAACAAAACTGATTTCTTGAATTGAAACTTGGGCAGCTTGTTTTTTGGCATTTTTTGACTTTCCAGCACTCGTTCAAGGCTCTTTTAAGCAAAGGAAAGGTTATATAGGCTTTGCACCCAAGCAAGGAGAATGAATCTGCTTCTGGAACAGAGTTCACAAAAATATGCTTGTTCAAAAAAATAGCATCGGCATATTCACCTGCCATAATATTTATTTCAGGGCGAAAATCTCTAAGTTTTTCTTTGTCAAAGCCAACGCTGTGCAAAGGTTTTAGGCAAAATTTTTCGGAATCTATGCCGAGTACCATAACCCTGCTGTAGCCAGCCAATTCCCTAAAACCAAGACACAGGCCGTTGAACAATTCCTCCATATTCTGTGCTTGTGTTGTTATTTTTCCAATTTCATTGGAAGTAAAATATGCCTGTACCTGTTTTTTAAGCGTATCTGCTAAACCAGAAACATTCTCACTTGTTGATTCAGATGTGGTCATTCGAGTTTAATATAGTAAAATGCTTACTTCGTTTTTTGGGACATGGGATAAGGGACAAGGGACATGAAATTTGATAAAATCATTTCCCATATCCCTAGAATTTCGTGTTAAAACCAAATTGTCCCATTTCCCAAGTTTTTAAATTTGAATTAATCATTAATTTTCTATATTCTTTTTTCACAGAAATAACAACTCAGAGAACCCAGAGAATAACATGAACGAAAAAATGCCAAATTCAGGCAATAAAGCTGCGCCAAACTCGGCTGAGTCTTGGTTTGAATTCATAAAAACGGATTTTTGGCCCCGTCACGGAACAAAAGTCATAATTGCTCTTGTGCTTGTGGTTGTGGCTATTTTTGCCATTGTCCAGCATTTAGATGCCTCCCTTAAAAAAGAATCTGCAATGGCAGAAGACCTTGGAAAAGGCTTGGATTACATATACGTTGGCAAAAGCGATTCCGCGCTGGCGGCTTTTGAAAGCGCAATTCAAAGCGGAGCCCTTAAAGGACTCCCCCTTGCAAAGGCGGCTCTTTTGAGCGGCAACTATTACCTGCAAAACAGCAGCCTAGACAGTGCCGAATTTCTTTACAAGCAAGCCATCTCCAATGCCTCTGGTGTTGAGTTAATAGCATCTGCTGCAGAGCACGGGCTTGCTGTGGTGGCTATGGAAAAGCAAAACTACTCAGAGGCAATTTCGCTTTTGAACCAATTTGTGAATAAATATGGCAAACGCACCGGAGATTTGGCAAAGAGATATGCAAAAACCGAGCCTGTGGATAAGATTCCGACCGTGCCAGACGCTCTGTGGAAATTAACCCTTTGCTACCTAGAAACAAAAGATATAGATAAGGCAAAGCAAACCGCCCAAAAACTATTGAAAATTTATGGAGATTCACCAAAAGCCGCAGATGCCTCAAAACTGCTCGCAACACTATAAGGAGAAATTAAGATGCTAACTTGGATAAGTGAAAATGCAAAATGGGTAATCTATATATCCATAGCAGGAATAGCCGCTGGTTTGTTGTTTATGGATATGTCTGCTTTGCAAATAGACAAAAGACCTCCGGTGGGCACAGTTGACGGCGAAAAACTTTCAAACGATTTATTTGATATGCGCCTGCGTCAAATACAGAGCCAGCAAACCGGGCTTTCCAACGAGCAGGCTTTTCAGCTCAGAGAAGAATTGTTCAAATCTTTTGTTCAGCAGCATTTAATGCAAAGATTAGTCGCAAATGTAAAAATAAAGGCATCTGTATATGAAATGTCCAGAGATTTGCGCAACGATCCTCCACAAGGCATAGATAAAGAACCTTCCTTTCAAACAGATGGCATTTTTGATTTTGCAAAATACGAGGCTTGGCTCTCTAACCCGGAGACCTACAATATTCCCTTTATGATAGACTACGAGAATATGCTTAAAACAGCAAAAATTCCAGAAAAACAGCTTCGCGTTTTTATCAGCGCGGGCATGCATCCCTCAACCTTGGAAGCCAAATACAGAGTGCTGAACAGAGAAACAAAATTTGAGCTTTTGAACGCACAGGGCAAACCGAGTTCTTTTGAAGATATTTCCATTTCGCAAGGTTCAATAGATTCTCTTTTCAAAGCGCAGCCGGATAGTTTTTTCGTGGCAGAAGATTTGGCTAAAGTAAATTACGTTGCCCTTCCCATTGCTCCCAGCGAAAGAGATGTGGAAAGCACTTATGAATATGCAAAAATGCTGCTTGCTCAAATAAGAGAAGGGGCAGATTTTGCAGAAATTGCCCGCAACAGTTCCGAAGACCCAGGCTCTGCTGTTCAAGGCGGCGAACTTGGCGATTACACCCCGCACGGAAAATGGGTAGCAGAATTTGACAGTGCTGCATTTGCCTTGGATTCTGGAATAATAAGCGAACCTGTACGCTCGCAATTTGGCTACCATATAATTCAAAGCCTTGGAAAGAGATTTGAAAACAACGAAGAACAAGTGAAGGCAAGGCACATACTTCTCATCGTCAATGCAACCTCTGAAACCATAGACAGCCTTGAAGCCATTTTGACCGAAGTGAAAACCGCGGTGGACAGCGGCAAAAGCTTTGAAGAAGCAGCAAAAGCCAAAAACTTAACACCTCAAAATTCCAACTGGTTCAAAAGAGGTGGCGAAATTTCGGAACTTGGGCATATATCTGGTTTGTCTTCTTATGCCTTTTTCAATCCCTTGCGCCCAAAAGATGATTCTAAAACCTCTGAAGTTTTGCAAAACACAAAATGGATAGCTCTATTCGAAAAATCCGGCAATTTAGCTGCCGGCTCAAGGAGCGAGGAATTTGCAAAATCAAAAATTGAGCAAAACCTAAAAGCAAAGGCAAAAGCAGCGGTTATTGCAGACTATTTGAAAGCAAATATGAGTAAACTTTCCGAAGTTGTAGTTTTGGATTCCGCATCAAAAAATATTTTGGAGAAGGCAACAATAGATTCCCTCACTGTTTCTTTTGAAAGCTATTTACCCGGACTTGGCTACGCAAATACCGAAGTTTATAATGCCCTTTCAACAGCAAAAGAAGGTGCGTGGAGCGGTCCGTACACAAGCCCACAAAGCGCGGTGCTCATAAAGGTTCTCAAAAAGAGCGTGCCAAGCGAAGAAGCTCTAAACGCAGCTGTATCAGACGAGCTCTCAATGAATTGGCAATATGCCTCTTTTGGCGTATTTGATGAATATATGCGCAACTTGGAAGCCAGCGCAAATATTGTGAACAATTTGGATTTGTATTATAGGGAGTAGTTCCCTAACGCCTTGGAATATGAAAAACCTAGGTTTTGGATTAATGCGTTTGCCGCAGACAAACGCGGGCGATGCGGGGAGCGTAGATATAAAGGCTCTTTGCCGCTTGGCAGATGCTTTTCTTGAGAAAGGCTTTACATATTTTGATACATCTTATGTTTACCACAACGGCAAAAGCGAAAATGCCTTTAAAGAGGCCGTTGCAAAGCGGCACCCACGAGAAGCATATTTAATTGCAGATAAACTGCCTATGTTTTCCATAACGGAAGCAAAGCAAATGCTCCCAATTTTCAATGAGGAATTGAACCGCTGCGGTGTGGAATACTTTGATTATTTTTTGCTGCACGCACTTGGCAAAGATACTTTTAGAATATCCGAAAAAATAGGCGCATTTGAATTCATAGCAAAGAAAAAGGCAGAGGGCAAAATCAAGAAAATGGGTTTCTCATTTCACGACAAAGCAAATGTGCTAGACGAAATTTTAACAAAACACCCCGAAATGGAATTTGTGCAGCTTCAAATAAATTACCTAGACTGGGAAGATTCAGGGATTGAATCCCGCAAATGCTTTGAGGTTGCCACAAAACACAAAAAACCAATTATAGTTATGGAACCTGTGAAAGGCGGCACGCTTGCAAACATTCCAAAAGAAGCAGAGGAAATTTTCAAAGCCCATAATCCAAAAATGTCCATCGCTTCGTGGGCTATTCGTTATGCAGCCTCGCTCAATAATGTGATAATGGTGCTAAGCGGAATGGGGAGCGATGCTCAACTCGCAGACAATATGAATTATATGCTGAACTTTGAGCCGCTTTCAAAAAAGGAATTTGAAATCATAAACAGCGTAGCTCAAATAATAAGAACAGGCATAGCAATCCCCTGCACCGCTTGCCGCTATTGCGTAGAAGGCTGCCCCAAAAAAATCCCCATTCCAGAGCTATTTTCCATTTACAACGAGTTCAAAAAATCCGGCTATGTTAAAAGCCCGCCAAATGGCGGCAAGGCTTCTGACTGCATCTCTTGCGGCAACTGCGAGGAGCATTGCCCTCAGCATTTGCCTGTGAGCAAGTATTTGGAAAATGTGGCTAATATATTTGTAAATTCTTAAAAATGCAACTGACAAAAATTTACACCCGCACCGGAGACAAAGGCTCCACCTCTCTCATCGGCGGAGAGCGAGTGCCAAAATCGCACCTGCGTTTGGAGTGCTATGGGACTATTGACGAATTAAACGCTTTCACGGGCAAATTGAAATTTCTCTGCAAGGCGAGCAAAAATAAAACATTGCGGGCAATAAGCGGAAATTTGAACAATATTCAAAAAATGCTCTCCAATATAGAAGCTATTCTTGCAACGCCAGAGGGCAAAAAATGGAAAGGCATGCCAAGCATAAACGAAACTCATATCAAAGAATTGGAAACAGAAATAGACAAAATGAACTCCAAACTCAAACCCTTAAAAGAATTCACCATTCCAGGCGAAAACGAAATAAATGCAGAGACCCATATTTGCCGCACAGTTTGCCGCAGAGCAGAGAGAATTTTAGCCAAGGCAAAAGAGAATAAAATAGCCATAGACGATTTTGTCATGGCTTATATAAATAGGCTCTCGGATTACTTCTTTGTTTTGAGCCGCTACTCTACCCTATCCCAACAACAGCTCTAATCTCTTCCATAAAAGGCTTTGAAACCGCCCTTGCTTTTTCTGCACCATAAGCGAGAATTTTATCTATTTGCGCTGTATCTGAGAGCAATGCTTTATATTTTTCCCTTGGTGCGGCAAGGTGTTCTTCCAACAGTTCGCGCAAGGCTTCTTTTGCGTGCCCCCAGCCCAGCCCGCCTGCGCGGTAGCGAGCCGCCAAAGCTGCGCTCTGCTCTTCGCTTGCAAAAAGTTTATACAGAGCAAATACATTGCATTTATCTGGGTCTTTTGGTTCCTCTATCGGTTGGCTATTGGTAACTATTTTCCCGATTTTTGACTTTAGTTCCTTGGGTTCCAAAAAAATTTCTATGGTATTGCCATAAGATTTGCTCATCTTGCGGCCATCCAGCCCTGGTATTATATCTGTTTCTGCTTGGATAAGAGGTTCGGGCAAAACGAAAATATCTTTACCGTATTGTTTGTTAAAACGCTCTGCAACATCGCGGCTAAATTCAACGTGCTGTTTTTGGTCTTTGCCAACCGGAACAACATTGGATTTAAACATCAAAATATCTGCATCCATAAGGCAGGGGTAGCAATAAAGCCCCATATTAACGCCGTCATCGCTGTCTGTGCCAGCAGCTTGATTTTTTGCAACCTTGTCTTTGTATGCGTGGGCACGGTTCATAAAGCCTTTTGGCGTAAAGCAACTGAGGAGCCACGAGAGTTCAAAAATTTCGGGAATATCGCTTTGCTTGTAAAACAAACCCTCTTCGGGGTTAAGCCCAAGAGCAAGCCAAGTTGCCGCAACTTTGTACGTGTTGCTTCTCATCTCTTCCCTATTGTGCACGGTTGTGAGTGCGTGGTAATCCGCCATAAAATAAACGGTGCTGTATTTTTTTGCAAGCTCCAAAGCGGGGCGTATAGCTCCGAGGTAATTCCCCAAATGCGGAGTACCTGTTGGTTTAATACCTGTTAATGATATAGGTTTAGACATTATCCAAGCATCTCCAAAACTTTGCCTATTCTCGCATTGCACTGCGCGAGTATGGAAATTGCGGCTTGCTGCTTTATTTGCGAAGAAGCCAACACGGTACTTTCTTTTGCAACGTCTGCATCCATAATTTCGCTGGAATATTTGCTTAAAGTAATATCTTTGTCTTGCAAATCATCATTGTGTATATCCAGCCTGCTGATTATAGCTCCCATATAAGTGCGGACAGTTGTAACAGAACTAAGGGCAAAATCCACATCGTCTATGGCTCTGGCTGCGCCATTCTGGGTAGATAAACTAAAAGGATAAGGATGTATATCCACACCCGCAGTATATGTATGCATGCTTGAATCCAAACCCAAACTTTTTGCAGAAATTTCTGGAATGGAAATTTTCATCTCATCCGATACTCCCGCGGCATAACCGATGTGCAAAACACCTTGACGGCTTTCTATTTTATTACCTTCTTTATCATACCCATCAATTCCAACAGTAAAAGGTTTCCAATCTTTTAAATCTCTTTTCTCATCTGAAAAAGAATCCCCTTTGTTTCCAAAAATCTGTTTGGAATTGAATATTGAACTCATCGCTATGCGGTCCACTTCGTGTAATAGTTCCACAGCTTCTTGGTTAAGATAAAAACGTTCCGTGCTGGATACGGTATCATTTGCGCTTTGAACGGCAAGTTCTCTAACACGTTGCAAAATACCATGCACTTCATTGCAAGTTCCATCTGCTATTTGCAAAAGAGATGCGCCATCAGTTGTATTCTGTGTTGCTTTGCCTATTCTGCTAATCTCGCTGTTTACATTTTTTATCTCATAATTCCTGAAAGGGTCGTCCTTTGCCTGATTTATGCGAGCCCCAGTAGATAACCTCTCCATTGCACGAGAGAGATCCTTGTTGTGCAAACGGAGTTGTCTTTGATTCACCATAGACGAAACGTTGAACAGTGTGCTAGAAGACATAATAACCCCCTATAAGAAATTCATCAAGGACTGCTGCATTAATTTGGATGTAGCAAATAAACTTGCATTGTAAACCGCTTCTGCGAGCGAGAATTTGGAAAGAACTTCTGCAAAATCCACATCTTCTATATCGCTGCGCGCCCTTGTATTGGTAATCGTCAAATCTTCATTGCGGTCAAAAGTTAGCTCTACTCTATTAAGCCTTGCACCCTCAACTGCCTGCTCTGCTAAATTTCTTTTGCGAGCCACATCAACATTATCTATGCTCTTAGAAATTTGCGGCTGGTCATTATACCAAAGCCCTTGCATAAGGCTTATTATTTCCTTAAAGGAATCCGCATCTTCTTCCCCGCCTTTGCCAAAGAGATTATCCCGATTGGAATTTATTTTCAGTGTTATTCCAGTATCTATTTCGCGAAGAATCTCTCCGGTCATATCTATGGAATTGCGGTAAATATATTCAAATTCCATTGGAGGCCTATCTTCAGCCGGTTTTAACTCGCCGAACCATGGAGGGTACGGTGGGGTGGGTGGTAGTGGCTCGTACTTGAAAAAAACCTTTTTTATATCTTCGCTTAAAAGCGTGATGGTGCCATTTACGTAGTCTATTTCGTAGTCAGCCACAACGCTAGGGTCATCAGGTGGAACCACGTGGCTTTTTTCCTGAAAATCCTTAAGCCCGCTAACAGAACCTGGTATAATTCGCTGAACTAAAGGATTAGCAGGTATCTCTACTAAGTTAGGGTCATCGTAATTTTTATCGTAAAGCTGAATTGTAATTTTTTGGTCTGGGTCAAAAACAGGACGGGCAGGGTCATAGTTAGGGTCCCCGAATAGATTTGATGGATTTGGCTTAGCAATGGGTGCTGGCTGCCGTGGTTGAGAAGCCGGATTTGTCGGATCTGCAGGCATACTTTTGTAACCATCGTAGTAAATCGCTTCGCCTTTTTTAATTTCATAAGGAGGCTGGTTTGTCCATTTGCCGCTGAATATAAAGCCGTCTTTGTGCTTGGTTTGGGCATTAGCCACCACTTGCTCCAAAAGTTGCCTCACTTCAAGATTTATGAACAGCCTTTGGTCGTGATTCACCGTGTCGTTTGCTGCTTGTATCGCAAGGTCGTGGCAACGGCCAAAAGCCTTGTTCAAACTGTTATGGGTATTTTCCAAGACGGTCATATAAACTTCGCCGTCTTTCATAGTTAATTGCTGTTGCCCAAGGGCACTGAGGATATTGGTGTATTTTAAGCCATTTGTAAAGCCAATAGGGTTATCGGAAGGGCGATTTATCTTCCTTTGGCTCGCAATTTGCTCATCAAGCGAGTTAAGCTTACCCAGATTCTGCTGCAAGTTGCGCATACTGGTATCATACATAGTTGTAAACGTAATTCTAGCCATACTTAAACTACGTGCAAAAAACGTGCCAGATGATGGCTAATGCACAAAATGCTCTTGGTTTCGCTCTCTTTTTCCAGTAATTTCTCAATTTTTTGGACATTTTCACTATCCAAGCCGGCAAATGGCTCGTCTAAAATCCAAACGGGGCGGTTTAGCAAAATTATCCTCGCAAGCGCAAGCCGCCGTTTTTCGCCACCGCTGAAATTATTTGCATATTCCAAAACCTGCTCATTTAACCTGCTGGTAAAATGCCCCAAATTCACACTCTCCAAAGCAGCCTCAACCTCAGAAAAATCCCGCTCCCCCACCGGGCAAAGATTTTCCCAAAGAGTTCCTTTGAACCAAACCGGATTTTGCGGCATCCAAGCGATATCGCTTTTATCGCCCTCGTAAATCAATTTTGTATCGGTATTCTGCGGCTCAATATGCCCAAGCATTTCCAAAACCATCCGCGTTTTTCCGCAACCCGAAGGACCAGATACATAAATCAAAGATTTTTGTAGCGGTAATTTTAAGAGTTCTAAACTCCCCGCTTCTAGCGGGGTGTCAGCATAGCTGACGGGGTGTGCCGCCTGAGACCAAGCCGTTTTTGCGTTTATCGCTGCGTGGAACGCCGTGCCGAATTGCCTTATCGGGCGGTAAAATTCCGGCGTTAGCAATAAAGCTAAAAATGCTGTGCTGAACTGGGTGCTGCCGTTCATCAAACGCAGAGCCAAGCCAACCGCAACCAACGCTATGCTCAGCGATCCCGCCCACTCCTGCACAAGTGCCGAGAGAAAAGCGGTTTTTAAAACGGCTAAGGTTTTTTTGCTGAATTCGTTTTCTGCAATTTCCAAATCTCTTTCGCGTTCCTTTACTTTCTTGAATATTTTTATGGTTTTATAACCTTGCAGGCTTTCCAAAAAAAATGCTCTCAGCCTTGAAAAACTCTGCCACTGCTCCTCAGATTTTTGCTTTGCTATTTTACCTATCAAAAATAAAAATAGAGGGAGCAACAATCCTGTGAAAAAAAGAATTATAAATGTTATTTTATCTATAAAAAACATCGCAAATAAAATTATGCAGGGAACAACTGCGGCAATATAGGCACTTGGCAAAAAGCGGCTATACCAAGGCTCCATTAAATCTGCGGTTTTCATATAGTGGAGAGAAAGCTCTTGGAGCGGCATTCCTTTTTGTGCACGGTCTTGAATTGGCAAGGTGTTCAGGAATTTATTTTGGAAATATGTTCTTAGTTTTTTTTTTGCGGCTCCTCCCAAATTAAGGGATAATTTTTGCGCAAAAAAATGAAGCAGGGCAAAGAGAAAAATCGCTATAAAAAACTCATATCCGATTTTTGTCAAATTTGATATTTGAAAAAGAGCAAACAATAAAGCTACACGCGAGAGACTTTCGCAGATAATTGTGAATGCGAGAAGTTTTTTTGGTATAAAGGAATTCATTTCGCTATGCAATTTTGCTTATCTTAACCTTATCCACTCTCTGACCGTTCATGCTCAAAATCTCAAACTGCAAATTTTTCCACTCAAAAATATCGCCCTGCTGTGGAACTTTGTTCAGAACGCACATAGCCATTCCGCCAAGAGTGTGGTAAGAATCGGGGTTTTCTCCGGGCAGTTCCGTAAAAGAGAACATTTCCATTATTGAATGAATATCTGTTAATCCATCTGCTACCCAAGCGTTGTTTTGCATTTTCAAATTGCCAACAGGCAACTCGGTGAGTTCGGTTTCTGCAACCAGCACAGAGGTTATGTCTTCTATGGTGGCTATGCCGCTGCAAACTCCGTATTGGTCTATAACAAGCACCATAGGGTCTTCTAGTTTTTGCATTTTGTGCAAAGCGTCTAAGGCATTTATGGATTCTGGGAGAAAGAGCGGCTGCCTTATCATAGCCTGCATATTCAATTCGCCACCTGCGGCAAGTTGGCAAAGCAAGTCGCGAGAATCTATGGTTCCTATTGGGCTTTCCAAACTCTCCTTTGCAACCGGAAAACGAGAGAACTGACTGAGCATAACTATTCCGCGCAATTCCGCCTTGTCCATATCCAGCTTCAGCCACTCCACCATTATCCTCGGCACCATAACAGAGGCGAGCGTTCTGTCGGATAAACTGAAAACTCTTTTTACCATATTGAGTTCGTCTTTTTCTATGCCGCCTTCTTGGTGCCCTTGCGTAGCCATTTGCTGAAGCTCTGCTGCTGTGACAGGCCGTTTTATTCTTTTGTGCAGACTAAAGGGGCGAAGTATCACATCACCCGAAAAATCAAAAAACCAAACAAGGGGTTTCAATATTATGGCAAGAGCATTCATCGGCGGTGCGGAAATGCAAGATATTTTTTCTGCAAATTGCAGAGCCAGCCTCTTTGGTACAAGCTCGCCAACAATTAGTGAAAAATAAGAAACAGTTATAACTATGAATGGCAAGGCTATCATATTTGCGTATTCACTTAACACCGGCAGGGTTGATAAAAAAAGCTCAAGGGGTTCTGCCAGAGTTGCACCGCCATAAGCACCGGATAAAACCCCAACCAAGGTTATGCCTATTTGCGCTGTTGATAAAAATATATTGGGGTCTTCTATTATTGCGAGCGCTTGGGCGGCTCCCCACTTATTTTCCTGTTCCATTTGCCGCAAAAGAGAGGGTCTTGCAGAAACCACCGCTATCTCTATTAGAACAAATAGGGCATTTGCCAAAATCATTATAAACAGGGCTAGTATATGCAGAGCAATCATCTAGCTATAAATTACAAAGTTTAATAAGCAATGATTAACTTATATTCAAGTGCTCTGGGACAAGGGACTAGGGACATGGGACATGATTTTTATTGCATATTCCTTATCCCATATCCCAAAAAGAGTAAATCAGCATTTACTAATTTTTACCTATGAGAGAGTATTGGAGGCATTTATGAAGCCTTTTGCAAAAAGAATGGACGAAATTCAGTCTTCTATGACGGTTGAAATAGACTCGCTCGCCAAACGTTTATCCACAGAGGGCAGGTCTATTTGGAACCTTGGGGTAGGAGAACCAAATTTTGACACTCCCGTTCACGTAAAAGAAGCGGCTATAAGGTCTATAAACAAGGGTTTAACTCGCTATACCACGCCAAGCGGAATGCGGTCATTTAAAGAGGCTGTGAGCGAAAAACTTTTAAAAGAAAATAATCTCACTTATACGCCGGAGCAAATCGTTGCAACCTCTGGTGCGAAGCACGCCGTTTGTAATGCAATAGCAGCTATAGTAGATACAGACGATGAGGTGCTTATACCTGTTCCCTGTTGGAATACTTATCCGGCACTCGTAAAATATTGCAGAGGGAATCCCGTATTTTTGGAATGTACCAAAGAAAATAAATTGAGGCTAAAAGCAGAACAGATTTCAAAAGCCATAACACCCAAAACCAAAGCGATAATACTGAATAGCCCCTGCAATCCAACTGGGGTTGTTTATAGCAAAGAGGAGTTGGAATCTTTTGCTAAAGTGATAGCAGAAAACGATTTGTACTGCATATCAGATGAAATTTACGAGCATTTAATTTACACTAAGGAACCTTATGTTTCAATAGCGGCACTGCCGAATATGCAAGAGAGAACCATAATAGTAAACGGATTTTCAAAAGCCTATTGCATGACAGGTTGGAGAATAGGCTACCTTGCCGCGCCAAGCAAAGAGCTGGCAAAAGGAATAGCAAAAGTACAGGGGCAAACCACGCATCATCCTTCCAACATTTCGCAATATGGCGCAATAGCGGCTGTGAACGGCCCCTTTGATTCTGTTATTGCAATGCGGCAAGAATTTTCCGAAAGAATGCGTAGAATGAGCGAGATATTCAGATCCATTCCGGGCATTGATTTTTTGGAGCCCGAAGGTGCCTTTTATTTGTTTGTGGATGTTGGTTCGTACTACGGCAAAAAAACAGAAGCCGGAACTTTGGTTTCAAACTCAATAGAATTTTGCAAAGCTCTGCTAGACGAGCAAGGCCTCGTTATAGTTCCGGGCATATCATTTGGCAACGACTCTTATGTCAGATTTTCCTTTACCGCTTCGCTTCCAACCATAAGCGTGGCTGTGCCCAAGTTCAAGGAGTTCGTTGAGGGAATGAAGTAGTCATTCCTTTTGTCTGAACTTACTAAGTATTTTTCTGCCAATCTTCTCTAATAAGTTTTATGACAGCAAGCAAAGGCGGAATATCATTTTTAAGCGTATCAAAAACTCTTTCTGCATCTACATCAAAATAATGATGAGCAATAATATCTCTCATTTTCATAACCGCATTCCAAGGAACTTGCGGATATTTTGGCAACAATTTGTTTTCCGAATGTTTGTCTAAATTTTTCACTTCTTCGCCAATAATAAGTAATCCCATGCAAATACCTTTGAGTTTTAACATTCCTTCTGCATTTTCAAGCAATTCCTCAACGGAATTTATATTTGCGGTACCATCTATAAGCAACTGCAAGGCTTCTTCCATTTTCTGCAATTTATCGGCAATTATTGTTTTGTCAGGCATAAATGATGTCTTTTTTTATGGTGTTTAAAAATTCGTTTCTCAATCGTTTGTGTTTGTGTATTAAATCAACTTTTATGCCTAAAAGATTTTCCAAATCGTATAACAAGGAACCCATTTGCAATAGGCTAATAGTGTCGGATTCGAGATAAACATCCAAATCGCTGTTGCTGTTTTGTTCTCCTCTGGCAAAAGAACCAAAAACGCCTATGCTTTCAATGCCATATTTACTAGCATTTTCTTTTTTATAGGCTTTTAGCAATTCTAAACATTCATTTGTTGTTTTGGACATATTTGTAATATAGAAAAAATTGTTTGGCTTTATTCTGAAAATTTCTAAAATTCTGAGAATTCTGGTTCAGACAAAGGGAATTTTACTCACCCTGCCAGAGCAGGGTTCGCCCTTCGGGCTGTCCTACGGACATTAAAAATTTTCTAACAATGCCTGTTTTCTTGGCAAAGTTTTTGGACAGGCACAGACGCCTATCCAATTTGCATTTCGCTGGCGAACAGCCGTAGGCTGGTCAAATTTTTTCTACCTTATACCCTAGGCATTCACAACCAAAAGGAGTATTTAAAATGTCAGCAAAAACACTTTCTCTGAAAGTCATTGAAATAGTAGGCGATAATCCAGATAACTTTGACGAAACTAAGGAGTCACAGGTACAGGAATTGCTAAAACCTACAAATAATGAAACAGACATTAAAAAAATTGAATGGCGCGAACGCAAAAGTTCTTGGTAATTTTTTATGGACAGAGAAGTTTTTTACAAACTATGGGAATCTACGGCAGAAAAAGAAATAAGAAAACTTGTAGATGCCCGCCACAACTGGCACAAAGTAGAAGCTAGAGAAAGCAACAGGAGCTTTAAAGAAACTGTGTACAGCAGGTACGAAAATGAAAGAAGAAGATTTAGAAAATGCCTTGACATAAAAGATGATGATAGATTGGATAGGCACACAGTGGCAGCTCTGTTTTATGTTGCCTTTGTCGATAACACCGATGGGCATTCATTCAATGTTTTTGGCAGCTTCAACAAAAAATTAGGCGATGCAGAGGCCAGCATAACCCACGAAACAGCTTTTAACATAGCCTGCGGCATATTGGAGACTTTTATTGTATTTGATAGTAAAATAGACGAAAATTTTAGGAAACATATAGACAAAAAAGGAATTGTGGAACCCGAACTTATAAGCTTTGACAGAACCACTCGCGGTAAAACTAGCAGCTACAAAGAGGAAATTCTAAAACAATTTATTTGCGCTCAAAAAGAAAGCAGGTTGTCTGTGTCTCAGGTTGCTCTAACATTTTTTTTCTTGGAAAACAACACAAGCCTCCGCTACAAGATAAACAAAGCTTTAACGTAGGCTAAATTTCTATATAATAATAGCCACTGATTAAATTACTATATTTTACAACACTATGAGCAGCGAAATTTTTCCAAGACCTTTTAATGCAGACTACGAACTTCTTGGCATACTCGGCAAGGGTGGCATGGGAAGCGTGTACAAGGCAAGGCAAGTTAAGCTGAACAGGACTGTCGCTTTAAAGGTTTTGCATATAGAGGGCGATAGCGAAGAGGAAAAAGAGGCCGAAAAACGCTTTTACAGCGAAGCTCAGGCGATGAAGGAACTAAACCACCAAAATTTGGCAACGGTTTACGACTTTGGAAAGCAAGACGATAAAATATTCATAGCGATGACCTTTGTGGAGGGAGAATCGCTTTCTGATATAATTAAAAGAGAAAAAAAATTGCCTGTGAAGCGTGCTATTTACATAGCTTGGCAAATAGCAAGAGGCTTGGAATATGCGCACGAACGCGAAGTTATTCACAGAGACATAAAACCTTCTAACATAATGATAAAGAAAAACAACGAAGTTTGCATAATAGATTTTGGAATTTCAATATCAACTCACTCGCAGAGGCTCACAAACCCGGGCATGACAATGGGAACGCCGGAATATATGTCTCCTGAGCAATGCCAAAACAAAAATGTGACTCATCAAAGCGATATTTACAGCTTTGGAATAGTTTTTTACGAAATGCTCACTGGCGACCCTCCTTTTGTGGGCGGGGCATCGCTTTCCATTTTAAACAGGCATTTGCAAGAAGCACCCAAATCTTTAAGAAAAAAGAATGAAGAGGTTTCAGAAGAGTTGGAAAAAATAATTTTCAAATGCCTTGAGAAAAAAACCGACCAACGTTATAAAAAATTTGCGACATTCATAGAAGAATTAAAGAATATCATGAGTGGCACAACCACGCAAGAACCCCCAAAATCCCTTGCGGGCAGGCTTTCAAAAGCAGAGCGCATAATGTTTTTGATTTTATGCATTATTTTGCCATTCTTGCTGGTGATAATGGTAATTCTTTTGTCTTTTAAAAAACCACCGGAAAACTTGCCAGCTATCAATTATTTAAAACCGAACCAATCGTGGATGCTGCAAAGCGTTCCTTCTGAAGTCTCCATAAATTCGCTTTTTGACGGGAATTTGGGCACAGCCTGGATAATTCAAAAAAATTCAGCGTTAAAGGCAAATAACGGAATTTTGGTGACGATAAGATTCACAAAACCTGTTTTTGTAAGCAACTTGGGCATAGCCATAGGCGACCAAAGCGACTGGGACAATTTTCAAAAATACAACAAGCCAAAAGATATATGGATTCGCTATGCCAATTCCACAGTTAAGGAACATAAGGTAAATGAGCAGTCTTCTGTGCGGAAAATTTCTTTGGAAGACAAACTTGGCGTTCAATACGTGCCTTGGACCCCTGTGGAAGTTACCGAGCTTATGTTTGAACTTAAAGGTATGCAAAACGATTCCAAAAACGATGATTTGGCAATTTCAGAAATAAGGATTTTTGGAATGGAGCTTTAGTTATTTACTATATTCTACCGTTGTGAAGTTTTTGCGCGCCCTTCTCGTTACGATAGCTGTTGCCATTGCTGGCGCATCTTTTTACTTATTTTTTGAAACAGAGCGCAAGTACAATGCCTTAAATGAGGTAGAGCCTAGGGCAGAGGCTATCTATTCAAGCTGGCTGCAGCAAAATAATTGCAATGAAAATCTTGAACCTTGCCTTGCCTATTCGGAACAATTCAGAGATTGGCGCGCTCAAATGAAAATGTACAAAGAGCGCAAAGCAGAAAGCCCAGAATTCAAGAGCTATATCTTTTTGAGAGACTTAGACGCAGAGCACGTTCCAGACTTTAACACCGGTGGTTTAGCTTCTCTTTCTGCCGCCTGCGCATTGCTTTTGCTTTTCACCTTTTTGTTTGCCAGCCTTTTAGGGGGTGAAAAAAAAAATAAAAAGCCCTACAAAATAAAAATAGAACCAGCTTTTAGACCAACAACTTCTAGGCAGTCAACTGCATGGCAAGCAAAGCCCATAAAAGTACAGGAGGCATTGCTGCGCAAAGCTGCAGAATGCGCAAAGAACGAACCAGTGCAGGCTATAAGCTACTTAGACCAAGCCATAGAAGGGAGCCTCGGCTCCAAGCTCTCCACTTCGGCATTGCTTTTGAGCGGCAGTTTGCGTTTGAAAAATAAAATAGGTGAAAAACAAGGCAGGGAACAACTCCAAAAAGTCATATCTTCTTCACCCCAAAGTTCAGAGGCAAAAAAAGCACAAATGGTGTTAAATGCCTTCAAATAACATTTAAATTATCTATCTTTAAACTATGTATAACATTATTCGTTTATCAGAGCAGCTTTCTGAAAAACATATAGTCATCCACTCGTCAAGCACAAGTGCAGAGGATATTTTGCGTGAAATGGTGCAAAAACTCTCAGATGAATTTAGTCCAGACATTTGCGAAGAGATTTTGAACGAAGTTTTTGCCCGCGAGAAAGTTAGAAGTACCGGCATTGGCCACGGCATTGCCATTCCCCACGCAAGAACCGCTTTGGTGAAGCAACTCTATTGCGCTGCGGCAACCTCAGAAAGCGGCATAGAGTACAACGCCTTGGACGGCAAGCCCGTTAGTTTGTTTTTCTTAATAATAAGCCCAGATTTCACTGTTGGTCCTCATTTGAACATACTCTCTGCAATAAGCCACTTGGTAAGCAAAAAAGCAAAATTAAGCTCAGAGCTAAACGATGTTGAAACTCCATCAGAGTTTATGGATATCCTTAAAGAAACAGAAGAAAGGTATATAATATAGCGGAAGCAATTATCATCGGAATGAGTGGATTCGAACCACCGACCACTTGAACCCCATTCAAGTACTCTACCAGGCTGAGCTACATTCCGTGGCTCTCCAAAACTAGAAAATTATTTAATCTGTTTTTAAAGTTTTTAGTCCTGGCCTGCCAAAGGCAAAGAGACCAGCACCTTCCGCACTCCAAGCCCTGTCTTTGGTTTTATTGAGTATGCATTCATAACCGCCTTTTAAGCGTACGCGGAACTGGCTTTCGCGGAAAAATATAACACCAGCGTTAAAGCTGCCACCCAATCCAACATCGCTTTCTTCGCTAGGGCTTCTAGCTCCTATTTGAGCTTCAACAAAAGGAGTTATTTCCTTTTGAAGAAACTGTTGTTCAAAACCAAACCATGCGCCCGCTCCGCCTTTTGGAGTAGTGAAATCAAGCTCAATGGTTAGAGCCGATAGCTCTGCAAACTGAATGCCCATTAAGAAAGAGGGATTTATAAAAGCATTGCCTTGCTTTTTGAATTCAGACGAAGTTGGGCTTAGAATGCCAACACCCCAACCCATATTGACCCAGATTGAATGTACGGCTTCTTCGTTGTTAGGGGTACCCAGCGATAAAGGCTGAGCAAAAGAAAAGGAGGCAAGAGCGAGGAGTAGAATTATATTACGCATAATAAAAATATAGAAAATCACCAGCCACTTTACTAAATTCTCTCTATGTTTCCCCTGCTTCTCGTATTAGCTTCGTTTTTGTTTGCGGCTACCCCGCAAACCATTAGCCGTGATATGAGCAAAAGAATAATATTCAATAATCCCGATATTAAAACAAGCTATTCGCCTCTGATGCTTGAAAAAAACTCAAGGACAGATTCCCTTTTGCCAGCTCTCAACGGTGATATGGCTTTGGCAGAGCTTCTTGCCTCAAATCCAAACTTATGGAGCATAGAAAATTTGCGCAAAGAAAAGAATATAAGCACAAAATTGAAAGTGAACATAATTTACATAGATGGCATAAGGGAAGAATCTTATTGTGATTTTTCAAAAACAACAAGCGCAGAAAACTGGAATGTGAATATAGGTGTGGACTTTGTATCTGGCAGTTCAAACACAGCCGGAGTGCATGTTCAGCAGTGCATAGAACTAGTTAGGGATAGCATTGGCTATGCGATAAGCGATTCGCTTGGGAAAACCATTGTTGTTCCGCCTAAAAAAATTCTTCAAGAAATTGAAAGGAGCCAAATTCCAGACATAATTTCTCCAGATTTGCAAATGAAATTGTTAAAGGCTCACAAGGGCGTTGAAGAAGACGGGCAGTGCCCAAGCGATGTAGAGGCTTACTTAATTCTTTTGGACGTTTGGCAGCAAGTTAAAGAAATTGAAATGGACATACCAACCATAAGCGAAGCCATGTACGGAAAAACCGTGCGAAGCTGCGCTTTTAACAGGGAGTGGAACAAGAAATACAGCGAATCTGCCACCTTTGAATGCAATTCAAGCAATGTGTGCGAATACAACCAAAGTTCAGACGGCAAAACATTTTGGAACTGGAATATTTCCGATAACCGCCTTGAATATGAAAGAAAAAAATTTCTGTTCTTTGCTTATGGCAAAAAGAGCATTCGAAGCGGCGGCACAATGCTGGATTTGCGCATAACGGCACTTTCTTCAAGGCTTTTTTTGGAGAGCTACCTGAACATCAAAGGCGAACCTATGAGCCTTGGGTTGATAATAGTAGCCACTGATTAACTTATCGTCCCAAAGAAAGTTTATCAACGACTAGTGTTTCATTTTCCTTTTATCCAATTCTTTTCTGAACCTAATCCAATAGTCTTTTCCAAAAAAGAGCAAGTAGTTTGCAAACAACAGAATAACATAAATCAACTGGCTATAAGAATTGAGAACCCACGGAACAACAAGCAAAATTCCCGCGATAAAAAACGCTATCCATTTAAATGCTATGGGGAGTATAAAGAACAAATGCAATTCTTTGTTTGGATTAAGAGTTGCAAGCGCAAAAACAAAAGAACATTCCATATAGGCAAAAGTTTCAACGGAAACACCTGTCAAGAATGCCGCAAAAATCGTGCCGAGCCAAGCAATCATAAAATAAACCGTTAAAAACATTGAACCCCAAGATTCTTCAAGCAAAACCATAAAATCATAAAAAAACCAAAGAACCAAAATAACCAACAGATTATTTGGAAGCGGAATGGCTATGAACGTGAAAATTCTCCAAATTTCCCCTTTAAAAACAAGATACGGATGCAGAGCCAGCAAATCAATATAGAACCCGAACGGTTTTACCCAGTCCAAGAGAAAGCCGAGTGCTTGTATTATTGTTAAAACAAGAGGCAGTTTGGGTATAGACAACCATTTAAAGTTTTCGTCTATCCAAACAAGCCAATTGGGGAATGTTATTTGCCGCATTTATTCTTCGGGAGAATTTTCAATTTTTTTAATTAATTCTTCAAAAACTTTACCACCGCTTTTTATGTTTTCTACCATTATTTTAGCATCGCCAGAAAGTTCGCTGTTCGGGAACTTTTTTAGCAATTCCTCAAAGGCAATCAAGGCAAGGGAATCTTTCTTTTCGTATTCGCTTAGTACAAAACCCTGCATAAAATAAGCTTTGTAAACGTCTGGGTCGTTTGCCCAAAGTACCGTTATGGCCTTATACTCGTTTACAGATGCAGAGTATGAGCCAAGTTCTTGGTAAATATTTGCAAGCTCAAAAGAAGCTGTTTTTTGCGCAGAATCGTTTTGCGGGAAAAATACCCTTACCTTTTCCCAAAGAACTTTTGCCTTTTGCAATTCACGACTATCGTATTGAGCTTTTGCCTGAGCCACAAGACCTGCAAAATCGCTTGCCGCAAATTCCAAACCCCAAGAGGTATCTATAACGGCAACAGGAACCTTTTTATGCAAATTTGCAAGTTCCCTTTCTTGAATGCCAGAAAATTCCCTGTACCTTATGTTTTTATAGAGCGTTCTTTTAATGCTCTCCCAATTATCGGCCCCACCATAATATTGTTTATTGAGCGCAAACTCTCTTTTATACGACACATCTGGTATGCGGAGCCAAACCGCTATATCCAGCTTGGAATCTTCATAGCTTTTTGGCAAAAACAGAGAATCTTTTTCTGCCTCATAAGCTGTTTTTAGCGAATCTTCTGGAATGCCAAGAGTGTTGGTTAAAAGGGAATCCATTAAAATTCGCGCATAAGCTTGGTCGGTTAATTGCCTAGTCCACGCAATGTATTCATAAGATTTATCAAGCCCCTTTTCTTTGGCTGCTTTGGCATAGAGGTTTCTTTCCATTATGTTGTTAAGAGCTACTTCTCTGCGGAAAAATGCGCGTCTATGAGGCGGAATTTTTGATTGCAATTCCAAAACCTCTTTTTCGGTCACAAAAGGCTTGCCACCCATGGTAGCGAGCACCACCGAAGAATCCAATGGGAAATCACCTCTGCCCTCTAATATGGACTTTGTGAGATTTTTAGCTCTGTCCCACGGCTTTAATTGAGGCGCTATAATGGAATCTATGTAAAACACATAATAGGCCTGAGTATCCGGTGCGCGCAAAATGCCGGTGAATTTCTTTGCTCCTGAATTTGAGATTTCTGCGTCTAGAGCCGGAAGCATTCCAATGCCCATAATAGCGTGCCCTTGCTTGGAAAGCGGCAGTTCAGTGGCAATTTTAGCAAATTCGTCTCTTGTGGAAATGCCTTTTATTTTGCTTGCCAAAAAAGAAGAATCTTTGTCAGAAAAGCTTAGCAATTTGTACTGAGTTTTTGTTTGGAATTCTTCGGGGTGAGTTTTGTAATATTCCTCTGCACCCGGCGGTTCTATTTTCACAAGTTCAACTTTGTATGCTTTTTTGAGCTTGTCCAATTCTGAAGTCAATATTGCACGGCGGCAACTGTCTATAATGGCGGCTTTGTTGGAATCGTTAACCAAGGCTGCAAGCGTGGGCGTTTCTGAGAGGAATAAATCTTCTGCTAGCTTTTCGCGAAAGCTTGCAAGTTGCATACCAGCAGAAAGCAAAGAAGAATCCGGATAGTGGCTTTTGTTCTTTTTGTAAAAATCGAGCAATGCCTTGTTTGTTTGCCCCAAATTTGCCTGCAAGTAAAAATAGGAATATATTTGGGCAAGCCTTTCATTTTCTGCTTCGGTCAAATTTTTTTGAACTGAATTTTGCTCTGCCGCAAACATAAGACGCGCAACCTCTGCCGTTCTCCTCGTCTCTGCTGTTTGCTGTAAATCCTGAGCAATGGATTTTTTATCGCGATAAGCTTCTGGTTTTATAGAAGCTAAAAATTCAGCATCAGAGGTAAACAGCGATGTGTTACCTATTTTAGCTATTGTTTTGTCTTGCGGCGCAGAACTGCAACCAACCAAGGCAAAGAGTGAAACGGCGATAACAAAAATTGTAGAAATACTACGCATAAAAACCTCCTAGTTCTTTAATGATTCCAAAGCCTCTTCCATAGTTTGATAAACATTGAGCAGTTTGTTGGCTCCAACAATCTCAATAATTTCAAAAACACTTTCATTTGGATTTGCTATTCTAAAAGAGCCTTCCCTTGATATGAGCATTTTTGATATTCTCAGAATTGCTCCTAACCCAGTGCTGTTTATGTAGCGTAATTTTGAAAAATCCGCCACCAAATGCACCAAGCCGTTTTTAGATAATCCTTGCACATACTTTATTATGTCCTGTGCATTGGAGCTATCTAAATCTCCTTCCAATGTTAATAGAAAACAATCGGGTTTGTCTGCTATGGGTGAAGAAGTTATTTGGATTGTATCTTCAAGCATTCTATACCTCAACGATTTTGGTTACTTGTACAATTATTTCTGTTTGGCTAAAATCTAAACTAACGGAGTTGGAAAGCATTTTAATCAAGGGTATTCCCCTGCCTCTTGCAGAATCTGCATCTATTGAAGGATTCTGATATTTGCTAAAAAGCGAGTCCATCTCTGCTTTGTTCAATTTGCCATGCGAATTTTTAACAATCAAAATAATTTTTTTGCGACTTATTGAAATGCTAAGTGAAAAATTTTTGCTATCCAAACCGGAATAATCAACAGCGTTGTTAGATAACTCGTCAATTATGGTTTCTATGTGAAAAATCAGTTTTGGCTTAAAACCTTTTTTTGCAAGCACTGCGCAAATAAACCTTCTCAAAATTGTTACGCAAGTTCTATCTAAAGGAAGGTTAAACGAAAATAATTCCCTTGAGCTTAAAAAATGGAAATCAGACGAGGCGGCTTCGGGAGTTGAATAAAAATGGAACACTCTGTCCAGTCCCATTATGGACAAGCGGTCTTGCAAAAATTGAGATACGGAACATATAGCCAAATCGCCGCCTCTTTGCTGGAGCATTTTGCGGCAACCCATAAGGGTACCCACGAATGGAGAGTCTATGAAATTTACATTCTCCAAATTCACCACTATAAACATATTGCCGCTATCTATGCATTTGTCAACTGCGGCTTTAAAAGGAACAATGGCTGGAATATCCAAAGAGCTGGTAACGCTTATTGTGGTAATCCCCGGTTCCATTGAGCAAACTGTCAAGCCTTCTAGCAAAAAATCCGCATTGTTTGAGAGGGTCATTTTCTAGCCTCCATATTTTGCGGACTTAAAGACGTTATGAACTCTTTTTTATCTGTTGTGAGTATTTCCACAGAAACAACATCTTCGGAAATTCTGCAGTTAAAAGAAATAATCGGCATAGAGTGCAAAAATTTTTCTTTTGAAACAACGGAATCGAACCAAAACGAAGATTCTTTTGCCGCATATTCTGAAAATTCCTTGTTAAAGCTATGGCTTTTGAGATAATCTCTGAAAAAGTCTTGAACAAAAGGAATATACTCCCTATCGGCGGGAAATTCAATAAGGAAGTTATTTTCAGATGAGGGCATCAGGCAATAATATAGTAATACTGAACGCTGACTAATTCTCATTGGGACAAGGGACAAGGGACATGGGATAAGGGATATGAATATGCAAAAAATGGCTTTCTAAACTGTTTTATAAGAAAAATCATGTCCCCTGTCCCTTATCCCTTGTCCCAAGCACTTGAATATGAGTTAATCAATAAAACGTTAACTCGGTACTTTATCGTTTATCCTATACACAAATGCCAAAACTCTGGCTACGGCTTCAAAAAGTTCCTCTGGTATAAAAGAAGGAACTGAAAGCTCTGAAAGCAGGCTTGCCAAATTATCGTCTTTGTGTATTGGAACCTCGTTTTCAGTAGCTTTTTCTATTATGCGCTCTGCAAAAGAGCCTCTGCCAGAAGCTACTACTCTTGGCGCATCTGTTTTGCCAAGTTCGTGCTTTAGAGCAACAGCCAGTTTCATTTGTTATCTACGCCCAAAAAACACTATTAAACCGATTATAAGAGCAAAGAAAGATATGAGATGCATTCGCCAAGCAATTTTGGCATTCACAAGAGGCTTGGAATCTCCAAAGCGACCTTTCCATTTCAACTGAAAATGATGATGTATGGGAGCGCGCAAAAACAACCTGTGTTTATCTGCATAGTCCCAGCCGCGCATTTTTTTGTTCATCTTAAAATGCCCTATCTGCATAGCCACAGACAAGGCCTCTACCAAAATGATTACGCCAACAATGGGCAAAAACAAAGCCGCCTGCACAAGTATAAACATTATGCCGAGCAATGCCCCAAAACCTATTGAGCCAGCATCGCCCATATAAATTTCGGCAGGCGGGCTGTTATACCAAAGATAGGCGAGCAAAGCTCCTATGGAAGCCATCGCTATGGGGAACAGTTCATCGCAACCCTTCAAATAAGGAATATGGAGATAATCGCTGAAAATCGCATTTCCGCTTACATAAGCCACCACGCCCACAAAGAACATTCCAGTTATGAGCGGAATGCTCACAAGGCTATCTATGCCGTCTGTGAAATTGGTTCCGTTTGCGCTAGATGCCACAACAAAAGTTATGAACAGAATGAACAACCAATTTGGCAAATGAGGATACCAGTCTTTGGGATTCACAAAAGGCACGTATAGTTCGCCTGTTAAATCCGGTATAAATTTATAGCAAAATATAGCTATGATAAAACTGAACAGAAAATAGAGGGATATTCTAAGCGTTGAGCTAATGCCATTGGCTTTTTCCTCGTAATCTTTTTTTGAAATTTTGCCTGAATCCACCAGTCTTTTTGTGCGTATTTTTGCAATATCATCTATTGCACCCACCACTGAATAAAGCACCAAAATAGATAGCGCAGCTATTGTGTATCCGTTAAAGATAGCCGTCATGCAAGACACAACAACAACTATAATAACGAGTAGCAAACCTCCCATAATGGGCGGAGCATTTTCTTTGAAATCTGCCGTTGCACCTATTTTTTTTAGGAAAGCCATATAATGCGGCATTGTTAAAAATACCAAAAGCACTGCAAGTATCGCAGAAAGGCCCGCTCTGAAAAAACGGCTGTCAAAAATTGGATTTGAGGTTAAATCAAAAAGGTATTGAATTAGCATTAGGTTTTATTCTCTCCTCTCATCATTATTATCTTGCCCGTGCGAACAAACTCCACTATCTCAAATTTTTTGCACAGAGAAACCATGGAATCTATTTTTTCGGAACTTCCAGTTAATTGAACTATCATGGAAACTTCGGTCATATCCACGGTATGAGCTTTGAAATGGTTGCAAATTTGGAGGAGTTCTGCCCTCTCTTCTGCTTTGCAACGTATCTTTAAAAGGACAAGTTCTTTTGCAACCACATTTTGCCTGGTGTGGTCTTTTGCCTGTATAACATCAACCAATTTTTCGAGCTGCTGAATTATCTGAGCCAAAATTTCTGGATTGCCGTGCGCCACTATGTTCATGCGGCTAACAGAGGTATCTATTGTTGGCGAAACAACAAGGCTGTCTATATTGTAGCCACGCCTAGAGAACACAAGAGCTATCCGAACCAAGGCTCCGGGCTTGTTGGAAACTAAAATACTTATGGAGTGCGCTGGGAACATATCAAGTGCCTCCTGTTGGTTTTTCCAAAGCCTCTTTTGGCGGTTCTATTAAAATATCGTCAACAGATGCCCCTGGAGGAATCATAGGGAACACGTTATCTTCTTGTTCGCACTCGCAATGAATCAAAACCGGACCTTCATTATATTCTATAGCCTTTTCTATTGTACGTTTGGCATCTGCATTGCGACTGATGCAAAAGGCTTCTATGCCGTAGGCTTTTGCGAGTTTCACAAAATCCGGATTGCCTTCCATAGAAACACCCGAATAACGTTTGTTCCAGAACATATCTTGCCACTGGCGAACCATTCCCAAAAAACGGTTGTCCATAACAAAAATTTTAATGGGCAATTTGTTTACATAAGCGGTTGCAAGTTCGCAAAGAGTCATTTGAAAACCGCCATCGCCCAAAACCGCGCAAACTGGAAATCCTGTTTTGTTGCCAAGGGCTGCCCCAATGGATGCCGGAAACCCATAACCCATAGTGCCAGCTCCGCCAGAGGTTAAAAACTGGCCTGGATAATCGCACTTGAAAAATTGCGCAGCCCAAAGCTGATGCTGCCCCACATCGGTCACAATTATAGCTTTCCCATTTGTAACCTCGTAAAGAGTTTGAACAACGTGCTGAACACGCAACCCCCCGTGTTTAGGGTAGTGCATAGGATATTTGTTTTTCCAAGAATTGATTGTTTTTAGCCACTCCGCAGAATCCAGTTTTTCCACCAAAGGCAATAACTGTTCCAAAATAATTTTTGCATCTCCGTGCAAAAAATGCCTAGGCGTTATTATTTTCCCATATTCCGCTTTGTCTATGTCTATGTGTACAACCTCGCATTGCTTTGCAAATTCGGAGAGCTTTGCGGTTATGCGGTCGTCAAAACGAGAGCCTATGCTTATGAGCAAGTCGCATTCGTGAATGGCCTTGTTTGCCGCAACGGTTCCGTGCATGCCAGTCATTCCAAGCGAAAGTTCGTGGCTTGCGGGGAATGTGCCAAGGCCCAGCAATGTTGAACTCACAGGCGCACCCAATTTTTCTGCCAGCTCCTTCACTGCCCTGCCAGCTCCGCTTATGGCTGCTCCGTGCCCCGCCAAAATCAGCGGTTTTTTGGATTTTTTTATTGTGGCCGCTGCCTGCGCAATGTGGTCTTCCTCTGCCCTGCTGGGTATTTTGTACCCCGGCAAATCAACGTTATCAACTAAATTGGCAGAGCAAGCCCCCGCGCTTATATCTTTTGGCAAATCGATTAAAACCGGACCTTGCCTGCCGGAATGCGCAATATAAAAAGCCTCTTTGACTATCCGCGGCAAATCGCCCGCATTTTTTACCAAATATGAGTGCTTAACGGTTGCAAAGCTCATTCCGCTTATATCGCTTTCTTGAAAGGCATCTGTTCCAAGCACGGGGCATATCGTTTGCCCTGTTATCACCACCAAAGGTATGGAGTCCATATAGGCGGTATAAATGCCAGTAAGCGTATTTGTCGCGCCAGGCCCGCTGGTGACCAAAACAACCCCCGTTTTCCCTGTTACCCTAGCATATCCGTCTGCGGCGTGTGTTGCGCCCTGCTCGTGGCGAGTTAAAATCAGCTTTATGTCTGAATCCAAAATCGCATCAAAAATCGGGATAACATTCCCTCCCGGGTAGCCAAAAATGGTATCTACCTCCTCTCTTTTGAGGCACTCTATAAGAACTTGAGCACCATTTAATGGTTTTGCTGTCATATTTAGGGGTAATATAGTAAAAAAGGCTTATTTCTTTAATTTTTTTGTCCTTTTTATGTAAAAAGAATGTATATTTACTATATGTTGGAGTAGTTCCAAATAGGGGGTTCCGTCATGAGAAAGTTCGCTGTTATTTTATGCCTTGCGGTAATTTTTGCTGTACCAACGGTGGTGCTGGCACAACAAACCCAAACAAAGAATGGAACATGGACTTACAATGGCTACGATTGCGAGCTTTGGAGCCAAGATAATGCAGGTACCACTACCATGGTTCTCAATGGAGATAACGGTACTGGTGCCAACGCTAAAGGCGGAACCTTCACCGCCCAATGGAGTAAAACAATAAATATCCTTTTCCGCTGCGGCAGAAAATTTTCCACTACTTCAGGGGGAACAATATCAGGTCGTGAGCCTCCCAAACCCGCACTTGATTACGGCAATATAAGTATTGATTTTGCCGCTACGTGGTCTTCCACCGACAATGTGAAAATGCTAGGTGTATATGGTTGGGCATTTTACGCACAAGGAAGCATACCGAATAATTATGACAAAGCGATTGAATACTACATTATCCAAGACCGCGGTAGCTATAACTCGGCTACGCAAGGCACTAACTCAACTAAAAAAGGTTCGGCTACTATTGACGGTATTGCGTATGATTTCTATGTATGCGACAGACTCGGGCAGAACTCAATATCTGGAAATTCCGTTAATTTCAAGCAATATTTCAGTGTTCCCCAAAACACTTCCAGCCACAGAACAAGCGGAACAATCTCCGTTTCCAAGCACTTTGCAGAATGGGCAAAAGTTGGTATGAAAATGGACGGTCCCTTATACGAAGTAGCCTTGAAAGTTGAATCCTATACTGGCAATAACGGCAATGCGAATGGCAATGCTACAATAACAAAGAATATTCTGACTGTTGGCGGCTCAACTCCGAGCAGTTCAAGTGCGGCGGTTTCGTCTTCCAGTTCAAAACCGAGCAGCTCCAGTGCAGCAGTTTCTTCTTCTAGCTCCAAGCCTAGCAGTTCTAGCGCAGCAGTTTCTTCTTCCAGTTCCAAACCCAGCAGCTCTAGCGTGGCAGTTTCTTCTTCTAGTTCCAGAGCAAGTAGCAGTAGCGTAGCAAGCAGTTCTAGCAGAGCAAGTAGCTCCAGCGTAGCGGGTTCGTCTAGTTCCAATGCAGCAACTTCTTCTAGTTCTGTTGCAAGCGAAGCAAGCAGTTCAAGCGAGGTAGAGGCTTCTAGTTCCAGCGAAGAAGACCTAGAACCTATTTTGAAAAACCGAGTTCCTGTAACCTACTTCTCCATTCAACCCCAAAGCGACAAAGCTTTGCGCATAGAAATAAGCTCGCCAGCGGTTGTGGAAATTTTTGACCTAAAAGGAAACAAAGTGGCAAAATTCAATGTTTCCAGCACGCAGCAAACGGTTAAATTATCCTCGCCAAGCGGGGTATATTTTGCCAAAGTTCGCGGAATGAAAAGTATTAGATTTGTGTTGAAATAAAACGGAGGTTCCTTTGAAAAAACTCACAATCGCTCTATGTTTTGCAATAACTTTTGCCTTTGCGGACGACCCTTGTTCGGAAGCCAATTCCAAAAAATTA
>Ga0268262_10001037_pt1 | contig 35442 bp, 43 predicted proteins | sample TergutNc150P3_FD_190354 | JGI IMG/M metagenome (GOLD analysis project Ga0268262, IMG submission 190354) | Nasutitermes corniger P3 segment gut microbial community from laboratory colony in Florida, USA - Nc150 P3 (SPAdes) (version 2) | ecosystem: Host-associated > Arthropoda: Insects >...
GTCAACAACAGCAACAATGGACTCAAGCAGAATAGGGTTAGATTTAGTGGCTCCCGCCGCAAAAAGCGAGGAAACCAAAACAAGCAGTATTAGTGAAATTGAACGCATTGGATGTAATGTAGAAAAATTTTCTATTTCTTTTTAGGCAATGCGGTCTTAATTTCCAGCATTTTTTTATTTTTTGCATTTAATGCTGAAATAGCTTTTTGCCCTGTTGCTTTTTCATATTCGTTTTTTGCGACATTTGCAACTTTGCCACCGCGAATAGCAATTTTGGTATTGTGAGCCATCGTTTCGGGTCGTTCTGTTTTTGAAATTGCAGTGGTCGTGACTTCGGCGAGCATATTCAAAACAAGTTCAATGTTGGTCATATTGTCGCGTAGGTTTTGTTTCTTCAAACCTTTTAATTTCTTGTATTCTTGAACGGATAGCCCACTCCAAGCTTTTGTCATATCGTTGGTTAAAATTGCATAGTCTTTTTCGGAAACACCGCGTTTTTGCCATTCGTCTGTTAATTCTTTACGCATTTCTATGGTTTGCAATCTTTGGTTAATCCACGCTTCTGGGTAGCCCTTTTGTCGGTAAAAATCCGCACCGCGCAGAATTGCTTTTTCTGGGTCTGCTATTTCGTCTAATCTGTCTGCGCCAACTTGGGCAAGCCATATTTTGAATGGTTCGGCTTTGGGGCTTGGAATGGATTGTACTAGACGTAGGATGCCTTTGGTATCGAGGGCATCGGATTTATAATATTTCCCATCGCTTGCTTTTAATTTCAGTTCGTGACAATTTGTCACGATCTCGCTTCCTTCCTCTTTTAAGCGTTGTTTTAACTTACGCCAGTAGGCATTTGGGTCCTTGGCTTCGCTTTCGCTCAGTGCGTTGCAAACATCGGCGACACAGAAAAACCATTCGCCTTTCTCTGCATCCCATTCGGCACGCACACGTTTATTTTCAAATAACTGGATTTTATTGTTATCCATAATGAACTCCAAAATTAAAGGTTATTTACCGAGGCGTCGGGATAGTAGAAAAAGAATAATCCTCGGTAGGTGGTAATATAGAAATTTTATGTGGAAAATGCTATAATTCCCAAAAATTTTTCTATATTCAAAACTTAATGGTAAACCATACCTGGAGTTCAGCATGATAAAATCATATTCAATTATCATAAATGAGATTGATGAAACAGAGCTTGCGTTGAAAGAGCTGCATTCTCAGCTTGAGAATCTGCAATTATTGAAAAATACTGTTGGCATAGTTACGGTGAACAAAGATTTTGTCGTTTCTGGAGTGTATTCCGCTGTTGTCAAAGAGACCCCGTTCCCACTTGTGGGCATGACCTCTTATTCGCAAATTGTTAACGGGAAAATTGGAACGTTCATACTCTCCATTATGGTATTGACCTCTGACGACTGCGAATTTGCGTGCGGCATAAGCGAGGCCGTCCCAGACACAGGCGAGGTAAAGGAGCAAGTGCAAAAATGCTACAAAGACCTGCGCTCCAAGCTAAATGGCGATGTAAAACTCGTTTTTTTATACCCAAACTTTATGTATGGCCATTATCCCAACCAATACATAAAAGCCATAACCGAAATAGACAACAACATTCCAATTTTTGGTTCCCTGTCCAACGGAGAAATAATAGAAACAGCCACATCTGCAAGAACCCTGCATTGCGAAAGCATCTCCAACAATCAAGCGGCTATGCTTCTCATCTCTGGAAATGTGGAGCCCAAATTCTACTTGGGTTCCACCACAAAAGAATCGATAATGGCACCGGATATCGGGGTTGTAACTGCCGCCGAGGGAAATTGCCTGATAGAAATCAACAATACCAAAGCCAAGCAATTCCTTGAAGAAGCAAACCTTAAACCAGATTCAGCCAATCAAAGAGCCTCATTTTTCAGCACTTTTATCGCAAACGAAAAAAATGAAAAAGGCGAAATTATATCATCTGTGGTAAAATCGCTTGTGAGACCCAAAGACGATGCTTATCTTTTCGCTTGCGGCATTCAAGTTGGCTCCAGTTTGTCTGCCATATCTTTTACCAAAGAAGTTGTTATGGAAACGGCAAAAAATGTTATGGAACAGATAAAGGCAAATCACAAAGAAGGAACGCTTCTCATATATTCGTGCCTTGGCAGGCGCGCTGCTCTGTTAAACGAACCCAACAAAGAATTTGAGCTGATGAATAAAGTTTTGGGAAATAATTTTAACTATATAGCAACTTGCTCCGGTGGCGAAATATGCCCAACTTCGAGAGCAGAAACAGAAGTGGTAAATAATGAGCATAATGAAACCCTTATCGCGTGCATTCTTTAACCAGCAGAAGAACAGAATTTATGTATAGCCAAGAAGAATACAATGCGCTGTTGAACGAACTGGGAAAAGAGCGCAATGAAAGAAAGAGGCTCGCGCGAGAAATAAGAGAGCGCGACAACATTATTGTTTCTTTTGAAGCACAGGAAAATCTTTACAAAACATTAAAAACACAAAAAGACATTAGAGATAATTACCTAGATATGTTGCTCGGCAACACGCCATGCGCTACAATAATGATGGATATAAACCGAAATTTTATTTTTGGGTCAAGAAGCGGCTTAAATGCAATGGGCTTGGATGCAAGTGCTCTGAGCAAAAGTGATTTTTTTAAACATTTTTCCCAAATTGTATCTAAAGAAGTAATAGAGAAGATGTACGCAAATTTTCAAAGCGTTTTGGAAAAGCAAGAAATTTTGGAATACCAAGATGGCATAGAATTCAAAAACGAGAAAAAGTGCTATTTTAAAATTGCTTTTATTCCAGTTAAAGATAAAAAAAATGCAATGATCGGTGTGCTGCTTCAGTTTTGCGATGTGACCAATATGCAAAAAATGGTTGAAGATTATCAAAAAGCAAGCGATGCAAAATCAAATTTTTTAGCAAGAATAAGCCACGAAGTTCGCACTCCTATGAATGCAATTATGGGACTGGTTGAACTAAGTGCTAGAGAAAACATTACAGAGCAAATGCCCAGGTATATGTTATCCATTAAAAAAGCCTGCGATAATTTGCTCTCTATAGTCAACGATATTTTAGATTTTTCAAAAATAGAATCTGGCAGGTTAGAAATAGTGCCTGCAAAATACGATGTTGCTTCTTTAATTCACGATATTATAAACATAATACAAATCAAAACAGTAGAAAGCAATGTTCATTTTATTGTGGACATAGACAGCAATATTCCCAGCAACCTGATAGGAGACGAGACGCGAATAAGGCAAATTTTGTTGAACATATTGAGCAATGCTTTTAAACATACAAGCGAAGGTTTTATTTCCTTAACTATGCACGGAGAAATGCAACAAGGCAATACCCAGCTTTTAAACATAGAAATAACAGATACCGGCACGGGCATTAAACAAGAAGACATTGATAAGCTTTTTGAAAAAGGCCTTGGGCTTGCGATAACCAAAAGTCTTTGCAGTGCAATGGGAGGCAGTATTTCGGTTAAAAGCACTTATGGTAAAGGCTCTAATTTCACAATCAAAATTCCGCAGCTTATGGTTGAGCAATGGGAAAAAATTGCCTCTGTGCAAAACCAATCCCAAAAGAAAATTTTGTTGTACGAAACAAACGAGATATACGCAAATTCAACACTCAAGATTATGAGTAATTTAAACGTTGAATGCACACGCGTTGACAATTACAATGTATTCTGCACAGAATTGAAAAAGTCTTATCCTTTTGTATTTGTTTCGGCAGATATATTCGCTCAGGCAAAAAAAACCGCTTGGGCACTTGGCGTTGACCCTAATTTTGTTATAATTAAAAAATTCAATGATATTGCATACGAAAAATACGCAAAGACCATTATTTTGCCCATTCACGCGATTTCCGTTGCAAATATTTTGAATGAAACAAGTGAGGGCAAAAATTTAGAAGAAACTGTTGACGAAAGTAGAACCTTTGTGACCACTGGTGTAAGAGTGTTGATAGTTGATGATATATCCGTGAATCTGATGGTTGCAGAAGGTTTGATGGCTGCTTATATGATGCAAATAGATACCTGCACAAATGGCAGAGCCGCCATTGAAAGAATTAGAAATACAAAATACGATATTGTTTTTATGGATCACATGATGCCAGAGCTAGACGGAATTGAAACAACAAAAATAATCAGAAAAATACCAGGTGAATATTTTGAGAACTTGCCCATAATAGCACTCACAGCCAATGCTGTATCTGATATGCGCAACCTATTTTTGGAAAGCGGAATGAATGATTTGTTGACCAAACCCATAGAATTGCCAAAGTTAAATGAAATTTTGGATAAATGGATTCCCAGCAGCAAAAAGAGCAAATATGCAATTTTCAAACCGCTTTTAGACTTGCCCCAAGACTTAGATTCCGCAGCGGATTTATGAAAAAAATCAGAGCAAATATTCTAGGTTTTCTTTTTTACTTATCTGTGGGGATCGGGTTGGTGACAGTTATACCGCCTTGGTTTTTATATTGCGCCGTCACAGGAAAATGGAATAAATTTGTGCTTGTGACAAAACCATTTTTTGCAGTTGTGTTTTTTATATTTGGCGTGAAGGTAAAAATGGAAGGAACTTTGCCCGAAAAAGGCAACACGTGTTTTATTTTAAGCAATCATCAGAGTTTTATAGATGTCCCTGTTATACTGTACAAAACATTTCCCTGCGCATTTCTTGCAAAAAAAAGCCTATTTAAAATTCCCTATTTTGGGCAGCTTTTAACCCATACCAACAGCATTCCCGTTGAGCGCGGAAACCCGCAGGCAAATGCGGAACTGCCAAGCAAAGTTAAAGACAGGCTTTCGAGAAATTTCCCCATAATGGTTTTTCCAGAGGGAACCCGCTCAGAAAACGGAGAACTTTTGCCATTCAAAAGCGGCATTTTTCGCATAATAAAAGAAACTGGGGCGCCTGTGTTTCCAATCACGCTCGTAGATACCCATAAAGTTCTTCCCAAAAGCGGCATTGCCTTTTACCCGGGCGAAATCAAAATTATTCCACATAAAATTATACCAGCAGAGGAAATAGAAAAACTAACTTGTGAAATGCTAAAAAACGCAGTTAGAGAAGAAATTTCCAAGATACGGTAGTAAAAACTTGACAAAATACCATTATTTTGCTATATTTGTCCTTAAATTACAACTATTAAGGAGTTATTTATGAAGAAAATCATCCTAACGGCAGCAATTGCCGCAGCTTTAACCCTCTCATGCGCACCTGCCGAAGATGAGAAAGAAGAAACCGGCGGCAATGGTGGCAACGGAGGCAATAACTCCGGTGGAAATTCCAGCGGCGGCACAACCGAAACTTATACTTTGACCTCAGCAGAGGAAGGCGACGAGTATTTTTCGTATTTGATACCGTATGAATGGGACATCTGCGAAGAAGGTGGAGTACTTAAAACCGAAAAAGATTCTTTTGAAAGAGAGCAATATTATTCAATAAGCAATAAAGTTATGACTTGGGGAGACGAATGGGATATTGAAAATGGCGATACCCTTCTATTCAAAGGCTCATCAAATGAAATTAAAGGCACTTGGACAAGGAAAAAAGGAAGCAAAGCCACTTCTTGCGGGTATGACGAGGACAACTACTATGATCCTGGGATGCAATGCAAATATGGCTATGACATTACAAAAGCGGTTTTTACTGACTCAAAAGTTGCAATTACCCGCGAAGAATGTCCTACAGACTATGAAGTAGACGTGGAAGATTATGAGAACGGATGGAAAAGCAAAGTTGTTAACTGCAATACAATAGAAATATCCAAAGGTTCAGATAAGATAACGATAAAACGAACCAAAACGAGTGAGGAAGTGAGCTACAAAGGCAAATCCTGCAAATGGTCCGAACCTACCAAAACCCAAAAACAATCTGCTTGCAAAAAGGCGTGGAACGAATATCAGGATGAGGATGAATATTATTCCATTCTGCGTGAGCTAAATTATGCTTATAACGAGTGTCTGGATAATATCCTGCCAGAAGAATTTACTGGCGGCGATGATTACGACTTCTGCGACGTTTATCCCGAATACTGCGAGGGAGAAGGAAGTCTTCAAGGAAAAATTGCTGCAAAGCAAGCTGCAAAGGCTAAAGTTGAAGCTAAAACAAAAGCTAAATTTAAACCGTTATTGAAGAAGAAAAAGTAAGACCGCGAGTTCCTTTTGGAACAACTGCGGCAAAAGTCCATTTGGAGCTGGTTAAGAATTTTTTTATGAAAGATTCAATGTAATCAGTTTCCATTTTGTTTATCTGAGCTTCCGTTTTGCTTATGTCTATTGGATGTCCATACCTAATCACTTGGCGAGCAAGGCGGTTTTGACGACTGCTAAGAGAATCTCTGGAAAGTTTGTAAGAGCCTATTATCCCCTGCTTTGCTTTTTCCAATTCCTGCTTTGAAAAACCATTCCTCAAAAAACTTTTAATTTCCTTGCGGATAAAATCCGCAACTCTTTCCATATTTCGCTGCTCAGTGGCAAAGAAGATTTGAAAAAATGCTAGATTTTTTTTGCTCGCTGTTTTTTGAATAAAATTCCCAAAAGAGGAATTTATGGAATAAGCAAGCCCATATTTTTCCCTTATGTTTTGAAAGAGCCTGCTGGAAAATCCATCGCCTAAAACATGGCTGAATATCTGCAATGCCCTGAGCTCCTTTGCTTCTAAACCCTCGCAAGATGTTCCCCACAAAACCGTTGCCTGCTGAACTTCTTTTTGCCGCATTTCCACTCCAGAATTTGCAGAATATGCAATGCTGGGTTGACTGCCTGCGCCGCTTTTTTTGCGAAAAAGTTTTTTGCAGATTTTAACCAATTCACCGTGCTCAACTGCTCCGGCTATGCTGAGCAAAATAGGCAGCTCTTCCAAAATAAATTTTTGCCGATTGCGAATTTCATCAACACTCAAATTTTTAACGGATTTCAACGAGCCTGTTATTGGAAGTGCAAGGCCGCAGCCCTTAAAATGCGCTTTGTGAAAAAAATCATCGGAGAGTTCTTCGGGATTATCTTCTATCGCCATAATCTCTTTTAAAATAACATCTCTCTCTTTTGTAAAATCGCCAGATGTCAATTTTGGCTCCATAACCAAATCTGCCAAAACACGCACCGCTGTTTGCAAATGTTCTTTTGCAATGTGAATATAAAAACAGGTTGCATCTCTTGAAGTATAAGCGTTTAAGTTTCCGCCCAAATCTTCTATCTCTTTTGCAATTTGAAATGCCGAACTGTTTTTTGTTCCCTTAAAAACCAAGTGCTCGTAAAAATGGCTAAGCCCGCTATTCTTTGAATTTTCTGAGGCAGAGCCTATTGGCAACCACAAACCCACATATACAGAAGAAGCACCCGGCACCAAATCGGTTGCTATGCTAACTCCGTTTTGCAAAACACTCACTTGCTTGTTTGCTGCAAATTTATTATTCATACAAATTTTTCTTTATTCTCTTTATTTCCAAATTGAATGGCATTTCATTTTTCATTTTCTTTTCCACCAGCTTGCAAGCATAAAGAGCGGTGGAATGGTCGCGGTTAAAATACTTTCCTATATGCTCATAACTTTTGTTCAATTCGCTACGCATAAAGTACATTGCAACTTGGCGAGTTAAAACAGATTCCTTGCTCCCGCGCCCTTTTTGTTTTAGAACTTCAAGTGAAATTCCATAATGTACAGCAACTTTTTTTATTATTGCTTCCATAGAAAGGTTCCTGTGCGTATTTGAAAAATGCTCTTCCAAAACCTCAGAAGCCATTTCTAAATCTGCGTTTTTATTTATTTGCTTAACCTTAAAACCTATGGTATTTCTTATCCCTTCCAAGTCGTGCACTGTGGAGCCACTTGTTTTTTCTGCCAAAAATTGCAAAACCCCTTCGTGCACATTTAACCCAATCATATCAAATTTTTTCTGCAAAATAGCGAGCCTGTCTGCAAGAGTTGGCGCAGAAATTTGAATGGACAAGCCACCTGTGAGCCTAGACCTGAGCGATTCGTCTAAGCTCTCTATGCTGGATATGGGAACTTGGGAAGCCACTATTATAGGTTTGCCGGCAAGCAGCAAAATATTGAAAATCTGGAGCAATTCGTGCTGCGACTCAAATTTTCTCTCAATATTCTGCAAGTCGTCTAATATCAGCACATCTGCGCCACGAAACCTTGTGGCCATTTCTTCCATCTGCGAAGGATTTTCTTTTATCTGCTGCGCATTTTTTGCATATTCCTCGTAAAATTCCAAAGCGGTGGCGCAAATTATCTTTAAATCGCTTTTTTTTGAATGCAGAGCATTTGCAGTTGAATGCAGCAGGTGGGTTTTCCCAAGCCCTGTTCCGCCTATCAAAACCAAAGGATTTCCGTGAGATTCGCCGTTTTCGGCCACAGCATTGCAAGCAGCGAAAGCTAGCCTTGAAGACTCTCCGGCTGCAAAGGTATCAAATCTGTATTGCTGGGCAATTTCCATAGCGGGCTTTTAATCTAGAAAATTTCTACATTTCCCTCTAGAGGTTTTTATGGCTGCGAAAACAAACTGCAAAGACAAAATGAAACTAAAGTGGCTGAACAAGGATGCTTCTTTTGACCGCCTTGTTTTAGCAGGCGATATTGGCGGAACCAACACGAATTTGGCTCTGGTAGGCATAAAAGGCGAAAAACTCACCATTGTGGTAGAGGCTGTTTTTCCATCTGGCGAAATTGACGGGCTTGCCGAACCCATAAAAGAGCTTTTAAGCGCGGCAAAGCAAGAGAAGGCAAATTTGGTAGCAAGCAAAGGTTGTGTGTGCGCAGCCGGACCTGTTGCGCAAAACGTGTGCAAATTGACAAATTTGAGCTGGAATATAGATGGCAACGAACTTTCAAAGGAACTAGGCGTAAATATAAGCATAATCAACGACTTTTTGGGCATAAGTTATGGCATACCAGCTTTGGATGTGAATAATCCAGAGCAGATTTTTGCCTTTAAGCACACAGACGGCTCAATTCCCGAACCTCGCAAGGCAACCAAAGCGGTTATTGGCCCCGGAACAGGTTTGGGTGCGGGATATTTAGCTTGGAACGGCACAAACTACATTCCAAATTCCTCCGAAGGCGGGCATTTAACTTTTGCTCCTTTTGACGAAGAGAGCCAGTCTTTCAGAGATTATATGGTAAAGCGGCTGGGCGAAGTTCCCGATGTTGAGGTGCTGGTCTCAGGTACGGGAATTCAAAATCTTTATGAATGGCATAGAGACATAAAAGGACTACCAAAAAGCGATGCGTGGGCAGAAATTGAAAATGCAAAACCAACAGACAGGCCTCGGCTGATTTCCAAACTCTCGGATTCAGACCCAGTTGCAGCTTCTATGCTCCGCTTATTCGTTAAAATGCTGGCTCGCTATGCAGGCGATATTTCCACGCTTCTTTTGCCATTTGGTGGTTTGTATTTGGCGGGCGGGGTTGCGCAAAAAGAACTTCGCTGGCTTGTGGGCGATAATCTGTTTATGAAATATTACGAAATGGCTTACAACAAAAATATAAAACCGCTTTTGATGCAAACACCGATTTATCTGATAAAGGATTATTCCATCAGTTTGTATGGCGCAGCTAACGCGTGCGGATAGCTCACCTCATTTTCATCGCACCGCCGCTTTTTGTATTGCGCTGTGGCATAAAAGGGCTGCTTGTAGCTTGACCGCTTTTTTCGTTTGTAATTTGTACGCCAACAACAATGGAAGTAGCAGCATCCACGCCGTCTAGCACTTGGATTTTTGCTCCATCAGAAAGCCCAAGACTAACCCGCTGAACGCTCAAAGAACCGTTTGTTCCAAGCACCCATACTCTGTTCTTGCTTTGATTTCCTCGCTTGCCGCCATCACGACCTCCACCTTCGCGACCACCGCCGAAATGCAGCATTTCACCACCGCCGGGCGGGGGCACATAACCGGGCGTGTTTTCGTCTGGCTTGAATTGCAGAGCACGAAGCGGAATTGTTAAAACCTGCAAAGCCTCTTCAACTATTATATTGCAGTTCGCGGTCATGCCGGGCAAAAGTTTTTGCTCTGGGTTATTCGCTTTTATCACAACGGTATAGGTCACAACATTTGAAGAAATATTTGGCGAAAGCCTAACCTCTTGTACCTCGCCTGTGAATTTATCATTTGGAAAGGCATCAACGGAAAATTCAACTTTCTGCCCTGTTTTCACCATTCCAATATCCGCTTCGTCAACATCGGCCTTAACCTCCATTTGGTTTAAGTCTCTTGCGAGCGTGAACAGGGTTGGCGCAGAGAGCGAGGCTGCCACCGTTTGCCCTGCTTCCACTGCCCTGCTCAAAACTATGCCGTCTATGGGGCTTTTTATTGTGCAGTTATCCAAGTCCAGCTCTGCTTGCTCCAAATTGCTCTTGGAATTTATCAAGCTGTTCTGTGCATTTATATATCTGTATTCCGCTGTTTCCAATTCTACTTTGGCTACGGAGCCTTTTTCAAAAAGTTCCTGTGTTCTTTCGTAATTGCGTTTTTGATATTGCCTTTCGTTTTCCGCAGATCTATAAGCCGCTCTTGTTTGCTGAACTCTTGCCTTTGCTTTTAGCGGGTCTATTTGCAAAAGCACCTGCCCCTTTTCAACTTGCTGATTGAAGTCCGCATAAATTTTGCTAACCGTGCCAGAAACCTCTGTGCCAACATCTACTTGGTCTATGGGTTGCAAACGCCCTGTTGCTGTTATGGTTTGAACAATATTGCCGATAGTTGGATAAACAGTTTCTAAACTAGCGCTCTTTTTTGAATTTTTTTGCTTGTAAAAGTAAAAAGCCCCTCCCGCCATTACAATAATTAACAAAACAATTAAAATTTTCCAAGAACGCTTCATTATTCAAATGTAGAAAAGTAAAGTAGCCACTGATTAACTCTGCATTTGCTATATTACAATTATGTCTATTCTGCACAAGGCTATAGAAAACAGCACTACGGAGGTTCGCAAGGTAACTTTGCTGGGTATGGGTGTTAATATATTTCTCACCATATCCAAATTTTTGGCTGGTATTTTTGGGAACTCCCGTGCCTTGGTCGCAGATGCCATTCACAGTTTATCGGATTTAAGCACAGATATTGCCATTCTCATAGGTTCGCGCTATTGGAACCTGCCGCCAGATGTGGAGCATCCCTACGGGCATCGCCGCATAGAAACGCTTATATCTGTGGCAATAGGGCTAGTGCTCGCTTCTGTGGGTGTTGCTTTGGCTTTGGAGGCTATAAAATCTTTGAGCGAGAACAAATCCAGTTCGCCAACGCTTGTTGCTGCTGCAATGGCACTTGTTTCAATAATTGTAAAAGAGTGGCTATATCACTACACGCTTAGAGTTGGCAAACGTATTAAAAGTTCCGCAACCGTTGCCAATGCGTGGCATCACCGTTCAGATGCCATCAGTTCAATTCCCGTGCTTGTGGCAATTCTGACTTCTTATGTTTTTCCAGAGTGGTTCTTTTTAGATGCCGTTGGTGCCATATTGGTATCTATATTTATTTTGCAGGCCGCTTTTCAAATTGCAAAGCCCGGAATTTTAGAGATTATAGACAGGGGTGCATCAAAAGAGGTAAAAGGGAAACTTATGAAAATAGCACTCGCCACTCCCGAAGTTAAAAGCGTTCACAATTTGCGTACCCGCTATTCTGGAGGTTCGTTATATATAGATATGCACATAGTTTTAACACCGAGCATAACCCTGCACCAAGCGCACTTGATTGGCAACCGAGTTAGGGATTCCTTCTTAGCTTCTCATTTGGATATTATGGAGGTTCTCATACACTTAGACCCCCACGACGACCACGAAGAAGACGAGAAAATAACGGAGAAATTGATAAACTCTTAAACAAAAAAACCTCCCACCGCAAGGAGGGAGGTTTTTATTAAACTATTATTTATTTTGTATCAAAATTGCCAACCCAACCTGTAAGAGCATCTTCGGAAGCTGTACCTACTTTTACAAGAGCAAAAAAGCCATCGGTTGTAAACACGGCAAATTTATCGCCATTTTTTGGTGCATAATTTGCAGCACCACCAGTCACTTCGCCTGCATCATATCTATCTTCAATGAACTTAACTACCGTTTCTGGTTTTTCATCACTGGAGGTATATTTCCAAAGGAGAGCAACATCCTCAGCACCTGATAATTGAGCATTGCCCAAAGCACTTGCGCCATTTGGAGTATCATAATAAGCAACTGTAAATAGATTTTTTCCGTCAAATACAAGGTCTATCTGACCTTTTGGTGCATTACCGATCTTATAAACTGTGATAGAACCATCTGCATCAAGGAAAGAACCCTCGGAGCTACTCTTGCCACCTAAAGTGATGGGTTTCTGATTGTCATATCCGTCTGGGACGATTACTTTATTATCATCGCCACCTTCTTCATCGTCTTTATCAGTACAAGAGATTGTGAAGGCTGTTAATGCGGCTACACCGATTAGGGCATATTTTTTGAGTGAACACATAAGAACTCCTTAAAGTTGAAATTTCAGTGTAAAATATAGAAAATTTTAGGGATTTTGTCAAGGGAATTGAGCAATAAAAAAAGCCCACTCGGTTAAGTGGGCTAGGTTATAGATAAAAAACGCCTATTTATTGCTATTTTTTTAACTTATCTTTCAATTTATTGGAGGCAGCTTTTACAGCTTCAGTTTGTGGAGCTGCTACTGGTGCTTCTGCTACTGGTGCTTTTGGAGCGGTTTTGGTGCCTTTTTTGCCTGCTTTTGCAATGGAATCAGCGGCGGCTATAGAGTCTTTAACTCTTGCCTCTTCTGCTGCTTTGGCGATTGAGTCTTGGACAGCTTTTTCGGCTGCGGCTTTTTCAGCTTCGGCTTTCTCAGCTTCGGCTTTCTGTGCTGCGGCTTCGGCTTCAGCTTTTTTGGCTGCGGCTTCGGCTTCGGCTTTCTTTTTGTCTTCGCCACAAGCGGTAAAGGCTAGGGCTATTGAAGCAACTACTGCTATTTTAGCAATCTTATTCATTGAGGATCCTCTCTGGGTTAAAGCTTTGACCCAAAATATAGAAAAAAATTTTCAGGTTGTCAAGGGATTTTCTACATTTTCCTTATGTCTTTACATAAAAAATTCTTGTTTTTACTATTATTATCCGCTTCTTTTGCAGTTGCGGCAGACGGAATGCGCATTGCGCACGTGGATTCAAAGCTCATATTTGAGGGCTATAAAGGCACAAAAAAGGCACAGGAAGAGTATGATAGGCAGGTGGCAAAGTGGGAACAACAGGCTAATTTGCTCCAAAAAGAGCTAGGTTTTGTGAAAGAAAGGCTAGAAAAGCAGAGTTTAATGATTTCTGACGAGCATAAAAGGGAATTGGAGGCAGAATATGCCCGAAAAGACACCGAACTCAAAAAATTCATTGAAAAAATCTATGGCAGGAATGGCGAACTTTTAACCGAAAACGAAAAGGTGAGCGCCCCTATAATAGCACTGATAAAAAAAGCCATAACAGAGATAGCCTTGAGTGAAGGCTATGATTACGTTTTAGACAGAGCCACCGGTGCAGTGCTTTTTTGGAAAAACGAGAATGATTTAACCCAAAAAGTATTGGATTATTTAAATGCCAGATAACCACGGCCACGGACATAGCCACCACGACCACTCGCATTTTGACATTCAAAATGTGCGAAAAGCCTTTATATGGGGCATTGCGTTAAATATAACTTTTACCGTGATAGAAGCCATAGTCGGTTATTTGGGCGGTTCGCTCGCAGTTTTGGCAGATGCCGGTCATAACCTAGCAGATACCGCAAGCCTCGTTATTGCGCTTTTGGCATTTAGGCTCGCCCTTGCAAAACCAACTCCAAAATACACCTACGGTTACAAAAAAGCCACTATCTTGGCTGCGCTCGCAAATGCGCTTATTCTAATATTCGCAATAGTTGCCATAGTTTATGAGGCTATTGAGCGTATTTCCTCGCCTGTGGAAATAAACGGAAAGGTTGTTATGATAACCGCGGGCATAGGCATTTTCATAAACGGTTTTACCGCTATGCTGTTTTTCAAGAGCAAGGAAGATGATTTGAATGTAAAGGGTGCATATTTGCACTTGATGGCAGATGCTCTTGTCTCTATTGGCGTGGTGATTTCCGGTGCCATAATAATGTTCTCTGGTCTTTACTGGATAGACAGCGTGGTTAGCATTGTAATTGCGGTTGTGATTTTCATAAGCACTTGGGTACTACTAAAGCAAACTCTGAGAATTAGCATGGACGGAGTGCCGCACAATATAGATTTCGCAGAGGTTGCCGAAGAAATAACAAAAGTAGAGGGCGTTAAAAGCGTTCATCATTTGCATATATGGGCGCTCTCAACAACACAAACCGCATTAACCGCTCACATAGTTCTAAAAAACGAAGTATCGCTCAGTGGCATTCCAAAAATCAAAGACGAAATTCGCCACGAAGCCTCGCATTTTGGCATCAATCACTGCACCCTTGAAACCGAGTGCGAAGGCGATAAATGCGAATGCAAAGAGGATTAAAAAATTATTAGGCTAGACTCCCCGTAGCTTCTCAACTTTTTAGCCTCGCCTGCCCAAGCTGGCATGGCTTTGGAGGGAACTTCAAAAACGGCAAAGCCACCTTCATTGAGTTTTGGCAAAAAGATTCTGAGGTCGGGATATTCTTTGTTGAATGGTGGATCTGCGAAAATCAAATCGTATTTTTCAGGGGACTCGGAATTTTGCGCTGCAAAGCGCAGAACATCGTTTCTGTGGCAAATTACTTTTTCTGCTATTTTCCATTTCTCTGCTGTTTCTTTTATAGCTTGCAAAAGCTTGCTAGATATTTCCACCATTGCAGCCGAGCTTGCACCCCTTGATATGGCTTCAAAACCAACAGAGCCTGTACCGGCATATAAATCCAAAACCTTAAAGCCTTGAACGCAGCCAATGATGTTGAAAAGGGCTTCTCTGGTTTTTGAAGATGTGGGGCGAACTCCTTTGTCTTTTACGGGGGGCAAAGCGCGCCCCCGCAAATCGCCTGCTGTTATACGCATTTAGCGGAGAACGAGGGACTCGAACCCCCAAGCCTTACGGCGGCGGTTTTCAAGACCGCTGACTTACCATTAGCCTAGTTCTCCAGATTACGGGGTTAATGTAGAAAATTTCTCCGCACTTTCCACAGTTTGCATAATCAGCGTTGAAATGGTCATTGGGCCAACGCCGCCGGGCACGGGTGTGTAAGCAGAGCACTTCTCGCTCAATCCCTCTTTTTGAATATCGCCTATTCCGCCATTATGGTAGCCTGCATCAATGGCTACCGCACCGTTTTTCAGCCACTCGGTTTTTATGAATTCCGGTATTCCAACCGCGCCAACCACGATATCCGCTTGCCCTATTATGTGCGGCAAGTTTTGGGTTTTGCTGTGGCAAATTGTAACCGTGCAGTTTTTATTCAGTAGCATCGCTGCCATTGGCTTGCCCAAAATTGCGCTACGCCCAACCACAACGGCGTGCTTGCCCTCTAAGGGAATTTTGTAATGCTCCAAAAGATTCATTATGCCTTTGGGGGTTGCAGAGCCATAAGCTCTCTCACCCATGCTCATAAGCCCAAAGCCTAGGGAGCTTACCCCATCCACATCTTTCTCTATTGAAATTGCATCAAAGCACTTTCGCTCATCTATCTGTTTTGGAACCGGATGTTGCAGCAAAATTCCGCGTACAAGGGGATTTTCGCCCAGTTCCTTTATTTTATTCAACAATTCTTCTGTTGTAGTAGAGGTAGGCAGCAATACTGGCAGGCTTTCCAAACCCACTCTTTTGCAAGCATTGCCCTTCATTTTAACATAAGTTGCGCTAGAAGGGTCGTCTCCAACCAAAATAGTGGCAAGAACGGGTATTTTACCGCCCATTTTCTGAATAATCACCTGAACCCTGTTTTTGAGTTCCTGCTCAATTTGAGCCGCAAGAGTTTTGCCGTCTAGGAGCATAATGGCGATAATATAGTAAGTGCTATTCTCTTTTTCTATAGTAGCCACTGATTAGTTCTGAATTTCGCTGTGGCGTTCCCCCCGTTAGCTCTCCGAGCGGAAAAAACGGGGGGATAAATGGTGATTTTTGTTAAAAAATCTCCATTCAAGGGGGGAGGGAATGCTGATTGGATAAAATTGAGGATGTAAGTTAATCAGCATTTTCTATATTTGTAACATAATTTAAAAGGAGTTTTTGAACGTATGGCTAAAAAACCTAAATCAGAAATGATCATCGCAATGCAATTAATTGGCATGGAGCGATTTGAGGAAAGCGTAAATGAAAACATTATGAAAGATAAGGATTTGCTTCTTGCAATGAATTCCGTTGAGGATGTATTGGGGCATTTTCAGTGGAAAAAAAGCAAGCTGATGACTGAGGCTATTGACCGCTTCATTTTGCCTCGCCTTGAAAATTTTGATAACTTGGACAATATCAATGGAAGTTTTTTGGAATGGAAAAAGAAGTGGCTTGAATACCACGACTATTTGTCGGAAAAAGAACCCGAAAAAATGATAGCTCTAGAAGAGCAATACGATGAAGCGGGAGAAAACTCCGAACTAGAAGAAATGACTCTCCCTAAAGAATTTGAGTGGACCCCCGTTGATTATACCCCTGAACAATGGCAAGACATTGCAGACCTAAAGCAGCAGAGTTAAACCAGAAAAATAATTAACTGCCTTTCTCAAATCTCACAAACTGAACAACCGAAAGGCTTGAAAGGCCAAGTTTCTTTTGTTCTTCTGCCATAATATTGGAGACGGTTTTTTTGTCGTCAGTGTAAAAGGCCTGTTCCAAAAGGCAAAGTTGCTTTAGGGCTTTTTTAAGGCGACCTTCCACTGCACGGTCTAAAAATTCGGCTTTGGTTTTGCCTTCGTTTTTAACCTGCTCTAGAGCAATTCCCTTTTCTTTTTCAATGAGTTCCGGCTTCAATTCGCTTTCGGTGAGTGCAACCGGATTAGACATTGTTACGTGCAAGGCAATGGTTTTTGCCACGGCTTGAACGGCCTCTTTGCCACCATTTGGGCTGCCTGCAAAAGCGAGCTTTACAACGGTGCCTATTTTGCCAACACTGTGAGCATCGCTGTGAGAATAATATGCAACTACTTCGTTTGCGCCAATGGGAAAAATTGCAAATTTGCTAATCTCAATTTTCTCGCCTATTTTTGCCAAAACCTCGGATATGCGGTCTTTAACGGTGATTGAGCCAACCGGCAAACTGAGTGTTTCTTCTATTGTGCTCGCTTTGCTAGCTTTAAGAGCTTCGGCAATATCAGAGCCTAGTTTTATGAAATCATCGCCTTTGGCAACAAAATCTGTTTCGCAGGTTAATGTAAAAGCATAGGCTTTTGTGTCGTTGCTGCCAACAAATACAGAGCCTTCTTTTGCGTCTTTGTCTGCGCGTTTAACGGCAACATCGGCACCTTGCTTGCGCAGGTATTCAACTGCTTTTTCAAGGTCGCCATCGCAAGCTGTTAAAGCTGCTTTGCATTTCATCATGCCCACGCCTGTTTTTTCACGTAGGGTATTTACCATAGATGCGGTTATAGCTGCCATTATGCTTTCTCCTCGGCCGCTTTTTCTGCGGTCTTTTCTTTGCTGTTTGAATTAAACGATGGATTTTGGCGTTGAACAACATTTGATGCCAAATAATCCACAAGAAGCACAACGGAACGCAGAGCGTCGTCGTTTGCAGGAATTGGGTATTGAACAAGCTCTGGGTTTACATTGGTGTCGCAAATTCCGATTATGGGTATGCGAAGGCGGCGCGCCTCAGAAACAGCGATATGCTCGTGGTTCAAATCGGTTATCACAACAACGCCGGGCAACTGACTCATCTCTCTGATTCCGCCAAAAACATTCAAAAGTTTTGAACGCTCGCGGTTTTTGTCTAAAACTTCTTTTTTGCTCATCTGTCTGAAAATGCCTTGGTTTTCCATATCGTCTATTCTGTCTATTTGCTTAATGGATTTGCGCACGGTTTGGAAATTGGTGAGCATTCCGCCAAGCCAGCGGTTTGTGACGTAAAAATGGTTGCATTTTGTGGCTGCGTCTTGCACGGCTTTTTGTGCGGTGGGTTTGGTGCCAACAAAAAGAACGGTGCGGTTATTGCCCGAAATTCTTGCTATGGCTTGACCTGCGGCATCTAAAAGCTGCCTGGTTTTTTCCAAATTCAGCACGTGAATGCTGTTTTTTTCGGTTAAAATGTAAGGTTTCATTTTTGGGTTCCAGCGTCTGGTTTGGTGCCCAAAGTGCGAACCTGCGGCGAGCAGGTCTTCTATAGAAGGCAAATTAGCCATAATATCTCCATTTGGTTGTTCTTCCTAGCTGTTTATACATCCGAGCATTTCTGCCACCGAGGATGCTGAAACGCAGCCAGTGTTTTTTGTAGGTCTATAAATATAGAAATTTTTGGCGGGTTTGTCAAGGTTGAGGCACGAAAACCGCAAGTAGGGGCGCGATTAATCGCGCCCCTACTTGTCAATCCATTCGCCCAGAATATTTTTGAATTTAAAGCTGTATTGCAGGCGGTCAAGGCCATCTTCAACGTTTTTTTGCTTTTTTTCCCAAAAACGGAAAATAAATCCGCCCAAAAATCTGGATAAGCCCTCTGCCTTTGAACGCCGCCGCCCCCCAACGAGGCCTCCACCCATGCTCCTTGCCGGAACACTTGGAGCGCCTATGCCCATGTCTAGGATTTTTATCATTAAAGAAGGCGGAATATGCTGCAAATCGCAGCACGTTGGTATTAAGCCCTCAAAGCTGTAGCCAGGTATTGTTCCAGAAACAAGGGGTTGTTTGTGTTCCAAACAGTTTATGCCGCTCATTTCGGCTCCGCTCAATGAGCTTGGAATAGTTTTCAATTTCCGTATCCACGCCCCTTTTGTTGAATCCATCACTTCTCTGCGGAGTGCTCCGAACTGGGTGGCTGGCAAAAATGTTGCAAAACAATTAGGGCATATACGCAAATTCAGCGAGCTTATATCTATGCGAATCGGCTCCTGCTTTGAACAAAAGGAACATAGCATTAAATTATGATGCCTCGGTCAAAATGTCTTTTAAATCTTTTGCAGTGCGGAGTTTTGCCATAGCAGATTCCCTGTATTGGCGCACTTTTTCTTTTGTTAAACCGGTGGTTTGGGCAATCTCTTGCAAATTGTTTTTTGCACCGGAGTCAAAGCCGTAAAACAGATCTATAACCTTTAATTCCGTTGGGGTTAAATACTCGGAGAGCAACTTTTTGATTAAGCCCTTTTTGCTCTTTTGAAAAAATACGCTTGAAGCATCGTCCGATGGGTCTGGGGTTATGCTTATCAAGCTGGTATCGCCGTCTTCGCCAATGGGGGCATCCAAGCTGGAAGATTTCACGCCCATTTGCAAAATTTTTTCTATTTCTTCTGCATTGTAGCGGCTATAGCCTTCCAAAGATTTTGGATCCACAACTTGAGTTCCGCCCACAACCTGCTTTAGCCTGCCGCCTTTTCTCGCAAAACGGCGGAGAATAAGCTCTTTTTCTGCGGAAATACGCACCAAACGGGCTTTTTCGTTGATTGCTTTTATTATATTTTGCCTAACCCACCACACAGCATAGCTTATGAATTTTATGTTTTTTGAGGAATCAAAGCGAACCGCTGCCTCCATTAACCCCAAATTTCCTTCGTTTATCAAATCGTTTAAATCCAAACCCTGCCCTTTGTAAAGGTTTGCAACACGAATCACAAAACGCAAATTTGCCTTTACCAAATGGTTAAGAGCGGCTTTATCGCCGTTGGATACTTTTTGAAGCAAAAGATTTTCTTCGTCTCTTGTAAGCAAAGGTATTTGAGATATTTCATTCAAATATTGAAAATACACATTCCGCTTTATTTTGGGCTTTGCTTCTTTGACGATCTTTAAAGTCATATCTCAAATTTAATTTTTTTTATTGATTTTGTCAATAGTATAAGCAAATTTTCCGATTTTCTGCGAAAAAAAAACGATATATCTTCAAAAAAATCAGATATTTGTCAAAAAATAGTCACTATTTTGTCTTTGCTCCTGGCAGGTAGTCCATAGCTGCAGAATAACCTGGAAGTTCACTTTCAAAAGAATTATCATAGAAATAATCGTTTTGCCTTGTTGAACCTATAACAGCGTGCCAAAGAGCGCCTTCGGTATCTATTTTCTTGCGTTCGCTAACCACATACGCAAGAGGAACAAGGACAAATTCTCCATTGATGCTTCCTATAACCAAATCGGTTTTACCGGCCATTGCCGCGTGAACGGCATTTTCTGCGAGCTGAAAGCAGAATATGGCATCTGAACTGTTTGCAGGGATGCTCCTTATTATATAACTTGGGTCTATGTACTTTATATTTGTCACTTTACCGTTTTTTCTAAAATGTGCAGTAATTTTATCAATCAAAAAATGCCCTATATCGTGCTTTAGCACATTGCCGCTCGCATCTTTTGTTGCCGCTGTGTTGAATAGATCTTGCCCCGCACCCTCTGCTACAACTATAACAGCATGGTCTTTACGGTACTTAAAAAAACGCCTGTCAAGTGCTTTTAAAAGCCCGTTGTGACCATCTAGCACAAGGGGTACTTCTGGTATTATGCAAAAATTGGCAACAGTGCTTGCAAGGCTTGCATGGGCGGCTATAAAGCCAGAATCACGTCCCATGATTTTCACGAGCCCAAGCCCGTTTGGAATTCCGTTAGCCTCAACGTGTGCGCTTTTTATTATTTCGGCAGCAGATTGAACGCAGGTTTCAAAACCAAATGTGCGATCTATCAGGTTCAAGTCGTTGTCTATTGTTTTGGGGATGCAAACCACAGAAATAGGCGCTTTTCTTCTGGTAATTTCCTTTACTATATCTTGTGCCCCACGCAGGGTGCCATCTCCGCCAACGCAAAAAAGGATGTTCACGTTGAGCCGCTGCATAAGAGTATCCACCATTACCTTTGGGTCTTGGTTGCCCCTTGAGCTGCCTAAAATGGTACCGCCAGCTTCGTGAATATCGTCAACTTTTTCAAGAGTCATATTTACAGGAGTAAGGCCGTAATGGGGATTTAAGCCTTGGTAGCCATAGCGAATGCCAAATATCTGCCTAACGCCGTAATCGTAAATCAAAACCTCAACCAAACCCTTGATCACATTGTTCAGCCCTGGGCATAGTCCGCCGCAGGTGACTATTGCCACCCTAGTTTGGGCAGGGTCGTGGAATAATTTTTTTCGCGGACCAGCTATCCCCAAAGAGGGTATTTCTTCTTTTCTGTGCTTAAGAGATTCTATTTGCTCAATCTTAGTGGCGAGGCATACCCGACTATTGTCGTCCACAAAAGACTGCCCTTGAACTGGAGAGTCCAGCTCCGGCTCCCCTAGGGAAGAAACCTTCAAATCATACTTCTTTGGATGAGCACAAATTTCACTCAGATTCATAAAAACTCTCTCATTTTAACCTTTTAAACCTTGTTCTCTCAATTGCATTCTAAGCTCATGATTTTCCGTGCGAAGTTTATTAATTTCTTCGGTGAGCTTTTCAATTTTATTCTCTAATTTTTCAATGGTAGATTCCAACTTATCTATTTTATCAAGCAATCTGCCATTTTCGTGTTGGGAATTGTTAAACTGCGTCTGCAAGCCGTTTATAAGAGCCTTAAACTCTTCCGTAGAACTATTGCGGCTATTGCTTATATAGCCCAAAACCACTCCTACAAGGGCAGCTATGCCAGCAACTCCACCTATTTGACCTAACCATTCCATAGGGAATAAAGTAGAAAATTTTATTTTACTATATTTCAAATATGCGTGTATTTTTGTTTGCCTTAGCTCTGGTGCTCGCTGTTCTAGGATGCAGCGATGGCAAACTTAATTTATTGCTTGTTTTTTGGGGAGAAAGGGAAGAAGAAGAAGGCCCCAGCCCACCAAAATCCAGTTCAATTATTGTAAAACTGAGCAGTTCTAGCAAAGATATACCGTCATATTCCTCAGGCGAAGAGCCGCCACCGGCATTGTCTTCGGGTGAAGAACCACCACCGCTCAGTTCAAGTTCTGGTTCCAACTCCTGCTCCAGTTCCAGAGGGGGTAGGTCTAGTTCTGCAAAAACAGATAGCAATGGTAATACGTATGTGGACTACCCTGCCCTTGAAGAAGGAGCAAAGGGGGTTTCCAGAGGCTGGGCTACACGCTATTGGGATGGCTGCAAACCGCATTGCTCATGGCTCGGGAATCTCATAGATACTAAAAATCCAAAGCCTTGGAATGGTATATGCAAAAATTGCGATAAAAAAAATAACGAAGTAACCACCTACAAAAAGCATCCTAATTGGACCGATGGTTTGTACTGGGCAGGTTATTTAAGCGTACCGAGCAGTTGCAACGATCCAACCGGCACTTATGCTTGCTGGGATATGGCTCCTATTGCCATTAACGATACGCTTGCCTACGGATTTGCCGCAATGAACCCAAAGATAGCTGAATGTGGAACTTGCTATCAACTGGAATTTGACGGCAACTGGTACGATTTGGAAAATCCAAGACCACCCCATAGAGCTATCAAAGGAAAAACAATGATAGTTATGGCAAGCAATATAGGTGAAGATGTTAAATACAATGTTGAAATGAAATGGGGCTCTGCTAAAGGTACTCAGTTTGATATTATGATTCCGGGCGGTGGAGTAGGAGCTTTCAATAGTTTTTCGGACCAGCTTGGACTTACTGTTAAAGATATGGGTGTAGGTTATGGTGGTTTGTTGAGCAACTGCATAGAAGGCGGGCTTGCAAATATGGGCATCCGAGACGGGTCTCACAGAGCAACTCTGGAACAGTGGCAGGAATGTCTTAGAAATGAATGCAAAAGGGTTTTTGGTGGCAAGGCAAAAGAACTTTACAATGGTTGTATGTGGCATGTGGACTGGCTTATGGCAGCAGATAACCCTACTCTACATTATCAAAAGGTGGAATGCCCAAAGTATTTGAAAGACAAATATTATTCTAAAATAGACACCGTGCCTCCACCCCTGCCAAATCCCTATCCAGTTAACGGATTATGTATGATTGAAGGTAGTGTAGATTGCAAACAAACGGGATGGTATCCATAATATGAAAAACCCCCTCTTTGCAATTATATTTTTGCTGTTATTCTCCACCGCAGCTTTCAGCGAGTTAAACATAGGCGATGTGGGAGTGGAGGCCGATTTAGGTTACTCTTCACCCAACAAAGGGCTTTTGGGAGCAAGAATCTCGCCACTGCCTTGGTCTTTTGGTTTGATACTTGGTTCAGTTGGCGTGTTTTCAGGTGATATTGCAAATTACAGCGATTTTGGTCTTGCGTATTCTTATCATTTCACCAACCGCACAGGCTTTTATATGTTTCAAAGCCATCACTATCTCAATTCCAAAGTAGGGAATATTTGGGAAATCAATACCGGAGGCGGCTATCAAGACATTTGGCTAAAGCACTTGCTCGGTTATGTGGAACTCGGAATCCCCTTTTATATTGGAGGCTTCCAAGTTTTTAGGCATTATAGAGGCGGAATTCCGTCTAATAGGAACAGCAGTGGGGATTTAGCTTTAGTGGAATTCCGAGCTGGCTTTGGTATAGGCTATTGGTTTGACCTCTTTTAGCGCTTTACCAATTTTCACCTAAAACTTCAAAATAAGCCTGCGGGTGCAAACAAGCTGGGCATACTTTTGGTGCCTCGGCAGCTTCGTGCAAAAAGCCGCAGTTGCGGCAACGCCAAACAACTTTGCCAGCTTTTTTAAACACCTTGCCAGCTTTTAAATTGTTGTACAAATCGCGGTAGCGTTTCCCGTGCTGCTTTTCTGCAACGCTTATGTTTTCAAAGCAAGCGGCAACATCGGCAAAGCCTTCGTCTTTAGCTATTTTTGCAAACTTAGGATATATATCCTTCCACTCTTCTTCTTCGCCATTTGCGGCAGCATCTAAGTTTTCCATAGTATTGCCGTTTTTGCCAGCAGGGTAAGCAGCGGTAATTTCCACTGCAGAGCCTTGCAAAAAACTCCAAAAACGTTCTGCGTGTTCTTTTTCTTGGCTTGCAGTTTCTTCAAAAATAGAAGCTATCTGTACCAAGCCTTCTTTCTTTGCTATGCTTGCCCAGAACGTGTAACGATTGCGCGCCTGCGATTCACCCGCAAATGCGGTGAGCAAATTTTTTTCGGTTTGCGAACCTTTTAAATCTTTAGACATAAATCCTCCTTTGATTAAAGGGTAAATATAGTAAGTATATATAAAGTCCCCCCTTGCATGGAGATTTTATATATTCCTACTATGATTTCCAAAGATTTATTAGAGATTTTATGCTGCCCAATAACAAAGCAACCTCTGCACGAAGGCGATGAAAACACTCTTGTTACCGCAGATAAAAAAATAGCTTACCCCATTAGAGACGGCATTCCTGTTTTGCTTGCAGAAGAAGCCATGCAGCTTGAGAACTAAAGAATGGTAAAGCTGGAACCTTCATGGCTAAACTTGCTATCAGACCTTTTTGAAACTCCTTGGTTTGCAGAAATAAAAAATAAAATTGTGCAAGAGCGAAAACAATACACCATTTATCCGCCCGCAAATTTATTTTTCAATGCAATGGATTTGTGCCCGGTGCCAAATACCAAGGTTGTTATTTTGGGGCAAGACCCTTATCACGGAACAGGGCAAGCGCACGGGCTTTCTTTTTCTGTTCCTCGCGGAGTAGGCATTCCACCAAGTTTGCAAAATATTTACAAAGAGCTGGAAAAGGATTTGGGAATTAAACCCGCAACTCACGGCAACTTGGAGAGCTGGGCAAAGCAAGGAGTACTGTTGCTCAATGCTTCTCTCTCTGTTAGAGCAAATCAAGCTGCGTCACATTTTTACATAGGTTGGGAACAATTCACAGATTCAATAATTCAAAGACTTTCTGAGAACAAAGAAAATTTGGTGTTCATGCTTTGGGGAAGCTTTGCTCGCAAGAAAAAATTTTTAATAGCTAAAAATAAAAACCACCTTGTGCTTGAAGCTCCACATCCCTCGCCGCTCTCGGCATATCAAGGCTTCATAGGCTGCAAGCATTTCTCTAAAGCGAATCAGTTTTTGCAAGCTCACGAACTTGAGCCCGTTTGTTGGCAGTTGCCGGATTAGTATCAGAGCTTGTTATCTTAGCTTTAAGTTCAGAAGAAAATTTAAAGTTCATGCTTCTACCAGTAGCTAGAGGTATAAGCTCTCCAGTTTGCAAATTTCGACCTACCCTTGGGTTGCAGGTCTTTGGAGAAAATGTACCAAAACCTCTTAGCTCTAAAGATTTACCGTCTTTTATTGAATCTTTTACAGCATTAAAGAATTGCTCTATGGCAATTCTCACATCATCTCTTGTTATTCCGCACAATATAGCAGTTTCGTTGATCAAATCATTTTTTGTTATAGGCATGGTGAAGAATATAGTAAAAAAATTAATGATAAATTTACCAGACCTAGACCCCTAAGCCCCTAGCTCGCCTAAAAAAAATTTGATTTTTTCTATATTTAACTCTTGATATGGCAAACGGCAATAAAATAATACTCAACAGACCTTCTTGTGGAAGCTTTTTTACCAATTTTACCCCCCCCCCCCCCCCCCCCCCTATACAAATCACTAACAACCAAAAGAGGTCAAAATGAAAAAAGTTATTAGCTTAATAGTTTGCCTTGCCATCGCTGTTCTTGCTCAAAATGAACAATACCAATATTATCCGCAACAGCAAACTGCTAATATGGAACAGAGAGCGAAAATTCAAAGGCTAATAAACAATGGCATTGCAAAAAATAAAGAAGAAATTTTAAAAGAAGCTTCTTCTTTATCGGCTCTTGATAAAGAAGCCCTGTACGAAAAAAACAAACTAAAAGCCGCCGCCGGCTGGGCTGCACTGGATTTTTTTCCAGGCTTTGGACTAGGCAGTTATATACAAGGAGATATAACATTTGGATCTACACAATCTGCTTTGGATTTCGTTGGTTGGGCAGTTTTAGTCTGTGGTTTTGTTGCATATGAAAGTATTTATCCAGATGATGAAGAAAATAACAAGGAGGCGAAAAAAGATGCAGAAGATGTGCTAAAGAATAGTTCTTTAACATCTATGATCATTCTAGGTGCTAGCCGTATTATGAGTTGGATATTCCCATTCATTTACCAAAAGGGATATAATAAATCATTAGACGAAGCATTAAATGGCAGTATTAATATTTCCTATTCCATTGACCCCTTAATTGTCCCAAAAGACGGAATGCCCGCCGTTGGACTGGCTTTTAACTTGCGGTATTAAATTTTAGTATATTTATACCAGATGTGGAAAGTGAACATTAAGCCCAGTGCAGAGCGCAGGGCGATGAAAATGCCAGAGGCGCAGAAAAAACTTCTGATTATGTTGCAAGGTGACCTAAAAACAAAAGGTCCTGTGCAACCCCAATGGCCAAACTATTCCAAACTAGGCGGCAACAAGCACCATTGCCACCTGTCCTACAAGTGGGTTTGCTGGGAAGAAACAAAAACAGGCGTGCAAATTGAGGTTTATTATGCTGGCAGTCGTGAATCAGCCCCGTATTAGAATTGAAGCAGCGATCATACCCGACCCTCTGCTTTCGTTCCTAAAGAAATCCTATGGAAAGGTTACCATAGTCACTAATCGCATAGAAACCGAAGAAAAAACAATTCCTTTTTCCGAAACTCGACTTTACAAAGAAACCAAAGCTAAAATGACACCTGGCGAGAACCTTATGCTTTTACGCAAGAACAGAAGCCTAACTCAAAAAGCCTTAGCAGAGAAGAGTGGTATAGCCGTTGCTGCCATAAGTGATATGGAACACAAACGCATTCCAATTTGCAAGAAGTTTGCCAAAAAGCTGGCAGAAGCACTGGGAACTAATGTAGATAATTTGTTAGATTAGTTTTTAACTTGCACCATTAAAACTTCGGGTAAAAAATCCCATACCTGCTGTGCAAATAATCTTTTTCATTGTATATGGGTTCTACAAGTTGCAGTTTATTTGGAATGTTCTCTTTCGTTAAAGAGTCTGCATATTCTTTAGCCCTTGCACAGCCAAGTCTGTAGCCTATTACCAAAATAGAATCGCCTTCTTTTTTTACTTCAACCTCTTGATATGCGAAAGATAAAATATTCTCTTTGCGCATATTCAAATAAAGAACCAAAGCGATATAAATTATTAGCACAACGCCCGCTGTGCGAAGCAAAAAAAACAATGCTTTCAATTACTTGATTTCCAAAAAGGGTATTGGCCCATTGCCACCTGAGTAAGTAGGCAACCTGCCATCCCATTTTTCGATGCCTTTCAAATTAACATACTCTTTGCCGCCCTGAGCGCGTATAGCCTCTGCCTGAATGCGAATGGCCTCTGCCTCGCCGCGAGCCTGGGCAATTTTCTGATCGGCTTCAACTTTTATTCTTTCCAAATTATTTTTTGCCGTCAATGCTTTTTGCTCCGCAACCTGCTTGTCTTCAATTGCTTCGTTAAAGCCGCGGCTAAAATCAAAATTGGTTATTTGCACACCGCCGGCATCCACTATTATATTATATTCCAAAAGCTGCTTTGTCAAGCTCTCGGAAATTTCATTTTTAACCTGCTCACGCATAGAAAGCAATTCTTCTGCCGTGTAGCGAGCAACAACCGCCTTAACTGTTTCTTGAATGCGCGCCGCTATTATTTTATTTTCAACTTCCAAACCAACCGTAGAGTACAGCTCGCTCAGTTTGTTTGGGTCAAGGTGATAGTTAAGGGTTAGCACCGTAGAAACGGTTTGCATATTTTTAGAAGCTGCTACTGCCGGAGCCTCGGCTTTTTGGGTACGGATATCCACTTTTGAAACAGTTTGCATAATTGGAACCTTAAAGTGCAAACCCTCGCTTGTGACCGAAGTTATTTTTCCCCAAGTGAAAACAAGGGCTTTTTCACCTGCCCTGACTGTGTAAAAAGAACCAGATACCAAAACCGAGCCTATAACTGCTATTATTATGGCAAAAGTCAAGTATCTATAAGATGGCGGAACATAATTTTGATTAGACATGAACCCTAATTTAGAAATTTCTTTTTGATCTTTTTTTGAGTACAACCCTAAAACTTATGTAGCTGCCTCTTATTTCTTTTGAATAAGGGTCTGTGGCAGGACGTTCTTTAAATTCTTTGTTAAAACCTTTGCATACTTTGTCTGCACTAGCTTGGCAGTTTGGCGGGCCGCTCGGATTTTTTTCCTCATAAGGAAAACGAGCATCCCAGCAATCGTTTGTCCATTCCCAATAATCAAAATTTCTCTGTATAACTCCAGGAATAGCCGCATATTCCCACTCGGCTTCTGTAGGCAATCTAACAGCATTTGAATCTAAACCCATTAAAAGTGATAATTTTTTGCAGAACTCCACCGCTTTGAACCAAGTTAAGCCATCAACAGGCAGGGTGTCTTTTTTTACTTTTGAAGGATTTTCGCCCATCACTGTTTTATATTGTTTTTGCGTAATTAAGTTTTTGGAAATATCATAGTAGTCAAGCTCTATTTCAGTTGTTCCATGCACATAAGAACTATCTGGAGGAGGCATCCATTCTAATCCTATGTCAAAACTGCTTGAACTATTTGCACCGTAATTGGAAGAACTAGACCCATCTTCAACCCAATCATCCACCTCGCCACAAGCTGCCAAAAATATTGCAAAAACGGCAGGGAACGCAAGGAACTTTGCTATGGTCATACAAGATTGCATAATGCACTTTATCCTTCTACCAAACTCTTGAAAATAGTTTCAATATTTTTAGCGAAATCAAAAATTTCTTTTGCTTGCTCTACAGAAGGAATTTGACCGTCCGGCAGAATGCCTATATTGCTTGGGTATCTAGATTCGGAATAAATTTTATTTATTTTCAGTAGCATATCTTCATCAATTCCTAAATCTTTAACGTTCTTTATGAATTCGTATAATTTTACCAAATCGAGTATTTTTGGGAATGATACTTCGTTTTCAACTAAATAGGCCTTAAAGTATTTTTCAATCGTTTGCTGTGAATGAAAAGCTACTTGACCCGTTAATCTTGGATCGCTCATAGAATAATCCGCAAGTTTCATATCATTTTCCGCAAAGAATACCCAGCCTTTTGTGTTACCTTTCATAGAGAATAGATCCTGTATTGTTTATTTCTTTTACGAAAAAATCGTTTTGTTTAATAAGGTATTCATATTCCGCTTTTGAATATGTTATTAAATCCATTGCTATTTTTTTGTTGATATTTATGAGTATTTTAGAAACTGGCATATCTCGCTCTATTTTTTCGTCAAGGTTTTTAGCCATTTCTTCTGAATCCAATATTACAAGTACATCTAAATCACTGTTTTCTGTTGGGTTACCTGTGGCGTAAGAACCGAATAAAATAACCTTGTATGGTTTCAATTCTTTGAGCCGTTCGGTCATTTCTTCTACCAAATGCCAATTTTTTTCCATAGGAGACATAAAGAAAAGATAGAAAAAAATAAATGTTTTCTTTTTTGCCCATAACGCTATCTCCGAATGGTATTACCTCCCCCTAGACATTAGACAGAGACAGATGCTATTATTGACTTTATTTCGATATCAGATATTGAAATTTTTTCACTTTTATCGTAAATAGATATCAGATACACTATTTTATTTTTATCAACCAAATAAGTTATAACTCTCGCTCCACTGCTTTTTCCTTTATTTTTTGATTTTATAGCCAAACGAATTTTATATACATCGCTTCCCAGCGGAGTTCCTATTATAGGATTTTCTTCCAACGAAGAAACTAATTCTTTCATATCGTCACGCAAAGATGTATATTTCTTTGATAGTCGTTTAAATTCTCTTTTAAAATGCTCTGTAATCCTAACTTTACTAGGCATTAAACAAATCCTCTACTGGAAATGTTTTTAGTTTATTTTTTTTTATAGCCTGCATATCTTTAAAACCTTGTTTTAAATTTGCAAGTACCTGTTCTTTGGAATCACCATCGGATATATCTTTTATTTGAATAAAACTAAAGTTTTTCAGCAATTCCAAAAAGAATTTATACTTCTTATTTGGAATAGTCAAAGTTATGCTTTTTCGTTCCATTTCTGGTAAAAAAGCAGACGAGTTGATAGTTTGCATTTGCATATTATAAATATAGAAAAAAGTACCGCATTGCACTTACTTGTGCTAACACACCACCATTTAATCCTTCAAGCACCGAACACTGAACAGGACGTCCTTAGTGCTGCTGAACGGGAATACGACCTCGAAGTCGTAGCCCATATCAGACAATAAGCGCGAATGTTTTTCTCAAAGCCTCTTGTAGGTGTAATCAGAAGTTATTTCAAGGAATTTTACATAATTGCCCGTGTCTTTCTGCCATGAGTAATATGTGTACTTTGTAGAGTTTCCCTTGGAATCATACTCGTATTCCGTTTTGGAGCCTGTGCCATTAGGATACGTGATAATTTGGCTTGCTGTAAGTTTTTTTGAATTTACCGTGGTATATCTAGTTTCACCAGTATAAGAAATCTCTCCAGCACTATTATAGACACTATAAGTGCAATTACTGCCATCACTATTGCAATTATACTCGGTTCTCTGTGATATGCTTCCATCGGCTTTGTAACTAACATATTTTGTCTGATTGCCTCTACTATCGTATTCGTATTCGGCTCTGGCTGATATGTTTCCATCAGCGTTGTAACTAACATATTTTGTCTGGTTACCTCTACTATCGTATTCGATTTCCGTTCTGCTTGTCATATTCCCATCGGCGTTGTAGCCAATTTGTTTTGTTTGGTTGCCTCTACTATCGTATTCGTATTCGGCTATGCCTGTTATGTTCCCATTGGCATCGTAGCTAATTAGTTTTGTTTGGTTGCCCTTACTATCGTATTCGTATTCATATCTGCTTGTTGATGTGCTTGATACCCCGCCGTTGGCATCGTAATAAACAGTTGTATAAATACCTGAGGCTATGACTTCTTTCCTATCGTTCGAGCCTGAACTTGAACCGTCATCCGAAGAGCAAGAAAATGTGAATATCAAGGCAAGCCCAAAGCTTACCGCCAGTGCGAGTTTAGAGATTTGTGTTCTCATTGTGCGTTCTCCTTCCCATTTGGTTTCCACAGCCAAACCCCTGGGAATGTGGGACTTGGCGGGGTTATGCTTTAGTCTTTGAGGCAACGAACACTGTACAGGGCACCCTTATCGGAGCAGGTGTCGTATACGCCATCGATTTGGTAAGACATACCCCTGGTGGCGGCGGCCCCGAGGCCGGGGCACTCCGAGGTACTCCACCAGAAGCCGTCGTAGCCGACTTTGTTGAAACTGCCATCCGAATAGCCGCCGCCGCCCGGCAGGGCGGAAAAGCCGTAATCGTCCGTGCCGTTGCCTGATGATTCTCCATCGTAATTATACCAACCGCTAGTAGCTTTCAACTTATTTCCCGCACCATCACAACCTCCATAGTAACAGCTTGGATTGGCGAAATTCATCAAAACATACCAATCCGTATTGCTAGGGATATGCCAACCGCTGGGGCAAATACCTTGATGTTTTACATCGCTACCGTTCCATTTTTCTTCATTGTATTTTGCATCTATGCCCATTGCCGTTGCCCAATCATAAAGCCTGCCGTACTTGTCGCAGTTAGCTTGTATTTCAGCTTTGGATAATGTTTGCCATGTTCCTTGCCATGTTCCTTGCCATGACCCCGTTTCGTCATAGACTCCTACTTTACCGCCTTCGCCATAGCATTTGTTACCTTCAACATTGCAGTTATAATTCTCCGCCATCCATACTTGGTTGCCAATTTTAACGGTTTTGTAATCCTTTATATTGCAAGAACCGCCAGTATATTCAACGCTAGACGAACTGACAGGGCGCGATGAACTACTTGACCGCAAACTGGAACTACTAGAACGCAAGCTGGAACTGCTGGACTTAACGAGAGAAGAACTGCTGGACAGCAAACTAGAACTGCTACTGAAACGCAACGAACTACTCGACTGAACCAAAGAAGAACTGCTGCTATACCTTGACGAACTGCTATACCGCAAGCTGGAACTGCTGGACAGGTAGGAATCGCCGCACGTCATGCACGGCATATTATCGCCACTACTGCAGCATAAAATTGCAAAGACCGCTAGTGCTGTAAATAAAAGTTGTGTTCTCATTGTGCGTTCTCCTTCCCATTTGGTTTCCACAGCCAAACCCCTGGGAATGCGGGGCTTGGCGGGGTTATGCTTTAGTCCTGGAGACAACGAACACTCTGCAAGCTGCCCTTATCGTAGTTGTCCCTGTAGACATCCTCGTAGTCGTCGCGCATGTATCGGTTGTAGGCGTAGTAAGCATCGTACTCAGTAGCACTCCTCCAGAAGCCGCGGTAGCCGACATAGTAGAAATCGCCATCCGAACTGCCGTCGCCGCCCGGCAGAGCCGCAAAGCCGTAAATGTCTGTGCCGTTACCATTGCTGTTCCAGCCACTCGTAGCCTTTAGCTTTTTTCCTGCTGACGAACCAACATAATCTATTAATGTTGTCCATTCTTCATCGCTTGGTATATGCCAACCATCGGGGCATATTCCCCTATGCTTCGCGGATATTTGCGAAGCACAATAACTGGAGTTGCAGCTAGCATCCAGAGCCATCGCTGTTGCCCAATTATATAATCTGCCATAAGTCGCGCAGTTGGCTGCTTTATTGTCATTGCACTTACTGCCGCTTGCATCGTAGTTAAGGTTCTCCGCCATCCAAATTTGTTTGTCAATTCGCGTGGTTCTATATGTTTGACCACCGCAAGACACAGTATTGTCACCAGTCACAGCATTGGGACAACTGCTTTGAGTATTGCCGCCACCGCTACTAGACGAACTGCTCTTTACAGAACTGGAGCTACTCGGCGTTGAGCTTGACGAAGAAACCACCGCAGAATTTGAGCTTAGCTTTACCGTTAATTTACCGCTACAAGTGGCGGTTTCACCGTAGCAGTTTCCATAGTATGCTTCTACCGATATGCCACTATATGTCCCTACCTCAGGATAATCCCAATCCGGTGCATTTGTCCAATCAAGATAGTAATCGTCAATTTTTACTCCATTACAAGTAACTTTCGGATGGGTTATTGCTTTGCCTGCAGTGCCTGATGATGGTACACTGGCACAAGTTAGCACAGAAGCAATTGTTAGTTTGCCGCAACTTGCTGTTTTGCTGCTTCCTCCGCAATTCGCCCTAACTGATACATTGTATATGTCAGCATCAGGATAACTCCAGTCTGGTGCGTTTGACCAAGTAATTCCAGTCGTAACCGTGTTAGTGCCGCATCTAACCGTTGGTTGCGTTATAGCCGTGCCCGGGAATCCGGTCGTTGGCATACCTATGCAAGTGAGTTCATCGGCAGAAGGTGCCGCATTTACTATTAAGGTGCCGCTACAGGTAGCAGATTTGCCACTACATTTTCCAGAACTTGCCGATACTGATATGCTACTATATGTACCAATCGTAGGATTGTTCCAATTCGGTGCTTTTGTCCAATTAAGACCGTTACTAATTGCTGTGCCATCGCAAGTAACTATCGGTGGAATTATTGTTGTGCCTACAATGCCTATTGAAGGTACAGCAGCACAAGTAAGTGTGTACGCTACGCTAGAACTACTATACCGCAAGCTAGAACTGCTATCGCCGCACGTCATGCACGGCATATCATCGCCACTGCTACAACCTAAAATTACAAAGGTCGCTAGTGCTGTAAATAAAATTTTTTTCATAAATTTATTCCTAAGTTAAAGCCAAGTGTGCGATTATAGAATCTGTAGTGTTCAACCTCGTCCTTGCTCATATCGGCAAGACCATAGTCGTAAAACGTGCCTATGTAGAACATACCTATATCAAAACCCAATCCATAGCTCAAACCTACGTCAAGACCATCGTCAAAAACATCGGACTTGCTGCTTAAACAATAGCCAAAATACGGACCGGCATTTAACCTGAACACAGAAAACTTGAGCGAAAGAAGCAAGGGAAGCTCAATGTAATGAGCGGTTTTACTGCCGTCATCTCGCCTTCCCTTCTGAACATACATAAGGCCGGGCTGAATATAAAACAAATCTGTTATAGGAATATCAAGCAAAAAACCGAGCTGCATTCCGCCAATATCTCCGTAATCGCCACTTTTGCTCCCTGAACCTGAATATTCCGCATGGGTACGCGATAAATTGAAACCAGCCCTAATACCGAAAGACAACGCACTTTTGTCTTCTTCGTCCGAATCGCTTTCCTCAGTATTCTCCGCAGACTCAACCGAAGGTTCGTAAGGTTCATTCACCACGCATGGACCCGAAGCCTGTTTTTTCACCTCGCTCAAAAGCTCATCCACATTCATGCTGCCAACCGCACTCACCAACTTCTTGGGGTCAAGCGCACCGCCTGCGCTGGCAGAGTTTATAAGACCCTGCACAAAATCCGTCAAGCTGCCAAGTATTTTATCCGTATTGGGGAAACCTTCGGGTAATTCCTTTTTTATCCCGTCAATCGGGCATTGAACCATAAAAGATTTGGGATCCAGTTTTTTTCCGAATGGATTAAGCATATCCTTTGCAAGAGTCGAGGAGCAGTTCTTCAATTTTGCAGGGAAGCCGTTTTTTATTTTTAAAAGAAGCTCGTTGATATTGTATGTCCTCGCGCATTGTTTTTTGGCTGCCATCTGTGCCGCCGCCACTCTATCAACAACCACACCACTAGCAACGGCAGGGACAGGAGAAGCAACTACCTCAGGAGCAACATTGGGAGGCTGAGGAGTTTGCTCAAATGAACCTGATGCGAGAAAGGCATACGGGGCATTAGGGTTTATTGCTGGCGGATTTGCAATCGCAAGGGGCGGATGGCGGAGCGGGGCAACCGCAGCAGGAGCCACTGCCGCAGGAGGAACAAAGGCTTTTTCTGCCACCACTGGAGGAGGAGCAGCAGGAGTAGCGGGAGCAACAACAGCGGAAGTGGGAAGGAGCTGCCTAGCAAGCTCATTGGAAATGGCAGTCAGGTCTTCCAACGATTTGATGGCATGGTCTGTAGAGCCTGTTTTGACAATCTGAGAACCAGCTATTTTTACAAGGCGGGCGGTGACGGAATGTGTGCCGAATACTTCTGTTATACTCACCACGCACACATAATCCGAGCCGTATCGCTTGGCTACTTGGATAATAGAAGCTAAGTCGCTCTTGTTGTTCTTGGCAAGCTCGTCTTGAAAGGAGCTAGGATCGCCTATTTCCGTGCATAAGTTGCTCTGCACCATTGCCGCAAGCAGCTTGTTGCTCAGAGATTTGTTTACGCCCGGTTCGCCGGCGCCATACACATAGACGGCGAGTCTTTCTGGAGCCTCTTGTGCAAAGCACGGGCTAAGTGCAAGGGCTACCGCAAATGCAATTTTTGCGAGTTGTGTTCTCATTTTTTTTCTCCTGGGTTATAGGGGGG